>FTJN01003207.1_pt8 | contig 16392 bp, 15 predicted proteins | sample 1658361 | NCBI WGS metagenome assembly FTJN01 (sample SAMEA3914819, study PRJEB12502) | metagenome | biome: forest; material: soil | place: Canada | collected 2010-06-26 | depth 0.3 m | reverse complement strand
CACGCGCTGCTTCTGGCCGCCGCTCATGCGGAACGGGTAGTCGTCGATGCGGCGCTCGGGCTCGGGGATGCCGACGCGGCGCAGCCATTCGATCGCCTTCGCGCGCGCCTGGGCGCCGCGCAGCGCCGTGTGCGCCTCGATGGCCTCGACGATCTGGGCGCCAATCTTCATGACCGGGTTCAGGCTGGTGGACGGCTCCTGGAAGATCATGCCGATGCGCCCGCCGCGCACCGCGCGCATGCCGGCCTCGGGCAGCGCGAGCAGGTCGTCGCGATCGAGGCGCACGTCGCCGCCGGTGACGCGGCCGTTGTCGGGCAGCAGGCGCATCAGCGCGAGGGCCGTCATGCTCTTGCCGCAGCCCGACTCGCCGACCAGCGCGAAGGTCTCGCCGCGCTGGATCGCCAGCGTGAGGCCGTCGATGGCCTTCACGAGGCCGAGTTCGGCGTCGAGCGCCACCTTCAGATCCTGGGTCTGCAGCATGCTCGTTCCTACTTCTGCGCGACGGGCTTGCGCGTGATGGGCAGGCGCGGGCGGAACGCGCGGGCGCGCGGATCGAACGCGTCGCGCACGCCGTCGGCGAACAGGTTGACGGCCAGCACGACCGTCACCATGAAGCCGAAGGCGGCGGCGAAGCTCCACCACACCACCGGGTCGAGGCTCATCTCCTTGCGCGCCAGGTTGATCATGCCGCCGAAGCTGTTCATCGACGGATCGACGCCGACGCCCACGTACGACAGGACCGCCTCGTAGAGGATCAGCGACGAGAAGTCGAGCACCGTGACGATCAGCATCAGGTGGGCGACGTTGGGGAAGATGTGGCGCACCATGATGCGCGTGGCGCTCACGCCGAACGCGTTGGCGGCCTGCACGTAGTCGAGCTCGCGCAGCTTCATCGTCTCGGCCCGCAGCAGCCGGCACAGCCCGGCCCAGCCGGTCAGGCCCAGCACCGTGCACAGCAGGAACAGCTTGACGTCGGCGCGCTCCACGCCGGTCTCGAACAGGTCGGGGTGCTTGTCGAGGTAGACCTGCACCATCAGCACGCACGCGGCGATCAGCAGGATGTTGGGCACCGACGAGAGCACCGTGTAGAAGTACTGGATGACCTCGTCGACCCAGCCGCGGAAGTAGCCCGCCATGATGCCCAGCACGACGGCCAGCGGCAGCGTGGCGATCGTGGCCAGCGAGCCGATGACGAACGCCGTGCGGATGCTCTTGAGCGCCTGGTAGAGCACGTCGTTGCCGGTCGTGTCGGTGCCGAACACGTGGTACGCGCCCATCAGCGAGAAGGTGATGCCGGAGAGCGTGGCGATGACCACCAGCGTCCACAGCGCCGCACGCCAGGGGATGTCGCCCTCGTTGCGCCAGACGCTCGCGGCTGTCTCGACGAAGCCCGCGTGACGCGCGCGCGCGAGCAACCCGAACAGCGCCAGCGCACCGGCCACCGCCAGCGCCAGGCCCAGCACGAGGCCGGTGCCGCCGCGCGACAGCAGGTCGCTGGCCCACTGGTGCTCGGGGTCGGACAGGTGCGCGCCGCCGTGCAGCAGGCGCGGCGAGACGCGTTGCATCTGCCCGTTGATCGAGACGGTGTCGCGGCGATAGCTCAGGTAGTCGAGCGGGCGCGAGTACGTGACTTCGCGCGATGCGACGAGGTCGGACAACAGCCAGTCGAGGCTGGAACGCGTGACCGTGTCGTAGGCCACGCTGCCCGCCTGCGCGCTGGCCACGGCCTTCAGCGCGGGCCGGTAGTGCAGGCTGTCGGCGACGGTGACCACCAGGCAGAACGCGAGGATCAGCGCCGAGCACAGCGCCGGCGCGTCGCGAAACACCTTGCGCCAGCTGGCCTTCAGGTTGGGCGAGCGCGCGACCATGACCGCGTAGCCGATCGTGAAGGCCACCAGCGCCCAGACCGTCGCGTCTGTCCACAGCAAGACGAATTTAGGCATCGGGTTCTTCAACTCAGGCGAACCCGGGGATCGACCCAGGTGTAGGCGACGTCGATCAGCACGAACGTCGCGATGTACAGCAGCGAGCCCACGAACACCATCGTGCGCACGACGGCGAAGTCCTGCTTGGTGATCGCATCGATCACGTAGGCGCCCAGGCCCGGCAGGCCGAAGAAGCTCTCGAACACGAGGCTGCCCAGGAAGACGTACGGCAGGTACGAGCCCGCGCTCGTGACGATGGGCAGCAGCGCGTTGCGCAGCACGTGGCGGAACAGCACGATCGTCTCGGACAGGCCCTTCGCGCGCGCCGTGCGCACGTAGTCCTTGCCGATCTCCTCGAGGAACATCGCGCGGTACAGGCGCGCCTCGGTGCCCAGGCGCGACAGCAGCGACAGCACGATCGGCAGCACCAGGAACTTGGCCACGTCCCAGCCGGGCACGTAGCCCGAGATCGGCGCGATGCGCAGCAGGCGCGAGAACATGAACTGGCCGACGATGATGTAGAACAGGCTGGAGATCGACAGCATCAGCACGCAGGCGACCACGCCCCAGAAGTCGAGCCGCGTATGCCGGAACATCACCAGCAGCAGCGCGAACGCCGTGCTGGCGATCACCTGCAGGACGAACAGCGGCAAAGCGAGCTGGACGCTGACCCACATGCGCCGGCTGACCTCGGGGCCGATGTCGCCGGCGCTCTCGGCGTCCGAGCGGCCGAAGCGCAGCTCGAACAGCGACACCGAACGCTCCCAGAAGATCGTGTCGGTGAAGCGTTCGCCGCCCTGCTTCGCGTCGTTGACGTACAGCGGCTTGTCGTAGCCGCGCTCGACCTTCCACTTGTCGATCAGGTCCTGCGTGATGTGCTTGCCGCCGATGTTCAGGCGCGCCATGTCGTCGGGCGTGTTGACCGTGAAGAACAGGAAGAACGTGAGCAGGTTCACGCCGAGCAGGATGAGTGCGCCGTAGAGGAAGCGTCGGACGAGGTAGGAGAACATGTCGGGGCGTCAGGCGGCGGCGAGGACTTCGCCGCGCGCGTTCATGCGCTCGCGGCGCTTGAAGCTGTGCACGGCCAGCAGCATCAGGCCGGCGAACGCGAGGGTGAGCGCGATCATCGGCCACCAGACCGGCTTGTTCCAGTCGGCCTGGGCACGGCGGCGCTCGTCGACGTCGATGCGCAGGTAGCGGCCGTGGTCGCGGATCAGGATCGCCGGCTTGGAGTTGTAGACCCAGTGCTGGACGGCGGCCGACGAGTACGGGAAATAGCCGAAGGTCTCCGGAGCGTCGTTCTCGAGGATCTTGATCATCTGGTCGATCAGCGCCTGCTTCTTCGGCCCGTCGTCCAGCGACTTCATCTGCACGAACAGCTTGTCGAACTCCGGGTTCTGGTAGTTGGTGGTGTTCTCGCCGTCGGACAGGCTCTTCGCGTTCGGGCCGTAGAACAGGAACAGGAAGTTCTCGGCGTCCGGGTAGTCGGCGTTCCAGCCGTACCAGAACACCTGGTGCTTGCCCTTGCGGATCTTGTCCTGGAACTGGTTGTTGTCGGTGGCGCGCACCTCGAGCTGGATGTCGATCTTCGCGAACTGGCGCACCACCCAGTCGATCTCGACCTTGCGCTCCGGCGTGGGCAGCGCGTAGAAATCGTAGTTGATGACCAGCGGGCGGCCCGAGCGGGCATCGCGCCCTTCCGGGTAGCCGGCCTCGACCATCAACCGCTTCGCGTCCTCGATCGAGCGGCGCACCGGCAGTCCGTCCACCAGGCGGTGCGTGTAGGTGTTGACGCCCTCCGGGGTGGACTGGCGCGAACCGAAGATGCCGTTGGGCAACGGGCCTTGCGCGGTCACGCCGGCGCGATTGGGAAAGACCTTGGCGAATTCCTCCCAGTCGATCGCGATGTTGATCGCCTGGCGCAGCTTGCGGTTCTTTTCCTGCTGCTCCGGCGTGTCGCCCTTGCCGAGCACCGGATCGAGCATGTTGTAGCCGATGTTGTACTTCCAGACGTCGTCGAAGCGATCGAGGCGGAAGCCCTTGGCGTCGTACTCCTTGCGCACCTGCTCGGAGTCCTGCTTGGCGACGATGTACTCCATGCCGAGGTCGGTGCGCTCGAACACCTCGAGGTCGTAGTAGCCCTGGCGGAACTTGGCCTTCTGGGGCACCTGCTCGCGCTCGGCGGTGACGACGATCTTGTCGACGAACGGCGTCTTCTTGCCGCAGTCGTCGAGCAGGCCCTCTTCCTTGTCGCCGGGCATTCCCTCGCACGGATAGGGCTCGCCGCGGTAGTTCGGGTTGCGCGACATCACCTGGCGGCGATCCTTGAAGTACTCGGTCTGCATGAACGGGCCGGTGCCCACCGGCCAGACGTCCAGCGTGAGGCTGGCCGCCGCCATGCCCGGCTGCGCGTAGAACGCGTCGGCTTCCCACGGGACCGGGGCCATGAACGTCATCGCCATCCAGTAGTTCCACTGCGGATAGCGGCCCTTGATGCGCACGCGGAAGGTGTACTTGTCGGGTGCCGTGGCGCCGGCCAGCGGGAACTTGCGGAAATCGAGGAACGGGCGATCCAGGTTGGCCGGATCGAGGCCCGCGCGCAGCCTCGCGTCTTCCTTCTTGATGAGGTCGCCGTAGTCCTTCAGGCCGATCACGTACTCGCTGAAGATGCCGAAGATCGGCGTCGTGATGCGCGGCGTGGCGTGGCGCTTCAGGGCGTACACGTAGTCGTCGGCGACCAGCTCGCGCGTGCCCTGGTGCTCGAACTGCAGCGGCGACCAGCGCGCGCCGAGCTCGCCGGGCTTCATCGAGTGGTAGTAGTAGCGGCCGTCGGCATCCTTGGCGAAAGCCGGATGCGGCTGGAACAGGATGCCGGGCTTGATCTTGATGTCGTACACGCTCTCGGCGACCTGGTCGGCCGGCGCGTCGTCGGGAAGCAGCTGTCCGGCCCTGTCGTAGAAGCGCGGCTTCGCCACGTCCTGCGCGGCCTTGCCGATCAACTGGTACGGGCGCTTCAGGTAGTGGTAGCCGTAGGGCGGCTCGTAGATCTGGTACGTGAAGGTCGTGTCGTTCGACCAGTAGGACGCCGTCGGGTCCATGTGGCGCGGCGAACCCTCCTGCATCGCGGTGAACAGCGTGTTCTGGCCGGCGGCACCGCTTTCCCAGGGGCTGTTGTCGCAACCAGCCAGGGACACCAGCAGCGCGCCGACGACCAGCCGGGCAGCGCCACACCAACGACCAAAACCACCGCCCATGCGGATCTCCAGAACTCGGAAACGCGAGGCCGCGCCAGGGGTTGACCCTGCCGGCTCGCCAACAAAACAAAACCGCCTCCGGCAGCCGCGGGTTGTGTCCGTGGCCGCTCGAGGCGTGGTGCCCATTTTATGGGCAGCGTCCCGGGCCACCCCTAGGGGTTTTCAGCCCTTGCTGCACCGCAACAAGCAAGGCTCGGGCCAGTTTCGGCCAGCCTGGCTAGACAAGTAGCCGGTGCCGGGTCAGTGCCCGGTCAGTGCCCGGTCAGTGCTCGTGGTGCTCGTGGTGCGCGTGGCCGGCGTGGTCGTGACCGTGCTCGCCGTGGTCGTGATGGGAGTGCGCGTGGTCCTCGTCCCAGCCGAGGAAGACGTCGCGCCCCTGCACCACCAGGTGGCCCTTCACGCCGAACGGCACGGTGACCTTGGTCGGCACGTGGCCGAACGGGAAACCAGTGAGTATCGGCACGTCGACCAGCGAACGCAGATGGGCCACCACGGTCTTGAGGTTGTAGCCGCGGTCCAGCGGCGACTTCTTCCAGTCGCTGAACGCCCCGAGCACGATCGCCTTCTGCGACGCCAGGACGCCGGCCTGGTGCAGCTGCAGCAGCATGCGCTCCACGCGGTACGGGTGCTCGGCCACGTCCTCCAGCATCAGCACCCCGCCCCGGACCTTGGGCCAGTGCGGCGTGCCCAGCAGCGAGCACAGCATCGCCAGGTTGCCGCCCCACATCAGCCCCCGGGTGTCCAGGCCGTCGAAGCCGGCCTCGGTGCGGAAGCCGACGGCCTCCAGCGCGCCGGTCATCGCCTCGGCGAAGCAGTCGGGCGTCACCTCGTCGAGCTCGTCGCGGCCGAAATCGTCGCAGGCGAGCGGCCCCCACCAGGTCGGCGCCTTCGTGTGGGCCAGCAGGCCCATCTGCAAGGCGGTCAGGTCGCTGTAGCCGACCCAGCGCGTGCCCGCCTCGACGCTGCGGGCCAGCAGCGACCAGTCGATGCGGTCCAGCAAGCGCGTGAGGCCGTAGCCTCCGCGCGTGGCGAGCGCGACGCCCGGCTGCGCGCGCGCGACGCGGTGGATCGCCTCGAGGCGCAGGGCGTCGTCGCCGGCGAAGCGTTGGTGCTTCTCCAGCGCGGCCGCGTCGATCGCGACGTCGAAGCCGAGCTTCGTCAAGCGCTTGGCGGCGAGCTTCAGCGGGGCGGCCTTGGCCAGCACGCCAGCGGGCGTGTAGAGGATCAGCGAAGTCATGTGGGCGCTCCTGGAGCGTCTGTTGAAGCGGGTTCGAGCTCGATGGCCACGCCCACGGGGATGGCGTCGTCGACCGTGACCTCGGCCACGGGGATCACGTCGTCGTCGGCCGGCGATCGCAACGCAGCCTGGCGCGCTTTGTGCGCCGCGCGCCGTTCGGCGAAGAAATCGCGCAGCAGCGCACCGCATTCGTCCTGCATGCAGCCGCCCGCCACCTTGGTCTGGTGGTTGAGCTGCGCCAACGCGAACAGGTCGACCACCGAGCCGGCAGCGCCGGTCTTCGGATCGCGCGCGCCGAACACCACGCGCTTGAAGCGCGCATGGATCAACGCCATCGCGCACATGGCGCACGGCTCCAGCGTGACGACGAGGGTGCAGTCGGGCAGGCGATAGTTGCCGAGCAGCTGGGCCGCGTGGCGCAGCGCCACGAGCTCGGCGTGCGCGGTGGGATCGGTGGTCGTGATGGGCCGGTTGTAGCCGGTGGCGACGACCTGCGGCAGGCCGTCGGCGTCGTCGCGCAGGATCACTGCGCCCACGGGCACCTCGCCGACCAGCCATGCGTTCTGCGCCTGGTCGAGCGCCTGGCGCATGGCGCGCTCCTCGGCGGGGCTGAACGGGCCGGAGTCGCCGTCGATGTCCAGGGGAGGAATCATGCTCACCGCGTGCCGTCTTCGCCGGCGCTCGCCGCCTGTTCGTCCGTGTGTCGCGCGGCCGCCTTCATGGCCTGGTCCAGCTCACGCTGGTACTGCGACACCTGGTTCTGCGGCGTCCCCCTGAACGGGTCGGACGCGGCGCCGGACGCCGCCGCCGACGGCAGCACGCGCTTGTTCGCCTGCAGTTGCGTGCGCATCGACAACGCGATGATGGCCAGCACGATCAGCAGCGATCCGTAGGTCAGCATGGCTCTCATGGCAGGGTCGGCTCAGGGAAACGAAAGGCGCATTATCGTTGCACGCAGCGGAGGCCGCACCGCCGACGCGACCACTCGCGCTTGACTACGATGCGCGCACGCCCACTCCCACCGTCGACACCATGACTTCTTCGCTGCAGAACATCCCCGTCAACCGCATCGACGGCGCCCCTTCCAGCCTCGGCGCCTACGCAGGCAAGGTGCTGCTGGTCGTCAACGTGGCCTCGAAATGCGGCCTGACGCCGCAGTACGACGGCCTGGAAAAGCTCTACGAGGACAAGCGCGCGCAAGGCCTGGAAGTGCTCGGCTTTCCTGCCAACAACTTCGGCGCCCAGGAGCCCGGCACCGACGCCGAGATCAGCGAGTTCTGCGCGCTGACCTACGACGTCAAGTTCCCGATGTTCTCCAAGATCTCGGTACTCGGCGCCGACCGGCACCCGCTGTACGCCGGCCTGGTCGCCGCGCGACCGGCCGCCGTCGGCGACGGTCCGTTCCGCGAACGCCTGAAGGGCTACGGCATCTCGCCGGCCGACCCGGCCGACGTGCTGTGGAACTTCGAGAAGTTCCTGATCGGCCGCGACGGCCGAGTCGTCGAACGATTCGCGCCGGACATCACGGCGGACGATCCGCGACTGCTGAAGGCGATCGAGGACGCGTTGGCCGCCTGACTCGCGGCCGTCAAGCGTGCAACGGCCAACGCGCCAGCACGTCGTGCCGATGCGCGCCGACATGACTGTCGATCAGCACCAGCTCGTGTGGACGCCAGCGCACAGGGTCGATCGCGGTCTCGGCGATGCGCTTGCCGCGGTAGGACAGCGTCATGTGGGGCGTGAAACTCCGCGGCTTGATTTGCTCGCCCACGTCGGCGAGCATCATGCCCAGCATCAGATGCAAGGCCAGGAACCCGGCACGATCCGATTCGTTCGAACTCTTGAACACCAGCGGATTCCCGTCGCCACCAAAGGTCGCGACCTGGTCGAAGACGACATCGAACGCCACGGAACGCACCGCGGCCCCGGCGCGGCACCAGCGCGCGATGTCAGCGTCCGGGCGCATGCCGATGTACGCGCCGACCGCGTGCAATGAAACGTGCAGCCTTCCGGGCTCGAGAAGCTGGCCGCCGACCCCCAGCCGGCGATCGGTCGACCCAGCGCTCTCGTGCAGGCGCCCGGCGCCTGGTGCGTCGGGCACGAGCGCGAAGAACACCGTATGCGGCACGTCCGGACGGCCATCCGGAGACGGCGAAGAAGACATCGGCGAAGGCGGGACGGGCGGCCCTGGCGGCAACGTATCGAACATCGACAATTGGTCGAACATGGTGGATCTCCCCGCGTTCGCGATCGCGGCATGGTCACGATGGCCTGTATATTCATCCAGCAACCAGCCGATGTCAAGCCCCACTGCAGCCCGCAGGAAAGCAGGCCCAGACCGGGTACCCACGCCCACTCCAGGATTTCCGGGAGCCTGAAACCCGCATGAACGCTTGCTTCGGGGGTGTCGGGGCTTCGTGCCTTGCCATCGCTTCCAGCGTCGAAACCCGCTTCGCTACTCGGAAGGGAAATCGGGCAGTGGTCCCTCGGAAGCAATATCCGTCCACGCGCTGACGGTCTTCCAGCGCTCAGCCGCGGCATTTCTCGCCGCGTCGGCGCCAAGTGCGCCCTGGAATGCGTCTGAGCCGAGGAGGATGTGGGGCGGCAGGCGATCTGCTCCAGCGACACCGACGACAACCTGCGCGACCTTTCCAGGATCGCTGGGTTCGTTGCCCCAATAGGCTTGCAGTTGCCGGACCGTTTCCCCGACCGAGGCTTCATAGTCCGGCAGCATGGGAGGCACGCTTCCAAACGCTCGCTTGCCCCAATTCGTGCGCATACCGCCGGGTTCGAGCGCGGTCACCTTGACTCCAAACGGTGCGGCTTCAAGGGCGACTGTCTCGGCAAAGCCCCCCACTGCCCACTTGGAAGCGATGTAGGCCGCATTGCCGGCCAAGGCCGACCGCCCGCCGACGGACGAGATCTGGATGATGTGACCGCTCCTCTGCCGGCGCATCACGGGAAGGGCAGCCCGCGTGAGGTTCACGACACCAAAGAAGTTGGTTTCCACGACACGACGGAAATCGTCCGACGAAACTTCTTCGAACGGTCGCGTTTCACCGAACCCTGCGTTGTTGACGAGAACATCAAGGCGTCCAAAAGTCGAGATGGCAACGTCCACGGCTGCGACGCTCTCTCGCTCATCGGTGACATCGAGACGGACCCGTACGACGCGAGAACCATAGGACCCGACCAAGTCATCCAGCTGGTTCACGTCGCGCGCGGTCGCAACGACACGATGGCCCGCCTCCAGCGCTCCGACTGTGATTGCCCGGCCCAAGCCGGAGCCGCTCCCTGTGACAAGCCATACTTTGGACATGCTCGATCTCGTATCCATCAGTTCGTGATGGGGTCCAACTCTATGCAGGGCTGCTGGGGGTCGTTAGCCTGATCCTTCCCGATCATTGCCTGATCGTCTTGCCGGGCGCGGATTTCCTGGCCGGGCAACAGCCCCTGGGCACAATGCCGCCATGGTCCTGACGAATGACGCCCGGCTCCCGCCGGCTCGGCCCGATGACGACTCGGAGAGCGCGTCGCTGCGCGCGCGCCTTCGCTCAAATCTGTTGGCGCACTTGCCCAAAGCCGGCGACCACGTCTCCGCGTTGCCGGGCCTGACCCTGTATCGTCGCGATGGAACCACCGAACCCGCCTCGATGCTTTACGAGCCCAGCGTCGGCTTCGTCGTCCAGGGCCGCAAGCGTGTCGTCCTGGGCTCGGATGCCCATGAGTACGACCCCGCCAGATTTGTCCTGACGGCGGTGGATCTACCCACGATCTCGCAGGTGCTGGAGGCCGATCCCGGCCGACCCTGCCTGTCCATGATGTTGAAGCTGGACTTTGCCCTGGTGCAGGCGATCGGCGGGGAGATCGACCTGCAAGGCATCGCAGCGACGAGCGACGCCGAATCCGGCATGACTTTCGGGCATATGACCACGGAGCTGCTGGACGCTTTCGTGCGACTTTCCGCGCTCGCCGACAAGCCTCAGGACATGGCGATCATGGCGCCGCTGGTGCTGCGCGAAATCACCTATCGCCTGCTCATGGGGCCGTCAGGGGGCCATCTGCGTCGCATCGCCAGACAAGACCCCCAGCGCGACAAGATCCTGACCGCGATCGCCTGGCTGCGCGAGCATCACGCCGAAGCGATCCGCATCGAGGATCTGGCGGAAAGGGCTGCGATGGGGGTTTCGACCCTGCACCATCACTTCAGCGCCATCACGCACATGAGTCCGCTGCAGTACCAGAAGCAGATCCGACTCCATGAAGCGCGACGTTTGCTGTTGACCGCGGGGCTGGACGCGACGTCTGCCGCCTATCGTGTCGGCTACGAAAGCGTGACCCAGTTCAGTCGCGAGTACAGGCGGCTGTTCGGCAATCCCCCCATTCGCGACATCTCACTGCTGCGCGGCGGCTTGAACGAACAGCCCGACAAGCCCTGAAATCAGGGTCACTCCCATTCGATCGTCGCGGGCGGCTTCGAGCTCACGTCGTAGGTGACGCGGTTGATGCCGCGCACCTCGTTGATGATGCGGCCCGACACCTTCTTGAGCAGCCCGTAGGGCAGCTCGGCCCAGTCGGCCGTCATGAAGTCGCTGGTCTGGACCGCGCGCAGCGCGACGACGTAGTCGTAGGTGCGGCCGTCGCCCATCACGCCCACGCTCTTGACCGGCAGGAAGACGGTGAAGGCCTGGCTCGTGAGCTCGTACCAGTTCTTGCCGGTCGCGCCGTCGCGCCAGTTGCGCAGTTCCTCGATGAAGATCGCGTCGGCGCGGCGCAGCAGGTCGGCGTATTCCTTCTTCACTTCGCCGAGGATGCGCACGCCCAGGCCCGGACCCGGGAACGGGTGGCGGTAGACCATCTCGGGCGGCAGGCCGAGCGCGACGCCCAGCTCGCGTACCTCGTCCTTGAACAGGTCGCGCAAGGGCTCCAGCAACTTCAGGCCGAGCTGCTCGGGCAGGCCGCCGACGTTGTGGTGGCTCTTGATCGTGATGGCCTTCTTGGTCTTGGTGCCGCCGGACTCGACGACGTCCGGGTAGATCGTGCCCTGGGCCAGCCACTTGGCGCCCTTGTGCCCGCCGTCGCCTGCTTTCAGCTTGGCGGCTTCCGCCTTGAACACCTCGACGAACTCGCGGCCGATGATCTTGCGCTTCTGCTCGGGATCGGTGACGCCGGCCAGGTGGCCCAGGAACTGGGCGCTGGCATCGACGTGGATGACCTTCGCGTGCAGCCGGCCCGCGAACATCTCCATCACCATCTTGCCCTCGTCCAGGCGCAGCAGGCCGTGGTCGACGAACACGCACGTGAGCTGGTCGCCGATCGCGCGATGGATCAGCGCCGCGGCCACGCTCGAATCGACGCCGCCGGACAGGCCCAGGATGACCTCCTCGTCGCCCACCTGTTCGCGGATGCGCTGCACGGCCACCTCGACGTGGTCGTTCATGATCCAGTCGGGCCGGGCGCCGGCGATGTCCAGCACGAAGCGGTTCAGCAGCGCGCGGCCCTGCACCGTGTGCGTGACCTCGGGGTGGAACTGCACGCCGTAGTAGCCGCGCGATTCGTCGGCGATGCCGGCGATCGGGCAGTTGCCGGTGCTGGCCATGAGCGAGAACCCCGGCGGCAGCTTGGTGACCTTGTCGCCGTGGCTCATCCACACCTTGAGCATGCCGTGGCCTTCGGGCGTGATGAAGTCCTCGATGCCGTCGAGCAGCTTCGTGTGGCCATGGGCGCGCACCTCGGCGTAGCCGAATTCGCGTTCGTGCGCGGGCTCCACCTCGCCGCCCTGCTGCACGGTCATCGTGAACATGCCGTAGCAGATGCCCAGCACCGGCACCTTGGCCTCCCACACGGCCTGCGGCGCGCGCAGCTCGGCGTCTTCATACGTGCTCGCGTGGCTGCCCGACAGGATGATGCCCTTGGCGCCGAACGAGCGGATGAATTCGTCGGAAACGTCGTTGGGGTGGATCTCGCAATAGACATGCGCCTCGCGCACGCGACGCGCGATCAGTTGCGTGACCTGGGAGCCGAAATCGAGGATGAGGATCTTGTCGTGCATGGCGGCTGGGCGGGTGAGGAGTGGGAATCAGGAGTTGGCGGCGACCGGGGTCCCCGACGCGTCGGCATGGAGCCGGCGGAAATGGCGAAGCGTCATGGCCATCGCGCACAGCTGCAGCGCGGCGCAGAGGTAGTACGGCGCACCGAGTCGCCAGTCGCCGCGCGGCGCCTCGGCGACGGTGCGCAGCAGCAGCGGCCCGACCACCGGCGCGAGGACGGCGGTGAGGCTGGACAGGCCGGAGACCGCGCCCATCGTCTGGCCCTGCGTCTTCGCGTCGGCGGCGTTGGCGATCAGCGTCTGCAGCGACGCGCCTGCGGCGAATCCGAGCATGTTGCAGGCGATGACCGCGTACATCATCCAGCCCTGCGTCGCTGCGCCCCAGGCCACGTAGGCCGCGGCGGAGGACACGAGGCCGAGGATCACGAGGCGTTGCACGGACATCAGCTTGCTGAGCCGGCCCACCAGCACGCCCTGCACCAGCACCGACATCGCGCCGACCGCGCACAACGACCAGCCGATCTGCTGCGGCTCCCAGCCGAACTTCAGCTGCGTGTACAGCGCCCAGGTCGTCTGCAGGATGAACTGCGCCAGCGACGTGAACGCCACGACGCCCAGCAGCGCGCCCATGCTCTTGAGCTGCGCCAGGTGCATCAACGAGCCGACGGGGTTGGCGCGCGCCCAGCTGAACGGCTGGCGACGCTCGACCGGCAGCGACTCGGGCAGCACGAAGAAGCCGTAGAGCCAGTTGCAGACCGCCAGCGTGCCCGCGCAGAAGAACGGCAGCCGCAGGTTGATGCCGCCCAGCAGCCCGCCCAGCACCGGGCCGAGAATGAAGCCGAGGCCGAACATCGCGCCCAGCATGCCGAAGCGCTTCGCGCGTTCCTCGGGCGGGGTGATGTCCGACACGTAGGCGTTGGCCACCGCGATGTTGGCCTGCAACGCGCCGCTGAACAGGCGCACCGCGATCAGCATCCACAACGCCGTGGCCATCGCGGTGACGAAGAAGCTCAGCGCCAGGCCGCTGAAGCCGATCAGCAACACCGGCCGGCGGCCGTAGCGGTCGGACAGCGCGCCCAGGATCGGCGAGCCGATGAAGTTGGCGAAGCCGAAGGCCATCGCGACGATCGCGTAGGCGCCGACCTGGCCGGAGGCGGTGGTCTCGAACGAGCCCACGAGCTTGGGCAGCACCGGAATGATCAGCCCGATCGAGATCATGTCGATCAGCACCGTGGCCATGATGAACGGCATCGCCGCCTGGCGCTTGCCGGAGGCGGGGCGGGAGTCGACGACGGGGGTCTGGTCTGCGCTCACGGTGGCTGGTTGAAGAAGTTGTCTCGTGCCGGCCGTCTCGCGCGGCCGCTCTTCGAAAGGGTCTGAAGCGCAACCGCCCGGCGAACCGGGCGGCTGTCTTTCAGTTCTGCGTCACTCAATCGGCCCGGTAGTTCGGGGCTTCCTTGGTGATCTGGACGTCGTGCACGTGGCTCTCGCGAATGCCGGCCGACGTGATCTCGACGAACTCCGCCTTGTTGCGCATGTCGTCGATCGTCGGGCAACCGCAGTAGCCCATCGCGGCGCGCAGCCCGCCGGCCATCTGGAACAGGATCGAGACGACCGAGCCCTTGTACGGGACGCGGCCTTCGATGCCTTCGGGCACCAGCTTGTCGGCATTGGGCTGGTCGTCGGCTTCCTGGAAGTAGCGATCCGCCGAGCCGGCCTTCATCGCGCCGATGGAGCCCATGCCGCGGTAACTCTTGTAGCTGCGGCCCTGGAACAGGATGACCTCGCCCGGCGCCTCTTCGGTGCCGGCGAACATGCCGCCCATCATCACCGTGCTCGCGCCGGCGGCGATCGCCTTGGCGATGTCGCCCGAGTAGCGGATGCCGCCGTCGCCGATCAGCGGCACGCCGGTGCCCTGCAGCGCGGTGGCGACGTTGTCGATGGCCATGACCTGCGGCACGCCCACGCCGGCGACGATGCGCGTGGTGCAGATCGAGCCCGGGCCGATGCCCACCTTGACCGCATCGGCGCCGGCCTCGGCCAGCGCCAGCGCGGCGGCGCCGGTGGCGATGTTGCCGCCGATGACGTCGACCTGCGGGAAGTTCTTCTTGACCCAGCGCACGCGGTCGATCACGCCCTGGCTGTGGCCGTGGGCGGTGTCGACGACGATGGCGTCGACACCGGCGCGGGCCAGCAGTTCGACGCGCTCCTCGGTGCCGTCACCCACGCCGACGGCCGCGGCGACGCGCAGCTTGCCGTGCGAATCGCGCGCGGCGTTCGGGAAGGTGTTCTGCTTGGTGATGTCCTTGACCGTGAACAGGCCGCGAAGCTCGAAGGCGTCGTTGACGACCAGCACGCGCTCGAGCTTGTGGCGGTGCATCAGCTCCTTGGCGACGGCGAGCGAGGTGCCCTCCGGGACCGTGATGAGCTTTTCCTGCGGCGTCATGATCTCGCGCACCGGGGCGTCCATGCGCGTCTCGAAGCGCAGGTCGCGGTTGGTGACGATGCCGACGACGCGGCCGTTGTCGACGACCGGGAAGCCCGACACGCCGTGCAGGCGAGAGAGTTCGACGACGTCGCGCACCCGGGCCGCGGAGGAGATCGTGACCGGATCGCGCAACAAGCCCGACTCGTAACGCTTCACGCGCGCCACTTCGGCGGCCTGCTGCATCGCGGTGAGGTTCTTGTGGATGACGCCGATGCCCCCTTCCTGCGCGATCGCGATCGCCAGGCGGGCCTCTGTCACGGTGTCCATCGCCGCCGAGACGACGGGCAGGTTCAGGACGATGTTTCGACTCAGATGGGTTCTGAGACTGGTGTCGCGGGGCAACACCTGGGAATATGCCGGCACCAACAACACGTCGTCGAAGGTGAGCGCTTTGCCAAGAAGGCGCATAGAGGAAGCTCCAGACGCAAAAGCGGATTATACGGACTCCGACGGACTTTGCTCGGCGGTGCCGTCGAGAACACCCTCCACCGCGCCGCCGATGCGCCGATTTGTTTGCGATTTGTCACCACTGTCGGGCACTACACTCGCCGCTGTCGCGGCCGATGACACGAGAATGTGTCAACGCGCCGCCGCTGCGCCACGTTGGTCCCTCACACTTCCAAGCCAGCCGACCTACAGGCTTACCCACTCATGCAAAAGATCGCCCTGCCCTTCGCCGCCTGCCTGCTGGCGCTCGCCTTCGGCGCACAGGCACAGACCCTCTGGAAGTGGCGCGACGCCGCGGGCCAACTGCACATCAGCGACACGGCGCCGCCCGCCGGCACGCCCGCCAAGAACATCATCAGCGGCCCGGCCGGCGGCGTGGCCGTGCCCACGGCACTGACGGCGGCGTCCTCGACGACCACCAGCACCACGACGACCACCACCGTGGCCAAGGGCGCCGCCTCGGCTCCCGAGACGGCCCTCGACAAGAAGAAGAAGGCCGCCGACAAGGAACGCGCCGACAAGGAGCAGGCCGACCGCGCAGTGCTCGAGGCGAACAACGCGGCGGCGCGCAAGGACAACTGCTCGCGCGCCCAGTCGGCGCAGGCCGGCGTCCAGAGCGGACAGCGCATCGTCCGGACCAACGCGAACGGCGAGCGCGAATTCCTCGACGACGCCGGCCGCGCCGCCGAACTCAAGCACGCCCAGGACGCCATTGCCGCCAACTGCGGCGCCGCGCCCGCGGGCCGGTAGCGCACGCGGGGCCGACCGCCCCTCCACCGGCCTCGGCTCAGCGCTGCTTGCGCCCGGCGTAGCCGCGCCGGCGCAGCGCGTCCACGCCGCCGGCCGCCTCGAAGCGCACGCGCCGCGCCGCCATCGGATCGATCTGCAGCTCGCGCAGCACTTCCACCCGGTCGCCGTCGCGCAGCGGATGCGCCAGGGGCCGCGTCTTGCCCCACACCGCGCACGACAAGCCCGCGGCGGCGAAGGCCGCG
>FTJN01000491.1_pt1 | contig 16401 bp, 7 predicted proteins | sample 1658361 | NCBI WGS metagenome assembly FTJN01 (sample SAMEA3914819, study PRJEB12502) | metagenome | biome: forest; material: soil | place: Canada | collected 2010-06-26 | depth 0.3 m | reverse complement strand
CGGCCGACGGCAAGCGCCTGCCTTTTACTACCGTGAAGACCACGCCCTTCGGCGACGTCCTCGGCGTGGTTTACCGGCGAAATTGAAGTAGCCCGCATGGCCTTGGGGACCGTTGCGACGGCGCGCAACGGCTACCAAAGGCAGTTCCCGCCTCTTTCTTTCCTCGTTACCAAGTTTTACTTGGTAACGTCCCAGTCCCCGCAACTTTGTTGCTTCAGCCGCGTTCGGGCGAGCGCATCTGCGAAGGACGCCGACGAAGTACAACTTCGCCCGACTCCGACGTTACCAAGTACAACTTGGTAACGAGGAGAATTTGAGATAAGGCCTAAAGCCCTTCTTTATTGCCCTTGCCATTGATCTCAAACAGCGAGGAAACCGATTCCCCGCCGTGGATCCGCTTGATCGCCTCGCCGAGCAGGCTGGCGATGCTGAGCACCGTGAGCTTGAAGCCGGGGATCGGCCGCACCACCGTGCTGTTCGTGGTAATCACCTCGTCGATATCCGACGCGCGAAGGCGCTGGATGGCCATGTCGGTGAAGAGACAGTGCGAGACCGCCACGAAAATGCGTTTGGCCCCGTGGGCCCGGACCAGCTTGGCCGCTGCCGTCAGCGTGCCGGCCGTTTCCGTCAGGTCATCGACCATGAGGACATCCTTGCCGGCCACGTCGCCGACGAGATATTGCGATTCCACCGAGGTGGGGCTCGTCCGTTGCTTGGCCACGATGGCCAGGCTGGTGTGGAGGTGTTGCGAATAAGCCGCCGCCATTTTCATTCCGCCGACATCGGGCGAAACCACGATGAGGTTGTCGAGCTGGAGAGAGGAAAGGTAGCGGTAAATCACCGGCGCGGCGTAGAGGTGATCCACTGGAATATCGAAGAAGCCCTGGATCTGCTGGGCGTGCAGATCCATGGTCAACACGCGGTGCGCACCACTGGCGACGAGGAGATTGGCGACCAGCTTGGCCGTGATCGGCACGCGGGGCTGATCCTTGCGATCCTGCCGGGCGTAGCCGTAGAAGGGCATGACTGCCGTAATGCGCGAGGCGCTGGCCCGGCGCGCGGCATCGATCATGATGAGCAGCTCCATCAAATTCTGGTTCGTCGGCGGCGCGGAGGGCTGCACGATGTAGATATCGCGGCCCCGGATGTTCTCGTTGATCTTGACGAAGGTCTCGCCGTTGGGGAACGAGGTCACCGTCGCCTGACCGAGCCCCACGCCCACGTAATCGGCGATCTCCTGAGCGAGAGCGGGGTTGGCGTTGCCTGTGAAAACTTGGGGGCCGGAATTGTCCATAGCTCCCTAACTCTCGCGGCCAGAAGCGGTGGGGGCAAGCTCGAAAGCGTCACACATTTGCAACATTCAGAATCGCCCGAAAAGGGCTCTTATTTAGGTGACACGCCGCCGGATTCCGAATAAACCCGGAAGTCCATGACCGTCTCTTTTCTCCACACGGCCGACTGGCAGTTGGGCAAGCCGTTCGCGGGTATCGGGGATCAGCAAAAGCGCGCTCTTGTCCAGCAGGAGCGGGTCGCCGCCTTGCACCGCGTGGCGGGGATCGCCCAGGCGCAAGGGGCGGAATTTATCGTCGTGGCGGGGGATCTCTTCGATTCCACCCGTGCAACCAAACCAACGGTCTCGGCCGCCTGCGCCGCCATCGGCGCGATGGGCGTGCCGGTCTATGTCATCCCCGGCAATCACGATCATGGAGGGCCCGGCTGCCTCTGGGAACAGCCCTTCTTCCGGCACGAGCAGGAACACCTCGCCCCCAACCTGCGCCTCCTGCTCAAGCCGGAACCGGTGGAGTTGCCCAATGCCGTGCTCTTGCCCTGTCCCCTGCTGCGCAAGCACGAGACCCGCGATGCCACCGCTTGGCTGCGCACCTTGGACCTGGAGCCTTTCGGCGACAAACCGCGCCTTGTCCTTGCCCACGGCAGCATCCAGGGCTTTGGCGCGATAGACGACGAGGAGGAATTCAGCGCATCGGTCAACCGGATCGACCTCTCCCAGCTTCCGGAAGATCGCTTCGACTACATCGCTTTGGGCGATTGGCATGGGATGAAACAGGTCGGCCCCAAGGCTTGGTACGCCGGAACACCGGAACCCGATCGCTTTTCCCGCGGCGCGGGCAACGATCCCGGCCATGTCCTGCTCATCACCGCCAGCCGGGGCGGGATGCCGGAAGTGAAGCCGGTCCACACAGCTCGACTCGGCTGGCATCGGACGGTGTTCGAGTTCTCCGACGACAATGGCCCGGCCAGTCTGGAGGCAGAAGTCGATGCGCTCATCGCGGGCCGCGCCCGGCAGGATCTGCTGCGTTTGGAATTGCGAGGCACCCTCGGCATCGAGGCGATGACCAGCCTCGAGCAAAAACTGGAAGCCTGGCAGTCGCGCCTGTTGCGGCTGAAACTCTACAACCGCACCATCGTCGCGCCTTCGGAAGCGGAAACCGAAGCCCTCGTCCAACGCACCTCGGATCCCCTCATCGCCCGCGTCGCTGCCAAGCTTGTCGCCCGCGCCTCAGGCCAGGATGAGGACGCCGCCTTGGCCCGACTCGCCCTGCGGGAGCTCCATGCCGCCTGCGCCCACTAAGCGACGACCATGCGCCTCATTTCCATTACCGTCCGCAATTACCGTCTGCATCAGGAGTTGACCGTGCGCCTCGACCCCCAGCGGACCGTCATCGGCGGGCCCAATGAATCGGGCAAAAGCACCCTGGTGGAAGCGGCCCACCGCGCTCTCTTCCTCCGCGCCAAAACCGGCGGCGACAAGCAGAAGAGCATGCAGTCCCGGCTCCACACCGGTCATCCCGAGGTGGAGGTTCGCTTCGAGTCCGGGGGTCGTGTGTACCACCTGCACAAGCGTTTCAGCGGGGCCAGCGGCACGATCAAGCTGACCGATTTCCAGGGAGAAATGCTGACCGGCGACGAAGCCGAGACCCGGCTCGTGGAACTGCTCGGCGTCGACGCAGCCACGGCCAAAAAGAAAGCGCTGCTCCAGTGGGGCCATCTCTGGGTCTGGCAGGGCGACTCGGGAAAAGACCCCACCGAGCATGCCAATTCCCAGCGCGATTCCCTGCTCAACCGCCTTCAGGGCGAGGGTGGTGGCGCGGCGATGCAATCGGAACTCGACAGCCGGGTGGCCCGAACCTTCTCAGAAAAATGCGAAACCCTGTTCAACCGGAATGGCGAGCCCAAGGCGGGATCGGAACTGGGCCGGGCCCAAGCGGAGGAAGCGAGTACACTCGCAGAACTCCTGACGGCGCGGGAGGCCTTGGCACGGCTGGAGCAGGTGGTCGCCGACTATGGCGACGCGGAGGAAATCATCCGGACTTCCGAAGCGGCGCTCGTTCAACTTCGCCCCCAACTGGCTGAGGTGGAAGCCCAGTTGGTGGAAATAGCCGCCAGGCGAAACGACGAACAGACGCAGATGGTCCAAGCGACTGCTGCCGTGGAAAAACACGAGGCCTTGGCGGCGAATGAGGACCGAATTGTCCGCCTGCGCAAGGGCATCCAAAAAATCGGCGGAGTCCTCGCCCCCAAGGAGATCGAGACCGATTGGCTGCAGGACGATGCTTCCGCCTGGCGCGAACGCGATGCTGCCGCCGAAACGGCTACGCGCTTGGCTGGCGAGTCCGTCCGCTCTGTGCGCCAGAAAAAGGACCTGGCTTCTGCCTGCGTCCAGCAATTTGAAAAAGCGGTGAGGCGGAATCAGATCGAAGCGAAGCGCGGCCAGGTTCGCGAGGCGCGAAAAACTTTGGCTGCGCTCGAGGAAAAATGGGCTCAAGGTCCGGCCATCACCCTCTCCAGCCTGAAGAGTCTCCAACAACTCGAAACGCAAGCCTCGCGCCATCAACTCGCCCTCGAATCGATGGCGGCAGGAGTGGAACTCATGGCCAGCGACTTGGCCGTGCAGGTCGGCGACAGCCTGCTCGCAGTAGGCGAGGTGCACACGCTTACCGAGGACGCCGAGATCGCCATTGGTACCTCCATTCGCCTGCGCATCCGCCCCGGCGGCGGCACCAATCTGGCCGATGCCCGTCGCCAGCGCGATGAAACCCGCGCCCGTCTGCAGCGGGAACTCGACGCCCACGGCCTTAAATCGGTGGCCGAAGCCATTGAGGCGGAAACACGACGCAGGGAATGGGAAGCCGAAATCAAAACGGCGCGTGCGGTTTTGGAGAGTCTCGGCGCGGCCACCATTGAAGCCGATTTCGCGGAGGCGGAAAAAGCCTGTGCCTTCGCCGAGGCGGAAAGAGCCCGGCGTCAGGCGCTTGTGCCCGATCTCCCCGCGCCCATCGATTTCGCGGCGGCGAACGCTCTTGACCGCCAGTTCGCGGAGCAACTCGCCGAAGCGGAAGCGGAGGAAATCCGCGCGAAGGCGGCGCGTGAGGCGACTTCAAAATCGCTGCGTCTCGCCGGCGAAAAACTGGAGCTGCATGTCAAAAGCCTGGAGGAACAAAGGCGGACGCTGAACGGTCAGGAGGCCCAACTGCGCCTGCTCATCGAGACCCACGGTAACGATGCGAAGCGCGCCCTGCAAATGGGCGAGTCGCTCGCCCAGCGCACGAAAGCCGAAGCTCTTCTCACCGAAACCCGGCGCGCCCTCCTCGCCCTGCAACCCGATCTGCTGGAGCGCGATCACGCCCGGTTCAAGCGGGCTCTCGAAATGCACGGCGCCGCCAAATACGAGGCGGAAAAAAAGCGGGCCATCGCCCTCAACGAACTGCAACGCGACGGCACGGTCGATCCCCAAGCCGATCTTGCCGTGGCGGAGGCCAACGCCGCTGCCGCCACGGAGCATCGTCAGCAGGCCGAGCGGAAGGCGGGGGCCGTGAAGCTACTGCACGACTTATTTCTGGAGGAGCAAAAGGCCCTCGCGGATCAGTTCACCGAGCCGCTGATCGCCCGCATCTCGGGTTACCTGGAGTGTCTTTTCGGTCCCGGCGCGCGGGCCGTGGTGACCCTCGAGAACAACGATTTCGTAGGCCTTCAACTCGTCCGCCCCTCCGATGGCGCCGGTCCGCTGCCGTTCGATACCCTCAGTGGCGGCGCACGGGAGCAGGTGGCCGCGGCGGTGCGTCTTGCCATGGCGGAGGTCCTGGCGCAGGCCCACGGGGGCTGCCTTCCCGTCGTCTTTGACGATGCCTTCGCCTATTCCGATCCCGAACGCGTACGCACCTTGCAACGCATGCTCGACCGCGCTGCCGGGCAGGGACTGCAGGTCATCGTCCTCACCTGCACGCCTTCCGACTACACGGCGCTGGGAGCGGCCTCGGTCTCCCTGAAGGCTGCCGCGCCGGTCGATATTGCAGCCGGGACTGTCGTTGTCCCTGGCGATGAGGTAAAAGTTATCTCACGATGATTTTCCTTGGGTGGAACCAGCCGATTCTCCATGCCGCTGCCGATTGGCTGCTGGACTCCGCCAACGTGCCCGCATCGCCCGATTTATCCGGCGTCATCATCATCGTGCGCGGGCGTCAGGCGGGGCGTCGCCTTCTGGAATTGCTGGCGTTGAAGTCGGCCGAGCGGGGCTTGGTGCTGCTTCCACCGGAGATCATGACGCCGACCGGTCTGATCCTGCGCCTGACGAACAACCTGCCGAAGGAACCCAAGCCCGCCTCACCGCTTGCCTCCGCCCTGGCTTGGGCGCGCGCCATTGGCGCCGCCAGCGATGAGGCCCGGGGCAAGCTCTTCCGGCGGCCCGGCGAGGCTTCCGACCGGCCCGGACTTCGCGCTCTATTGGCGTTGGGACGTCATCTCGGGAAAATCCGTGCGGAACTGGGCGGAGCGGGAATCGATTTCGCCGATGTCGCGCGGGTCTTGGCGGAACGCTTTCCCAATATCGCCGATTTCGAAGTCCCCCGCTGGGAGGCCATGGACGCCCTGCATCGCGAAGCCGAATTCATTCTGGAAGACCACGGGTTGATCGATCAAACCACACTGCTTCTCCACCGTGCGCGCCACAGCGAGATCCTTCCCGGGCGCCAAGTGGTGCTCGTCGGCGTGGTCGAAATGCCGCGCATCATGAGCGATTTTCTCGGCCGCCTGCCCGAACCGCCAACCGTGCTCGTCTTCGCGCCCGAATCCGAAAGCGAAGGCTTCGATGCCACGGGCGTCGTCCGGTCCGAGTACTGGAATGTCCGCCCGGCGCAGGTCGAGTCGTGCCAGATTCATCTCGTCGAACGCGACCGCGACCAGGCCACACGGGCGGCCGAAATCATCACGGCGTGGCGGGACCAAAACACCGCTTTGCCCCAAATCGCCATCGCCGTACCCGATGCCAATTCACTCCCCCGCCTGCGCGAAGCGCTGGAAGCACGCGGCACCAAAACGCGGTGGGCGCAAGGACGTCCAGCGGCGGATGCTCCCGCCTTTCAACTGCTGCGTCTCGTCGCCGATTATCTCGACCATGCCGCCGAGGAGCCTCCGCGCTATGATGCCGTCGCCGCCCTTGCCCGTCATCCGGATGTGCAGGAGGTCACCCGGCTCGATTTGTCTTTGCTGGACCGTTTCGCCAGCGACCACCTGCCGGAACGTTTCGCCCCGGAAAGCGTCGACAAAATCCGCGAGCGCGTTTGGAACATCCGGGACGAGTTGGAGAAGCTGGTCGGAAAACCCGCGCACGAAATGGATCCGCTGGATGCGGCGGAATGGACCGTGGAGGTGCTCAGTCGCGTCTACGGGGAGACGGTGGAAAATCAACTCAGCCCGGATGGCCGCGTGGCGGTGCAGGCGTTGAAAGGGCTGCGCGACGCGTTGACCGACACGCTCGAACGCCGCATGGCCTGGCCCGACCGCGTGCGCCCGGCCGATTTTCTCCATGTCTTGCTGAGCTTCCTCGGCGAGCAACTCGTGCCCGAACCGGCTGCCCCGGAGGCGCTGCAAATCTCCGGTTGGCTGGAGTTGATCGAGGAGGATGCTCCCGTGGTCGCAGTTACGTCCTTCTATGAAGGCGCCGTACCGGAAAGCATTTCCGGCGATCCATTCCTGCCCGGCTCGCTCCGGCAGGCCTTGAACCTCAATGACAACGCCCGGCGCATGGCCCGCGATGCCTATGCGCTCGCCGCGATCCTGGCCAGCCGCGTGGAAGGCCGGGGAGCCCTGGTCCTGATCGCGCCCCGCTTCGATGCGGCCGAAAATCCGGTCCGCCCCAGCCGTCTGCTCTTGAATGGGCTTGAGGGCGAAACGCTCGCCCGTCGCGTCTGGCATCTCGCGGGCAAGCGCCTTTCGGAGGATCAACCGCGCCCGGCGGAAGGACGCGGCTTTCTGCCTGATCTTCCCGCCAACTTCGAACCCCTGACCAGCATGGGCGTCACCGCCTTCCGCGACTACATCCAAAGTCCGCGCAAATTTTTCTTCCTTCACGTGCTCAAGCTCAAGGCCGAGGACGATGCCGCCTCGGAGCTCAGTCCGGGCGATGTCGGCTCGCTCATGCACCAGGTCTTGTCGGCTTTCGGCACGGACGAAGGGTTGCGTGAATCGACGAACGCGGCGGAGATCGAGCGTTTTGTCCTGGCCACCTTCGACGACATCGTGAAGGCCCGTTTCGGCCGCTGGGTGCATCCCGCCGTCGAAATTCAGCTCCAGGATATCCGACGCCGCTTGCGCGGCTTTGCTCCCGCGCAGACCGCGTTGCGGCGAGAGGGCTGGCGCATCCACTATGTGGAAGGCTCGAGCGGTTTGTCGTGCGACATCGCCGGATGGGATGACGCGGGCACCTTGACCCTTTCCGGCCGGATCGACCGCATCGATTGCGATGCCTCGGGAACCTACTGGCGCATCATCGACTACAAGACTTCGGCCAAAAAGCAGGATCCATTCAAGGCCCACTACGGGGAAAGGGAGGACGCTTGGATCGACCTGCAATTGCCCCTCTATCTCAAAATCGCGGCACCCTACGCCCGGAAGGAATGGGGCGTCGAGCTCACGCCGGATAATTGCGAGTTGGTCTACTTCCAGTTGCCGGAGGACGAAAAGACCGCCGGTCTTTCTTATCCTTTTCCCGCCGACCGCGTCGAAGAAGCATGGGATTGGGCCACGGGTCTGGCGACGCAAATCCTCCAGGGCAAATTTTACGATAACCCGGAACTGCCCGATCTCGGGTGGGAGGATCCCGCACTGCTCGCGCTCTGCGGTAAAATCGGCATTCTCGTGGCTGAGGCCTCCATTGATCCCGGTGAGGAACCGGAGATTTAAGCCATGGCGACAACCATCATCAACGCCTCCGCCGGCAGCGGTAAAACCTACCGGCTCGCCGTCGCCTATTTGCAGGCGCTGCTTCAGCCCCTGCCGGATGGCGACCGGACCTTGCCGCAACAGGTGCTGGCGACCACCTTCACCCGCGCGGCAGCGTCGGAAATTCTGGAGCGTGTGCTCTGCCGGTTATCGCAGGCCGTGGTCTTTGAGGACGAACGGGAAACATTGCTGGAAGAAATTGGCCATCCTGAACTCCAGCGGGAGGATCTCTCCCAACTACTCTCCTCCGTTTGCCAGGTGCTTTCGCAATTGCAGGTCGGCACGCTCGATTCCCTTTTCGCCCGCATCGTCCGCGTGATGGGGCTCGATCTCGCGTTCCCGCCCGCCTGGTCGGTCGCCGACGAAACGCTCTCTTCGGAACTCGCCTTCGAAGCGGCCGACCAGATGTTGCGCGGCGACGATGCCCAGATTTCCTGGGGCCGCTGGCATCGGTTCAACCAATTCAAATCGGGCATTGCGGTGCGTCAGGCATTGGTCAATCTGCTCGAGAACAATCGCTTCGCTTTGCTGGGACATCCCGCCATCAGCGAAGACAATCCCGCGCTCGAAAAGCCGCTGCAACTCACGCTGGAGGAAGCCGCCGAAATCGATGCCGCGCTTCAGGGATTCGACCTGCCACAGACCCGGATGGGCGTTCCGCATAAAGCCTGGATCGGCGCCGTGGCGAAAGTCCGGGCCCAACTGGCGGGGGAACCGGAACTGATTGCGCTTATCACCGGTCACCCGTTTTTCCGTTTAGTTCATGAGAAGGATTCCTCCTATGCGCGGGTGCCTGTGCCCGATTCATTGCGGACGATTCTGGGCCCCATAGTCGCGCGCGCAAGGGAGGATTTACGCCGCCTGCACGAGGCCCGTCTGCCCTCGCTCGCGGCCCTGGCGGAGCGCTATCACCAACTCCGTCAGAACATCGCCTATGCGAGTGGCGCGTACCGATTCCCGGAAGTGGAGGCCGCGGTGCTCTCCCTGCCGCCGCACCTTTTCGAGAACGATCTCTATTTCCGGCTCGATGGCCAGATTCAGCATTTGTTGCTGGATGAATTCCAGGACACATCCCTCAGCCAGTTCCGCTTTCTCTGGCCGATCATCGAGGAAGTGCGCAGTCACGGGCGACTCTTTTTTGCCGTCGGCGACGTCAAGCAGTCGATCTATGGTTGGCGTGGGGCGGAGCGGCAATTGCTCAATCGCCTGCGCGATTGGCTCGATCCGCAGCACATCGATCCGAGCATCACGTGCGAGAATCTCGCGACCAATTTTCGCTCCAGCCCCGCCGTGCTTGATGCGATTGACCGCGTCTTTGCGAATCTCGACGGAGCCGTCTGCCTGAACCCGGAAAGCTTCACCAAGCCGGACGACATGAACCGGGCGCTGGTGCGGAATCGCGCAGCTGCCTCCTTTATTTCCGGCTACGCCAAGCCGGAAGCCGCCGGGCCGAATCGATTTCTCCAAGGCCGGGTTCGTCTCTTGGTCGTCGATCCAAAAATGCGGGAGGACGATGCCGAGAACGACCAGGAACCTGTGGAAGTGGAGACGATTTTGCGTGCGGTCTTGCAGCATCGTCAGGAAGATCCCGAACGCGAGATCGCCATCCTTTGTCGCCGCCGCAAGTGGATTCCCTCCATCCTCGCCCGCCTGCAGTCCGAGCACATCGAGGCGAGCGGCGAGGGAGGCAGCGCGGTCACGGACAGCGCGGCAGTGGAACTCGTTCTCTCCATGCTGACCTGGCTCGATCATCCGGGGCACACCCTGGCGCGGACGCATGTGGAACTGAGCGGCATTCGTTCCGTCTTCGGTTTCGATGGCACCACGGAGGATGACGCGCTGGCGAAATCGATTCTCATCGGGATCATGCGCCGTGGGCTGGTCAGTGTCTTGGCCGCGTGGGTGAAGCATCCCGATTTTCTGCGCAAATGCAGCCTGCATGATCGCGTCCGCTCGGGCCAATTGGTGGAACTCGCGCGTCTATGGGATGCCACCGGAGGCGGCCGGCTTTCGCATTTCGTGGAGCGGGTTCGCTCGCAACGGCTGGAGAATCCGATCTCCGCCAAGGTCCGCGTCATGACGATCCACGGCTCGAAGGGACTCGAATTCGAAGCCGTCATTCTGGCCGACCTTGAGACGCGAGGAGGTCCCGGAGCGGGACCTCATTTCGTCACCACCATGACCACGCCGCATGCCGCGCCCCAGATCGAACTGCTACCCACGCGACCGCATGCGGAATGGCTCGGCCTGGAGGATTTGCACGACCGCCACGGCCAGAGCGAATTCGAGGAGGACCTCAGTGTACTTTACGTCGCGCTGACCCGCGCCAAGTCGTTTCTCGACGTCGTCGTGCCCAGTTCGGACAAGGTGAGAAGCACGCTCGAGGGCATTCTGCGCGAGCGTTGGGGGCATTCCCAACCGGGTGAATTTTTGATCGATGCCCGTGCCGGTCAGGCGCCGGCGGAGATCCCTGCGCCGCGATCCAAAATGAGTCGCGACCCGGCGGTTTGGCAACGCGGCGATGGCTTCGCGCTGCCCGCGTTTGTCCGCGTGCCGGAACGGCTGGCTCCCATCACGCCCTCGGGGCAGGAGGGCGAGGGCAAGGTCAGCCTCGGGCTCATTCTGCAAGGGGGGAACAGGCATGCCTTGGAACGGGGCACGGCGGTGCACGCGCTGCTTTCCCGCATCGAGTGGAACGATCACGTTCCGACGGCGGAGGAGTGGATGCGGTCCATCCCCGAGCGGGAGGCTAATCCCGAGGCCTGCCGGGTGGCGGTGCGTGAGTTCCATCCCCGGCTCCGTGCGTCGGGAGATTCGTTGGCGGCGGTGTTTGATCGCAGCCTGACTTTGCTCGCCTGGGAGGAGGATGGTGTGGTGGATCTGGAGGTTTGGCGGGAGCGCCGTTTCGCGGTGGTCTTCGACCAGGAGTTGATGAACGGCTCGTTCGACCGCGTGGTCATCGGCCTGGATGCTTCCGGGAAACGTGTCCGCGCCAGGATTCTCGACTTCAAGACCGACCGCCTTGCGACCGAGGAAGAACGGGAGGAAAAACGTCTTCACTATCAACCCCAGTTGGACGCATACGCCAGCGCGTTGCACCGGCTGACGGGAATCCCTGCGAGCCTGATCGAAACGCGGTTGGTCTGGCTGGGGGATTCGGAGGTCCAAAAAACGGTGGTGCCCGAAAAACGAAAGGAAAGCCCACCGGTCAAGCGTCCCCCGGAAGTGATGGCCCAATTGGAAATTTGGGACTGGGGAAAGCCTCAGAAGTAGGACTCCCCTGGAGGGCGTCGAATATCCTCAGTCCATTTCGTATCACGAATGGCACGATAAAAGAATCTGTCATCCTGAGCTTGTCGAAGGATCAGCCTCCGGAACGCCTCCACGGTTCCAAGGGCTTTTTATCTACTCAAGGAGGCTCTGTTGAAGGCCCTATCTTTCGGGCGCTGATCCTTCGACAAGCTCAGGATGACAGACTTTTATCATACCGGTTACTTTGCGAACTTGTTTCACACCTTGTGACACGCAAACGCCGGACGGGGACATCCCCGTCCGGCGCGAAGAGCCGACTACTGTCCGATAAACGTCCCGCGACCGCCGGTGCCGATAAACACCCGGCCGTAATTCTGACGATCACCCGAGAGCGCGCTGACCGCCTCAAGCGTGGGGTTGTTCAGCTTGGTCCAGGTGGTGCCGTAGTCATCCGAGCGGTAAATACCTTGGACACCCGCCTTGTAACCGTTGACAAACACCGTGTATCCGCTGCCGCTCGGCGCCTTGCCGAAGCTGACTTGCGAGACCTTCGTTACCGCGCTGACAGCGGAGAAGCTCGTGGCCGAGTTGGTGGAACGCCAGAGACCGCCGCCCGAGTTGTTGTAGGTGCCGTCATCGCAGAGCCAGACGTCGCCGCCCGTGGGGCAGGTGGGCGAGACAGGGGCCGCGACCAACTGCGGAGTGCGCATGTTGTAGCTGCCGCCATTGCCCACCGTTGTGGTTTGCGCCCAGGTCACGCCCCCATCGGTGCTGCGATAGATGGTGTGCGCCGAACCGCCGAAGCTCCCGATATAGAAGTTCCCATTGCCCCGGTCGGCCGCGAGCGGCAGGCCGGAAGTGGCGATGCTGTTTCCATTCGTGTAGATGCCCGTGATCTGCGAGGCGGGAGCGCCCGTGGAGGCGGTCCAGGTTACGCCACGATCCGTGCTGTACCGGGGAGCGGCGTTGATCGCCATCCAGACCATGCGGGTGGCATCGGTGGAGGAGACCGCCACGCGTCCGCCAGCCAGGCCGGTGCCGCCATCGTAATAGATGGGGCCTTCCTGGGGTGAGCCGGTGTTGGAGAGCGCGGCGGGCTTGTTGTTCCACGTCATTTCACCGGCGGGCAGATTGTCCGTGCCGCCATCGCCTTCGATCCAGCTGGTGTTGGTGCTGACGTAGACGCCAACGGGGAACACCGTAGTGTTGCCCGACGCCGGGCGATGCAGGTTGAACGTCGCGGTGGTGATGGTCGTCGGCAGGGTGCTGAGGTCGAACTTGACGTAGCACCAGCGGCCATAGGCTGCCTGGCCGAAGTAGTAACGGCAGGACAGGGTGGTGTCAGCCCCGTAGTTCTGAGTCGGTGCGGCGGCGATGACCGTGGTATCCGCCGAGGCGACCAAAGGCGAGCCGCCATTGACGATGAGTCGGGGTGTCGCCGAGGTGTCCGCGCTTTCCTTCGAGTCGAAGACGAGCGCGTTGCCGGAGTAGTCGGCCGTGTTGTCCGTGGCCACCACGAACGTCACGGAACCCGTGGGGTTCTTCGTCTTCTGCCGGGCGAGGTAGACGCCCACGTCCCACGTTTCCCAGCCCGCCGTCGCGCTGTTGGTCACCTTGCTTTGCGCCACTTCGCCGAACCGGACCCAGGTGGCGCCATTGTCGGAGGAAGCCGCACCGCTGCCCGTGCTGCCGGAGGAAGAAACCCAGGCCCGGGCCCAGACGTTGGTATTGGCCTCGCTGAAGTCGAGGCTGGTGTGGTTGCCGCCGCCGGGATTGCCGTTGCCGTTACCGAAGGTGCCGTAGGGGCGGGAGGTGATGTCAAGGTAGCGGAAGCCGCCGACATCCGAGAGACCGGAGAGGAGCTTCGCCAATCCGGAGGGCGCTGTCTTGAGATCAAGGACAACGGTTTCTTCCTGGCCCTTCTGCAGCGTGTACCATTGCGCGCCGGGGTTGGTGCCCATCGCGGTGGGGTTGGAGGTGCGGGAGACCCCGAAGAAATCGCCGAGCCAGAGCTGGTTGGAATTGGCCGTGGTGATGAGCATCGAGGTGGTGGAGCCGAACCAGTAGCCGGTCAGGCTGGGGGTGCCATCCGGTTCGTACCGGCGGTGATTGAACAGGGTGAGCGGGCCTTCATTGAAGGTCGTGCCCTGCGCGGCAAAGGAGGTTCCACCGTTGTTGGAATACCAGATGCCGCCGGTACCGGAGCTGCTTTGCGCAACGTAGACGGTATTGCCCGCCGCATCGTTCGGGTCAATCGCCACGCCGCCGTAGGAGATGCCGGTGGGGAGGATGCTGAGCATGCTGAACGTGCCGGAGCGGGTCAGCTTACCGACGCCCGCCGAGCCGCCCGTGACGTAGACGGTGCCATTGGCTGCGACTTGCGCGCGCCGGGGCGAGAGGAGGGAGGTGCCGCTCATCTTGGTCCACGTGGTGCCGCCATCGGTGGTCTTGTAGACGCCGCCGTTGGTGGCATCGGCCACGCAGGCGTAGGTGATCGTGCTGGTGCCGTTCTTGTCGCAGACGACACAGGGAACGCCGTTACCTACCGTGCCGAAGGGCACGCTGGCGGCGGGGATTTGGGTCCACGTCCAGGTTGTCCCGCTCTTCACGCCCTTTTGGAGGCCGTCCTGATTGGAGCCGTACCAGACGGTGTTCGGGTCATTGGGATCCACCGCGAGGCGCTCGCCGTTGGCGCGAGTCGAGCCGTTCCCGGCCATGCGAATGGTGGTGTTGATCTGCGTCCATGAGGCGCCCTGATCGGAGGATGACCAGATGCCCCGGAGAGTCGTGGAGGAGTTGGAGCCCGCGCCCACATAGACCTGATTGAGATTGCTTGGATCCGTGCCGATGCCTTCGACATTCATCACGCCGCTGGCGCCGGACGTTCCGTAGGGAACCATGGCATCGCTAATCGAGGCCCAACTGCCGTTAACGCCATCGGTGGCGGGAACCCAGCGGAACGCGCCGCCGACATCGGTGCGACAATAAATCGCGCTACCATTGGAGTTGCTCACCAGACCGGTAACGTAACCGCCGCCGCCGAGAGGGACGGTCGTCCAGCCGGGAATGGGCGCGGTGGTGTAGGAGAGCGAAGGGACGTTGCCATTGGCGACATCCGCCATGGCGATGAGGTAAAAATTGCCATAGATGTAGGCGTCCGGGTTCAGCCGGAAAAAGACGTAGGCGGTGGTCAGGCCATCTGCGCGGGCGGCGGCGAGAACGCTGTTCAGGTAGCTGACCAGGGGAGCCCCGGTCGAACTCACCGCCGAGTAGGCCACGGCGGAGGGCGTCAGGAAGTTGTCTTGGATGAGCGGATTGGCGGCATCCAACGCGCCTTCATAGAAGTCGCTGGTCAGGACGGTGGGGCTGGAGCTGTAGCCGACGCCGTAGAGATCGGCATTCACGGTCATGGTCCCGAACGAGCCCAGGTGCACCGTGAAGTTCGCGGCGGTGAATTCCTGGCTGTGATCGGTCAGGTAGACGGAGGGAATCTGGAACGCGTAGACGATATTGTTCTGCACCCCGCTGCCGCCGCCCACGTGCAGGTAGGTGGTGGTCTGTCCGCTGATCGACAGAACGCCGGAAGCGCTGTTGATCTGCGCATCGGAAACATTGGGTGTCATCGTGCCGGTATCGGCCTGAGCCAGGGAGGCGGGAAGGATGAGGCTGAGCATGGCTAATAGCCATAACAGCGATTGTCTTGATAGCGTCTTTGTGGGTCTGTTCGGATGGTTCATGGATTCCTTTGGGGTGAGGAGGTTATTCCTGTGCGGAGGGGTGGACTTCTCGAGGCATGCCGAAAGACAACCGGCTACCTGTTACGTATAATCTAAATCTAGTAGTTAGCGACAATCGCCATTCAGGCAACAAAAATCTCGCGACTTTGGAAGATATTTGAGAGTAAAGCTCTCGTATAGCAGTGCTATTGCGCCATTCCAATCACGGTTCAAATGAGGAGTATTTAGATGCTAAAAGGGTGTTTAGCTTATTCGAATAATAATATAATCTGAGATCTCCTCACGCTTGGCGCAAGCCAAGTCAGATGCAGAAGGTAGCCGTCGACCTCCGGGCGACGGTCGGTACGCGTGGCCTTGGGGACCGTCGCCCGGAGGTCGACGGCTACCTTCCGAGGGAAGAATATGGACGTCCCCCCTGTAACAGGTTATTTCGTTACCCACACGATCATGACCCTTCACATCTGCGGCCTTCTCGAGACCCTGCATCTCCGGCAGAAATTCACGCACCTCGTCTCCATCGTCGAGCCCCGCTTTGCCTCGGCCATCCCCTCGCTCGGCATCCCGCCGGAACGCCGCCTTCTCCTCCTCTGCGACGACGTCAGTAACGATGATCCCTCGTACGGCGGTGCGGTGCAGCCTCCCAGCCGGGAAATGATCCAGACCGCGCTCACTTTTACCGCTTCCCTGACCGCGCACGATCAACTTCTCGTCCACTGCCTCCACGGCATCAGTCGATCCACCGCCCTGGCCTACGCCATCCTCTGCCAAGCTCACCCGGCCAAGCAAGAAACCGACGTTCTCCGCCTGGTTCTGAAAAACCGCCCCAACGCGTATCCGAATTCTCTCATTGTGACCCTCGCGGACGATCTGCTGAACCGGCAGGGCCGGATGGTAGATGCCTTGGAAGCCTATCTGATGGATCCCGAGGGTTTTGCGAAGGGATAAGACCAGTTGACAGAGTAAAAGGTATGATAAAGCCTGTCATCCTGAGCTTGTCGAAGGATCAGCTCCCGAAAGATAGGGACTTGAACAGAGCCTCCTTGATTAAATCAACAGCCCTTGAAACCGTGGAGGCGTTCCCGAGGCTGATCCTTCGACAAGCTCAGGATGACGGATTTTTTATCGTATCATTAGTGATACGAAATGGTCTAATGCACTTGGAGGGCCCGGCTCCGTC
>FTJN01000458.1_pt3 | contig 16406 bp, 11 predicted proteins | sample 1658361 | NCBI WGS metagenome assembly FTJN01 (sample SAMEA3914819, study PRJEB12502) | metagenome | biome: forest; material: soil | place: Canada | collected 2010-06-26 | depth 0.3 m | reverse complement strand
GCTTAACCACCGGCTACGGTTCTGGCCAAGCCTCCGGCTTGGCTCAATCCAACTGCATGGTTACGGCTAAGAGTTGTTGAGACTAAAACCCGCCGAAGGGATCGGAAGATGGCGAAGCCATCTCAGCCACAGCAGCCGGGGGTTGAGCGCGCCAGCGATACCCCCGGAAAAGCAAACCAGCCAATCCGATCCCGGAGGGATCGCAGCACCTTCGGTTGCTGAAATATAGGCTTTCTTTGGCCTGTCGTGGCTGCGATCCCTTCGGGATCGTCCGCCGAGGTCGGAAATCCGGGGGTGTCGCGCGTCGCGCTAACCCCCGGCTGCTGTGGCTGAGATGGCTTCGCCATCTTGAGCAACCAAGAGACGCCTTTGTTGATCCAATAAACTACTGCGAATGGTAAGACCACCTTCACCGCAAAAACGGAAAGCGCCCCGGTTCCTCAACGGGAACCGGGGCGCATCAATTTGTTAAGTTTGGAGATGGGCTCCGGCTACGGATGCTGGAGCGTGGTCTCTTCCGTCGTGGTCGTGGTGGTCGTCGTGCGTTCCGAGGCGCAACCGGCAAAGGAAAGACAGGCAATCACCGCACAGGAAAGAACGAGAATTCTCATGGCGGGTCTTAGTCTTCCTTATTCTCGGACGTCGTCGTCGTGGTGGTCTTCTTCTGGATCACTGTAGGATCGGCCGGCACGGCGCTTTTCACGACCACTTTGGTCGCGACGGGGCTGCCGCCTTCGTAGTCGTAGAACACCGTGACGGGCGCGCCCGACTTCACGACATCCACGGAAACGGGGTTTCCGTTCTCATCGACGTAGGTGGTCGTCTTCGAGAACGTGTAACTCACGGGCGTCTCGGAGGTCGTAGTTTTCACCGCGATGGCGTTGGGACTGAACTGGCTCACCGTACCTTCGGTGGTGGTGGTCTTTTGGGTGGTCGTGGTCGTTCCGTCCGAGCTCACATCCGTGCTCTTCTGCACGACGACCTTGCTGGCAATCAGCTCATCGCCCTGCTTGTCGTAATAGACCGTGACGGGAGCGCCGGACCGGACCGTTTCGCGCGAGACGGTATTTCCGTTCTCATCGACGTAGGTCGTCGTCTTCGAGGACGTGTACCGGATTGGCAGGGAGGAGGCCGGTGTGGTGACCGAGATATAGGTGGGACTGAACTCACTGACCTTGCCGACCGAAGTCGTGCGGGTCGAGGTGGTGACCGTGCTTTGGGCAAACGCGACAGGGGCGGAGATCAGGATGAGCCCCAAGACCGCGATGCCGGGGGTGAATTTCTGAAGGGTGGTTTTCATATTGGTTCCTTTTGTTGGGGCTCGCACTCTTCGCGGCCTTAACTTAAGGACTGCATCGCCCATGCCAGACGAACTGATCCAGCTTCATGCCACTCGCCATCAAGTACTTGCGCTTTCCCGTCGATAGACAGAAACCATTCCCTGTACCTAGAATGCAAGGAACCCTGAAAGCCTTCATGCAAAATGCTGGCACCGCTTGCCATTCCGATTTTAACCAAATGACGGAATTAACTAAATTAACGGAATTTCGAAGCTGGAGACCTTTCCCCTCCTATTTTTAAAATTCCGTTAATTCCGCAATTCCGTCCAAATTCCCCAGCCTAATCCGCCGAGGGCGGCGCGGGCTGATCGGAACGAAAGGGAGACGCAGGCAGTGCCTCCTGATTATAGAGGCCCAACTGCGGATTCTGCCCCCAGCCATAGTAGACCAATGTCGGCTGCGGAACCTTCGGACTGGAAAGGATCACGTCGCTTCCATTGATGACGGCATCTGCCCAGACGAATTGTCGATCCTTCCCCGCAATGGCGAATCCGATCAGCTTTCCGTCCTTCGCCACCAAGCCTCCGCCCACATGGCTGAATTTCACGCGTAGCTTGTCCCCCTCTTTCGCCATGCTCTCGTAGATCGGGCCTTCGTACTCGGTCTTCTCCCCGTAGGAAAGCGCCCGGGCGGCAAGCGCGAGGCGATGCCCGACGTCCTGCTTGTTCGGGAAGTGGACGTTAACCGCGTCGCCAATATCGACCGCCGAGGCCATGGCCGTATTGGGCACCGATTTTGAAACGAGCATCTGGGCTTCGCGCACGCCGGAGCGGTTGCGCCAAGTGGGGTAGGATTTCTGCGTTTCCACGGGATCGACCTGCGGCTGGCCCCAATTGGAGATCTGCACGAAGAGAAACGGGATATTCCCCTGCCCCCACTTTCCCCGCCAGCTCTTGATCAGGGCGGCGAATTGCGCGGCGTAGAACTCGGCATGATTGACGTTGTTTTCCCCCTGGAACCAAAGAAAGCCCCGGATGCCGTAGGGAATGTAGGGCAAAGTCATGCCATTGAAGCAGCCCATCGCCGTGGCGGGGTGCATCTTGAAATAAATCTCCTTCGTAGCCGGATCGTAGCCGGCGAGGTAATACCGGGCCAAGGCGACGGGCAGGACGAAGGGCATTCCCGCCGGGGATTTCGGGACGGCAGGCGGGGTTTTATTGGCAGCTTTCGCCGCCTGGGCTTCGTCGCCCCACACGGCCAACTGCGCGTCGAAGGCCGCCTTCTCCGCGGGATGCGCTTCGCCCCAAGAATTGAGGCTGGCGACATACCTGGCCTTCTCCGTGTCGAGATTGGCCCGGGCCGCATCCCAATCTTTGATCCAGGGCTCCAATTCAGGACAACTGGAAAGTGCGTCGTGATCCATCCAAGCCTCGATGTTCGTCGCCCCGAGCGAGTTCTCGATGATGCCGATCGGAATCCCGTATTTCTGGTAAATCTCCCGGGCGAAGAAATAAGCCACGCCGGAGAAACCGGGCGCATTCTGCGGCGTGCAGACCTTCCACCGGCCCCGGTTGTCGGCCTGCGGCTCCAAGTCGACTTGCCGGAAAGCGACGTAGTCCCGGATTTCGGGGAAATGGGCCGCCGCGATTTCGTCCTTCGCGTTGAGGCTGCCGGGGAGTGGGTTGGCCATGTTCGATTGGCCGCCGCAGAACCAGACATCACCAACGAGAACATTTTTGATCTCCAGCGCGTTCGTCCCCGTCACCTTGATGGAAAAGGGCTCATGCGTGACCGGCAGTGGGGTGAACCAGACCTTCCATTTGCCATCGGCACCTGTTTCAATCGTCTGAATTTGCTCCAGGAAGGCCACGACCACTTTTTCGGCGGGAGCGGCAGTGCCCCAGATGGGGACTTTTTGGTCCCGCTGCAGGACCATGTTGTCGGTGAAAATGGTCGGAAGTTTGACCTCAGCAGCCAGCGGAGACGCCCCGACTAAACCCATCACCAATGCGAGGAAAGTGTGCAAACGTAATAGCATCCCTTTAGTTCCCGCGAATCAGGGGCAGATGCAAGGGCCGCCTATGGTTAGTCCTAACACAAGCCTCGCTTCCTGTTGCCTGCGGCAACCCGGACAACAAAGTTGTCCGGGCCACCAACAGTCCATCAGATGCGCGCTCCTGCTAATCCGCCACGGTCAGACTCCCCGTCACACCGCGTGCGCGAATCTTGAGGTGGTACATCGATTCCGCCTGCGGAGGCGGGATGGCATAGGTCCCGTGGTTCGTCGCCTTGATGCGGTAGGTGATCACCGTCGCGCCACCGTTGACCGTGCCGAAAGCCAGCAGGCGATCTTCGCGGACATCGACATACTCGATCTCGCCCCAACCGTAGCTGCACCGCCCCGTCTTCGCCGATTCCTCCACGATTTCGAAACCACCGGGAAGCAGATCCAGGATAGCGACATTGGTCAGTTCTTGGTTCTCCGTGCTGCGCACGCGCAGCACCACGGTGAGCTCTTCGCCCAGTTTGGCTGAAGTGACGGGCTTCCGCATGTTATCCTTAGCGAAGTACTCCCGCGAGACCTCAATGCCCGTGCTCAGCGGCTTCGTAATGGCGTTCTGTTCGAAGCCACTCTCGGCGATCTGGTAGAAGAGTCCGGGCACGGGGTTCGTTCCCGTCTTCTTGAAGACCAGCGCATCGGTCCCACGGGCGAATGAGCCCTCGGGATAGAAGCTCTGGGAAAGCTCCAGCTTCTTCGAGACCTTGCCGATGAGTTGATCGATCTCCACATTGCCTGGCACGAACTTCTCCTTCATCGCGCGGCCATAGCTGTCGAGCGCCATGATCGCCTGCGCGGAGGAGAGCGTGTTGAACTCGCCACCCATGATGGGGTCCGCCAGGGACATGATGTCGTCCGGCTTCAGGCTACGGAGGCGCTCGGGGAAGTGGCGCGAGAGCAGGTAGATATACTGGGAGGCCCGGCCCAGCGTGCTGTAGTAATCGCTCATCGTCCACGAATACTCGAGCTTGGCATCGCGAAGGTGGAAACGCTTCAACAGCGTGTCCGCCTGCGCCTGATTCTTCAACAGCGCGTAGGTCGCAGCCTCGTAAACCCCGGCGATGTCATCACCCCATTTGTCCTTTGCATTCTGCTCGAACCAGAGGTGGTTGTGCTCCAGCGCATTCGTCGCCACGCGGCCGTTACGTGCGAGAAGATAAACTGCCTGGGCCTGCACCCGGGCCTGGGTGAAGTTGCGAGGGTCGCCATCGGCCATCTGCTGGAGGTGGTCCAGCCCACGGGTATAGAGATCGGTCGGGATGTCGTAACCCTGCTCGCGAGCTTCGGTCAGGAAGTGCATGACGTGGACCGAGGGCAGGTCAAAACTCAAGTCAGGCGTGACCATCCAGTAGCCGAAAGCGCCCTGATCATTCTGCCGCGTGGCCGCCACATCGACGATGGACTGAACCTTCTTCGCGACCTCCGCGCGGGAGAGACCCTGCTGCATCGTTTCGTCGGTGACCAGACTGGGGAACGCCTTGCTTACGAGCTGCTCCGTGCATCCGTAATCGTAGTGATCAAGGTAATCACCCAAGCCACGGGAGAGTCCCTGCGGCAGCGGGGAAACCAGCGCCTTCGCCTGACGGAATTGCGGATAGAGTTGACGCGTGATATCGACCTTCTTCTCGCCACTCTTGAAGTAACCCGTCGTCAGCGTGGTGAGATAAGGCACCGGGGGACGGATACTGAGATGCGAGGCCATCGCCGTCTTCTTGCCGGCCGCCTGAGCCGTGACGGTGATGTCGGCATTCCCCAGCGCATCCTTCGCACGAAGAGTCCAGTGGACGCTCGTATCGCGACCCTCCGCGATGGCGACGTTTTCGTCCGGCTTCTGCACAATCTCCAGGCCCTTGCTCACATCGAGCGAGACCTTGATGGCCGCGTTGGGACCAGAGCCCTCAATGTTGTTGGCGACCGCGCTGGTGACCTCAAAGGTATCGCCCGGCGCGACGAAAGTCGGCACGTTGGGACTGATAACGAAAGGCCCGCGCACCTGCAGCTTCTTCTCCGCCGAGCCCACGGCATCCGCCGTATTTGCCACGACCATGACGCGGATCGTCCCCGCGAAATAATCGGGAATATCGTAGGTGAAGGTCTTCGCTACGGGGCCGATATCGACAATGCTGGACCAGTAGGCGACCGCCTTGTCCCGCTTGCGCTTGAAGGGGTTGAGGTGATGGCCCAGGGAGTCATCGCCCTCGCCACCACCAGCCGCAGCCGATTCCTTCACAATGGAGTATTCCGGCAGGATCAGGTCCACCGTCTGCCGCGTGCCGACTTCCAGGGCCTGCTTGCGGAAAAAGTAGGCGAGTGGATCCGGCAACGTGTAGCGGGCTACCTGGAGGATGCCTTCATCGACCGCATAGACCACGGCCTGCGTGGGGCGGCTCGCGCTGATCACCATCTGCAAGGGCTCTCCGGGCAAGGCGACCTTCGGCACGTTGATATCGATCTTGGTATGACGCGCTTCCTGGTTCACCCGGAACGGCAGCACCGTATAGCTGAGCGGGCTCATGTAGATTTCCTTGGAGTCGAGCCCTCGCACAAAGGCGACATTGAGATAGCCATTGCCCTCGAAGTCCTTGGGTAACCGGATCTTCTGCACCGTGCTCGTCGTCTTGGCCTGAAACCAGGCGGAGGCGTAAACCTTGTCGCGTTCAATGGTCAGCAAACCGGCTCCGGTGAAGGGCGCCGTGATTTCGACTTCGATTTCCTCGCCCGGCAGATACTCCGGTTTGGAAAGCTTGGCCGCAAGTTCCGCGTTCTTGTCCATGGTGCGGCTGAGATTTCCCGCGCCGGCGACGGCGAAGGAAATGTCCGCCACGAGGGCATCATTCTCATCGTAGAGCTTTGCCTCGAAGTCGCCTGGTTGCGCCGTGGGCAGGGTCCAATCGAGCCCCTTCTCCGGCAGCGACAACTTCGTCTCGCTCACCGGAGTGATCTTCGCGACCGACTGGTAGGCGTAATTGCCATTGGGCTTCTGCACCAGCACGGAAACGTAACGGCGCTCCGTGATCCTCATGGTAAGATTTTCCACCGCGACCGGTTTCAACTGCGAATCGACCGCGAGCAATTTCGCACTGCGGCTGCTATTTTGGTGCACGTAACCGTAGTCGCCATCCGGCTTGCAACCGACCAGCCATTCGCGGGGAGAGACGAGTACTTCGGCCCCCGCCGTAACGCTGCGGCCACCATCCTTCTCGAAGCCTTCCGCAAAGAAGGAGAGCTGATAGGCCGAACGGTCGCGGTTGGCCGAGGCGAGATCGAAGGTCACCTCGCCGGAGTCGTTCGTCGTCTGCTCGGGTAAATCCTCACTGGAGGAATTGCGGCCATTCCTCTCCACATAGGGGTCGAGGAACGAGTAGTCGGCATATTTCTCGAAGCTGAACTGCGAGGGATTCAGCGTCAGCTTGCCTTTCACGCGATGCCCAATGGAAGGCGAGCCGTAGAGGTTCTCCAATGTCACCTTGGCCGTCAGGTCACGGGCCGAAATCCAGCCCGCCGTCGAAGGAGCCGAGAGCGTCGCCTTGATCTTCATGCGGTCGGGTAGGAATTCCGCCACGCGGAAAGTCTGCGAGCCGAGCAGGGTGGAATCGTCCGCGCCCTTCACGAGATAGCAGTTCACCTGGTATTTCCCGGTCGGCGACGTTTCGCGCGAGGGAAAGGTCGCATCGAGGAAGCCGCCCGCGTTCAACCGCATGGTGCGGACGCCAACCGTCGTGCCCCGGGGATCGACCACCTCCATACGCAAGGGGATGCCGTCGAGCTTACCCTTCCAGTCGCGCTGCTTCACGATGAAGCCGAGGTTCGCCGTGTCGCCCGGCCGGTAGATACCGCGATCGGTGAACACGAACGCGGTGAGATCCGTGGGCGAAAGACCACTCACGCCGGAGATATCGAAGCGCGAGAGATTCAGTTCGCGATCCTCCCGGCCGAAAGGCAGGAAGGAAACGTCATTATCCCGGCGCACCACGTAGGCGACCGGTTGTTTCTCGCGGCGGAAATCGACCAGCGAGGGAAGCGTGGCCCGGCCATTGCCATCGGTCTCGGCGGTGGCCACGGGAATGCCGTTCTTGCCGAGAACCTCCACCTTGGCGTCCTCCACCGGCTCGCCCGTCTTGATCGATTGGACGAAGACGTCGTGGGTGTTGTCGGCGTTGTCCTTGACCAGGATGCCGAGATCGGTCACGAGGATGAGACGGCGATCATTCAGGATGTCGGTACGCTCTCCCTGGTCGGGACTTCCGGAGTAGTTGTCGGAGGTGTCGGCGATGTTGCCATCCGGCTTGTAGAAACCGCCATCCGGCCCCGCCTGGCGGGCCAGCACGCGGAGAATGAAGAGCCCCAGCTTGCCCTCGCTGTCGCCACCCTTCACGAACTCGGTGAAATCGAGCGCCGAGAAATCGTTCTTCGCGTTGTCGACGGCTGCAATGCTGACGTCGCGGATGCTTTGCTCCGTGATGTTGGTCTCGTTGAAATTATAGTTGGTGAATACGGGGCTCTGGAAATTGCCTTCTGACTGACTGACGAGATGATTGATCGAAGGGGGGGTAACCCGTTGCAGACGATACTCGATCTGTTCCACGCCCCGGCTCAGGACCGAGAGCTTGCGTTCGCCGCTGAGGGCGAGAAGCGAGCCATCGTGCATGATCTTCACCGCCCGGGGATAAGTCGGCATCTGGCTGATCGAACTGAATTTATCGCTGAGAGTAAAACCGCCCACCGAATCGATACCTTTGTCCACGGTCACATAGACGTTCGCGTTTTCGGGGACCTTCAGCTTGAAGGAGTGGAGCGTGGCATACTCCTGCTCGGTCGGCACGGGGATCAGGGTGAGCGGCTTGGCCGTCGCCAGAATCTCGGACGTGATCTCGGCGGCACTCTTCCAAGAGGTGATTTTTTGGCCGGTGTTTGGATCGACCCGGGGCTTGGGCGCGGGCACGACCCAGGCGTGGATCGCCTTGGCCAGGATCTCGGGCTTCACGCCCACGGTGCTGACGAGAATCAACGCCTGCTCCGGCTCCTCCTTCGTGTTGGTGACGATCTGCGCCTGCGCGGAAGAGAAACGGAAGAGGTCCGGCGTGGCGGGGATGAGCACCTGTGCGGTTTCCTTCGTGTCGAGTTTGGCGCCACCTTTGGTCGTGATGATGGACGCAGGCACGGTGAGGATGGCGTGGCTCGATTCCTCCTTCGGCACGTCGATGTTCACCGAGCGGACATAGGCCACGCAATCGTGCGAGTAGGGATCATAGGTGATGGTGCAACGGCCCGTGACCTTGGGCGCACCCTTGAAGACATTTGCGCCACTTTCCATCGCCAACTCCAGGTTCTTTTCGAGGCTCTCGCGGTCGACAGGATAAGAGAAGCGGAGGGTCGCGGTGAGCTGCTTGATCGCGGGATCCTTCGGGTTGACATAGAAAACGAGCTCGCTGATCGTGTTGGTGAAGGGCGCGGTGTGGAACGTTTTTTTCAGGGTCTCGATGCGGGCATGGCGGGAGAAGAGTTCCTTGGAAAGCGTGATTTCGTAAGTTGTAGCGGCGGGCCAGCCCTCGGTGGGGCGGAATACCAGTTGCTCGCCACTCGTCCAGGTCCACCGGCCGTTCAATTTCGGGGAAAGCTGCACGTGCTCGGAGACATCCTTGTCGATGCTGTCGAGCTTCGCGGCGGAGCGGTCAAACGTGAGCGTGAGGGCTGGTTGGTAATTGCCGTAACCATAACCGGGGCTGGAACTGATGGTCCAATCGATGGTCGTGGGCTTCGGCAGATGGGAATACCAGTTCCAGAAGGAGCCCCCCGCCACAGCCAGCGCGATGAGGCCGAGGAAGAGCCCCACGGAGAGAATGGGGCGACGCCCGCATGCCCTGGCCCAGCCGGGCGGCTGCCAGGAGATATCGCCGAAGATCGCGCGAACGATGCGGGCCAGGAGTTGAAAGAACCAAGTGAACGGAAACAGAAGTCGTTGCATGGGAGTAAGGAGAAGATCGCAGTCACCATGCCCGTTCTTTCACGCGGGGCGATACTATTTGCAGGCGCCATCCCGAATGAGGGGTCCGGTAGCCTCCCCTGTGTAACGACGATAGTTTGGTCAAAGCGGGCTTGGGGACCGTTGCGACGGCGCGCAACGGCTACCTTCCACGGATAAGGCGGGGCTTGGGAGACTTGGCCCATCTGGGTGGACTACGATTTATATGATTGACTCCAATCATATCCGTTGCTACCAATGACACCGTGAAGGTTGCCACCTCGGTTATTCTCGCGCGACGTCAGTCGCTCGCCAAGCTGCTCGACAGCCACCGGTATTTGCCTATCGCGGAAGTCTGTTCCCGCCTGGGCATCTCCCCGGCGACGGCCCGCCGCGATCTCTGTGCCCTGGCGCGGGACAACCAGGTGACGCGCACCTACGGCGGAGCCCTCACCGCCGCCGATGCCACGCTCGTCCCCTTCGCCGATCGCCGGGGAATCGATCCCCAGCCGAAGAGCCAGATCGCCCGCAAAGCCATCCGCCTGGTCAAGCCCGACACCACCTGCTTCTTCGACAGCGGCACCACCGTCTTCGCCCTGGCGGAGGAAATTTACCGCGCTCCCGTGCGCGGCCTTTGCGCGGTCACAAACAGCCTGCCCGTCGCGGAAGTGATCGGGCGCTGTCCCGAAATCGAGGTACATCTCCTGGGCGGACGTTTTCTCCAACGGCAATCGATCCTGCTGGGCGAAGCTGCCGAGAAATCAGCCCGGGCGTGGACGTTCGATCTTCTCTTCCTCGGCGCGGAAGGCGTCAGCGCCAAGGGCATCTGGGCCAGCAAGCCGGAGATCGCCTCCTTCCAGAAAGCCCTCATTTCCCGCGCCAAGCGCATCGTCGTTTGCGCCCACTCCGCCAAGGTCGGTTGCGAAACCGGCACCTTTGTCGCGAAGTGGAGCCCGAAGTTTCAACTCCTGAGCGACGCCACCCCAGCCCTGCGCCGCCGTCACGCGATTGTCGCCTGACTTTACTGCCCTTTATTCCATGAGCCAAATCCCCGCCGAAAAACTCGCCTCGCTTCTCAAGCTCTCCCACGACTTGGGACGCGAAGATCGCGACCTCGCCATGCTGGGCGAAGGCAACACCTCGTGTCGTCTCGATGAGGAAACCTTCCTTGTCAAAGCCAGCGGCTCCTCCCTCGCCAATCTCCAGGAAAGCCAGCTCGTTGCCTGCCGTTTTTCGGCCCTGCTTCCCCTGCTTGATGCCGTCGACATGACCGATGCAGAGGTGGAGAAAGCCCTCCTCGCCTCACGGGTCGATCCCTCGGCCCCGAAGCCTTCCGTGGAAGCCGTCTTCCATGCCTATCTCCTCACCTTGCCCGGCATCGAGGTCGTCGGCCACACTCACGCGATTGCCGTTAATTCCATTCTCTGTGCCGGCGATGGTCCCAGCCGCCGCTTCGCCGAGGAGCGCCGTTTCCCGGATGAGATCGTTTGCTGTGGGGCCAAGTCGGTCCTGGTGCCGTATGTGGATCCCGGAACGCGTCTCGCCCAAGTCATCCGCGACGAAACAGAGAAATTCATCATCGCGGAGAACCGCCCGCCCCGCATCATTTTGATTCAAAGCCACGGGATCATCGCCTGCGGAGCCAGCACCGGCTCCGTCTTGGCAGCGACCTTGATGGCCGAGAAAACAGCCCGCATTTTTGTCGGCGCGGCGGCGCTGGGCGGCCCGGTCGCCCTCACGCCCCAGAATGTCGCCCGCATCGATTCCCGTCCGGATGAACACTATCGCCAGAAAATGTTAAAACTATGAGCGCCACTCACTATCTCGCCGTCGATCTCGGAGCCGAAAGCGGCCGCGTCATGCTCGGAACGCTGAAGGATTCCCGACTTAGCTTGCAGGAAGTTCATCGCTTCGCCAACAGCTCCATTTCCAAGGACGGAAGCCTCTTCTGGGATCTGCCTCATCTCGAAAAGGAAATCCTTTCGGGGATCGAAAAGGCGGCCCAATATCAGTCGGCCATTTCCGGTATCAGCACCGATTCCTGGGGTGTCGACTACGTGCTGCTCGACGCGGAAAACCAACCCCTCTCCCTCCCGTTCTGCTACCGCGATCCCCGGACCGCTGAGGCCGTCAAGCGGCTCCTGAAGACGATTCCCTTTTCCGAGATCTATGCGGAAACCGGCATCCAATTCATGGCGATCAACACGCTCTATCATTTCGAAGCGGAGACGCAGGATCGGGCCCAACGCCTGACGAAAGCGAAGAGCTTTTTGAACATGGCGGATTACATCAACTGCCGCCTTGGTGGGGTTGCGACGTCGGAAGAATCGCTCGCCAGCACCACGCAGCTTTACGATCCGCAAGCCCATGCGTGGTCGGAGAAATTGATCTCCATTTTAGGCGTGTCTCCCGACATATTCCCGCGCATCGTCCCCAGCGGCACCGTCCTCGGGCCCCTGGTGGATGGGTTGAAGACGAATGCGATTTTCGCCGACACCCAGGTCATCGCCTCCTGTTCCCATGATACCGGTGCGGCCATTGCCGCCGTTCCGGCGAAACCCGGCACGGATTGGGCCTATCTCAGTTCCGGTACCTGGTCGCTCCTCGGCGCAGAACTCACCGAGCCTGTCATCACTGAAGAGGCCCGGGATGCCGGGTTCACCAATGAAGTCGGTCTTGGCGGCACCATCCGTTTTCTCAAGAACATTGCCGGACTCTGGATCGTTCAGGAATGTCGCCGCGCCTGGGCTGATTCCGGGGAGATCTACAGCTACGACGATCTCACCCGCCTCGCCACCGAAGCCGGGGATGCCGTCGCGCATCTCTCGTTGGATGACCCACGTTTCGTCACCTTCGACGAAATGCCGGAGAAGATCGCCGCCTACTGTCGCGAGACGGGCCAGCCCGTTCCTTCCACGCCCGGCGAATATATCCGGGCTGTGCTGGAGAGCCTGGCCGTCTGCTACGCGCAAACGCTGACCAAGCTGGAATCCCTCACCGGCCAGACCTACGACACCCTCCATATCGTCGGCGGCGGCACGCGCAACGATCTGCTGAACCAACTCACGGCCGATGCCGTCCGGCGCACCGTGGTGACCGGTCCGGTCGAGGCAACCGCCATCGGCAACATCCTCATCCAGGCCCTGGCCCTCGGCCACATCGAATCGTCCTCGCAATTGAGGGAGATCGTGGAGGCCTCCTTCCCCACCCGCCTCTTCACCCCTCAGTCGCACCTCCTCGATAAACTCGCCAATTCCTTCAAACCCGTCCTCCCCATCCATCTATGAGCACCTCGAAATTCTCCTACGTCAACTACCTCTGGGACAGCGCCTACGCCGCGACCCTCGACCCCGTCGCGCGCCTTGTCTATCGCTCCAACCTGCTCGGTTCCGACCAGCGGATCACCAACACGGGCGGCGGCAATACCTCGGCGAAACTGACCGAGATCGATCCCCTCACCGGGAAGGAAGTCACCGTGCTCTGGGTCAAGGGCTCCGGCGGTGATTTGCGCACTTCCAAACGCGAGAACTTTTCCTCCCTCTACCAGGATCGCCTGATGGCGTTGCAGGATCGCTACGCCGCCGAAAAGGAGAAGGGACCCAAGACGCCCGCCGAGGACGCCATGGTGGAGATGTATCTCCACACGACCTTCAATCTCAATCCCCGTCCGCCTTCCATCGATACCCCTCTGCACAGTTTTGTCCCGGCGAAACATGTCGATCACACCCATCCCAACGCCGCCATCGCCATTGCCGCCTCGAAAAATTCCGCCGAACTGACCAAGAAGATCTATGGCGACGAAGTCATCTGGACGGCCTGGCAGCGGCCCGGTTTCGATCTCGGCCTGCAGTTGCAGGAAGTTTGTCGCAAACACCCGAACGCCAAGGGTGTGATCATGGGCCAGCATGGCCTGATCAACTGGGCGGACGACGAAAAGGAATGCTACGATCTCTCCTTGGAACTGATCGAGAAGGCCGCCCGCTATCTCGCCGAGAACGACAAGGGCACCGAGACCTTCGGCGGTCCGTTGTACGTGACGCTGCCGGAGACGGAGCGCCGCGCCAAGCTGGCCTCGATTCTCCCCTGGCTCCGCGGCAAGGTCAGCCAGCAGCGCCGCTTTATCGGCACCTTCCAGGACGATGAGGCGACCATGACATTTGTCAACAGCGTCGATGCCCCCCGCCTGGCGGAGCTTGGCACGTCATGCCCGGATCATTTCCTGCGCACCAAGATCAAGCCCCTCTACGTTAACTGGAATCCCCAGACCGAAGATCTCGCGGCACTCAAGGCGAAGCTCGAAGCGGGTCTCGTCGCCTACCGCAAGGACTACGCCGCCTACTACGAGAAGTGCAAGCACGCCAACTCCCCGGCCATTCGCGATGCCAATCCCACCGTGGTTCTCATTCCGGGATTGGGCCTGATCGCCTGGGGCAAGGATAAGAGCGAATCCCGCGTCACGGCGGAATTCTACGGCTGTGCCATCCAGGTCATGCGCGGCGCGGAGGCGGTCGATTCCTACATCGCCCTGCCCCTGCAGGAAGCCTTTGATATCGAATACTGGCTGCTCGAGGAGGCCAAGCTCAAGCGCATGCCTGCCGAGAAGGAATTGGCGCGTCAGGTCATCGCCGTCGTCGGCGCGGGCAGCGGCATCGGCAAGGAAGTCGCGCACCGGTTGATCAAGGAAGGCGCGCATGTCGTGGCCATCGATCTCAACCCCGGGGCCGTGGAAGCCACCGCCAAGGAACTGACCGACAAGCACGGGCTCGGCATCGGCGTCGCGGGTAGCGGCATCTCCGGTTGCGGTCCGGCCGTCGGAGTCACCGCAGATATCACCAAGCGCGAAAGCATCCGGGCGGCCTTCCAGCAGGCGATTCTCGCCTATGGCGGCATCGATTCCATTGCGGTCACGGCCGGCATCTTTGTTCCACCGGATACAGCGGGCAACATCCCCGACGACCGCTGGGCGCTCACCTTCGCCATCAATGTCACCGGACTCTATATGGTCGCCGACGAGGCGCGTCCGCTCTGGAAGGAACAAGGCCTGCGCGGCAGCCTGGTGCTGACCACCAGCGCCAACGCCGTCGTGGCCAAGAAGGGCAGCGTCGCCTACGACACGAGCAAGGCCGCCGCGAATCACCTCGTCCGCGAACTGGCCGTGGAACTCTCCCCGCTGATCCGGGTTAACGGTGTCGCACCGGCCACCGTCGTGCAGGGCAGCGCTATGTTCCCCCGCGACCGGGTGATCTCCTCGCTGGCCAAGTACAACCTCCCCTACTCCGAGGACGAAAGCTCCGAGAGCCTGACGACCAAGCTGGCCCAATTCTACGCCGACCGCACGCTGACCAAGAACCCCATCACTCCCGCCGATCAGGCCGAAGCGATCTTCCTCCTGCTGACCAATCGCCTGAGCAAGACGACCGGCCAGGTCCTGACGGTGGACGGCGGGCTGCACGAGGCGTTCCTGCGCTGATCCGCTCCGTTGGCATGTCTGGCAAGCTCGACTGGGTTCAACTCCCTGAGCTCGCCAGAGTGTTTGGAAATAGATCGAGTTTCAAGAAATCGCTGCTGACAGCGGACTGGAAAAGCGCACTATTCGGAAACCCCAACTTATCCCATGAATAAACTACTTCTCTCGACCATCCTCCTCGGTGTGCTCTCCCTCCACGGTCCGCTCCACGCTCAGGCCAACCCTGCTCCGGCCAGCGACGATCCGATGGCCGCCTTCAAGACTCCCTCTAAAAATGCCGACACCGGCAAGCCGAGTCCCTTTTTGGAACAGTTCAAAGGCCACCTCATTACCATGGATCATGGCACGGTCAAGGAAGTCGATGTGGCGACGTTGAAGAACGTCAAGTACTGGGCCTTCTACCAGTCGGCCTCCTGGTGCGGCCCCTGCAAGGCCTTCACCCCCAGCCTGGTCGAGTTCTACACCCGCTTCAAGCGGAGCCACCAAAATTTCGAACTCGTCTTCGTCAGCGCGGACAAGGACGACAAGGCCATGCTGGCCTACATGAAGGACGACCGGATGCCTTGGCTCGCGCTCAAGTACTCCGACCGGTTCCTCCCAGGCGTGGCCCTCGGCAAATACTTCGGCGGCGGTATTCCGGATCTCGTGCTGACCGATGCGGACGGCAAGGTGCTCGCCGACACGTTCAAAGGCAAGGATTACCTCGGGCCGACCCAGGCGATGGAACAATTCACCAAGCTGGTGCCACGTTCGGAGTGATCCGCATGTCCTGGCGAACCCCACTCCAATTGACTTCAAATCCGATTCCGGTAGATTGATTGTATGAAAATTACCGTGGAACTTCCTGATTCTGATCTTGAAGAAATCTGCTTTTTTACTGGCGAGACCAAGAAAGGCCCTGCCATTCGCAAGATGGTCTTGGACACTCTCATGATGAAACGTCGTGAAAAATGTGTTCAGGAGGTCTTGGATGGCAAGTGGGGAGTTGAACTTTCCGGCTTCGAAGCCGGACGACTGGCCGATCGGCGGGCCGCTGAAATCAATGAGAAGCGGTGGAGGGAATGATGACGCTGATCGATGCCAGCCTTTGGATCGATTTCACCCGGTCAAAGTCTCCACCGAATCTAAAACAATTCGTCACTCCCCATATCCTTGATTCCTCGGCACACCTGGCAGAGCCCGTATGGTTCGAGGTTTTACGGTATGCGACTGATCAGGAAACGAGGAAGCTGACTCATCTTTTTGAAAACTATCCAATCCTTTCCACACCAACCGATCTTTGGTTGCAAGCGGCCAACTTGGGTCGTTCGTGCCGGCAGGCCGGACATACAGCGGGGCCGCTCGATCTTCTCATCGCGTCGGTGGCTCTCGCTCATCAAGCCCTTCTGATCACCTTTGATCAGGATTTCGAAAAAATCGCTACAGTCAGTTCCCTTCGCGTCAAGCTGCTGAAACGTCCCTAAAGTCGCCACAGATCACCCGCTTGCTGTCGAACCGCGTGAAGGTATCTCCGTCCAGCGTCTTTCTGAGATCTACTCCATATGATGCACGGGGACGACGACAACTCGAATCCAGCTCCGAAGTAAAAACTCCATCCCCATCCCGTTAATTTGGCTCATTCCGTCATTTGGTTAAAAT
>FTJN01001876.1_pt8 | contig 16418 bp, 15 predicted proteins | sample 1658361 | NCBI WGS metagenome assembly FTJN01 (sample SAMEA3914819, study PRJEB12502) | metagenome | biome: forest; material: soil | place: Canada | collected 2010-06-26 | depth 0.3 m | reverse complement strand
CGCCTTGCGCTTGGGCGACCAGAGATAGCCTCCCGAAACTTCGTGCCGGTAGGTCTTATTCTGGTTGACCCACCAGTAGCGCACGCAGGTCAGTCCAACATTGCTGAATGTCTCGATCGGTTCATGTTGCCGATGTACACCCAATATTCATTGGTAGGCCGTGTTGGACTTGAACCAACGACCAAAGGATTATGAGTCCTTCTGAACGGTTGTGCGCGAACTTCCACGAACGTTGATTCTTAACGAAATCAACAACTTACGTTCGCCTCCGTTCGCGGGCATTCGCCTCGATCCGGTCGGATTCTGGCAATATTCTGGCAACGGCCGAAGCACCTATCGATGACCATCACCGCCAGCATTTCTCTTCGCGACCTCAAGGCCGGCAAGTTTCACACGCTCTGCAAGGTCACTCCCATTGGTTCACTGCAGGCCAGGCGCCAACGGGACGGGGGCATTCTCTTCTTCTGGCGCTACAGCATCGGCACCTTGAGCGAGCGCGTGATGATCGGCGTCTACGACCCGACCTCGCCGGTCAAGAAGCTGGAACCGACGGATGCAGGCTTCTCGGTCGCGGCGGCGATCCGCCGCGCGGAGATCCATGCGCTGGAGCACCACAACACGCGACCGGAAGGCGGTCGTCCCGCCTTGATGAAGAAGCAGCGCGAGGCCGACGAGCTCGCGGCAAACGAGGCGGCGCGTGCCTCGAATGCCACGCTCACCCACCTGCTGATCGAGTACTGCGACAACCTCCAACGGCTCAAGCGCCAGTCGCATCGCAACGCGCGCAGCATCTTCCAGTTGCATGTGATCGATGCATTCCCTGAAATCGCGGGACTACCCGCCGATAGCGTCACAACGGAAGACTTCGTGTCGATGATCCGTAAGCTGGACTCGGCGGGCAAAGGGCGTACGGCAAACAAGCTGCGCAGCTTTGCTCGTGCTGCGTATCAAGTTGCCATCTCATCGAAGACGAAGTCGAGCGTGCCGGAGCGCTTCAGGGAGTTCGGGATCCATATGAACCCGGTCGCCGCAACGCAGCCTGATCAAGCGGCCAACAAGGCAGACAAGAATCCGCTGTCGGTCGATGAGCTTCGCAAGTACTGGAAGCTCATCAAGGATCTGCCCGGGCCGCAGGCGGCATGGCTCCGAGTTCACCTGCTGTCAGGCGGGCAGCGTATCGAACAGTTGGTGAGGCTTCACACGGCCAACATCCATGAGAAGCAACGGTACTTCGTGCTCTTCGACGGGAAGGGGCGGCCTGGCGCGGGGGCGCGCGAACATTGGGTACCGCTGACGGCGCCTTTGCTGAAGGCAGTCCGCGAGTGCGAGCCGACGGGCGAGTTTGCCCTCTCGACCTGCAAGGGTGTCAAACCGATTGCGGGCACCACGCTGAGCAAGTTGGCCGCCGAGATCGCTCTGCCGCACATCACAGGCTTCACTGCCAAGCGCATTCGATCCGGCGTCGAGACGGCACTGGCCGCGGCGAAGGTTTCGCTCGAGGCGCGCGGCCATCTGCAGTCGCACGGAATTTCCGGAGTGCAGGCGCGTCACTATGACGGGCATGACTATCTCGACGCGAAGCGAGAAGCTTTGGGGCAGCTCTATCTCATCCTGACCAAGCCCGCTGGTCGTGATCGCCGGAACGCCGTCAGTTGAACGAGAGTTCGATCAAGTGAACTCTGACGACAACCGTCTGCAAGTCAGCTAACAGCGGACGTGCCAAATCGCAGGCGCGCCGTCAGCATCCGCCCTGCATAGCGGTCGTCAGCGGAACGATGATCGATATGAGCGCTCAGCTTGCTGAAGACGCGGCGCCGCGGGCGCTCCTACTTTTCAGACTCGTTGTCGATGTCAACGAGGCCGATCCGTCTCGGTCGGCCTTCGAGCTTTTTGACCGCGACTAACAGGAAGCTGAGCTATGAGACATTCTGGATCAACTGCACGCGATCTCCATCCTAGGTTACGCCGTCGAACATGATGAGCTCATGCGCGGAGTAGGTGATCCGACGGAAGTGCAACGTAGCCGAAGCATCAACCCGTGCGGCCACGCTTATGCCTGTGTACTATCCTACTCAACAGGGAGGGTTGCATGAGTCCAGCACACATGCAGATGTCTTGGTGGGCGTCGGCCTGGCCGGTACTACAACCGTACATTCCGCTGCTCGCTCTGGTCGTGGCAATCATCATCCCATTGTCCGCGTCCTTCTTCGGTGCGTGGACGGCGCAGCGCATCGCCGAGCGCAATAGGTCCCGCGACGACATCCTGAAAGAGATTCGGAGCACGAATGCCGCAATCTCGCTGGCGATGTCCGTCTGCAATACAGCGATGGCGATAAAGCGTCAGCAGGTGGCGACGGTCAAACGCGACTTCGACCAAGCCAAGGCCAACTTCGTCGAGCACGTTCGACAACGACAGACCGGCCAGATTCAGGGCAACACGCCTTACCGCTTCACGCTACCGCTGATGACGCTACCTACGCCGAAGTTCGCCATCGATTCGCTGCGCGGCGTTGTGCTGGATCGCATAACAGTCCTCGGGCGCGCCATTCACCTGACGCTAGAGCTTGCCGAATTCGCACCGCGGCTCGTCGCGTGCATGGAGGCGCGCAATCAGCTTGTCGAAGGCATCAAGAAAGCCGGTGGAGTCAACAGCGACGAGGCAGCGCATCGGCTGTTCGGTCTATCGTTAGCCGATGGTCAGCACGACCTGACATTTGAGCACACGCTTTCCGGGATCGTCACGATCACTGATGACATCGTCTTCTTCTCGCACAGGCTCTGCAAAGACTTGCAGAAGCACGGTCACTGGCTCGTCGACAAGTACCGCAAGCGTTTCGGCGGGAGCTTTCCGCACATCGTGGACATTGATTTTTCCGAGCGCATCGCGGACGGCACGATCCCGCCAGCAACGCAGTATGCAGACTACATGACGAAGTTCATGGAAGCCAGGCGTCCGCCGGACCGCTGGCAGCGCATCCTGCACCCCATTGCATCTCAGCGGCTGTTGAAGCAGATCAAGGCCGAACGCTTGAAGCTCGATTCTTGAGCGTCAGGCGACGCCACTGAACATAGGAAAGTCAGACCATGGCTCGCGTCGTTCCAAGCAAGGTCAGGGAGTCCATCGCGCTCCTGCGTAACAACGTCGCGGCAGAAGCTGCACAAATTGGCCAAGTCGTGGCCTACAACCGGTCTGTAGTGCAGGCGATCAACGTACGGAAGATGTTCCAGTCGAAGGAGAAGCGAACCTTAGAGTGGTGGACGCTCGGCGACTACCCCGTATCAGCGCCGACCCCTACGCGGGCGATTGTGGCGCACCCATCGAACTTGTTGAGGGGCGTCGCTCGAGAGGTGCGCTGGTTCTAGGCACGCGCAGCGACGAATGCCATCTGCGCGCCAGCTTGCGATCCAACAGCGTCGCCGAAACCGGACGCTCGTACGAAGTCGGCGCGGGTCGCGAGCTCCTGCCGGCAGCGGAATGCAGTTCGAAGCATCGCGTCAAGACGGTGCGCCAGCGCTACCGGATCCGCATAGCGCAGGTCGGCTCGGGAGCTCAGCACCAACTCGCCTCTCGCCCCGTCCAAGCCCAGCTGACAGCCGTCCGTCCAGCGCCCGAAGAGATTGGCTTCCAGCGCCCACGCGTAGACGCCGGATTTCAGCGACTCTTCCCACGGTGCCTCAGCAACCACCAGATAGAGGTGCAGCCCATCATCTTGCGCGTCGTGCTCGAGAAAAACTGTCGCCTCCTCGAATTCGATGGCCATGGCCTCGCCCGGCTTCAGCGCCAATGGCATTCCGTAATAGTGTCCTAAGGCGTCAATCAACGCGGAAATGTTCAAGCTCTCTCTCCCTTCGGTGGTTGGTGGCGCGAGCCCGCCGGCGGAAATGAGTGGCAGAACCCGCTGGATAGGTTCGCGCCGCCACCTGCGCTGGTTTGCATCCGGCGAACTCTTTGCTGACAGAGGTTACCTATCAACATGTCACGTGGGTGGCGAACGATCCGAAGGGAGACAAGGTGGTCAACATTCTCAAAGGCTTGGCACGCAGAGTCGGGTGCATCGGCAGCGTGAATATCGACGAAGACGCCGGTTCACGGTCAGCACGGGCGGGCAAAGCACCCGAGCGTCGAGCAGTCGGCCAGACACCGGCACTCCATCCGGACGCTCCCGTCGCCGCAGGGTACGCAATGCCAAGGTCGGCTAGCGTGCACGCCAATCGTGCAGCGAAGGTCGTCCACGGAATGTCGGAGCAGGAGCCACTGATTCGTCAGGATCTGATCCCCGGCATTCAAATCAAAGAGGGTGACACGGAACGGCTTTGTCGCGAGCCAAATGATCCCATCGAGATTCCCCCGGCGACCCCAGGCGCCGCTCCCGTCAAGGTCTACAGCTTCGGTGCTCCACCGCCGGACCTGGCAATCTCCTTTGATACATCCCGGCACTCTCCCCAGTACGCCCAGCCGCAGGGGCAGTTCGTCGCAACGGGCTCTCTCTTGCAGTGCCGAGCTGACGAACGGCTCGTTTCGGATGAATTCTCGCCATGTGTTCCAGTGATTGCGGTCTACCCGGGCAAAGAGCGATCCATCCTGCACCTGGCCAAGAGTACTTCGAAAGACCGCATTGACCAGTTGATGAACACCAAAGTCAAAACGGTGTTCAACCCTGACAAGGTTGAGCCTTGGCACACGACGAAGAACCCGACCGATGTTTATGTGGTGACCCGCGAAGCAGCGGGAAACTACACATGGAACCAAAGCCGTGCCGTAGCGCACGCAGTCAACCATGCGCCGAAAGGGACCAATGTGCACGTGGTGAGTGTTCCTCGGGGTGGCCTCGCCGTCCAAGTCGGCCCGCAAGGTATCGACATCTGGGATCTTCAGCGTCGATATCCATCCTGATTGGCTGTGCAGTAGGCGCCCGACACGCCGACGCGGCACGCTGGTTGGATGGCGCGTTAGATGCCCCCGTGCTAGGAGCGAGTTGGGCGCTCGGAGCAAGGGCGACGACGCCGTCAGCTGCTCGGGTTCATCGAGCTGAGCCGAGGATCGACGGCCTGGACATTTAGGTTGCTGATGGTGCGGCGCCCTCTGCTGCCGTCGAGACAGCCGCAGCGCTATTAGGCATCGCCCTCTTCTTCGCGGACTTCTTGGCAGCGACCTTCGGGGCAGCCTTCTTGGCCGAGGGCTTCTTCTTCTTCGCGGCAGCAGGCGCCGCAGCCTTGCGAGCGACCTTTTTCGCAACCGCAGCCGCCTTCTTCGCCGCCGGCTTCGCCACCTTCTTGGCCGCTGCTGCCTTGACGATCGACTTCTTCTTCGCGGTCGGTGCTTTGACAACGGCATCAGGCGCCTGAACGCCGCTCTTATCGACGAGGAACGCATCGCGGTTCTTGGCACCCGCGATCCATCCCGGGGCGCGACCGAATCCAGACCAGGTCTTGCCCGTCTTGGGATCTTGGTACTTCGCAGCGCCTTTGCTGGTGCGTTTAGCGGTCGCAGGCTTTTTTCCGACGATCGCCCTCTTGACTGCCGAAGCCTTTTTCGAAACCGAAGAAGATAGATGCTCCAGCGTGACTCCGAGTTGATTCATCAGGGCCCTGACCTTGCCGACGGACGCCTTCGTTTCCTCTTCTACCAGGCGAGCCGCCTTTGCTTCGAGAACTGCGATTTGCTTCTTTATTTCGGTAACCGTGAGCTTGGCCATGTTTTGAGAGGGGGAACTGGGAGGGCCACTAGTCTATCCCCTTATAAAGCAGGCGCAGGCATCGCGCCCGAGGTTCGGGACGCAGTGGCCTGCAATCACGGAATGGCACTTGTGCGCGAGTCGGCAACGCAGCGAATGTCGTCCTCAGTGAAAGTTCGATACACGACTGCTTTCGCACACAGAGTCGTCATACCACCCTCGTTGCAGATCCAACGAACGCTCGCGCTGTCACGATGTCATTCGCTGGACGCGAACGAGGTTTCCTCAATACTGATCGACCACGCGGTCTTCCTCGGCGTTCATGCGCGCCGGCGCCGCGTAGCCGCAAACGCGCCGCACAAGCCGCTGAAGTGGACCCCCGGGGATATGACAATGTTCGCGCGCAGCGGGGAACGCTGGCCGGCGGCACGGCGCCAATCGATAGCTGGAATCAAGCGGCTGGCCGCGACAGCTTCTGGGTGATCTTGAACGCACCGATCAATCCCACCGCACCGATTGCGATCGGAATCGTCAGCGGCCACGCCGGCTGCAGGATCATCACGAGGACGGCGATCGCGAGTACGCCGAACGCGCCCGCCCAGGCTACAGCGATCAGTCGGCTGCGGCGCAAGAGGGCAGGAGACGCCGCGAACTCTGGTGTCACCTCCGCCCGCGCGATGGCGAGGGTGAACGGGCGCCCCAAGGCAACGCTGCCCAGCACCATCAACATCAGGCCGCAGTCGACCACCAGCCGCACTAGGCCCACCGACCACGGGACATCCGTCATGAACGTCGCGGCCAGCGCGAGCGCGCCGAACAGCACCGCAGTGCCGAGCTCGAGCACGCGCACCTCGCGGCCGCCGCGCAGGCGCTCGCGCATGACAAGCGCGATAGCCACCGCGCAACCGGCGCACAGCGCGGGGATGATGCCAAGCAGGTGTTCGCTGAGGAGGAACGCGAGAAACGGCGAGAGGGCGAGCAGCGTGGTCATGATCAATGGCTCCCGGCGAAGACTTCGTCCATCCACGCCGTGCATTCCTGCGCGAGGCGCTGGCGGTTGGCGACCTGGACATGGCCGTCGGCGCCGCTGGCGGCGTCCAGCATGACGAAGCGCTTGCTCTTCGAACGGATGCCATCGTGCCACGCATGCGCCTGTGCGGCGAACACCGGCGAATCGCCGCTGCCCAGGATCGAGAGGAACGGCACGGTCACGCGCACCGGGTCGGCCTTCATGCCGGACGTGCGCGCCACCAGGTCGTCGAGCTTGCTCGCGCCGACCTTCCAGAACATCGTCTCGCGGCTGCGCAGCGTGGCGGCGGTGGGCGGCGCGGCGTCAGGACGCGCCGCGGCGGCCAGGCCGGCCTGCACGGACAGCGCGAACATCTGCGCGGGGTCGGGGAACGGCGTGCTGGCCATCACGGTGGCGAAGCGCGTGTCGTGGCCGGCCGCGCGGGTGACGAAGTAGCCGCCCAGGCTCAGGCCCAGCAGCGCCAAGCGGCCAGGCTTGGCACCGAAGCGCTCGACCAGCACATCGGTCACCGCGGCGATGGGCTTCTCGGCCTGTACGGGCCAGTGCAAGCCCTGCGCCGCCGTGTTGCCCTGCCCGGGCAGGTCGGCGATCGCCACCGAATAGCCGCGCTCGAACAGGTTGCGGCCCGCAGTTAGGAACAGGTCTTCGAAGCAGGTGTCGGCGCCGCCGATCACCAGCACCACCGGCGCGTCGCGGTCGGCGTTCTGCAGGAACACGCCGGGCAGCGACCTGCCCTCCCACGGCACCTGGAAGAAGGTCGCGGGCAACTGCAGTTCGCCCATCGCCTTGGCGAAAGCGTGCTGGTGATTCGCATAGTTGTCCGCGAACGCCGGGCCGCGCGGCGAGGCGAATTGCCAGGATGAGCGATACGCCGCGAACGCCTTCAGGCGCGCCTCGCCGGCGTTGCGGCGCGCGCCGCGCGCGAGCCAGTCGTCGGCCTGTGCTTCGAGCAGGTCGCCCTGCGCGGCGAAGGCGCGCACCCAGCTGTCGCCATCGCCGTCGATGATCTGCGAGGCAATGTGAAAGGCCTGCCCGACGTCGAGGCCGCCGGCGGGCCCCCAGCCTAGCGCGGCGACGAAGAACAGGTCCATGTCCTCGTCGTCGAAGCGGTACTTCTTGGCGAGTCGTTGGGCCGGCTTGGCGGGGTGGGCTTGTTGCATGATCCTCTTGCAATAACGAGTCAGTGGTGAAATCATATGAGTAAAGCTCATGTTTTAAAACTCATGTTCCGTTCACCATCCGATGCAACAAAAACAACCTAAAAATCAACAGGTTACGCGTCGGCAGCCGCGGCAGGAACGGGCTCTGCTGAAGGTCGGACTCATGTTGCAGGCCGCCACGCGCATCCTGGACAAGGAGGGTCTGGCTGGCCTCACGACCAACCGCGTCGCCGAGGTCGCGGGCATCAGCATTGGCACGGTCTACCAATACTTCAACGACAAGACCGAGCTGCTGGATGCACTCGCAGAGCGCGAGCTGAAGTCGTTGACCGAAAACATCCTCGGCGAGCTGACCGGCCCCGCGCCGGCCGAGGTCGGCGGCCGCTTGCGCGGACTCGTTCGCGCCGTGTTGCAGGCCTATGACGGGCGCAGCGGCGTCCACCGATTGCTGGTTGAGCACTTGCTCGCGCACGCCGGCGCCACGCCGCTGCCGGGCATGCGCGACGCAATCGTCCAGATCATGAGCCAGGGCGGCATCATTGGCTTCGACCAGCATGTCCGCACGCTCACGCCGGCCGACGCATTCGTGTTGACGCATTCGGTGGGCGGCGTGATCCGCGCGCTGCTCGCCGCACCGAATCGCTTCGACGGCGCCCAGCGTCAGGCGATCGAGGATGCGCTGGTGCGGCTCGTCGTCACCACCATGGATCGAGACAACATCACGATGGCGCGCGACTGACTCGTTCGACCAAGGCGGCCCGATATGACAAGGGCGCTTCAGCGCTGCTGGCGATCGTTCTTGCCGTACTCAACGCCCTGCCGCACCGCCGCGTCGACGTTCGACTGGCCCGTAGGAGATGACGACGTGTTCACGCCCTGCCCCGGCTGGCCGCCGGGCAGCGCGCCGGTCTGCACCTGTTGACTGCGGCGCTCGCTCGGCGACGACGCTTCCGGCTTGCCTTGCGGCGAAGGATTCGTATTCATGGCAACCTCCGTTGAATGGTTGATGCCCACATCGGCGGCAACCGCCATTCCCGGGCGTCGCGCGCGGGGCGTCATCGACCGGCAATGCCATCCAGAATTGGAAAATGACGAGGCCGGGACTTGCACGAACCTGAGGCCGGGAACAGCCGAGCGTCGAGCCGGCCGTGATGGCGGCCGATGCCAATGCCATACTCGCCGAGGCGCACGCATCATCGTCCGGTCACCAGGTCGATACAAAGGTGCAGCGGCGGAAGCGACACGGAAGTCAGCGGCCTGGATCGCGCATCGACAGGTCATCGGAAGCACAGGGTGAACTCATGAACATGCTGCTCGGCTTCGTGCCGTTCGCTGTCTTCGCAGTCCTCGAACATTTCACCGGCCTGGTACTCGCACTGGCGCTTGCCGCTTTCGCGTCACTGGTCATCATTGCTCGCGACCTGTTGCGCCGGCAATCGCCGAAGCTGCTCGAGATCGGGTCCGCGCTGATCTTCGGCGGCCTCGGCCTCTATGCCTGGTGGGCGCGTCCGGCCTGGCCGCTGTTCGAAGTGCGGCTCTATGTGGATGCCTGCTTGCTGCTGATCGTACTGGCGTCTGTCGCCATTGGCCGGCCGTTCACGCAAGCCTATGCCCGCGAACGCACGGCGCCGGAGGTCTGGGAGCAGCCCTCCTTCCGACACGGCACCCGCGCGATCGCCCTGGCCTGGGCAGCGGCCTTCGCCGTGCTGGTCCTTGCGGACGCCTGCATGGTCTTCGTCCCGCAGTTGCCGCTCAAGGTCGACATCCTCGTCTCTCTGGCCGCCCTTTATGCGGCGGCCAGGTACACGATGAAGCGCACCGCCCGGAGCGCGGCATCGCAGGCTCGAATGCCGCAAGGGGAATAGAGCCCATCAGCAGGGTTGCGACCGCGCCTCCTGATCGAAGCCGCGCGGAAACCATTGCCCGTGGAAGCCATCGGGAATACGGTGCGGGACGAAGGCGGTGCAGATCGGGCCGGCCGCCACGTTCCGCGCCTCGAAGATCAGCAGTTCGCTTGTCTTCGTCGCCGCCCTGTACACCGTCGCCAGGACCCAGCCGTCACCCTCCGCGTCCGAGCGGGCGACGAACACCGGCTCGGAAAGACTGTCGCCAGGTTCCGTGCGGTAGAGATCGTCCTTGGGCGAGTCGTGGTCGATGTGCACCAGCATCGCCCGCGAACGCCAGCCGCCGCCATCCTTCGGCTCGCTTCCCGCGTACCAGCCATGCCGATAGGACAAGCCGCTGCGCCTCTCGTCGATGCGAGGGAACTCCCCTGGCGTCCCGGAGAGCACGGTCCGGCTGAAGTGCCGCTTGGGGGACGACAAGTCGAAATGCCAGCGCACCAATTGGCCGATCTCGTCATAGGCCGTGGGCGAGAACCTGCCGTCCGGTGTCGGGAACATCGGCGCCTTGTCGAACTGCATCACGTCGACGTAGAGGTCGTCGCCACATTCCCAGGCATTCATCACATGGAAGACGTAGCAGGTGGGACCGGACCACCATGCCATCCGAGACACATCGTCCGAGCGTCGCATGATGCCCACGCGTGTACCGAACTCCGGTTCCCAGGCATAGGCCGGGCCGCCCTTGGCGGCGCGCTCGCGGCTGGCGGTCAGCGGCATGATCGGCAGCACCACATGGTTTTCGGTCACGGCGAAGTCATGAACCATGGACGCGTAGGGCGCCTGGAAGCCCTCCACGCGCAACACCTGGCCCCCCCGGGCGATGACCCCGAACTGCATGTCCGCGGAGAGTCGTTCCGGTGTGCCGTACCCGAAGAACAGCAATTCGCCCGTCAAGGGACAGGTCTTCGGATGCGCCGTGAACGCGCCGGCAACCTTGCCGTCGAAGTCGTCCACTCCGAGCGTGCCGAGGGTGGCGGGGTCCATCCGGATCGGCATGTGCGCTTCCTCCAGCGCCAGCATGCGGCCTGCATGGGCGACGACACTCGTGTTGGCGTAGCCGTCGTCGCCGGGCAGCGGCACCATACCCGCCGAGGTAGGGATCAGGCCACCCGAGGCGAGGTTGCGGCCCGTCTGCGTCGCATGCTCCCAGCGCTTCGTACGGATCCAGCGGTTGATGTAGCCGACGCGCCCTTCCTGGAGTCGAAAGCCATGAAGCATGCCGTCGCCGGCAAACCAACTCAGTTCCGCATCGGGCACCACGGGATTCGGTCCGTTGCGCACCAGCAAGCCCTCCAGTCCGTCCGGCACGCTGCCGCGCAGGGGAAGCATCGCGATGTCAGTCTCGAAGGCTATCGGTGCACGGTTGCTGGACAGGGAAAGGAGGACGGGAACGCTGTCGGTCATCGGGATTCTTCAGTGCGGGCTGCAGGGGCGCGGTGGCCGCCGCTTGTTGAATGAGCCAGTGGAGGATCGTACGGTCCGGGTCTTGAAAAGTCCTTGGACAACCGTCTCAGTGTTGGCCCACTTGTCTCACCGGTCCGATACCCGTCGGACAGCGAGGCCTCCGATCGTCCATGCCCGTGAATCCCGGGTCACTCGCTGTGCTACGCTCATCCGATCGCATGTGCGCCATGCCTGGAACGGATCATTCGACATCCCGGGCTCCGTGCGCTGTATCGGTCGCTTCGTCGGTCTCGATGGAGAACCCATGAATCTGCAACTGAGCCCTCTCAGCCTCCCCGGCACCACAACCGATTCAGACCCCTTGATTCCGCGCCTTCGCCTCCAGCTGGGCGCCGCGATCGACGGTGTCAGCGGTTTCGATGTCTGGCGCGAACAGCTGTCCGGCGTCTACGAGGTTCTTCCGGCTACCGACGGGACGACAGCCGATCCATTCCGGATCGAAACCACCTCTTGGCACCTGGGCGAGTTGGTCGCAAGCCAGCTTGTCTTCAGCGCGCGCGAGCAGGCGCGAACGCCTCGCAGGATTCGGGCTGATCAGCTGGACCACTATCGGCTGCTGTTCCAGACCTCGGGTGAACTGCGCGTCGAGCTCGACGGTCGCCAGGTCGTGGTTCGCCCGGGACAGACGCTGATCTCCGACTTGTCGCGGCCCGAGCGCTTCTCCGCGACGGCAGGATCGAACATCGTGCTCGTCATCCCACGCGAGGTGCTGGAGGAGGCGCTGCCTGCGCCCGCATACCTGCATGGCCTCGTCGTCGAAGGGCCTGCCGCGCGAATGCTTGCCAGCTTGCTGTCGGCGCTTGTCGAAGATGCGGGCGAGCTCGCGCTCTCCAGTGCGGCGGGGGTATCGCGGTCCACCATCCAACTGATCGCCGCGGCGCTTGCACCTTGTGCACAGACGCTCGACACCGCCCGGCCCGCTGTCGAGGTCAACCTGATGCGACAGATCTGCCGCTACATCGACCTTCACCTGACGGACGCCGAGCTTTCGCCGGCAACGATCTGCGGCCAGTTCCGGGTTTCGCGCCCCACGCTCTACCGGATGTTCGAAACGCTCGGCGGCGTCGCCTCGTACATCAAGGAGCGTCGCCTGATGAGAATCCACGGCATGCTGGAATCCGCATTGGGCGGCAAGGTGCAGTTGGCCCGCCTCGCCGAGGAATACGCGTTCGCGGATGCCGGCCACTTCAGCAGGTCATTCCGCAAGATGTTCGGCTACAGCCCCAGCGAGGTGGCTTCGGCGGCCCCGAGCGCGGCGCTGGGCAGCGTGCCTGGCCTCATCTCGCGCAAGGGCGGTCTCGCCAAGTGGCTGAAAGCGCTGTCGAGGTAGGGGCTGCCGGCCGCTGCACGATCCGATCCGGCTGGTTGCCCAAACACGTCCGCACCCAGGGCCGCCATGGCTGGCCGCGCACCGATCAGCCGCAGCTCGAATGCGAGTACGTGTCCGAACGATGGAAATCGTCGTCGCCGCCGGCTGCGGCCAGCACGCTGCGATCCACATCCTGGAGCCGCGTCCGTCCGCAGAACCCCATGGTGATGTCGAGTTCGTCGTGGATGATCCGCAGCGCGCTCGTCACGCCTCGCTCGCCCATTGCGCCGAGCCCGTACACCATGGCGCGGCCGATCATCGTCGCGCGCGCGCCGAGCGCGCACGCCTTCAGCACGTCCTGGCCGGACCGGATGCCGCCGTCCATCCAGACCTCGACCCGTTGACCCACCGCGTCGGCGATGGCCGGCAACGCCGAGATGCTGCTGGGCGCACCATCCAGCTGCCGCCCGCCATGGTTGCTGACGACGATCGCATCGGCGCCGTGGTCGACCGCGAGCCTGGCGTCATCGGCCGCCATGATGCCTTTGAGGATCAGCGGGCCGTCCCAGCGTCGGCGTACCCAGTCGACATCGGCCCAGGACAGGCGCGGATCGAACTGCTCGCGCGTCCAGGCCGACAGCGATCGCATGTCGGAGACGCCCTGAACATGGCCGACGAGGTTGCCGAAGGTTCGGCGCCGCGTGCGGGCCATGCCGACGCACCAGCGCGGCTTCGTCGCCAGGTTCAGCACGTTGCGCAACGTCGGCCGCGGCGGCGCCGACAGGCCGTTCTTCAGGTCCTTGTGCCGCTGTCCGATGACCTGCAAATCCAACGTGAGGACGAGGGCACTGCAACGAGCGGCCTTCGCTCTCTCGAGCAGGCGCGTCATCGCCTCGCGATCCCGCATCATGTAGAGCTGGAACCAAAATGGCTTCGCCGTGTTGCAGGCGACGTCCTCGATCGAGCAGATGCTCATCGTCGACAGCGTGAAGGGCACGCCGAACTTCTCGGCCGCGCGGGCAGCATGGATCTCGCCGTCGGCGTGCTGCATGCCCGTCAGCCCCACCGGCGCGATGGCCACCGGCATCGACACGGCCTGCCCCACCATCGTCGAGCGCGTCGAACGATGTTCGATGTCGGTGGCGACCCGCTGACAAAGCTTGATGCGGGAGAAGTCGGCTTCGTTGGCCCGGTAGGTGGCCTCGGTCCAGGAGCCCGAATCGGCGTAGTCGTAGAACATCCGGGGGACGCGGGCTTCGGCGAGCACGCGCAGATCCTCGATGCAGGTGATGACGGTCATGGCAAGCGGGCAGTGAGACAGGCCATCAGTGTTGCTGCGAAACGGCGCCGTGCGTGAGCGCGCTTGTGCGCACGCATCGACCTGGCGATGTCGCGCGCCGCGCCGCCGGCGAATCTTTTCGATCGGGGTTATCACTCATCTTTCGGCGGTTCAAACGACACGTCCGCGGATATCGCACGCGTCGGTTTGCTCGCAGGCGGCGGGCGGCCCGCGTCAGCATCAGAAATCCTGATGCTCGCCTGTCGATCGACCGCGTTGTGTGGCGGGCACGAGGCCTCTACAGTCCGCCGCAAATCGGCCCGTCGCGCTTGAAGACGTCATCAACCTGTTTGCACCCATACCCGCCATGCCCGGATCAACGTCCTTTCCTTCCTGGAACGACGAGCACGCCAAGTCGCTCGACGAACCCGCCCTTCTCCTCTATCGCTCGAACCTCCTGGGATCGGATCTCCGCATCACGAACTATGGCGGCGGCAACACGTCGGCCAAGATCGGGCAGAAGGATCCGTTGACCGGGCAGCTCGTCGATGTCCTCTGGGTTAAAGGATCCGGCGGCGACATCGGATCGATGAAGCTGGATGGCTTCTCGACGCTCTACATGGACAAGCTTCGCGCCCTGACGCAGCTCTACCGAGGGCCGGACCGCGAGGACGAGATGGTGGGCTACCTGCCCCACTGCACGTTCAACCTGAACGCGCGGGCGGCCTCCATCGATACGCCGTTGCATTCGTCGCTGCCGTATCGCCACGTCGACCACATGCACCCCGATGCCGTCATCGCGATCGCGGCGATGCAGAACTCCGAGCAGATCACGCAGCGTGTCTTCGGAGGCCGGGTGGGATGGATGCCCTGGCTGCGCCCGGGCTATGAGCTGGGCCAGCAACTGGCCGCTTATGACAAGGCCCATCCCGGCCTTCGCGGCATCGTGCTGGGCGGACACGGCCTCTTTTCATGGGGCGATACATCGAAGGAATGCTTCGAGAACACCGTGGACCTGATCGCGCAGGCCCAGGCATGGCTGGCAGACGAGCGCGCCGAGAAGAAGGCTCCCGTCTTCGGCGGCGCAGCGGTCGGCGGGCTCGACGACGAAGTTCGGGATGCCACGCTCGCCAGGCTGCTGCCCGTGCTGCGCGGCTGCACGTCCGGGGATGGGGCCGGCAAGTTGCTGCACGTCAACACGTCGCCGGAAGTGATGGATTTCGTGAACAGCCGCGACCTGGATCGCCTCGCGGCGCTCGGCACCTCCTGCCCCGATCACTTCCTGCGCACCAAGATCCTCCCGTTGATCATTCCCGAGTCGGTCCATGCGCGCGAAGGTGCCGAACTGCGCACGGCAATCGGCAAGCTGCTCGACGACTATCGCGCCGCCTACGCCGCTTACTACGACCGCTGCAAGCGCCCCACGAGCCCGCCGTTGCGCGATGCGAATCCGGTCGTCATCCTCCTGCCGCGCATCGGCATGGTGACCCTTGCCAAGGACAAGGCCACGGCCCGCATCGCCGGCGAGTTCTACGTCAACGCCATCAACGTGATGCGCGAGGCCGATGCGGTGGATCGCTATGTGGGCCTACCCGAACAAGAGGCGTTCGACATCGAGTATTGGCTGCTGGAGGAAGCGAAGCTTCAGCGCATGCCGCGCCCCAGGCCGATGGTCGGCAAAGTGGCACTGGTCACCGGCGCGGCGGGCGGCATCGGGCACGCCATCGTCAAGCGGATGCTGGCCGACGGTGCCTGCGTGGTGTTGGCCGACATCGATCGCGAGGCCCTCGAAACGACGCGGATCGCGTTGGCCAGCCAATACGGCGCCGACCACGTGCGCGCCGTCGTGTGTGACGTCACGAGCGAGGCAGCCGTGCGGCAGGCCTTCGAGCGCGCGGCGATCGAGTTCGGCGGCGTCGACATTCTCGTGAGCAATGCCGGCATCGCGTCGGCAGCGCCGCTGGAAGACACGAGCCTCGAACTGTGGAACCGCAACCAAGCCATTCTCGCGACCGGCTACTTCCTGGTGGGCCGCGAGGCCTTCCGGCAGATGAAGTCCCAGGGCACCGGGGGCGCCATCGTGGTGATCGCCAGCAAGAACGGCATGGTGGCGAGCAGCCAGGCGACGGCGTACTGCGCCGCCAAGGCGGCCGAGATCCAGCTGTCGCGGAGCTTCGCCCTGGAAGGCGCGCCGCTGGGCATCCGCTCCAACGTCGTCAATCCGGATGCCGTGATCCGCGGCTCGAAGATCTGGTCGGGAAAGTGGAGCGAGGAACGCGCCGCGGCCAACAAGATCAGCGAGAACGATCTCGAGGCCTTCTACCGCGACCGATCGCTGCTCAAGCGCAGCGTGCTGCCCGAGGACATCGCCGAGGCCGCGTACTTCTTCGCGGCGGAACACCTGAGCGCCAAGAGCACCGGCAACATCGTCAACGTCGACGCCGGCAACCTCGCCGCATTCACCCGCTGATCCGCACCGCGCGAACGATCCCAGGAGACAACATGACCGCCCAAATCGAACAGGCGCTCGTCGAAGCGCACAACCACCCGCTGGTCGACGAGATGAACGCGGACTACGAGACGCTGCGCGCGCTGCT
>FTJN01000653.1_pt1 | contig 16419 bp, 11 predicted proteins | sample 1658361 | NCBI WGS metagenome assembly FTJN01 (sample SAMEA3914819, study PRJEB12502) | metagenome | biome: forest; material: soil | place: Canada | collected 2010-06-26 | depth 0.3 m | reverse complement strand
ACCGGCACGCCGTAGCGGGGCGAGCCTTCGACGATCGGCAGCGACTTGGGATCGATGGCGGCCAGCGCCTTCAGGCCCTCGGGCGAGAGCACCGCGCCGGTGATGTCGTCGATATGGCCCGACAGGTCGCGGATCTGGCCGTCGGCGTCGAGGAGGCCGGGCTTTTCGGCGCCGCGGGGGCCGTAACGCAGGAGTTTCATGACTTCACGCTTTCGGGGGAGTTTAGCGTTCGAGGAAATTAGCGGGCGTAGGGCCGGTGCAGACCGACCTCGCGATTGAGTTCGACGCCGAAACCGGGGGCGTCGGAGAGCTTGAGCTTGCCGTCCACCGGGACGGGTTCGCCGATCAGCTGGGGATGGAACATCGGCACGACCTCGTCGGCCTTGGGCGCCATCATCAGGAACTCGGCGAACGGGCTGTTATGGCGCGTGGTGACGAAGTGGTAGCTGTAGACGCTGGAGCCGTGCGGGATGCACATGACGCCACGGCTGTCGGCGAGGTTGGAGATCTTGACCAGCTCGGTCATGCCGCCGCACCAGCCGACGTCGGGCTGGATGATGTCGCAGCACTCCATCTCCAGCAGCATCCGGAAGCCCCAGCGGGTGGCTTCGTGCTCGCCGGTGGTGACCAGCATGCCCTTGGGCGCGTTCTTCTTCAGGTCACGATAGCCCCAATAGTCGTCGGGGCTGAGGGCTTCCTCGATCCACTTCAGGCCATACTCGTGGGCCTTGTGGGCCAGCTTGGTGGCGTAGTTCAGGTCCAGCGCCATCCAGCAATCGAACATCAGCCAGAAGTCCTCGCCCGTGCGCTCGCGCATGGCGGCCAGTTCCTCGATGTTCTTGCGCAGACCTTCCTCGCCCTCGGCCGGGCCGTGGTGCAGGGGCATCTTGCCGCCGATAAAGCCCATCTTCTGGGCCAGGTCGGGACGGGCGCCGGTGGCGTAGAAGGTCAGCTCGTCGCGGACCTTGCCGCCCAGCAGGTGATAGACCGGCTCCTGGCGCAGCTTGCCCAGCAGGTCCCACAGCGCCAGGTCGACGCCGGACAGGGCGTTCACGACCAGGCCCTTGCGGCCGTAATACTGGGTGGAGAAGTACATCTGGTCCCAGATCTTCTCGATCTCGGCCGGATCGCGGCCTTCCAGGAAGCGGGCCAGGTGTTTTTCGACGATGTAGGCGGCGGGCTCGCCGCCGGTGGTCACCGCGAAGCCGATCGTGCCGTCCATGGCCTCGATCTCGACGACCAGCGTGCCCAGCACGTTGATTCCGAAACTCTGGCGACTCTGGCGATACTCAGGGTAGCGCGACATCGGGGTCGCGATGTGATCGTCGATCCAGTGGCCTTCGCCCTGGTCGTGATAGTCGGCCCCGCCGCCGCGTACGACATAGGCCCGGACTTGCCGGATAAGGGGAAACGGCATGGGAAAAACCAGCTCCAGCCCAAACGCTTCCAAGAGGAAGCGATCTACTTAAAGGAAGAAGAGGGCGTATCGTGAGGCAAAGGCCTTCGACATGCTTGGCGAAACCTTCGAAGGTCGCGCCTACCTCCCCGAGACGTCCTATGACACGGTGGCGCGCCCTGCTTTTGGTGACCAGTTCGTCGCCGTCGCCGCTTGCGTCAGGTACCATATTATGAGAGAGAGTGCTACAAAATGAAACGTGACGCGTCAAGGGGAGCCGAAGCGGTGGCCAAGGAAGACAGTGCAAGCGGCAAGGCGCCCAGCGGCAGCCAGACGCTCTTCCGGGGTCTGGACCTGCTCGACGTGGTCGCTGACTCCGGCACCATCGGCCTTCCCGGGCTGGCCGCCAAGCTGGGTTTGACCCGCAGCACGACCCACCGCCTCGCGACGGCCCTGGTCGAGCGCCGGCTGCTCTCCCAGGCGCCGCGCGAAGGCTACAGCCTGGGCTCCAAGCTGCTGGAGCTGGGCTATCTGGCCGGCCAACAGATGGACCTGCCGCGCATCGCCCGCCCGCACCTCGAGCGGCTGTGGGAAGAGCTGGAAGACACCGTCCACCTGGGCGTCATGGAAGACGACCGCGCCCACTATCTGGACAAGCTAACCGGCCGTCGCCGCATCAATATCAGCTCGCGCGTCGGCGACCGCCAGCCGATCCGCTCGACCGGCCTGGGCAAGGCCCTGGTGCTGGACGATGACGAGAAGCGCTGGCGCGAACTCTATCGCAAGGAAGGCCCGCGCTCGGAGCACGGTCCCGACGAAGAGCAGTGGATCGCCTGGATGCACGACTACGCCAAGCGCGGCGTGGCCTTCGACTTGGAAGAAAACGAAGACCGCATCCGCTGCGTCGCGGCCCCGATCCGTGGGCCCAGCGGCGCGATCGTCGCGGCCATCAGCGTCTCGGGCGCGGCCCAGTACATGGACGACGCGCGCATGGCCGACCTGACCGACACCGTGCGCCAGTGCGCCAACGCCATCGGCGCCGAACTCGGATGGAACGAGAAGAGGGCGGCCGCTGCAAAGCGCTAGGTCGCTCTATTAGTATCAGTGGAGGAACGATGCTTCTGAAGGACAAGGTGGTGCTGGTGACCGGCGCCTCGGGCGGGATCGGCAAGGCCGCCGCCATCGGCTGCGCCCAGCACGGCGCGGACGTGGCGATCAACTACCATTCCGACGAAGCGGGCGCGGCCGACGCCGTCGCCCAGATCGAGGCCCTGGGCCGCCGCGCCATCGCGGTGAAGGGCGACGTGGCCGAGGTCGCCACGGCCAAGGCGTTCGTCGACGCCGCTGTCGAAGCGTTCGGCAAGGTCGACGTGTTCGTCAACAACGCCGGCATCTGCCCCTTCCACGCCTTCCTCGACATGCCGCCCGAGGTTCTGGAGCGGACGATGAAGGTCAATCTGCACGGCGCCTATTACATGGTGCAGGCGGCGGCCAACCAGATGGTCAAGCAGGGTCACGGCGGGGCGATCATCGCCGTCAGCTCGATCAGCGCCCTGGTCGGCGGCGGCATGCAGACCCACTACACCCCGACCAAGGCCGGCGTGCACAGCCTCATGCAATCGACCGCGATCGCGCTCGGGAAGTACGGCATTCGCTGCAACTCGGTGCTGCCGGGCACCATCGAGACGGCGATCAACAAGGAAGACCTGGCCGACGTCGCCAAGCGCGACTACATGGCCGGCCGCATCCCGCTGGGCCGCCTGGGCGAGCCCGACGACCTGGCCGGGCCGATCGTCTTCCTGGCTTCGGACCTGGCCAAGTACGTCACCGGCGCGGCCCTGCTGGTCGACGGCGGCATGTTCGTGAACCTGCAGTAGCGGCGATGATCGTCTCGTCGACCACGGACTTTCGCGAGGCGGCGCGGCGCAAGCTGCCGCGCTTCCTGTTCGACTATATCGACGGCGGCGCCTATGCCGAGCGGACCCTGGCCCGCAACGTCTCGGACCTGGCCGACCTGTCCTTGCGCCAGCGGGTGCTGAAGGACGTCTCCAAGGTCGACACCTCGACCACGCTGTTTGGCCACTACCAGGCCCTGCCGGTCGCCTTGGCCCCAGTGGGTCTGACGGGCATGTACGCGCGGCGCGGCGAGTGCCAGGCGGCCAAGGCCGCCGCCGCCAAGGGCGTGCCGTTCTGCCTGTCGACGGTCTCGGTCTGCGACGTGAACGAGGTGTCCAAGGCCAGTCCCGCGCCGATCTGGTTCCAGCTCTATGTGCTGCGCGACCGGGGCTTCATGCGCGACCTGCTGGCCAAGGCCGCGGACGCGGGGGCCACGGCCCTGGTGTTCACCGTCGACATGCCCGTGCCGGGCGCTCGCTACCGCGACGCCCACTCCGGCATGAGTGGCCCCAATGCGGGCCTACGTCGGCTGGCCCAGGCCGCTTTCAAGCCTTCATGGGCCTGGGACGTCGGCGTGATGGGCAGGCCCCATACCTTGGGCAATGTCGCGCCAGTGCTGGGCAAGAACTCGGGCCTGGAAGACTTCATGGGCTGGCTGGGGGCCAATTTCGATCCCTCGATCCAGTGGAAGGATCTCGACTGGATCCGTGACCAGTGGAAGGGCCCGCTGATCATCAAGGGCGTGCTCGATCCCGAGGACGCCAAGGCCGCCGCCGACATCGGCGCGGACGGCATCGTGGTCTCCAACCATGGCGGCCGGCAGCTTGACGGCGTGTTGTCCTCGGCCCGCGCCTTGCCCGCCATCGCCGAGGCCGTGGGCGACCGCCTGACCGTGCTGGCCGACAGCGGCGTGCGTTCGGGCCTGGACGTGGTGCGGATGCTGGCCCTGGGCGCCAAGGGCGTGCTGCTGGGCCGGGCCTGGGTCTACGCCTTGGCGGCGCGCGGCGGACCGGGCGTGAGCCAGCTTCTGGACTTGTTCGAGAAGGAGATGCGGGTGGCCATGGCGCTGACCGGCGTCAACACCCTCGACCAGATCGATGGCTCCGTCCTGGCCAAAACCGGACTTGGGGGCGACCGATGAGCTTGCTCGCCGTCCTCGCGGCGCTGGCGCTCCAGGCCGCGCCATCCTCTGCCCCATCGCCCGACCTGACCGCCGTGCCGCCGCCACCGCCCATGGTCGCGCCGGTCGCTCGCATCCTGATCGCCAGCGACTCCACCGCCGCCAACTACGGCGCCTCGGCCTATCCGCAGATGGGCTGGGGCATGGTGCTGAAGTGCTCGCTGGATCCCCGCGTCGAGGTGGTGAACCTGGCGCGCGGCGGCCGCTCGACCAAGACCTTCATCGAGGAGGGCTTGTGGGCCGGTCTGCTGGAGAAGATCCAGCCTGGCGACACGGTGATGATCGCGTTCGGCCACAACGACGCCGATCGGGTCAAGATCGTCCGCTTCACCGATCCCAAGGGCGCCTATACCGACAACCTGACCCGTTTCGTCGCCGACGTGCGGGCCAAGGGCGGCCAGCCGGTGCTGATGACGCCGATCGCCAAGCACGTGTTCGTCGGCGACCAAGTCCAAGAGACCCACGGCGCCTATGCCCCGGCCGTGCGGGCCGTGGCCAAGGCGACGGGCGCGCCGCTGATCGACCTGGACGCCGACATGATGGCCGCTCAGCAAGTTCGGGGCGAGGCGGGGTCGCGGGGCTTCTATCTGATCTACACGCCCGAGGATCACATCGCGCGCTATCTCAACGGCAATACCGACACGACCCACATCAACGAGGGCGGGGCGCGCCTGGCGGCCTCGCTGGTGGCCGCGCGCCTGGCGTTCCTGAAGCTGCCGGTCTCGGCCTATGTGCATCCGCAGTCGACCGGCGTGCAGCCGATCCTGGGCGCGCCGCGCTGTTTGGGGCGGTAGGCTCTCTATCCCACAAAGAAAGAAGCGGAGCGCCTGAAGGGGCGCTCCGCTGGCCCGGATGGGGGGAATGCGGGCGAGTTCATCTCTTGGGGAGGGCTGGACCGGAGTCCGAACCTCACGACCAATGTTCCAATATATGAAACATCATCCGATATAGTGAGAATGCTTGACAGGTAACGGGATGTCAAGCCACAGGTGGCGAAAGGCCTAAATTGGCCTGGCCAATTTTGGAGGCAGCCCCATGCGACGCATCCTTGCGGGATCCATCCTGAGCGGGCTGTGCGCCGCGCTCTGCCTCGGCTTCGCGAGCCTGGCGACCGCCGCGCCCCGCGTCGACCAGGCCTTCAACGACAACTGGCGCATGGCCACCGGCGAGATCGCCGGCGCCGAACAGCCCGCCTTCGACGACGCCGCCTGGAAGCCCGTCACCCTGCCGCGCGCCTGGAACGAGGACGAGGCCTTCAAGGTCGACATCCACGATCTGAAGGGGGGGATCACCTGGTACCGCAAGCGCTTCGTCCTGCCGGCCGACCAAGGCCCGGCGGTCGGCGGCAAGGCCTTCATCGTGTTCGAGGGCGTGCGTCAGGCCGGCGACGTCTATGTCAACGGTGTGCTGGTCGGCGGTCACGAGAACGGGGTCACGGCCTTCGGCGTCGACGCCACCCAGGCCCTGAAGCCCGCGCCGTTCGTCAACGTCGTGGCCGTGCGGGTCGACAGCGACTGGAAGTACAAGGAGCGCGCCACCGGCACCGCCTTCCAGTGGAACAACAACAATTTCAATGTGAACTACGGCGGCATCCACCGCGCGGTGCGGCTGCACCTGACCGACGCCCTGCACCAGACCCTGCCGCTCTATTCCAGCCTGGGCACGACCGGCGTCTACATCTGGGCCGATAAATTCGACATCAAGGGCGGGGCCGCGACGGTCCACGCCGAGTCCCAGGTGCGCAACGAGTCGGGCCGCCCGCGTACCTTCACCTACCGCGTGACCCTGAAGGACGTGAACGGCAAGCCGGCCGGTGACTTCACGGGTCCGACCGTGACCCTGGCGTCCGGCGAGACCCGCGCCGTGTCGGCCCAGGCCCCGCTGAAGGCGCTGCGTTTCTGGAGCTGGGGTTACGGCTATCTCTACACGGTCGCCACGACCCTGGTGGAGAACGGCGCGGCTGTGGATGAGGTCACGACCCGCACGGGGTTCCGCAAGACCGAGTTCAGGAACGGCATGATCTTCCTCAACGACCGGGTGATGCAGGTGCACGGCTACGCCCAGCGCACCAGCAACGAGTGGCCGGCCCTGGGCGCCGACATCCCGCCGTGGATCAGTGACGTCTCCAACGGCCTGCTCGTCGAAAGCGGCGGCAACCTGGTGCGCTGGATGCACATCACCCCGGCCGCCCAGGACGTGCAATCGGCCGACCGCGTGGGCCTGCCTCAGGCCATGCCGGCCGGCGACGCCGAGAGCGATGTCACGGGCCGTCGCTGGGAGCAGCGGGTGGAGGCGATGCGCGACGCCATCGTCGCCTTCCGCAACAACCCCTCGATCCTGTTCTACGAAGGCGGCAACGAGAACATCAGCGACGAGCACATGGCCGAACTCAAGACGGTCCGTGACCAGTTCGACCCGCACGGCGGCCGGGCCATCGGCTCGCGCGAGATGCTGTCCAGCAAGGTCGCCGAATATGGCGGCGAGATGCTCTACATCAACAAGAGCGCCACCAAGCCGGTCTGGGCCATGGAATATTCCCGCGACGAGGCCGCGCGGAAGTTCCAGGACAACTTCACCCCGCCGTTCCACATCGACAGCCCGGACTACAACCGCAACCAGGACAGCCACGCGGCCGAGGACGTGCGCCGCTGGTTCGACTACTGGCGCGAACGCCCCGGCGGCGGCGACCGGGTCAGCTCGGGCGGGGTCAACATCATCTTCGCCGACAGCAACACCCACTTCCGCGGCGACAACAACTATCGCCGCAGCGGCGAGGTCGACGCCATGCGCCTGCCCAAGGAGGGTTTCTACGCCCATCAGGTGATGTGGGACGGCTGGGTCGATGTCGAACATCCGCGCAGCCACATCGTCGGCCACTGGAACTACGCGCCAGGCACGACGAAGGACATGCTGGTGGTCTCCAGCGCCGACAGCGTCGAGCTGGTGCTGAACGGCAAGTCGCTGGGCCGGGGCGTGAAGTCGGACGGCTTCCTGTTCACCTTCAAGGCCGTGGCTTGGGCGCCAGGAACCTTGCGCGCGGTCGGTCGCGACGCCGGCGGCAAGGTCGTCTCGTCCGACGAGGTCGTGACCACCGGCCCAGCCGTCGCCCTGCGTCTGACGCCGCATGTCAGTCCGCTGGGCTGGAAGGCCGACGCGGCCGACATCGCCCTCGTGGACGTCGAGGCGGTCGACACCGAGGGGCGGCGGGTGCCGACGGCGCTGGATCTGGTGAAGTTCGACGTCTCCGGGCCTGCCGAATGGCGCGGGGGCATCGCTCAGGGCGACTCCAAGGGCGCCGCCAAACCGGCCGAGGCGCCGGCCTCGACCGGCGAGGTCGTCACCGGCGCGCATACCGTGGACGGGGTGACCTCCTATGCCGGCGCCGCGCGCGGCGACGACAACTATATCCTGTCACGCGACCTGCCGATCGAGGCCGGGATCAACCGCGTGGCCCTGCGCTCGACCCTGGAGGCGGGCAAGGTGGTGGCGAGCGCGCGGGCCGAGGGACTGAAGCCCGCGACCGTGACGCTCGACGTCGCGCCGCCGGCCGGCGAGGCCCTGCTGCCCGTCAGCCTGGCGCGCGGCCCGACACCCTCGACGCCGTCGTACAAGGTCCGCCGCATCACGGTGAAGCCCGCCGCGACGCTGGCGGGCTCGAACCAGGCCACCGTCGGCCTGGCCCAGGACGACGACGAGATGACCCACTGGGCCAGCGACGGCCAGCTGGCCAATGCCTGGATCGAGTACCAGCTCGACAAGCCCCAGGTGCTGAACGAGGTGGTGCTGAAGATGATCGGCTGGCGCCTGCGCTCCTATCCGTTGCGCATCACCCTGGACGGCGTCACCGTCTACGAGGGCGAGCCGGCAAAGAGCCTCGGCTACGTCACTCTGCCGCTGAAGCCGGTGAAGGGCCGCAAGCTGCGCATCGCCCTGACCGCCCCCACCGTCGACCGCGACGCCTTCGGCAAGATCGTCGAGATCACCGGCGCGAAGGCCGGGCTGGACACCGGGGCCGAGAAGGTCGCGGTGGGCGGCGGGCTGGGGATCATCGAGGCGGAGCTTTATCGGGCGCCTTAGGCTTAGGCGGCGAGCACTTGCCCCCACCTGACCGCTTCGCGGTCTGTCCGCCCCCGTAGGGGGCGGAGCCTTCGCGCTAGAGGCTCTTCCCCCTCTGGGGGAAGACGATCGCGAAGCGATCCGTAGGGGGCAAGTGCTCGCGAACTCTGCCTTACGGAACAGCCTTCGCCACCTCGACCGCATAGACGTGGTTGGCCCCATGCATGTTCGAGCGGAACACGATCCACTTGCTGTCCGGCGTGAAGTTGACGTTGGGCTCCAGGCGGTAGTCGTGGGCCCGCATGTTGACCAGGTGCTCGGTATCGAGCACGCCCGGTTGGATCAGGGCCTCGGAGCCCGGGGCGTGGATGCCGGCGACGTCCGGAATGGCGCGCGGGTGCATCAGGTACAGCCACTTGCCGTCCGGCGCGTGGGCGACCATCTCGCTGTCGCCGCCGTCGCCCGCGAACAGCTTGCCGTCCGGCGAGGTGTTGAAGTGCACCGACCAGGCGTTGCGGTCCAGGTGCAGCCAGGTGCGCTTGCCGGTGGCGATCTCGTAGCCGGCCACCCAGAAGTCCTCGCCGCGCGGGGTCTGCAGGTCGTACCAGACGGTCTTGCCGTCGGCGCTGAACCACTCGTGGCCGGCGATCTCCATGTTCATGGTCCGGGTGTGGATCTTGACCGGAGGGTCGCTCTTGTCGGTGCGCACCAGCCACAGGCGGTCGACCTTGTGCCAGGGACCCTCGTGGCAGAACATCAGCAGGTGGGGATCGGTGGGCGAGAACTGCAGGTGGTTCAGCCAGTCGGTCGCCTGATGCACGACCTTGCGCTCGCCGGTGACCGTATTGATCGTGAAGATCTCCATCGGAATGCGGCTGTCCAGGCGCGCGTTCAGCTGCACCTCGCGGCCCTCGGCGTAGGACAGCTCGCGGCCGTCGGCGCCCTTCACGTCGTCGGGCCTCCTGGGCAGGGCGTCGGCCAGGTTGGGCGGGACCGGCACGTCGGTGCGATTAGCCACCCCGGCCAGCAGGGTCTCGTCGGCGTTGATCGTCTGGATGCCGACGCCCTTGGCCAGCTTGGCGACGATCCGGACCTTGCGGGTCTTGGGATCGACCGCCTCGACGGCGCCCGTGCCGTCCTCGGCGGTGCGCTGGTAGTAGACCTGTCCGGTCTTGCGACCGACGAACAGCAGCCGGACCTTGCCGTCGACGACGGGCTTCAGGGCATGGGTCTTCAAGTCGACGGCCGAGATGCCGTCGGGCGTGCTGATCATCAGCAGCGATCCGTCGGGCGTGTAGCCGTTGAAGTTGAAATAGAGGCTGCCGCTGCCGGGCTTGTCCGACAGGCGGATCACGCGGTGGCCAGTGTCCTTGTCGATCCATTCGCGCGGCGGCTCGGCCGCGCCGGGTTTGGGCTGGGTGACGACATCCTGGGCGTGGGCGCTGGGCGCCAGGACCATCAAGGCCAGCGCAAGAGCGGAGAGGAGAGGGGCTTTCATCATCGGCCTCACTTGGTCCGGATCTTGGCCGGGACCGGCGTCTTCATGCCCTCGCCCAGCTGGAAGCTGGTGTGGGGCGGCTGGTTGTAGGCGGTGTTCTGCCAGGCGATCGACACCCGATACTGCGGGTCGTGCATCAGGGTGACCAGGCGCCGCTGGGTGAAATAGGGCGTGGCGTAGATGCGCAGGCTTCGGTTGTCCTCGGCCCGCCAGATCACCTCCTCGCGCCAGTCGCCCAGGATGTCGGCCGACAGGGCGGGGGTCGACTTGGTGCCGTTGTTGGAGGTCATGCCCTCGGCCGTCAGCAAAGACTTGGCCTGGCCGGTCTTCCAGTCCCACTTGCTGATCTGGTTCTTGTCGAGCAGTTCGCGCAGGTCATCGCCGTCCCACCAGATCGCGAAATTGGTCTGGCGCGGATGCTTGACGCCTTCGATCGGCTTGCCCTGGGCGATGTAGAGCAGGTCGCTGTTGCTGCCCCAGGCCTCGTCGCCAGGGAAGCGCGGGTCGATGTCGGCGGCCAAGCCCCGGCCGGTGTCCTTGTCGGTAGGGGTGGTCCACAGCACCTTGCCGGTGCGGGCGTCGAGCATGGCCGCGCCGATGCCGCCGTTCTTGCCGGGGCTTTCGTGGACCCCGAACTTCTCCAGGCCCGGATGGGTGGGATCCAGGTCGCCCACGTGCATGGCGTCGCCGTGATAGAGCTGCGCGCTCCACAGGCCCTTGCCGTTGTCGTCCACGGCCATCGAGCCGTAGAGGATCTCGTCGCGGCCATCGCCGTCGACATCGGCGACGCTGAGCTGGTGATTGCCCTGGCCGCCGAATTTCTCGTTGCCGGGCGCGGTGCTGTCGAACAGCCAGCGTTGGGTCAGCTTGCCGCCCCGATAGTCCCAGGCCGCCAGGGTGGTGTGGCCATAGTAGCCGCGCGCGAAGATCAGGCTGGGGCGCTCGCCGTCCAGATAGGCGGTTCCGGCCAGGAAGCGGTCGGAGCGGTTGCCGTAACCGTCACCCCAGGTCTCCGTCATCTGCTCGATCGTTGGGGCGTCGGTGCGCGGATCGCGCGGCGGCGAGTAGGGGGCGCTGGCCAGAGCCTTGCCCGTAAGGCCGTCGAACACGGTCAGGTATTCGGGACCCTTCAGGATGCGGCCCTGCACCCGGGCCACCTTCGTGCCGTCGGGCAGGACCGTGGCGCCGGTCTTGTCGCCCTGGGGACGCTCGCCGCCGCTCTCGCGCCAATCGGCGTTGGGATCGCCCAGCACCTGGCCGGTTCCGTCGATCGTGCCGTCGCTGGTGCGCAGGGCCACCTCGGCCTTGCCGTCGCCGTCCAGGTCATAGACCTGGAACTGGGTGTAGTGGGCGCCGGCCCGGATGTTGCGGCCCAGGTCGATGCGCCACAGGCGCTTACCCTCCAGCGTGTAGGCGTCCAGAATCACCGGGCCGGTATAGCCGCCGAACGCGTTGTCCTTGGAGTTGGTCGGGTCCCATTTGAGGACGATCTCGTAGCGGCCGTCGCCGTCCAGGTCGCCGACGCTGGCGTCGTTGGCGGTGTAGGCATAGGCCTCGCCGGTGGGCGTCACGCCATCGGCCGGCGGCTGGATCGGCAGGCTGAGATAGCCGTCGGCCCAGACCTTGGCCGGCTGGCTGGCGGCGGCTTCCTGGCCCGCGACCACGGCGCTCACGGTATAGGTCGCCTCGGGGCCGCCGGCCTTGTCGACGAAGTCGGTGGGGCCGGTCAGCGGCTTGGCGTTCAGCTTGGCGCCGTCGCGATAGAGATTGAAGGCGATCTCGGGCGAGTCGTCGCCCAGCAGCCGCCAGCTGACCAGCACGCCGCCGTCGATGGCCGGTACGGCGACCAGGCCGCGGTCGAGCGCTTCCATCTGGCGCGCCGCCTTGGGTCCCGCCAGGGCCGATCCGCCCACGGACGATAGCGCCGTCGCGCACAACAGGGCGGCCGCCACGGCCTGTGCGCCCCGGTTTTGTCCACGCTTACTCATGCGTCGAATTCCCTTTGATTTCCCCGTTTCCCGGCTCGCGACGACCATTCTGAGCGGTCTTCGGGTCGGCGCCAGGGCCGCCTCGCAAGCGATGCCACAAGCTTACATCACGGAAACAATCTTCTGTCTTCCCACAAAATGCATTGACATCTCAGTATATGGAACTATGGGTATTGTATGAAAAATGCGCAGCCGTGCGCCGAGTGCTGTCCGTCAAGGACCGCCCCGGGGTCGGTAAGGCGCCCGGGGTCTCTCGTTGGAGGCGCCGAGGTCATGGTTAGAGGGAGGGAACCCATGCTTGCATTCACTACCCGCCGTCGTTCGGCTGTCGCCACCACGTCCCTGTTGGCGCTGATGACGGGCCTCGCCTGCGTCGGCGGCGTCGCTCAGGCCCAGACCGCTCCGGCGGCCGCCGGGTCCACGGTCGAGGACAAGGCCAGCCAGGTCGAGGAAGTCGTCGTCGTCGGGACGCGCGCCAGCCTCCAGTCGGCCATGAACCGCAAGAAGCGCAACGGCACGATTTCCGACTCGATCGTCGCCGAAGACATCAGCCAATTCCCCGACAAGAACGTCGGCGAGGCCCTGGGCCGGATCACCGGCGTGCAGCTGGCCCGCGACTTCGGCGAAGGTAACGCGGTCTCGATCCGTGGCGTGGAGCCCGATCTGAACCGCGTCGAAATCAACGGCATGAGCACTCTGTCGACCGCGGGCAACCTGCAGGTCTACGGCGGCGGCGGCCGCTCCAACGACTTCCGCGAACTGGCCTCCGAGCTGGTCCAGTCGATCGACGTGTTCAAGGGCTTCACCGCCGACATGACCGAAGGCGGCGTCGGCGGCACGGTCTCGGTCAAGACCCGCAAGCCGCTGGACTTCAAGAAGCCGACCCTGTCGGTGACCGCCTCGGCCCAGAATCTCGACACCGCCGACAGCTGGAAGCCGCGCGGCAACATCTTCGCCGCCACCACCCTGTTCGACGGCAAGCTGGGCCTGATGGCCAACGTCACCTACGACAATGTCGACACGCGAGGCGACTATGTCCGCAACTCGTCGTGGGGCCGCTTCGCCGACTTCGACGCCTCGGCCGACAAGACGGTCCCTTACTACAGCACGGCCTACAACCAGCAGATCAACGATCTGGCCAAGAACGTCACCACCCAGGCCGGTTGCGCCACGTTGACCACGCCGGACGCGACCCAGATCTCGACCACCAACCTGCGCACCGCCTGTCAGTCGCAGTGGTACGACTACGCGCCGCGCACGGCCCGTTATGGCGTCTGGACGCGCAACGACGAGCGCGTCTCGGCCGAGTTCACCGCCCAGTACCGCTTCACCGACAAGCTCGACGCCTGGGTCAGCTATAACCGCAACGAGCGCAAGCAGACCCTCAACGACATCAACTACGGCACCGACTTCACCTCGGCCATCCGCCTGCGCAACACCGGCACGGCCACCGCCTGCTCGACGACCGACACGACGGGGAGTTCGGTCAAGGTCGACGCCGGCCACAATGTCATCGGCTACACGCTGGGTAACTGTCTGGTCACCGCCAGCGCCGGCGGCAACAACGGCTTCGGCATCAGCGCCCGCGACTTCTCGTACACGTCCGACAGCAACTACTACAACTTCGGCGCCAACTATCGCGGCGACCGTCTGCAGATCGAGTTCCAGGGCTCGAAGGCCGACACCAGCACGGTGTCGGAGACCAACAATGTCAGCGTCGGCTTCGACACGCCCGGCATGACGGTGACCCTCGACCCGTCGACCGGCAACCCGTCGTTCAAGTTCGCCAACGGCTATAGCCCCAGCGACGCCTCGGCGATCCGCCAGTGGGTGATCCAGTACCGCCCGTCCAATTCGGGTTCGAAGGAAGAGCAGTACAAGCTCGACTTCGACTTCGACACCCACCTGCCGATCATCAACAAGATCGAGTTCGGCGGTCGCCTGACCGACTTCTCGACCTCGGGCTACGGCTACGGCGGCTTCATCATCAACGGCGGCGCCAACCCGTACGCGACCACCGACGACACCGTGATCTATTCCAACGCCGTCAACTCCACGGCGACGGTCGTCAACGGCCAACTGGTGGACCAGACGAACCCGGTCAACGGCACGGCGGCCTACACCACCGGCTATTGGTCGACGACGGAAAACTGGTCGCGCGGCTTCTCCAACAGCGTGTTCGCCGATGCGATGACCGGCCTGCCGAGCAACTTCTATTTCGGCGGCGGCAACCTGCCCACCACCTGGAACTATCCGGACTACAACAAGGTCGCCCAGTATCTGGACACCTCGCACTTCAACCTGAACAACCTCGAGACCACCGTCGGCAACGACGGCAAGACCTACAAGCAGATCCCGTATCTGATCGAGGAAAAGACCGACGCCCAGTACCTGAAGTTCAACTACAACTTCCCGCTCTTCTCGTATGAGATCGACGGCAACTTCGGCTGGCGGCGGGTTCATACCCAGACCAGCGGCACCGGGGCTTCGACCCGCAGCGCCACCTATGCTGCGACCAACGGCGGCACTTCGACGACCTACGTGCTGAGCAACTCGATCTCGACCATGACCAAGGACTACACGGTCTGGCTGCCCAGCTTTAACGTCGGCCTGTGGTTCATCCCCAACAAGCTGTCGGCCCGCGCCGGCTTCGCCCAGCTGATGGCTCGTCCGCGCATGGACTTCCTGATGCCGACGGTGAGCTGCACCACCGACAACTCGCCGGACGCCAACGGCGAGTTCGACGAGCCCAGCTGCACGGCCGGCAACCCCGACCTGAAGCCCTACCGCGCCAACCAGTACGACCTGAGCTTCGAATACTATCCGAACCAGGACACCCAGCTGTCGGTCGGCCTGTTCAAGAAGGACATCGAGTCGTTCTACGTCTCGTCGCGCACCCTGATCGGCAAGCGCGACGTCTATGGCGACGGCCAGCTCTACAACTACAACACCTACATCAACGGCCAGGGCGCCAAGGTGTCGGGCGTGGAACTGACGGCCAAGACGGCTTTCACCTTCCTGCCGGGCTTCCTGTCGGGCTTCGGTGTCGACGTGAACTACACCTACCAGAAGGCCAAGAACGTCCGGCTCTACTCGCAGCTGGACGGCTCGCCCCTGCCGTTCCCGGGCCTGTCCTCGGACAGCGCCAACCTGACGGTCTGGTACGACAAGGGTCCGATCAACGCCCGCCTGGCCTACAACTACCGCTCCAAGTACCTGGTCTCGGCCGCCGACACGTCGCTGCAACCGGTCTATCGCGACCCGACCGGCTATCTGGACGGCAAGATCACGGTGAAGCCCGGCTTCACCTGGGCGCCGGGCCTGTCGTTCTTCGTCGAAGGCAAGAACCTGACCAAGGAAGAAGAACGTTCGACCGCCGGCGACATCCGCCTGACCGAACTGGCCTATTTCGGCCGCCGCTTCTTCGTCGGCATGACGGCGAAGTTCTAGGACCAACGGTTCCGGTCCGCGCCGACCAGGGTCTGACCTGGCGGCGCGGATATCCGGACCGGACGACATCGCTGGAGGCCGCGCCGGACACGGCGCGGCCTTTTGCGTTTTCGGCGGCCGGTGATGTCGGGAAGAAGCCTCTTGGATCGTCCTCGGGGCAGTCCTTCGCGCCAACCCCACGGAAAGCCCATGTCGTTCCAAGCCTATCTCGACACCGTCCAGGCCAAGACCGGTCTCGACGTCGACGCCCTGAAGGTCGAGACCGACGCCGCCGGCCTGTCGACGGGCGGCGTGCTCAAGTCCGAGGTGAAGGCCGGTCAGGTCGTGGCCTGGGCCAAGGACAAGCTGGGGCTGGGCCATGGTCACGCCATGGCGATCTACGCGCTGCTGTCGGGCAAGCGAAAGCCGGGGGATTGACGGTCAGCTGCGCGCGGTCAGCCCGAACACCCGAAATTGTCGCACCCGCAGGTGGCTCTGTGTCGTGCGCAGGCCAAACCAGCCGCGGGTGTAGGGCTCGGCGTCGTTCAGCTCGAACAGCTCGCGGCCGTCGCTCCAATACTGGATCAGCCCGCCGTCGGCGATCAGCCGCACGGTCCGCCAGCGGTTGGCCACCAGCATCTCGTCGGCCGCCGCGTGGTCGTGTTGGGGTAGCAGCGGCCGGTCGCCGGGACGGCCCACATAACGCCGGAAGCGGGTCGAGGTGTTGCCGTTGCCGCCCTGGCCGACATAGTAGGTCTTCAGGGTGTCGTAGTCGGCGAAGGCGCCCGAGCGGGGACGCGCCAACGGGCTGTCTTCCGAGGTGTCGCGCGCCATCCAGAAGGCGTTGAGGTCGCTGACCCGGTCGTTGGGACCGCCCGCCGAGACGGCTTGGGCCTCGTATTCGATCATCACCGGGCCGGCCAGCTCGGGCCGGAACCACAGGGTCAGTCCGGCGGGCGTGTCGATGTCGAGCACG
>FTJN01000450.1_pt1 | contig 16419 bp, 19 predicted proteins | sample 1658361 | NCBI WGS metagenome assembly FTJN01 (sample SAMEA3914819, study PRJEB12502) | metagenome | biome: forest; material: soil | place: Canada | collected 2010-06-26 | depth 0.3 m | reverse complement strand
GAAATAGGCGGCCTGGTCGGCCTTCTCCCAGAAGCCGTCGAGATTGGGCTCGTTCCAGACCTCGAAGAACCACTGGCGGACCTCTTCGGCGCCATAGCGCTGACGGATGTGCCTGACGAAGGCGTCAATCAGGTCGCGCCACGGTTCCAGCTTCGGGTGGGAGGTGTTGCCCTTCCAGTAGAAGATCGTCAGATCCGAGGTCTTCATCGCCTCCGGCGTGAAGCCCAGCTCGACGAACGGCTTGATCCCCTTGGCCAGCAGGGCGTCGTAGAGCTGGTCGATTTTCGTCCAATCGTAGACGACCTTGCCGCCCTCGACCTTCACCGTGCCCAGCACGTCGTGGAAGATCGCGTGGAAGCGGATGTAGCGAAAGCCCAGCTCGTCGACCGCGGTCTTTAGCTGGGCCTGGCTGTCGGGACGGATCAGGGTGCCGGGATAATCCGAGCCGATCGACAGGTCGAAGAACCGGTCCACCGGCGCGCCGGTCTTGGCGGCGTCCAGCGCGATGACCCTTTTCGCGCCGGTCGCGGCGCGGGCGACGGAGACGAAAGGCAGGCTCGAAAGCGCGGCCATGATGGCCCGACGCGACAGCGACATGGTCGTCCTCCCTTGTTCTTGTCCAAGGGCTACACGGCAATGTTAGCGCTATCAATAATTGTTGTCGGACAATTCACGCACAAGTTCGCCGCTCAGCCCTTGCGCGCCTTCCACCGCCCCCAACCCGCTTGAGCCACGCCCACCGCGAAGGCCGCGAGTTGGGCGTCGCTCCACAGATAGTAGGTGGAGAAGAAGCTCCACTGCATCAGGGAGGTGTCGATGATGAAGGCGACGTGGGTCAGGACGACCAGCAGCTGGAAGGCCGTCATGAACAGAATCCAGAACCGGTGCTCGAAGGCGCAGAAGCCGATCAGGATCAGCAGGTAAACGAGGTCGACCGTGAAGATGGCCCACTGCACCACGCCGGGATCAGGGTCCTGGACGGCGGCCGAGAGGAACCAGGCGACGACGGTGGCCCCGGCCAGCAGGCGCTCGAAGCGTCGGCCGATCAGCAGGGCCAGGCCGCAGATCACCAGCATGACCATGGCGGCGATCTGGGTCGGCAGGATCGAGAAGAAGTTGGAAAAATGAAACATGTCGCCCCCGCGCCCGAACACACTCTGGGCGACCCGACATGTGTCTCACGAATCGTGGGCACGCCAAGGGCCCCGCGCATCCGGCGCGAGGCCCTTGGGTGACCGCCTCCCCCAGAGGCGATCGACGCGGTCAGGCCTAGGCTGGCCTAGGCGCTCTTGACCGCGCGAAGCTGACCGGTGCGCGGCACATCGTCCCCCGGCTTGTCGCCGCCGCCCACCAGGGTCACGCGGCGCAGGCCGACCTGATCCTTGGCCTCGGCCAGGGCCCCATGAGCGGCGATCAGCGACCGTCGGGCGTGGGCCATGCCCGAGGCGGCTTCCAGAACGTGGTCGACGGCCTGCTGGCCGACGCCGGCGGAGAGGCCCGCCTCGAGCCGGGCGCGCGGCATGGCCGCGATCAGGTCACCCATCAGAGCCAGGGTGGTGTCGACGGCTTCCTCGGTGGTGAACAGGTGGCTGGCGAGCTGTTCGGCGACGATACGGCGCTTCATGTGACTATTCCCCCCGCGCCCTTGGGCGCGTTGCTGATGACGGGCGTCGCGGCGCCCGTCCTGGGGATCAGCCCAGAGGGTCAGCCGTGGCGCAGGAACTGGAAGAGGTGGGCGACCTGCCTCGTCCCCAGCAGCCCGACGATCAACAGGCTGAAGGCGGCGGCGATGGCCAGGACGGCCAGCATCCGGGCGGCGGGGCTCAGGACATGATCGTACCCTCCGCCCATTTGCTGTGAAAGTCCTCGTCCAGCACCGTGGCCGCGATGATCAGGATTTCCCGCAGCACCATCTCGGGCGGCTTGGGGCTGGATTCCTTGCGCACCGCCGAGACCAGGTCCTTGACGATCGGCGCCATGTCGCTCGGCGCCAGGCTCTGCAACTGCCGCTCCAGCTCGCTCCAGGCGAAGACCGGCATCGGCGTCCGGTTCAGCAACGAGGGCCAGTTGCGGTCGAAGGCCGCCACCGCGTCGCGGATCTGCAGGGCCTTCTGCACCAGACGGCTCAGGCGATGGCCCGCCAGATTGGTCGCCTCGTTGTCGTTGACTACGCCGATCATGCTCACTGTCTGGGTCCGTCTCTCTGGGTGTGGAGACGGCAGGAAAGGTCGCGGTCGGCGCGGGCGACAGTCGGATTGAGTCGCTGTGGGATTCAGTCCCATAGCCCTCTTCGGCGGCCGGAGCGGGGGAGGGACTGGGCGCCAGCAGGTCGTGAGCGGTCAGAACCCGGGCCGCGGCGCGACGACCGTTGACGCCCAGCTTGCGACAGGCGCTTTCGACCAGGGCGTCGGCGCGCGACTTGGAGACCCCCATCAAGGGACCGATTTCCTTGGACAAACGGTGTTCGGAAACCCAACGCAACGCCTCGCGTTCCCGCTGGGTCAGCAGTTCGATGGGGGGAGCGGAGGTCGGCGGCCTGTCCATGTCTCAAGGAAGCGATCGTTGCGGGCGCCCGACGCGCCACGTGGGTGCAAGAATGCATTGCAGCCGACGAAGGCCAAGCCGATAGTTCGGAAACAGCCATTTCAGTTGGGACTCGCCCTCTTGAACACGCCCACCGGTCCGGACCCCATCGACGTCGCGGTCGGCACCCGCATCCGGGTCCAGCGCCGCCATCTGAAGATCAGCCAGGACGACCTGGCCCAGGTGCTGGGCCTGACCTTCCAGCAGGTCCAGAAATACGAACGCGGCACCAATCGGGTCTCGGCCTCGATGCTGGTGCGCATCGCCGCCAAGCTGCAGACGACGGTCGGCAGCCTGGTGGGCGAGGACGTGCTGGCCGAGCAGGACGTGGCCATGCTGACGGCCCTGTCGACGCCGGGCGCGATCGACCTGCTGCGCGCCTACGGCCAGGCCACGCCCAAGGGCCGCAAGGCGATCCTCAACGTGGCCAGGACCCTGGTCGAGCCGGACGACACCAGCGACGTGGCTTAGGCGGCCCCCGCCTCCACCCGCTCGATCCCCTTCGCCCCGACGCCTTCCAACGCGGCCACCAGCGCCTCGACCGCGGCGTCCACCTCGGTTTCGTCGCGGCCGCGGATCACCAGGCTGGCGCCATAGACGTCCGGCGGGGCGAAGAACGGATAGCTGCCGATCGACAGGTCCGGATGGGCCTTGGCCACCGCTTCCAGCGGCGCGGCGATCGTGCCCTCGCCGGTGCCGGTGACGCGGACGGTCTTGCTGATCACCACCGCCCCGGTGCGCAGGCGCGGGCCCACGTCGTCCAGCATGCCGCGCATGATCGCCGGCACCCCGGCCAGCACGAAGACATTGCCGATCTGGAAGCCGGGCGGCCCCTGCACCGGGTTCTTCACCAGCACGCCCCCCTCGGGCACGTGGGCCATGCGCCGACGCGCGGCGTTGGGCTCGCCCCAGCGCTCGCGCAGCAGGGCCATGATCTCGGGATGCTCGGGGGCGGTGACGCCGAACGCCTTGGCCACCGAGTCGGCGGTGATGTCGTCGTGGGTGGGGCCGATGCCGCCGGTGGTGACCACGTAGTCGTAGCGCGCGCGCAGGGCGTTGACCGCGTCGACGATCTCCTGCTCGACATCGGGCACGATCCGCACCTCGCAGACATCGACGCCGTAGGTCGCCAGATACTTGGCGATGGCGTTGAGGTTCACGTCCTGGGTGCGGCCCGACAGGATCTCGTCGCCGATGATCAGAACGGCGGCGGTGACACGATCGACCATGCGAGAACTCCTGGCGTTCGCCCTCGACTTAAGCCGCCGCTGCACGAGCCGCAACTAGCCGCTATAAGACCACGTGAGCCGTACGCATGTTGGGAAAGACGAAGCGCGATGATGAGCCCTGCGGAATCCGCCGCTTATCGTGAGAGTTGGCGGGCGCATTGGTTGGGTTCCATTGAGGAGATCAGCGACATCGCAATGCAGCGCGCGACATGGCTGAATCCTTCAAATGGAAACCCGCACTACAGCTATGTGGAATATCGCTGCAGCTACTTCGACGATCTGCACCTCGACGAAGGATACGATACGCTCATTGAAGAGGGCTTCGTAACCACGGCGGAAGCGGGCGCCGTATCGGAATTTCACGCCCTTCTAAGCGCGCACGAGCCTCCCACAGGCGACCAGTACGACCATCAAGCCATCCTGGCCGATCCCAACTGGTTGGCGGTTACCCAAGCTGGTCGTGCTGCGGCTGATCGGCTGGAGCCTTTACTGACTGATCCACGGGAAATCAGCCACTTGCGAGAAACCAGTCCATCCGCGCTTCAGGCGGCGATTACCGCCAACGGAGCGTTGACTTGATCCTCCCGCAACCGATGGCGCGCGGCGTCATCGTCCAGCGCTACAAGCGCTTCTTCGTCGACATGGTGCTGGACGACGGACGAGCGATCACCGCGCACGTCCCGAACCCCGGCGCGATGCTGGGCCTGAAGGATCCGGGCCTGCCGGCCTGGGTGTCGTGGTCCGGCGATCCCAAGCGCAAGCTGGCCTGGACGCTGCAGCTCGTCGAGGCCGACGGCGGACTGGTGGGGGTCAACACCATGAACCCCAACAAGCTGGTCGCCGAGGCCCTCGCGGCCGATGCGATTCCCGAGCTGTCGGGCTACGCGGTGATCCGTCCGGAAGTGAAGTACAGCGAGGCCAGCCGGGTCGATTTCCTGCTGACCCATCCCGACCGCCCGCCCTGCTGGCTGGAGGTCAAGAACTGCCACTATCGCCGCGACGGGACCCTGGCCGAGTTCCCCGACTGCGTCGCCGCCCGCAGCGCCAAGCACCTGAAGGACCTGGCCGCCGAGGTCGCCAAGGGCGCGCGGGCCGTGCAACTGTTCGTGATCCAACGCACCGACTGCGACGGGTTCGCCGCCTGCGAGGACCTGGATCCGGTCTATGCCAAGGGTTTGAATGAAGCGGCGGAGGCGGGCGTTGAAGTTCTGTGCTATCGTTGCGACATAAGCCCCGACGAGATCCGTATTTCCCGGCGTATTCCCTGGCGGGACGCGCCGTCAGTTTGAGACCACCGCCATGACCCTTGAAGACACGGCCGAGATCGAAGCCGAGACCCGTACCGGCGCGATCAAGATCCACAAGCCTTCCGACTTCGAAGGCATGCGCCGCGCCGGCAAGCTGGCGGCCGAGTGCCTGGACATGCTGATCCCCCATGTCGTGCCCGGCGTCTCGTCCGACGAACTGGACCGGCTGGCCCGCGAGTTCATCCTGGACCGCGGGGCCCTGCCCGCCTGCCTGTTCTATCGCGGCTATCCCAAGACGGTCTGCATCTCGCGCAACCACGTGGTTTGCCACGGCATCCCCGGCGAGTGGGCGCTGCGCGAAGGCGACATCGTCAATATCGACGTCACCGTGATCGTCGACGGCTGGCACGGCGACACCTCGCGGATGTACGGCGTCGGCGAAGTCGGCCCGCGCGCCCGCCGCCTGGTCGAGATCACTTACGAGGGCATGGCGCGCGGCCTGGCCGCCGTGAAGCCGGGCGCGACCCTGGGCGACATCGGCTACGCCATCCAGTCCTACGTCGAGTCCCAGCGCTGCTCGGTGGTCCGCGACTTCTGCGGCCACGGCCTGGGCAAGGTGTTCCACGACGCCCCCAACATCCTGCACTTCGGCCGCCCCGGTCAGGGCGCGGTGCTGAAGCCGGGCATGTTCTTCACCGTCGAGCCGATGGTGAACCTGGGCAAGAGCGCGGTGAAGGTGCTGGGCGACGGCTGGACGGCCGTGACCCGCGACAAGTCGCTGTCGGCCCAGTGCGAGCACTCGATCGGCGTCACCGAGGACGGCTACGAGACCTTCACGGCCTCGCCGACGGGTCTGTTCCAGCCGGCGATCCTGGGCGCCTAGACTCGACAACCCATAATTGATCTGCCCTAATCACCTCTCGCATGGCGAGGCGCGATGGTCAGCGGCAGATCTCTGAAGGCGACGGATTCCAGGGCGACAAACCCCACCGCGATGGGCGTCGCGGATGTCGCTCCAGACAAGCCCGCGCCCAGCCACGCCCTGGGCCATCGCGAGCGCCTGCGCGAACGGGCCAAGGCCGGGGGCCTGGCCGCCCTGCCCGACTACGAGCTGCTGGAGCTCTACCTCTTCCGCACCTTCGCGCGCGGCGACGTCAAGCCGATGGCCAAGGCGCTGCTGGCCCGGTTCGGCTCGTTCGGGGCGACGATCTCGGCCTCGATCGAGGAGCTGAAGACCGTGACCGGGATCGCCGAAAACGCGGCGATCGATATCAAGCTGCTGCACGAAGCCGCCTTGCGGGCCGGGCGCGACAAGATCGCCAAGCGGCCGGTGATCTCGTCGTGGACGGCGTTGCTGGGCTATGTCCGCGTCGCCCTGGCCAACGAACCGCGCGAGCAGTTCCGCGTGCTGTTCCTCGACAACAAGAACCAGCTGATCGCCGACGAGGTGATGAATCGCGGCACCGTCGACCACGCCCCGGTCTATCCGCGCGAGGTGATGCGCCGGGCCCTGGAGCTATCGAGCAGCAACATCATCTTGCTCCACAACCATCCCTCCGGCGACCCGACACCGTCGCGTCCCGACATCGACATGACCAAGCAGATCGTCGAGGCCGGCAAGGCGCTGAAGATCAATGTCCACGACCACCTGGTGGTCGGCCGCGAGGGCGTGGCCAGCTTCAAGGCGCTGGGACTGTTCTAGGCGTCGCGACCTTGAACCTGAGCCTTGCCTCGCGCGTTGCCGATCAGGGGCGCGTTTGGCCCGCGTGAGCAATCTTGGAGACTGGCATGGATCGGCGTCTCTTCCTGGCTTCGGCCGCGAGCCTTTTGCTGCCCGCCGCGGCGCTCGCCCAATCCGGCGGTCCGCCTGGCAAGCCGGGCGAGGGACATGGCGGCTCAGGCGGTCGTCCGCCGGGCGGCCAAGGCGGAGGTCAGGGCGGATCAGGGGGTCAACGCCCGCCCGGCGGCTCCGGGGGCGGCTCCGGGGGCGGCCAACGTCCTCCGGGCGGTTCGAACCCCGGCGCGCCCGGCGGCTCGCGCCCGCCAGGCGGCGGCGGTTCCCATCCTGGCGGTCCTGGCCATCCCGGTGGCGGTCGGCCGCCCAGCGGCGGCTCACGTCCGCCGCCTCGCCCTCAACCGCAGCCCCCGCTTGGCCCGCATCGTCCCGGCTCGGGCCGGCCGCCCAACTTCCACCCCGCCCATCGCCCGGGCTGGCGCTATCCGCCGGGCTATCACTATCGGCGCTGGAGCATCGGCGTGCTGCTGCCGGGCCTGTTCCTGAGCCCGGCCTATTATTACGACGACTACTGGCGGATGGGCCTGGAAGGCCCGCCCTGGGGCTATCGCTGGGTGCGCTACGGACCCGACCTGCTGCTGGTCGAGACCCGCACCGGCCGGATCGCGGATGTCATCTACGGGGCGTTCTACTAGGAACTGGAAGGCAAGTGTTCAGCGCCACGGCGTTGAACACTTGCCCCCTACGGGCCTTCGGCCATCTTCCCCCAGAGGGGGAAGAGCTCTGTCGCTGCGTCGAGCGGCCAGGTGGAGGCAAGTGGGTCGACTTCACCTTGACCCCGCGCCCCCAATCCCCGAGCGTGGCCGCAGTGCCATTGCCTTCGGAGCCAAGATGTCCCGCCTGCTGACCGCCCTCCTCGGCTCCGCCGCCCTGTTCGCCACCGCCGCCCACGCGGCGGAACCGTCCAAGCCGGCCGAGGTCTCCAAGGCCGACCGCGCTCTGCACGAAAAGGTCCTCACCCTCGACACCCACCTGGACACGCCCGAGCACTTCGCCCGCAAGGGCTGGAGCATGCTGGACCGCCATGCGGTGACCGAGGACGGCACCCAGGTCGACCTGCCGCGCATGAACGCCGGCGGCCTGGATGGCGGGTTCTTCGTGATCTACACCACCCAGGGTGCCCTGACGGCCGAGGGCTATCGCGGGGCCCGCGACTTCGCCCTGGAGCGCGCCACCGAGATCCGCGAGATGGTCGCGGGCCACCCCGACAAGTTCGAGCTGGCCTACACCGCCGACGACGCCGAGCGGATCAACAAGGCCGGCAAGAAGTTCGTCTTCCAGAGCATCGAGAACAGCTGGCCGCTGGGTGAGGACCTCACCCTGATGCAGACCTTCTACACCACCGGCGTACGGATGGCCGGGCCGGTGCACTTCAAGAACAACCAGTTCGCCGACAGCTCGACCGATAAGCCGATCTGGCACGGCTTCTCGCCGCTGGGCCTGCGCTGGCTGGCCGAGGCCAACCGCCTGGGCATCCTGATCGACGTCAGCCACGCCTCCGACGACGTGGTCGACCAGGCCGTGGTGCTGTCGAAGGTCCCGATCATCGCCTCGCACTCGGGCGCCAAGGCGATCTATGACGCCCCCCGCAATCTCGACGACGGCCGGCTCAAGAAGATCGCCGACGCCGGCGGGGTGATCTGCATCAACTCGGTCTATCTGAAGGCCACGCCCACCAGCCCAGAGCGCAAGGCCGCGTTCGAGGCCCTGGGCAAGGCCCCCGACAGCGAGACGGCGAGCGAAGCCGAGATCGTCGCCTTCATGAAGAAGAAGGCCGAGATCGACGCCAAGCTCCCACCGGTCCGCGCCTCGTTCGAGGACTTCATGGCCAGCCTGACCCACACCCTCAAGCTGGTCGGCCCCGAGCACGTCGGCATCGGCGCCGACTGGGACGGCGGCGGCGGCGTGGTCGGCTTCGAGGACGTCGCCGACCTGCCCAAGGTCACCGCCCGCCTGAAGGCGGCCGGCTATACCGACGCCGACGTCGCGGCGATCTGGGGCGGCAACGTGCTGCGGATCGTCCGTCAGGCCCAGGACTACGCGGCCAAGCAGGGCGCGGCGAAGTCGGCGCCCCAATAGAAACGGGCGCCTACCGAATAACGCCGTTCTCGGTTAGGTTGCTCCCGCAACGCTGGGAGCTCTCCGCATGGTCCGTGTCGCGCCCTGGGTCGGCTTGGCCGTCCTGATCGGTCTTGTCCTGACGGTCGCGCCGCCGGCCCGCGCGGCCAGCTTCGACTGCGCCAAGGCCGGCACGCCGACCGAGAAGGCCATCTGCAAGGATCCCGCGGTCTCCAAGCTGGACGAGCAGGTGGCCGCCGCCTTCAAGACCGCCCAGGGCCTGTGGCCGGCCGGCAATTGGTCGGCCTATATCCGCACCGAACAGCGCCAGTGGCTGGGGGATCGCAACAAGATCTGCAAGGCCGATGTCGCGTGCCTCAAGCAGGATTACCAGCGCCGCCTCAGCTTCCTGACCCATCCCAGCCTGAAATGGATGGGCCGCTATGTCGCCGGGCGCTGCCCCGCTGACGGTGTCTATCTGGACGTGTCGCAGAACTATCCCGACGCCGGCATCGGGATCGAGCTCTACATCTGTCCGAATTCGGCGGGGAACATGCTGCTGCAGGCCGAAGGCACGGTCGACGCGTCTGGCAAGCTGAGCTTCGAGGACGCCGGTTGTCCGCGCGTCCTGACCTTCACCCAGGACACCGCGACCCTGTCCGCGCCCAAGACCGAGCGCTGCGCGATGGGGACCGACGAACACGTCTTCCGCCGCGATCCGGCCAAGTCGCCTTATCTGTCGGAGTAGGTCATGACCCGCCTCGCCGCCGCCCTCGCCGCACTTCTGCTGATCCTCATGGCCGCGCCCGTGAGCGCCGCCAGCTTCGACTGCGCCAAGGCCCGGACCAAGGTCGAGAAACTGATCTGCAAGGATCCCCAGCTGTCGCGCCAGGACGAGGATTTAGCCAAGGCCTATGGCGAGGCGCTGAAGGTCTGGGACGGCCAGATCGCCGCCTATGTGAAGCTGAGCCAGCGCGGCTGGGTGGGCTCGCGCGCCCTGCTGCCGCCTGGCATGGAACAGGGCGGCATCCTGTGCACCGACGACGAGACCGCCCTGCCGTGCCTGCGCGCCATCCATGCCGACCGCATCGCCGTGCTGAGAAGCCCGGGCTTCCGCCTGAGCGGCGTCTATGTGCGCGGCAAGGACATGATCAGTCTCCAGGCCGTGCCGACGGGCCTGAACCTCGGCTACCAGCTGGGCGATCCGAGCGCGACCCAGGGCTTCACCGAAGACACCGCGCCCGTGAAGGTCGCGACCGGCCAGGATGTCTTGAGCTTTCCCCTGACCGGAACGGGCCCCGACGCCTGCCGACTGGACGCGGCGTTCACCGCCGACCAGGTGGTGATCACCCAGAAGGGGCCGTGCGGCGGCGCCAAGCTGGGCGGGTGGTGGAAACGCGATCAGACGCGGGCCCCGGAAGGGGAGCTATTCTAGGTCCGCGCCCGCCGCCCCCAGGCATCCCAGAACCGCCACAGCATCAACACCGCCAGGATCGCCGCATAGACCAGCGGCGGTCGGTGATCGGCCTTCACCAGCAGGTAGTAGTGGGCCACGCCCAGGGGGACGATCAGGTAGATCAGCCAGTGGATCCTCTGCCAGGTTGCCCGGCCCAGCCGTCGGATCATACCGTTGGTCGAGGTCACGGCCAGCGGGATCAGCAGGACGAAGGCGCCCATGCCCAGGGTGATGAAGGGCCGCTTGAGGATGTCCTTCCACAGCTGCCCCCAGTCAAAGAACAGGTCGACGCCGATATAGGTCAGCAGGTGCAGGCAGACATAGCTGAAGGCGAACAGGCCGATCGTGCGGCGAAAACGGATCAGGCGGGGCTTCTTGAGGATCCGCGCGGCCGGCGTCACCGCCAGGCCGACCAGCAGCAGGCGCAGGCCCCAGACCCCGATCTGGCGGATCAGGGCCTCGATCGGATTGGCTCCCAGGTCGCCGCTGAACGCTCGCCAGGCCAGCCAGACCAGCGGCGCGAAACAGGCCAGCCAGACGGCGGCATAGACCAGGTTGTCCCGGGTCTTGGAGGGACGCTTGCTTTTGACCGCCCGATTCACCAAGGCGTCCATCAGAAGTTCTTCGCCAGGTCCATGCCGCGATAGAGGTCGGCGACATACTGGCCGTAGCCGTTGAACGGCAGGGTCTCGCGGCGGCGGAACTCGCCGATGCGGCGTTCGGTGGCCTGCGACCAGCGCGGATGATCCACCGCCGGATTGACGTTGGAATAGAAGCCGTACTCGCGCGGCGCCAGGGCGTTCCAAGCGGTGACCGGCATGCGCTCGACCAGGCTGATGCGGACGATCGACTTGATACCCTTGAAGCCATATTTCCACGGCACGACCAGCCGCAGCGGCGCGCCGTTCTGGTTGGGCAAGACGTCGCCGTAGAGGCCCACGGCCAGGATCGCCAGCGGGTGGGTCGCCTCGTCGATCCGCAAACCTTCGCGATAGGGCCACTGCAGGGTGTCCCAGCGCTGACCGGGCATTTCGGAGGGGCGCATCAAGGTCTCGAAGGCCACGAACTTGGCCTTCGACGTCGGCTTCACGGCGGCGATCAGGTCCTTGAGCGGAAACCCCACCCAGGGGATCACCATCGACCAGCCCTCGACGCAGCGCATGCGGTAGATGCGCTCTTCCAGCTTGTTGGCCTTGATCAGGTCGTCGATGGCGAAGCTGGCGGGCTTTTCGCATTCGCCGTCGACGCGGACGGTCCAGGGGCGGGTCTTCAGCGACCCCGCGTGCTCGGCCGGATCGCTCTTGTCGACGCCGAATTCGTAGAAGTTGTTGTAGGTGGTGATGTCCTTCTTCGGCGTCGGGGTCTCGGTGGTCGAGAAGCCCGGCTTGTAGGCCAAGCCTCGTGCGTTCGCCGTCCCGGCCGCCGCCAGCAGGCCCAGCCCCGCGGCCCCGCCGATGAACCGGCGCCGGCGCAGATAGAGGCCTTGGTCGGTGACGTCGTTGTCGGTCAGGTCGGGCGCGTGGCGGATCAGCATGGCGGGCTCCGGGGAGGCTACCCTGGAAGATACGTGCTGGGAGGGGGAATGGTTACAGGGGGTTTGGGGTTTTCCGCATTTGCCCCCTACGGATCGCTTCGCGATCGTCTTCCCCCAGAGGGGGAAGAGGCGCGCCGCGCGATGTCCTCCGCCCCCTATGGGGGCGGACAGACCGCGAAGCGGTCAGGTGGGGGCAAGTGGGTGAGCCACTATCTCACGATAGCCTCGAACGCCCGGCGCGCCTCGACCTTAGCCTTGGCCAATTTCCCCTTCAGCGCCCGAAACTCTCGCACGCCGCCGGCCCGGGCCAGCAGCGCCCGGAACGCCTTGGGCTCGGTGTCCGGGTCGTGCCCGTCCTCCAGCGCCACCTTCAGCAACTGCGACAGGTCCTGCTCAAGTCGCCAGGCGGCCTCAAGCGCCGTCAGCGCCGCCCTGTCCCCCAAGCCCGCTTCGCGCAGCGCCGCCAGGGCCTCGCCGGTGTTCTGCGCCAGCGGCCCCCCGTCCGCCGCATGGACCAGTTGCAGGAACTGGGCGGCGAACTCGATGTCGACCAGACCGCCAGGCGTAAGCTTGAGGTCCCAGTCGCCCTTGCCGGGCCGCTCGTCCTCCATCAGCTGACGCATCTCCAGCACGTCGACGGCGGTCTTCGTGGGGTCGCGCGCCCGGCGCAGGGCGGTGGCGATCGCGCCCTCGGCCCGGACTTGAAACTCAGGCGACGAGGCCCAGATCACCCGGGCCCGGGTCAGGGCCAGCAACTCCCAGGTCTCGGCCTCGCGATCATAATAGTCCTCGAAGGCCGCGAAGCTGACCGCCACCGGCCCCTTGGTGCCCGACGGCCGCAGCTTCAGGTCCACCTCGTAGAGCGTGCCTTCGCCGGTCGGGGCTGACAGGGCCGAGGCCAGGCGTTGGGTGAAGCGAGCGTAGAAGCTCTCGGCGCCCCAGCCCTTGATGGCGGACATCTCGGCGGGACCGTCGGCGGCGTAGAGCGTCATCAGGTCGAGATCGGACTTGGCCGTCATCTCGCGTGACCCGGCCTTGCCCAGGGCCACCACGGCCACCTGGCCCGGGAACGCGCCGCCCAGCCGCTCGACCTCGGCCAGGGCGGCCGGGGCCAGGCCACCGACGATCAGGTCGCCGAGGTCGGCGAAGGCCGCCCCGGCGTCGCGCGCGCCGGCCGTGCCGCTGATCACCCGCACGCCGATCCGGAAGGTCTGATCGCGGAACAACCGCCGCGCCGCGTCCATCGAACCCTCGAAGTCGGCCGGATCCCAGGGCGCATCCTTGGGCATGTCCATGGGACCGAAGAAGGCGGGATCGAGAAGAGCATCCAGCGCCGTGGGCCGGCGCGCCAGGGTCGAGGCCAGACGTGGGGCGAAGGCCATGACCTCGACGATCAGCTCGAACAGGCGCGGCTGGGCCAGGAACAGCGACTGGATCTGCACGCCGGAACTGAGGGACGAGAAGAAGTCGCCGAACCGGTTGAAGGCGTCGTCCGGCGCGCCCGTGGCGGTGGCCGCATCCAGCAGACGCGGCGCCAGGCGGGTGAACAGCTCGCGGCCCCGCGCGGTGCGGGTGGCGGCGATGTGCCCGTGATGCCAGGCGCGGATCGTGGCGGCCACCCGTTCAGGATGGGAGAAACCCATGCGCTTGAGGGTGGCCAGGGTTTCGGGATCATCCTCGACCCCAGTGAACACCAGGCTGCCGAACCGCGAGGACAACTCTTCCTCGCCCTTGAACAGCGCCCCGTAGCGACGATTGACGCCCTTGAGCATCTGGCCGACCACGGCGTCGAAGCTGCGCAGGGCGGTGTGGCCCCACAGCGCCGCGACCTTCTTGCGGTCGGCGTCGGACTCAGAGAGCTTGTGGGTCTGGTCGTCGGCGATCATCTGGGCCCGGTGCTCCAGGGCGCGCAGGTCGCGGTAGGCCTTGATCAGGTAGTCGCGGTCTTCCGGCGTCACGTGCCCGGCCGCCGACAGGGCGGACAGGGCGTCCAGCGTGCGCGCCCCGCGCAGATCCGGATGCCGACCGCCCAGGATCAACTGCTGGGTCTGGACGAAGAACTCGATCTCGCGGATGCCGCCGCGCCCCAGCTTCAGGTCCGCGCCCTTGGCGGTCAGCCGGTCGTCGACCTTGTAGGCGTGGATCTGGCGCTTGATCGAGTGGATGTCGGCGATGGCCGCGAAGTCGAGGTTCTTGCGCCAGATGAAGGGCTGAAGTTCGGCCAGGAACGCCGCGCCGCGCGCGAAGTCGCCGGCGCAGATCCGCGCCTTGATGTGGGCCGCCCGCTCCCAGTTCTGGCCGACGCTCTCATAGTAATCCAAGGCCGCGTCGATCGGCATGGCCGGCGGGGTCGAGGACGGGTCGGGGCGCAGGCGCAGGTCGATGCGGAACACATAGCCGTCGGCCGTGCGCTCCTGCAGCAGCCGGCCCAGATGGTTGGCGATGCGCACCGCCACGCCCTGCGGCTCGACGCCCTCGGCCACCGGCAGGTCTTCCGGCGCGTAGAAGATCGAAAAGTCGATGTCGCTGGAATAGTTGAGCTCGAACGCCCCGTGTTTGCCCATGGCGATGCAGAACAGGCCCGGAGCCGGGCCACCTGGGCCTTCGCCGACATGGGTCAAGGCCCCACGCGCCACCTCCAGCCGCACGGCCTGGGCCAGCGAGGCGTGCAGGGTCGCGTCGGCGAAGCGGGTCAGGGCGCCGGTCACCGCGTCCAGGTCCCAAACACCGCCCAGGTCGCACAGGGCGGTCAGCAGGTGCAGGTCGGCCTTCAGCTCGCGCATCACCCGGCGGGCCGTCTCGAAATCCGGCTCGGCGCCCACGGCCTCGGCGGCGGCGAGGATTTGGGCCAGCCGCGCGCCGGGATCATTGTCCAGGATCGACGGCAGCCGCTGGCCGTCGCGCCGCGCCAGACCGGCCAGATAGGACGAGGCGGCGAACACCGGCGCCAGGGCCGGCCAGGCGGCGTCGACTAGCGCGATGGCCTCGCCCACCTTCTTGCCGACGGCCTCGTGCGCCCGTTCGGCGGCCTTGGGATCGACGACGGGGCCGCAGGGCGTGAGGTGTTCGAGCAGGCGAGTCATGGGCGCACTGTGGCGCGGGAGGGCGGCGAGGTCATCCCCTCGGGTTCGTCGCCCTCCCTATCCCGTGAACAGCTTCACGTACTCCTCGACCGGCCGCCGGGTGATCGTGTCGTTGATATAGACCTCGATCACGCCGTTCTCCGGCTGCGGCATCCGCACGCCCGCCAGTCGCATACGGTCGAACAGGCCTTCGGCGACCTTGGGCTTGATCATCAGTTCGCGGATGTTGGAGGCGTTGGGCGCGGGCTTCACCGTCGCCAGGCCTTGGGCCTTCAGGGCCGCGAACAGCTGGTCGGCGGCGGTGAAGGCCGCGCGATGGCGGGCGTCGAAATCGTCCAGCGCCGCCAGGACAGGCACGGCGCATTCCCAGCCTTGATAGATCGTGCCGCCGAACCGATGGCGCAGGTCGCGGACCTTGGCGATATCGGCCTTCGACCCGGCCAGCACGGCGCCGAACGGCGCGCCCAGATACTTGTAGAGCGAGACATAGACCGTATCGAACAGCGCCGTCGTCGCGGCGATGTCGTAGCCGGGCGGGGCCATCAGCAGGCGCGCGCCGTCCAGGTGCATCTTGATGTTCTTGACCTTGGCATAGGCCGAGATCTCACGGATCAGCGCCAGGTCGACCATTTCGCCCTTCACGCGGCGCACCGGGCTTTCCAGAGAGATCGCCCCGATCCGCAGCGGATACGGGCCGTTCTCGGCCTCGTCGACCGCCGCCTTGATCTCGGCCAGGGTCGGCGCGGCGCGCCCCTCGGCCAGTGACACGAGGTTGAGGCCCGACAGCAGCTGGGTGGCGTCGCTCTCATCGCGATAGAGGTGGCTTTCGTGCTGCACGATCACCCGTGAGGCGTCGCCGGCCAGCACACGGACCGCCAGATGGTTGGCCAGGGTGCCGGTCGCCAGGAAGGCGCAATCCTCCTTGCCCAGCAGCTTGGCGAAGCGGGCTTCCAGCTCGGCGGTCGCGCCGTCGGACAGATAGGCTTCGCGGATCCTGGGCCGCGCCTTCAGCAGCTCCAGAAGCCGCTGGGTGTCGCCCGCCGGATCCGGCGGCGCCGAGTCGCCGACCATCCAGACGGTGCGCGCGTCGCGGGGCGGAAAGGGCGGCGGCGCGGCCGGAGAGGCCGTCTGAGCCTCGGCCGCCAAGGGTGCGAACGCCGCGCCGACCAGGGACATCTCGAGAAAACGCCGACGATCCATACCCAGCCCTCACAATCGGTGAACCGCGAACGGGTAGCATCGGTCGGCAAACCCACCGCATTAAAGCTTGCTCATGATCGTGACGCCGGCGAGCGGCTTGACAGTCGATGTTACAGGCGTAATCGTTGGCGTTGGAGATCGAAGCGTCATGAACATCACCCAGGCCGAAAGCCGCATCATGGACGCGCTATGGACGCGCCAGCCGTTGACGGTGGACGAGATCATGGCCGAGGT
>FTJN01000137.1_pt4 | contig 16468 bp, 13 predicted proteins | sample 1658361 | NCBI WGS metagenome assembly FTJN01 (sample SAMEA3914819, study PRJEB12502) | metagenome | biome: forest; material: soil | place: Canada | collected 2010-06-26 | depth 0.3 m | reverse complement strand
TTCCGGGCATCCTCATCCCGGTTGTTCCACAGTTGAATGGCTACCCATGGAATCGCCAGCCGCGCCAGCAATCCCACTGCGCCGGTGGCCAGCGGTAATCCTGTCTTCATGCCCCGGAAAAATTCCCCTTCCCGCGCCATGTCCCCCATATTGCGAAACATGTTGATGTGATAGCGGAAGTTGCCTTCCATCCACGAGTAGAACGGGATGAGGTGCCGCCGTAACCCGTCGCCATTGGGCGAGATCATATCGTAATCGACAAAGGTATCCCGGGCGATTTTCGCCGCCTTGTCGTACGGATCGGCTAGCCTCCGGACTTCGGACCGCAAGGCCCCGGCGTAATTCGGTTCCTCGCCCTTCTGGATCCGGTCGAGGTCCGCGAGATACTTGGCATAGCGAAAAGTCGCCTCGCGCACCTCCGACAGGTCTTGACTCCACCAGAAGGGGTTCAGCTTTTTCTCTCTCATCATCGCGAACAACCGGGGCAATGTCTTCGTGCTTGCGAACTGTTGAAATTGTTTCATCTCTGGGAGGTCGCCCCAATCCTTCACGTTCTCCGTCCGCTTGAACCACGAGAGCAATCCCGGCCCGCCCTGCAACTCCGATTTGCTGACACTCTGAAGGACGCCGCGCTTCAGCGCCTCGCGAAGCTTGTCGTTGCCCGGCGTGTTGGTTTTGTAGTACTCGCGCACCTCGCGCAAGGCCTGGGACATATAGCGCACCATGCGTGTATCCCGGGTTAGAATCTTCTCCAGGTCGCCCACCACGTTGCCGTATTGGTACCGGACCAAATTCCACGGGGCATTGAGGATCGTCTGTTTCCACAGCGTCAGCGCCGGTCCCACGACGTGCTCCAGCGGTCCCACGTCCTGCGCCTGTTGATCGCGCTTCAGCACGCCCTGGACGGCTTCCTTGATCTGCCGGGGGACAAGGAACCGCTCTTTGTCCGCGCTGAGGGTGAGGATTTCCTTCACCATCTCCGGCGTGATTTTGATGCCCATCTTGGCAAGTTTCTCCTGCCAGTCTTTGGACGTGGTGAAATCCTTCCCCAGCTTCTCCATGATCGCATCCGGGCTGATGATGGTTTCCCACCGCAGGGGCAAATTCGGATCGGCCACCATGCGCGTATAACCGGGATACTGCCGCTCCACGAAGGCTTCCCAATTCAGCCGGGGATTGCGCTGCAAGGCGTCTCGGAAAGCCTGCCGGGCTTCCTCCATCTTGTCATAAGGATCAATCCAATAGCGTTGTACCAGGTCCGCCCGCTCGTTGTGCGCCATCACCTCGGCCATGTGGGCATACATCGCCTTCACATAGTCGGTCTCGATTCCCTTGATGCTGCCCACCGGGTCGATCAGGTAGCCGCGAAAATCTCCTCTGATGCGCTTCGCCACGTTCGCCACGTTGCCGTCCCAAAATTCGAGGATCTTGTGGGGAAAATAGAACGGATTTTTCAAATGCTCCGGCATGGGCATCTTCCGCTTTTCCAGATCCGTCCGGACCTCCTCCACGAGGGTGTAATGGCGCTTGATCGCCTCCGTTATCTCCGGCTTGTCGGGGCTGGCATCGATGTCCCGCTGGATTTCCATCAAGCGCCGGGCTACGTCAGCTTCCGTCATCTCGTAGGGGAGAACGACCTTCTTGGCCGTGCCGTCAAAAGCCGTCCCACCGGTGTCGATCTTGCTGCGGAAATAGAGATCGCTATACGCCACCTTCTTCCGGAAAAGATCATAGGCCGCGTGAAACGCTTTCTGATCTTCGATCTTCGTGAACGGTTCCACCACGTGCCCCACCCTTTCCGCCGCCTGTTGCTGGATCCACTTCGTGGCCTGGCGCAACCGGCTCAGCCCCTCGACGAACATCGCCTTGTCCCCGCTCTTCAGCCCTGCGAGTTCGGGCACCCGCATAAAACCGTGCATCCATCCCTTCAGCTTCTCCAGCCATTTGCCAATGGCCGGTGCGCCCTTCAGGGTGTCGCCTTCAAACTTGGCAATCTTTTCGTCGTACGTGGTCTTGGGCGTGTCGTCTTGGATCGCCGGGGCTTCATCATCCCCCATGCGCTCGCGCAACCATTCCGGCGTGGCCTCTTCCATCTCCGGCAAATCCTCGGCAGATTGCATCGAATCCGGAATCGGTTCCGGCGGGGTCAGTTCGCGATACGCCGCCAGATCGATCTTCTTCAAATCGTCAGGCGTGTACTTCCCACTGGCCAAATCCTTTTGGACTTCGGCCAGGACCTCGGCGCGGACCTGCTTTAAATGCTCTTCCTTGCGGGTCAATCGGTCCCCGAACGCTCCGGGCCGCTGAGCCTGAATATCGGCCCGCACCAAACGCAGTTGTTCGGCCACATCTCCGAGTTTTTCCAGCGAAGTCCGTTCCGCCGGTCCTTCCCCGGGCGGCTTTGCCGAATAAAGAATGTCCTTCGTCCCTAGGCGAGAGTCTTGATCAAGGCTTCCGGCGGGAGAGGTTCCCTCGGTTGCATCCTGTAATACCACCCCACCAGTGCGTCCGTCGTGAGTTCCCGCTTCGTCCCGCAAGGCAGCAGTGACGAGTGCTCTTTTAACAGTGGCAGGGCCTGTTTTAGCGGCAGCGTGCTCATTGCTTGTTCCAAGTCGCTGTACGATGCGATCTCTGACATCGCTGTGGGGAATGACGGCTCCGGTTTCATCGTGGTATTGATCCTTCCCAATATCATACCGCCAATCGTTAAAAACGCCACGAGTATGTTGGTGCATGAGAGCCAATTCCCCCAGAAGAGCGGCCCCGGCATCGTGGGCCGCATCCCCCTCAAACACGAACGCATGGGATTGATTGGGCTCCACGTGCTTGCTATCGCCGTGGCGCAGGATGCTGGATGCCATGTGCGCCGTGGTGCGATACTTGCCGGTATCGGTCAAACCGTTGGGGTCCGCCACCCGCTTCAATCCATTCGCATGTGCCCAATCCAACACGCCCTGATAAAAAGCCGCCCCCTGCTTGCTTCCGCCCATATTGACGCTGCACACATAGAACGACTTCGCCCCTTGCTGGTCCATGTGGATCGTCATATAAGGCCGGTAGGTCGCCTGCGATGTGGCGTCCACGAGGATGATTTCCCGTTCCCCCAGGTGGGTCTCTTCCGTCATTTCCACCTTGCCCTTCAAAATCGGATTGAGTTGAGCAATGTGGTCGGTGATGTCCCGGCCCGCCTCTTTAAGGGACAGGTCAAAGATGAATGACCGGGGATTCCGGGCAATCTCCAGCCAGCGTTCTCCCACCCGTTTCGCCAATGCGCGGGAAATGGGAGCTTGGGCTTTGGGGCGCCCTTGAGTAGTACCGATTGGAGTTTGATGCGACCGGCGGGGTGCAGGCAAGCGCCTCCCGTCAATAATCGTGCGGGCCACGTGCACGCCGCCCTTTCCATCTGCCACCATGGTCACCGCGATGGGTTCCGATTGGTCCGCCACCACGCGCCACGTCCCATCTTCGAAAGGCCCGCCCGCCTTCTCCAGTTCCTCCTGTAAGGTTTTACGGTCTGCCGGGTTGTCTTCGTATTCGGTCCGCCTTTGCCAGACGAGGTCGCCGTTGGCGTCCATGTAGGCGTCCATGTACTGCACCCGCAAGCGGGGGATTTGCTCAAGATGCACGGTAACCGTTTCCCCATCGGTCATCCGGCCCGTGCGATACGCCGTGGCCATCCGTCTTGTCCAACCCGTAATATGGTCGATGGTCTGATCGTCCTCCCGCCCTAATTTGGGATCGACTACCCGGAATCGACGGGGATCCCCCGCCATGGGATCGCGATAATCTTCCATCCGGGAGCCATCGGTGGGAACGGTGATTTCGTCCGGAGGCGGGGGTAATTGCGTCCCACCGGCGCGGTTGCCCTCAGCGTCCGTCACTTTGCCATCCGGACGTTTGAAGAGAGCGTCCACCATCTCTTCCTTTTTGTATTTATCGCCCGCATTTTCTCCGGGATTGGGTTTCACGTTGTGATCATCGACCGGAAGCTGATCATCGACCGGAAGCATCCTTGCTCCATTTGATCGGGGCCGGGGAAAGTCATGCCATCCGGCAAAAGGATCGTCCTTCGGATCGCGTCCCCGCGCCTCGCTCTCGCCGATGGGGCGGGTCAACCAATCCGGCAACATGGTGCGGTTGACCTCGATGGGGCGCGACGGCTGCACCTGGTACCCGCCCGTTTTGGCTTCCTTCAAAAGTCCCTCGATCGCGTTCAACTGGTCTTGGAGGTAGAAGTTTTCCTTCTCTCCCATGCCAAGAACACGGGCCTTGATTCTCTCATACAGCGCGATCAGGTGCCGAATCAGCGGCATCTGACCAGCTTTCAGCCACATGGCTTCCGTTGTCTCGCCGCGCAATTTCCGCTGAAGCAACATCCGGATGTGCTCTTGCACCATCAAATGTTCCTTCAAGGCCTTCATTTCCGGCGTGGTGGCCGTGCCCGGATCAATCGCTCCCTTGTTGTGGGTGTTCTCGTAAATCTTGATCGTTGCGGCTTTGTCCGCATCGCTCATCCCGCGATAAATCTCGCGATAATGGTCGGTCATCTGCGCAAAGAACCGGCTGGAATTTTCCGCCACCGTCAAGCGGGGATCATACTTCGTATTCCAGAACACGCGCCACGCGGCTTCATTGTCGAGACTGTGGAACGTTTCTTCCGTTACCACCCGGTCAATGAGATCAAGTTGCTTTCGGCCTTTATAGGGGCTCGTGGCCAAATCCACCGGATTGATAAAAATCGTCTCGGGAACGTCACTTCGAACCCATCCGTAGCTTGGATTCTCAGTCGAGAAAATGACCTTGCGGTGAACGCCTAACTGACTGAGCGTCCGGTGAACCTGGACAACAACGTGCGCAGGAACTTCATGAAGCTCCAGTCGTCGGCCGGGTTGTACGGCGGCACCGTCCGGTTCTGATCCAGCATGACCGGCTTGTACCCGGCGGGAGGAATCAGGGTTGGTGGCTTCACGTGAAACAGGATACGGTATGGGGGCACTTTGCACAAGTCCGGATTGCCCTTGTTGCTCCGTTGAGGTGCGCAGGGTGCCGTACATCGGCTTCCCCGTCCGCAACCGTTGGTCCACCGCCTGCAGCAAATCGTTCGGGGTGTCGAAGGCAAAGCCCTTGTCCGCCAGTTCGTCCCGGATTCGGTCGATGCTCTTCGTCTGCCTGGCGCGAAAGAGATACCGCATCTTTGTACCGATGCCCTCGCGCAAGGTCTCCAGTTCCGCCGACAGTCCCCCGCTATCGCGATGGGGCAACCCGCCAAGCTGGGCAATCGCGTTGAGCAATTCCGGGCCTTGGTCCGTGCGATCTCCCGCGTGGTCCTCGTATTCCCGCGCCAGCTGCTCATCCAACTGTGCCCGTTGATCGCGTTCCGTCTGCCGGTCCCTCGCCGCCTTCAGCGCCATCTGGACGTCAAGCTCGTTGCCGTCATTCCGGGCGTGCAATTCCTCCAGCGCCGCCGTGTCTCCCTGGTGGGCCATGTCCGCCACCACGTCATCCGGAGCCTTAACCAGCGTCTCCTCTTTCAATTCTTTCTCCATCTGCTCCCGGGCCGTCACCTCCGCCTGACGCTTGGCCGCCTCCTCGGCATTCACCTTTTCCTGAGCGAGCCTCGCGGCCTCGCTCTCCTGTTTCAGCCGTGCATCCTGTGCCGTCTGCATGGCCGCGTTTCGCTCGTCTTCCTTGAGCCCATAGGTCAACTTTTGCTTGGTTTCCACCCGGCGACTCTCGGGCAATTCTGCCGTCAGGGACCGCATCAACTCGTCGGCGTTGGGGGATTCGTCCCGCCGCTGCAGCACGGTCTCCGGGGATTCCGTGGCGATGGTCTGCCCCGGTTCCGCCCGTTCGCCCTGTCGCGCGAGCACTTGGGAAAGATGGGTCTGGTCCGTCACCACGGCTTCAATCTCGTTGCCCTGCGCGTCCCGCCTCACCACGGCCGTGTGCGGTTCGGTCAAATCCGGTTTGGCGGAAATCCCATAATTCAGCACGTCGCCAATCGTTCCCTGATCCACGGCCAACGCAATTTCAGCGGGCTCGATCACCTCCGGGTCATAGTGGAAAACGCCTTCCTTCGTCTTCATCCGGGCAAAGCCATCGGGTACGGGAAGCTCCCGGTCTCCCGGCGTGAAGAGCATGGCTGGCCGTTTGCCTGCCACCATCTCGTCTTGCTGCGTTTTCAACGTCGCCACGTTCTCCGGCTTCGTCTGACGTATGGCCGCGCTCACAATCTCCGGCGTGTGCAACAGGCCGAAACCCGCGCCCATCGCCATCGATTCGCCGACGCCTTCCGTCAACGGCCGTTCCGGATCGTACACCAGCCGGTCCACGGCATTTGATGACAAATGCGCCCCGCCCATGATGCCCGCCTGACCCGCCGCGTCCAACGCCACGTATTTCGCGGCTTGCGCCACGGTGGGGGCCGCGCCCGCCGCGAGGGCGGCGACGGTAGGTCCGCCCGCTCCAAACCTCGCCACACGGGCCACGGGGCCAAGCAGCCCCATCGCCGCCGCATTGATCGCCCCGGAAAAGCCCGCCGCTTTCGTCGCCTCGGCGTCGGTCGCGCCCGCCTGCTTCGCCGACACGTACTTATCCGCCGCCGCTCCGGTTCCCACGCTCACCGCAAGGGGAGTCACGCCAAAGGCAGGATTGGCTCCCGCTGTGGACATCAGCCCCACCAGGTTACCCGCCACCCGGGGAATGGTTTGTTCAACTACCCCCTGCACGCCTGGGATGGGTGCCCCGGCATTGGCCCGTAATTGGGAGTCGATCAATGCCGATTGCTCCATCGGGTCACCATGGAAGGCGCGGGAGATGTCCCCCCGCGAACCCGCCGCCGGAATCGGTTCGCCCGTGATGGCGTGCTTCAGGGCGACAATGGCGTGTTGCGGCTGGGCGATGGTCACATCGGCGACACCGGTCACCGCGTTATTCAAGATCGTGTTGAGGTGCGGATTGTCCGCTAGCGGCATTTGCTGGCGCGGTTTCTCCGACTGCTCCGGTTCCTGAATGCGGGAAATTTTCCCGTCCTGAATCATGAACTTGGGGGCCTCTTCCAACTCGAAGCCCTCGGGCAGGGTCGGCGCGGCGTCCTCCAACTCGAAACCATCGGGCAAACCGTTCACTGCAAGGGCTCCCATGCCCCGCCGCGATAGATCAGCCGTTGCCCGGTCTTCCGGTTCACGGCGGTGGATCCTTCTGCCGGGGCGTTGATCTTCTGGAAAGCGTTCGCGCCCGTCTGCGCTGCCGTTGGGGCGGGAGGTTCGCCGGTGCCGAGTTCCACCGCCTGCGGTTGCTGCGGTGCCAGCGTTTGCTTCTGCTGTTGCAACGCGTTCAATTCCGCCTCGATGCCCGCCCGTTGGGCCTTGTAGCCGCCCACGAAGGGAACGTAATCGAACGCCGTGGCCCCGCCGGTGGGATTCGCCACCACATTTTGACCCAGGGCTTTTTGTTTGTTCGCGATGGCCGCATCGAGCATGGCCCCCATCGGGTTCTGATTCTCGCTCGGGGCAATCTGCTGTCGCATCTTGTTGACGTCCGCCACCGACTGGGCCTTGCCGATAATCTTGGTCGCTCCGGTGTCCGGGTCGATGGTGTATTGGATGGCGTTGTCCTTGTTCGCCTGGGCAAAAATGACGGCTCCCGCTTGCTGCCATGCGTTCAGTTTGTCGGTTGCCGCCGCTATGGCGCGTGGATCGCCCGTCGCCTGTGCCGCCTCCAGTTCAGATTGATATTGCTGCTTCGTGGTATAAAAGCGGTCGAACTGGTCTTGCATCTGGTGCCCCTGCTTTTCCGCCGCGTAATCCGCACCGGCCTTTTGCACCTGCAGCTGCTTGTCCAGGATCAAGCCTTGCAACATCCGGTCCCGATCCAGTTGCGCCTGGCTGAGTTTGTCCGCCCTGTCCGCCGTGGCGTTGATTCCCTCTTTTTGCATCTCCCTCGCCCGGGTATCCCGGCCCGCTTCCAATTCGCGCTGGAAGTCCTGCGCGGTCAACGCCTGCCCCCGTTGAAAGTCCTGCGAGCTTCCCTGCAACCCTTGCGCCAGCGCCTCCCGTCGCATCTCCAATTCCAGTTCAAGGGCAAGCCGCGCCTTGTTCTGTTGATCCTGCAACGTCTGCGCCTGCTCCTCCAAATCCCGCCGTTTCCGGGCATCGAGGTTGCCGTTGATCGTCTGCGCCAGATTCGTCCCCGCCACGATGCCTTCAAGTAATCCGTTTCCGCGTGCCATGGTGCCTCCTTAAATTTTGGTTGCGATGCCCGCCGCCGTGCCGATGGCCGTTCCGGCCAGCTGCATCCACGGATTTTGCGGCGCGTTCTGGTAATTGCTCGATTGCGTCCCGTAACTGCCCAGGGCGAACTGCGCCGCATTCTGGCCGGCATTGGGATTCAACTGCCCCGCCTGCGCTCCCGCCGCCGCCGCAATCGGGGCCGTCGCCGTGGCGATGTTTCCGAATTGTGAACTCACCGGCGCAAGACCAAGCGTCGCCTGGGCGTTCGCCACCCGCTGCTGTTTGCGCGCCTCTCCGGCCAGCCCGGTCGACATCGCCTCACTGTAGGCGCTGGCATCGCCCAGAATGTTCCCCCGCGAGGCCTGCCCCGCCCGGGCGTTCTGTTCCACCTCCCGCCGCACGCTGGGATCCAGCGTCCCGCCAAGATTCAGTTCATCGTTAATCTTGGTCTCGTAGTTCTGATTGAGCGCCGCCCGCGCTGGATCCGCGAGGGCCGTCAACTCAGAGGATTTGTTCACGAAGTCCGTCCCGTACTCGTTCATCAGGTCGAGGGAAGTCTTCGTCTGGGCTCGAGCCAAATCCTCCCCGCCTAACCCGGTGAAATCGTAGCTGATGTTCTTGCCGTTGATTTCCACGCTCCCCTTCGTTCCCAGCTGGGCCGCCTGGTTGACTTGGTTGCGGGCTGCGAGTGTCCCCACATCCGCGTAAATTCCCTCCGTTGTCGCCGCCGCATAATTCGGAGGTGCCGGTGCCGATTGTCCGCCCATAAATTTAGATGCCTTCCTTGGTAAACCGACCCATGAAATACCGCCACGGCAGAACTTCCGTCTTTGCCCATTTCTGCCGATAAAATGCCACCATCAACCGTTCCCCCCACCGCTGCCGGGCGATGCGCAACAGGTCCCCCGTCGCCCGGGGATTGTGAGACACGGCCAGATCCACCCACAAAATCGTCCCGCCCGGTGAAACCCGGTACCAGTTGGCCGCTTCCGCGATCGAGCACACGGGCCGCGCCACACCCACCGCCTGCAATCGCTTCCCGTTCGTCACCACGGCCACGGCCTCGATCGCGCAAAGCCAGCGCACCCACCGCACAAGTTCCTCCTTCGGCCATTCCCGGCACATGGGCGAATTCCTCCGCAGAAACGCCGCGATCTTCAGCGCCGTCATACGTTGATCTCCGCTTCAAATTTCTCCACCCGTGCGGCCAGATAAAGCGAACGCAATTGCACCTTGCCGCCCTCACATTCCAGCCGGAACTGGATTTCGCGCCATGATCCAAAGTGCTGCAGGTCGGTCCCGATCCGCCAGTATTTCCGGCTCCCCAGAATCCACGGGATGGGGTCGCCCACCATCGAGCCGCCCGGCGGTTTCGTCGCCCCGCTCCAAAAGAGTTGCGAGCCGCCCCCGTCCAGCTTCACGTAAAGGGCCGCATCCGCCTGCGATTTCCAGAACTCCGCCTGCGCGGAAAAGCCCTGCTTCGGGCTCAGCAATTCGCTACAGGTCATCGCCCGGGTTTCCCCGGCGCTGGCGAACTCCACCCCGAAATCCTTGTACTGGTCCGGACCTTCGAGCGATTCGGTGACGTATTCCATCCACTGCCCCACCGTGCCGTCCCCTCTCCCCACCATCAGCCGGGGTGCACCGTCAAAGTAGGTGTCGATGAACGCCGCCGCGTTCCACCCGGTCCACGTCCCTGTCCATCCTTGGGTGATCGTGTTGTAAACCAGAATCGCGTTGGCTTCGGTCGAGTCGCCGAGGGGCACGCTGAGGATGTACCGATTCCGCCAGTAACAGGCGCTTGCCGTGTCGATCACCGGCCAATTGATTTGGTCGATCACATCCTGTATCGCCCGCGAGATCGGTTCGGAAACCCCCTGCGTTTCCCCCTGAAGCGTGTACTGCATGGAACGCACGCCATCCCGCGCCAGCCAGAAAATATCCTCCCCCACCTGGCACATGGTCTTGTGTTCCACGCAACCGGCATCCTTCACCACCCGTTTCATGACCCAATCCGCCGGTTGTTGTGTCGGCTCGCAAATCACAATCCAAACGGAATTGCGCTTCCCCACCACCAGCTGATTGTTCTGCCATCCGCAAAGCGCGGTGATCGGATCGCTTTCCCCTCCGCCGACCCGGCTGCTGTTCGTGAGGGGCTTCCATACCGTGGCGTCCAGAATGTCGGAACATTCCAGCGTGTCCGGTAAATCGGGAATCCCTGCTCCAAAGAGCCGGAAGGTGAACGCGCAAATAATCCCGTACTGCTTCGGTTCATCGGTCCCACCTGAACCCAGATCAACGAAAGCCGCTCCATCCCAAGACCGCACATTGTAGCCTGCCGTGGCCAGAAAGAGCTTATCCACCAGCGGGGCCACGATCACCCGTTGGCTCGCGGTCGGGGGCGTGTAGCCGCTCGTGGCGCTCCAAGCCGACCCATCCCAAACATACGGCACCTGGTCCACGATGATCAGCAGCAATTGCAACAGGGAGGGCGAGGCCGTATCGAGATACCCGATGCCCTGCACCCGCACCGCCCCGGCGATGCCCGTCCCCACCGCCTCCAGTCCCCGCCGTGTCCGGATGGTGCCCTGGTCAAGATCCATGTTCACGGAACCGGCCACGGCATCCGGCTCGATTTCCGAGACGCGATCAAACGAGCTCACCCGGCGGAACTTCGTCAGCCCGTCGAAAAGGAAAGGCTTGTCCCGGTTGGTTTCTTGGTATAGCGGCATGGTGGTTTACCAGTCGGTGCACTCGAGTTGAACCGGCATCGGTGCCACTTCATAGGTCTGGGCGCTTTGATCGTCCTGAATGCTCTTGATCGTTCCCATCAGGGCCGTGGCTTCGGTAAATTTGTCGCTGGCCGCACTCCGCATTTCCAGTTTCTCCAGCATGTCCCCCTCGCCAAAGGCCAGCAGACAGGCATCGACGCCCATCAGGTAATCACCGGGGGAATCGCTGTCGTTATCGCAGGGTACAAACGCCGCCTTGCCCACAATCAACATATCCTCCGTTGTGGTGGGAATGCTGCTCAGCCGGATCAACTCCCGCTTGCTGCTGTCCCTCCCCATCTTCAGGAACCGGACCGGCGTCCCGTGCCGTTCGTAAAACATGGGATCATCCCGCAAGAGCGATTCCCAATTAGCCGGGTCCAGCGTCTGGCTGGTGCCAAAGCGCAACGCCATCGTGTAACCGATGGTGGCGGGAATGGTGATGATTTCGGTCTCCGCCGTTACCGTCATCATCTCCGGGATCACCGCCTGACGCCACAACCGGGCATCGTAGACAATCCCCCACCGCATCCGGAGGGCCTGCTTACAAAATGCCACGTTGGCCGCATCGGTCTTGCTCAGCTTCCCGCAAATGAAGTTCGCCAATTGGGTGATGGTCATGGCGCGGGTTCAAAGATTTCGTAGGTCACAGACCGGAGATCACCGGTCTGGGTCGTAACACCACCCGGCGCGTAGGAGGTGATGACAAAGCTCGCACCGGCAGTTTGTGTGGGAACGTCCAACACCCCGAGGGCTGTGGAGGAATTGAGCCCTCCGCCGGTGATAAGAATGCGGCTGTTGGCCGTTACGCTCGTGTTAGTCACGGTTACCGTGCCGGAGACCAACGTGGCCGTGCCCTGCTTGGCGTTGCTCCCTTCCTTGACCTGGAAGCCCTTGCCTGCTGAGCTTGTGCCAATGTCGGAATTGACCTTGAGCGGGCCTGATCCGGAGACGTTGATTTGATTCGTCCCGTTGTTCAGTTGGATGGAACCCCCGGCAATGGAATTAAAACCGGAGAGGTTCAGGAAACCGCCATTGGCGGTATTATCGCTGGCACTTGTGTCCATCTTCCCACCTGAAAAGGTGGAGGATCCGTTTGATGTGATGGGGCCGCCCGTTCCTGTCGAACCGCCGTAGGTGTAGATATTCCCGCCAGATGCTCCGAAGACACCCGTGGTGTAAATGTTGCCTCCGGTAGCTCCAACAGTCGTCCCGCTGCGAACATCTATTTTGCCAGGCGCTCCTCCACCAGTTCCAACCGAGCCCCAGAGGTTTGCTCCCGGACTGGAGACCAGTCCGCCGGGGTAGGTGATGTTCCGGACGATGGCATTATTGATCAGGAAGGAGGCCACCTTGCAACCCACGGCGGTGGGGTGCAGACCGTCTGTGCTCCAAATATCACCGGTTGCGGAACCGATGGTGAGATCGCAGAAAAACGCATTGAGATCGCACAAATATTCGCAGTAACCAGCCCCGGCACCCTGGAGCGCAACCGTCTGGCCCCGCAGCCAACTGTTGAACAAGCCGAGGGATTGCTTGGAAAAATTCACCCCGTCAAAATGGGTTGCCGAAACGCATTTGACGTTGGGGCCGTACCCATGAGCCGTGGTCCAGATGCTGGCCATGGACGTTTTGAAATTGGCCAGGGTGGAGCCATTCACCCCTCCTGAATCATTGCCCCCGTAGGAAGCAATGAAATAAAGATTTCCGCTCCCGGGATAAAGTGAGGAGATGGCCGCATTACCGGTACCGGTTTGCGCTCCATTCAAAAACCGCACGTAAGCCGGTGACGCAGCTGCCATGACCGCCAGCCCGGAGTTGGCCGTTCCGGAGGTCGGCCCCGCTGTGGTCCCGGCAATCGCGAAGGTGTAAACCGGAATATTCTGAAAAGCAGGAAGTCCGGAGAGATAAGCAGCGATGTAAGCTCCGCCGGCGTTCGAGAAAATGGAGTCACCCACCATCACCAGCACGCTCCCGGAAGGAATCTCTTCTATCGGCAGATTCCCATACGCGTCAAAGGTATGGCTCAGCGCGGTTACCACGCCGGTTCCCGGAGTCGTTCCCGCGATCTTCGCCACGGTGGGGCTGGGATACGTCCCGCTTAAATCGCCACCCGCCGCGCCGCCCGGAATCGTCCCGCCGCCACTGCCCGCCGGGGGCGAAAGCTGAGCCTGCGCCACGAGTGCCGCCGCCAGCAACAACACCAACATAACCCAGATCTTCACTGGATTTCCTCCGTGATATAGGAAACGGAGACGGTGCCGCCGGTCGCAATCGCGTACAACGTGGCCGCCGTGTTCAGCGTCAAGGATTGCCCCGGCAACACGCGCAAGTCCGTCGTTGTCGCCGTCCGATAGGCCACATAAATCGGATTCGTCGGGTCGAGGTTAACCAGGATGACGCGGGACCTATAGGCGCTCGTTGTCCGGGCCAAGAGGACGCCGCTCGATGTCGTCACGGACACGGTGCCGGAGAGTCCCCCATTGCCGATTTGCGGCGGGGTGATGGGATCGGCCCATGCGCCGGGCAGACAAGCCAGGGTGAAGGCGAGGATCATCGCCACAATTTTTAGATGGTGTTTCATAGGTTGGTTTTTCTGTCGGTTAAAAATCCATGATCACTTCGAGCGTTCCGGAAACGACCGTGTAGGGCGCGTTCGCATTGCTCAGCACGTACATGTCGCAATTGCCGGTGCCGATGGCCTGGGCGAGCGAGGCGCTGTAGCTGAACGTTGAGGAGGCGGGGTTGTTGGCAATCGCGTTCGGGGTTCCCACCGATACCTTCACTTGGAAAGTTGCAGGGGATGTCACCTCTCCTACTGCCGTGGCGCTTCCGGTGACAGCCCTCGTGTCGGAGAACAAGGCGCGAACGTAAGCGCTGACAACCGGCGGCACCGACATGTAAGTGTCCGGGGCAAGCGTCATCTTGTACTTCAACTGATGATCCGCCACATAGGCCCCGCTGATTGTGGTACCATCCCCATTGTCGTTCGGGAAGGTTTCGGTGACATACGCCCCGCCGTCCACGGACACTTCGAAGGATTGGATGTTGTAGTCCCGGCCCCGGTTGTTGAAATAGACGGTAAGCGGAGGATCGGGAGGAATCGGCGGCTCGGGCGGCGGGGTCGGTCCATCCGCCGGGTGCCGGAAATAGAGACAGCGCCAGTCGCCCGCTCCCTCGGAAACAAACAAGGCCACATCGCCCGCCGCTGTCGTCTTGTTCGCCCCGCCGGGAAGGATCAGGCTGGTGGCGTTGTGGGTCAAAATCAGCACGGCCGCAAAAAGAACGGTCCGCATCCGGCCCGAGGGCACCGTGTCGAAAGCGGTGATGGTTGTTGTCCCGGTGATCCGGACATAAGGGCTTTGCGCTGCTCCGATCGCGCACGTGGCCGCGCTCGCCACGTCGACCCTTGCCAGATTCAAGGCATCGTTGATATCGGGAAGCGTGGCGTCGTAGCCGTCGATATTCCCTTTCAGTGTTCGGGCGGGCATTGCGGCCAGCATGGCGTTTTCCACCGCATTCGCGGCCACCTTGGTATCTTCCACCAGGCGCTGCAGCTTGTCGCCGTAGACATCCTCCCCGTCTGTGAAATCGGTATTGCGCGTCAGATCCATGATCAGAGTTCGTTCTGGGAAAACCAGAGGCAACGCCAGTTGCCGCTTCCCTCGCTGAGAAATTCCGCCGTATCCCCCGCCGCCGTCGTGATGTTCGCCGCACCCGGGATGATCAGGCTCGTGGCGTTGTAGGTCAGGATGAGAATCCCGCCAAACAAAACCACGCGCCGAATCCCCGCCGCGCTGGATCCCAAGGACGTAACCGTGGTTGTCCCGGTGATCCGGACATAGGGGCTTGCCGCCGCCCCGATGTCGCATGTCCCGGCGCTCGCCACGTCCACCCGCGCCAAGTCGAGGGCGTTCCCCACGTCGATCATGGCGTTGTCCGTCGCGTCGGCCTCGTCTTCCGTCAGGTTGCCCTTCAGGGTGAGAGCCGGGATGCGCGCCAGCTTGGCATTGGTCACCGCCCGGGGATTGATCACCGCCTCATCAATCAGCGCGTGCAGTTCCGCTGCCCCCACGATCTGGCCTTCGATAAACGTGATTCCGCGTGTGAGATCGCCGGGCATAACGTTAGTGGGTGTATCCCGCCATTTTGGCCATCGCGTGGATCCCGTCCAAGAGGAGCCCCAACCCGCCCGCGCCGATGAACCACTGCACCGACTTGGGAATCATCATGATCTTGGAGCGGAAATCCTCCAGCGGGGCCACGCGCTTTTCGAGGTGGCCAATCCGCCCGTGCACGCCGACGAAACCCGCTTCCATCGCACCCTGCAACACACCCTGTTGCCTGATGATTTCATCGTTCTGGGAGATGATCGCCGCCTGCACGTCGGTCGCCCGGTGTAGCACCTTCGCAGGCACGCTGGAGGCATTCCCCAGCGGCCCGCTCTGGCGCAACAAGTCTTCTTTTGGATCGCCGCTCACTTGCCCCTCGTCGCTTCGAAGTGTCCCGGTTCCGGCGTGGAGAAATCCCCGCCCCAAATCCAGCCCTCGGCGCGAAAGGCCTCGATCACATCGGCCGGCATCTTCTCCACCGCGAAGTCAATCGCCGCGCCAAACGCGTGCATGGAGATCAGCTTGCCTGCGACCATCCCGCGATAGCCGTAAGCCCCGTTGAACAGGTGCAACCCATCCTCCTTCAGCGCCTCGATGTCACCCTCGTAAATGTCGTTGAGGATGAATCCCAGCACGCGGCCCAGGCTGCTCAGCACTTCGCGGTGCACGCGGATTTCCTTCACCACGGCAGGCACCATCTTCCGGGTGTGGGGGTCGGGTTCAACCCAGGCCGTTTCCATCGGGAAAGGCAGGGTCAACTTGGTGAGGCACCGTCCCTCCCATTCCGGGCTGGCACTGCCCCCACGCCCGGGGCAACCGAAGCGCAAGGGCACATCGGCGTAGGACGGCCAGGGGCTGTCACTAAGCTTCGTCGCCTTGCTCTTTTTCGCTTTGGCCACCGGCTTGTCTTTCTTCGTCTCAGGCTTGTCTTTCTTCGTCTCAGGTTTGTCCTGTTTCGTCTCAGGCCCCGGCGTTTTGACGGGTGCCGGGGGCGGGGGCGTCTCGGGAACGGGCACAACCGCGGGGGTCGCCGCGTCGGGTGCCGCAACGCCTGCCAATCCGGCAAGAAGTTCGGTCCGCTCTGCATCTATCGGGGGGTTAGTATCCGGCATCGTCGTCTCCTTTGCCCATGAACGATTTCAGGGCGTCTGCCCGTCCACCATCATCGGGGGTTTTGTCCGGCTCTCCGGCTGCCATGTCCTGGTCATTCGCCCGGGTCACCTCCAGGGTGATGTTGTCCCCGTCGACGCTGACCACCTTGCAAGTCGCCTGCACGTCCAGTGAATCCCCCACCTGGGGGCGAACGCCATCCACTGCCACCGCATCGGCGGGAAGAGTCAGGCGGTTTTTCATC
>FTJN01000531.1_pt5 | contig 16490 bp, 14 predicted proteins | sample 1658361 | NCBI WGS metagenome assembly FTJN01 (sample SAMEA3914819, study PRJEB12502) | metagenome | biome: forest; material: soil | place: Canada | collected 2010-06-26 | depth 0.3 m | reverse complement strand
GAAGATGGGGACACGCACTCACATCGAGCGTCCCGCACAGTCGGCCGGCCCATTGCCGTGAGAGCATGTCCCCCGCCGCCTCCCTGGCGCCACCCTTGCTCCCACCAACCAAAGGAGCCGCCGCATGTCCCAAACCGCATCGATTTCCCAGAATGGTCCCCGCGCCCTGTCTCGCGGTGGCACGCTGGATATCCTGCGGTTCGTCGCGGCGCTGTTCATCGTGATCTATCACGTGGCCGAGCGGGCCCCGGTGTCGCTGTTCAACCTGCATCCGGCCCTTAGCCGGGGCTACCTGGCCACCGACTTCTTCCTGATGCTGTCGGGCTTCGTCCTGGCCCGCACCTATGGCTCGCGGGTGCTGTCCCAGAACGTCGGCACGGCCGAGTTCCTCAAGCGCCGGATGCTGCGCATCTGGCCGCCGCATCTGGTGATGCTGGCCCTGTTCGTGGTCTTCGTGCTGGGCACGAGCGCCATCGGCCTGTCCGCGCAGAACCCGCAGTGGTTTCAGTGGAATCAACTCCTGCCGCAGATCTTTCTGATGCAAGCCTGGTTCGTGCCCGGTCCCTCGGGCTGGAACATGCCGACCTGGACCCTGTCGGCCCTGATCGTCTGCTATGCCGGCTTCCCGGCCGCCTGGCGACTGACCGCCAAGATCCGCTCGCCCTGGACCACCCTGGCGATCGGTGTGGCGCTCTTCCTGGCCGTGGACTACGCGGCCAAGGTCGTGACCGGCATTCCCGCCCACCAGCTGCCCCTGAAGTTTGGTTTGGTGCGGGGCATCCCGTTGTTCATCGTGGGCATGCTGGTCGCCCGGATGCCGACGACGATCGCCCCGCGCACCGCCGATCGCCTGGCGATCGCCGCCGGCCTCGGCGTGGTGGCCCTGCAAGCCCTCGGCCGTTTCGACCACGCCAGCCTCACCCTGCTGGGCCTGTTGATCTACGCCGCCGGCGCGTCCGAGGCCAAGAACTGGGGCTGGGCCGGTCTGGCCGGACGGTTGTCGTTCGCGCTGTTCCTGACCAACCAGCTGGTGGCCGTGGCCTGGTTCGGCGTTCAGCACGCCGTCGCCCCCAAGCTGGGCCTCGGAGTGTCCGCCCTGTGGTTGACCTGGGCCCTGGCCCTGCCCGCCTGCATCGCCGGGGCCTGGCTGTTCGAGCGGTTCGTGGATGCGCCGTTGCAGGCGTGGATCAAGGATCGGCAACAACGCAAGGCGACCGCCAAGGCTATTGAGCCGGCGCTGGCTTGATATCACTCCAAAGACCCCGCCAAGTTTCAGCACCCCATTTCCGTTGTCATCCCGGAAGCCTCGCAGAGGCTGTCCGGGACCCAGGGGACTGGGCTGATGCGTTGCGGCTCACCTGGGTCCCGGACAAGCGCTGCGCGCTTTCCGGGATGACAACGAGGGGGGGGGTGGGTTCCAGGCGCTTGAACCCTGGCCTTATCCGATCAGCGCCCGCGCCGCCGCTCGCGCCGCCTCGGTGACCTCCGCCCCCGACAACATCCGCGCGATCTCTTCCTCGCGCTGGGCCGGCGACAGGGGCTCCACGCGGGTGCGGGTCGAGGTGTCGTCGCCGGACTTGGCGATCCGCCAGTGGGCGTCGGCCCGGGCGGCGACCTGGGCCGAGTGGGTGACCACCAGGACCTGCGCCCCCTGCCCGTTCGAACCGTCGGCCAGGCGCTTGAGGCGCAGGCCCACGGCGTCGGCCACGGCCCCGCCGACGCCCTGGTCGACCTCGTCGAAGATCATCAGCGGCTGCGGGCCTTCGCGGCCCGCCAAAGCGGCCTTCAGGGCCAGGGCGAAGCGGGCCAGCTCGCCGCCCGAGGCAATGGCCTCCATCGGGCCGAACGGCGCGCCGGGATTGGTCGATATCTCGAAGGCCACGCGATCGATCCCGGTCGGGCCGGCGCGGTCCTCGTCCAGCGGTTCGACGGCGACGCGGAACCGGGCCTTTTCCAGTTTCAGCGGCGTCAGCTCGGCCATCACCGCGGCGGCCAGGCGGTCGCCGGCCGCGCGGCGCTCGGTCGACAGGGCCTGGGCGGCAAAGAGATAGGCGTCGCGAGCGTCGGCGGCCTCCTGTTCGGCGGCCTTCAGAGCCTCGCCCGAGGTCTCGATGGCCTGCAGTTGCGCGGCGAACTCGGCGCGCTTGCCGGGCAGCAGCTCGGTGGCGACGTTCAGCTTGCGGGCCATGGCGCGCAGGGCAAACAGGCGCTCCTCGGCCTTGTCCAGGCGGTCGGGCTCGAACTCGAAGCTCTCGGCGGCCGCGTCGATGGCGGCGGTGGCCTCCTGGGCCTCGACCAGGGCGCGGTCGACGGCCTCGCAGGCGGCGGCCAGCCGGGTCATGGCCGGACCGTCGGCGGGGGCGCCGGCATGAGCCGCGCGCTCGCGAGCCCGTTCCAGGGCCCGGAAGGCGCCGGCCAGCTTGCCCGACAGGGCGTCGCCGCCCAGGGCGTCGGAGGCCGCGGCGATATCGGCCAGGGCCTTCTCGGCCGAGCCCAGCAGGGCCCGCTCCTCGGCCAGGGCCGTCTCCTCGCCCTCGCGCGGATCCAGCCGGTCGAGCTCGGCCAGGCGCAGGGTCAGTTCCTCGGTCTCGACGGCGGCGCGATCGGAGAGGTCGCGCAAGGCGGCGGCCTTCTCGCGCGCGGCGCGCCAGGCGCTCCAGGCCGAGGCCACGGTCGCGACCCGGACCAGGCCGAAGGCGTCCAGCAGGGTGCGGTGGGTGCGCTGGTCCAGCAGGCCGACGGTCTCGTGCTGGCCGTGGACCTCCAGCAGCAAGGCGCCCAGGTCCTTGAGCACGCCGACGCTGGTGGCCTGGTCGTTGACGAAGGCTCTGGAGCGGCCGTCGGGCGACAGCTGGCGGCGCAGGACCAGGTCCTCGTCGCGTTCGTAGGCCAGGCCCTTGTCGTCGAGATAGGCGAAGGCGACGTGGTCGGCCGGCAGGGCGAAGATGGCGGTGGCGCTAGCGTGGCCCGCGGCACCCCGACGAACGAGCCCGGCGTCGGCCCGGGCTCCCGTGGCCAGGCCCAGGGCGTCCAGGATGATCGACTTGCCCGCGCCGGTTTCACCGGTCAGGGCGGTCAGGCCCGGACCGATGGCCAGGTCCAGGCTCTCGATGAGCACGACGTCGCGGATGGAGAGACCGATCAACATGACGCGCAGGATCGCCGGGAATCACGGTTTTTCATAGGGGGCTTGTTCTCGTCACGTTCTCACCCCGATCTGGAGCGGCGTTTCGCGCCATCTGGAACGGAAAACGGGCCGATCCTGGAGGACCGGCCCGCTTGAATTTACATTCCGAGGACGCCCTTGATGCCGCCTTTTTTCTTGGTCTCGCCCGGCGGGGCCAGGGTCGCGTCCTTGTCGTGGGTCAGGCGGTCGAGGAAGTTCTTCTTGTTGCCGGCCTTCAGCGGCTCGACGGCCGGCTTGAGGTTGTTGGCGGTCAGCAGCTTGTAGGCTTCGGCGTACCAGGGATCGCCCGGGAAGTTGTAGCCCAGCACCGCGCCGTTGCGCTTGGCCTCGTCCAGCAGGCCCAGGGTCAGGTAGCTCTCGACCAGGCGGTAGAGGGCCTCGGGCGCGTGGGAGGTGGTCTGGTGGCGGTCGACCACGGTGCGGAAGCGGCCGATGGCCGCCAGGGTCTGACCGTTCTTCAGATAGTAGCGGCCGATGGTCATTTCCTTGCCGGCCAGTTGGTCGCTGACCATGTCGATCTTCAGGCGGGCGTCCTGAGCGTATTCCGAGTTCGGATAGCGCTGGACCACGTCGCGCAGCGCGGCCATGGCCTGCTCGGTGGCGGCCTGGTCGCGGTTGACGTCGACGATCTGCTCGAAATAGCAGACGGCCTTCAGATAGTAGGCGTAGGAGGCCGACGGATTGCCCGGATAGAGGCCGATGAAGCGGTCGGCGTCCGAGATCGCCTCGTTGTACTGGTTGCCCTGATAGTGGGCGTAGCCGGTCATCAGGATCGAGCGGCGCGACCATTCCGAATAGGGGTGCTGGCGCTCGACCTCGCGGAAATAGTCGACGGCCTCGTTCCAGTTGCCACGATCCAGGCGGTTGGCGCCGGTCGAATAGAGCAGCTCCACCGGGCGCTCTTCATAGGCCAGGGACGGCTTCTTGTGTTTGCCGGCGCAGGCGGAGACCGACAGGGCGACCAGTACGGCGGTCGCGACGGTAGCGGCCTGGCGTCCCGAGAAATTACGAAGCACGGACTTTTCACCCTCGAAGCAAACGTGCGCCCCTGCGCCGTGCCAAGGCTTCTACACCACGCCGATGCGGGCGCAAATGGAAGCCGAGCCATGACGAGGATACGCCCCAAGACGCATCCCCCGAGGAATCCGTCGAAACCCTACAGACATCGGCTTTTTGACCAAATCAGGTCGAAGGTCGATACGCAGGTAACAGATTGTCAGACGGCTTGCGCCAATTCCACCGAATGGGCCCGCACGCGCCAGGCGGCGGGATTGGCGATCAGGGCCCGGACGATGGCGTTGTTCAGGCCGTGGCCGGCCAGAACGCCCTCGAAGCGGCCGATGACCGGCGCGCCCAGCACATAGAGGTCGCCCACCGCGTCCAGCGCCTTGTGGCGCACGAACTCGTCGGGACGACGCAGGCCTTCGGGGTTCAGCACGCGATCGCCGTCGATGACCACGGCGTTCTCCATCGAGCCGCCCCGGGCCAGACCGATGGCGCGCAGAGCCTCGACGTCGCGGACGAAGCCGAAGGTGCGGCAGTTGGAGAGCTCGGCGCGGAATGATTCTTCGTCGACGGTCAGATCGACGCGCTGGCGGCCGATGGCCTTGCTGTCGAAGGCGATCTCGAAGGCGACTTCAAAGCGATCCGACGGCGACAGGCTGGCCCACTTGCCGCCCGCCTCCTCGACCACCACGGGCGCCAGGATCTCGATATAGCGGCGCGCGGCTTCCTGCTTGCGGCGACCGGCGCGGTCCAGGATCTGGACGAAGGGCTCGGACGAGCCGTCCATGATCGGAACCTCGGGGCCGTCCAGCTCGACGACGCAGTTGTCGATGGCCAGGGCGGCCAGGGCGGCCATCAGGTGCTCGATGGTCGAGACGCGCACGTCGGCGGCGTTGTTGATGACGGTGCCCAGTTGGGTCTGGCAGACGGCGTCCGGCTTGACCGGCACGCGGTTGTCGCGGTCGTGGACGTCGGTGCGCACGAAGACGATCCCAGCGTCGACCGGCGCGGGACGCACGGCGACCCGCACGTGCGAACCCGTATGCAGGCCCACCCCGGCGAAGATCACCGGTCCAGCGACCGTATGCTGAAAATATGCCGAAGCCGACACTAGAGACCCTTATCTTACCAGCGGGGCGGTTCATCCGACCGCCTTCTCGCCCCACGTACCATTTAGGGACAATGCTGCGTCGCGGCAAAGCAAGTCCTGTTTCCGATTGTTACCTCCCTATCGACTTGTTTTTGATGGCCTTTTTGGCCATTTCCAGGCCACTTTTACGCCGCATTGCAACGCTTGTCGCGTGCTCGGTGAACTTGCGCGTTTGGTGTGGCCTTACGGGCACGCCCTGACTAGGCTCACGCGACTTTCCGGCGCCAACATCTCCTGGATACCGTTTCGATGACCAAGACCTTGCGTACAGCCGTCTCCGCCCTCGCCCTTTCCCTGGCCGCCTTCGCCGTCGCGCCGGTCGCGCTCGCGGCTGCCCAAGACCAAGGGGGTCGTGGCTTCACCGCCAAGGACATGGTGCAGCTGGAGCGGCTCAGCGATCCACGCGTCTCGCCCGATGGCCGGTTCGTGGTCTACGGCGTGCGGACCATGGACCTGCCGGCCAACAAGGCCGCGATGTCGCTATGGATCGCCGACCTGAAGGCCAAGATGGCCCCGCGCCGGCTGGCGGTCTCCGACGGCGGGGCCAACGGCGCCCGCTGGTCGCCGGACGGCAAGGGCCTCTATTTCATCTCGGGACGGACGGGCGGCCTGGACCAGGTCTATCGCACCGACGCGGCCGGCGAGACCGCCATCCAGGTGACCAAGGCCCCGTTCGACGTCGGCGCCTTCAAGATCGCCCCGGACGGCAAGACCATCGTCATCTCGCAAGCGGTGTTCCCCGACTGCGACACCCTGGACTGCACCAGAGACAAGTTGGCCGCCAAGGGCGCGCGCAAGACCACGGGCGTGGTGTTCGACAAGCTGTTCATCCGCCACTGGGATGCCTGGAACGACGGCCTGCAGAACCACCTTTACGCCCTGAAGCTCGACGAAGCGGGCCTGGCCACCGGCGCGCCGGTGGCGCTGATGAACGGCTTCAACGGCGACACGCCGACCAAGCCGTTCGGCGGCGACGAGGACTTCAACATCACGCCAGACGGCAAGTCGGTGGTGTTCTCGGCCAAGCCGGCCGACCGCGAGGAGGCCTGGAGCACCAATTACGACATCTGGCGCGCTCCGCTCGACGGCTCGGCCGCCCCGGTCAATGAAACCGCCGCCAACAAGGCCATGGATTCCCAGCCTGGGACCTCGCCGGACAGCAAGGCGACGGCCTGGCTGGCCATGAAGCGTCCGGGCTTCGAGGCCGATCGCCTGGCGATCATGATCCGTGAGGGCGACAAGGTCCGCGAACTCGCGCCCAGCTGGGACCACTCTGCCCAGTCGATCACTTGGAGCCCCGACGGCAAGACCATCTATACGACCGCCGAGGACACCGGCCAGACCAAGCTGTTCGCCATCGACGTCAAGTCCGGCAAGGTCACGGCCCTGACCGGCGAGGGCCATGTCAGCGCCTACAGCCTGGGCGGCGGCACGCTGGTCTATGCCCAGGACAATCTGAAAGGCCCGGCCCAGCTCTACGCCCTATCGACGGCCAAGAAGGCCGAGGCCCCCATCAAGCTGACCAACAACAACGCCGAGGCCCTCAAGGACATCGCCATGGGCGAGGCCGAGCAGTTCAGCTTCCCCGGCTGGAACGGCGAGACCGTGCACGGCTACCTGGTCAAGCCGGCCAATTTCGATCCGGCCAAGAAGTACCCGGTGGCCTTCCTGATCCACGGCGGGCCGCAGGGCAGCTTCGGCAACCTCTTCCACTATCGCTGGAACGCCCAGACCTATGCCGGGGCCGGCTATGCCGTGGTGATGATCGATTTCCACGGCTCGACAGGCTACGGCCAGGCCTTCACCGACGCCATCAGCCAGCACTGGGGCGACCGCCCGCTGGAAGACCTGCAAAAGGGCTGGGCCTTCGCGACCGGCAAGTACGGTTTCCTCGACAAGGACCGCGCCTGCGCCCTGGGCGGCTCGTACGGCGGCTTCATGATCAACTGGATCGCCAGCCAGTGGAAGGAACCGTGGAAGTGCCTGGTCAATCACGACGGCATCTTCGACAGCCGGTTCATGAGCTACTCGACCGAGGAACTGTGGTTCAGCGAATGGGAGAACGGCGGCCCGCCCTACCAAGCCGGAACGACCTACGAAAAGTTCAATCCCGCCAGCCACGTCGACCAGTGGAGCGTGCCGGAAATGGTGGTCCAGGGCGGCCAGGACTTCCGCGTGCCGCTGGAAGAAGGCATCGGCACGTTCACGGCCCTGCAGCGCAAGGGGGTGCCCAGCAAGCTGCTGTACTTCCCCAACGAGAACCACTGGGTGCTGAAAGCCCAGAACTCGATCCAATGGCACGACGAGGTTCAGAAGTGGCTCGACCAGTGGACAAAAGGCGAGCCCGCCAAGTAATGCGCTTCTAAATTGCAGCCGTTCGCCCCTTCCGTTAGTTTGAACACGGAAGGGGCGTTCATGCTCAAGCTGTTCCGCGCGATCTCGAGCCGCTTCACGCTGCAATCGCGGCTGGGCGGTCGCTATGCCGAGGCCCGGGTCCTGGCGGCGGAACTGGACCTGGACCTGACCGAGATCGCCCTGCGTCACGGCAGCCGGGGCCATTCCGAAAGCGATGCCGAGGAAGGCAACAGCCAGGCCGAGCGCGAGGAGAAGTTCAAGCGCCTGACCGAGGGCTTCAACAGCCCCTATCCCAGCGAACAGATCGCCGCCGCCGTCGACCTGCGCAAATGGATGGTGCGCGACTATGGCCTGGAGCGGCTGATCTGGTTCGTGCCGCAACTGCGCGAACGCTACGCCCTGGCCATGGGCCCCAAGAGCAAGCTGGAGCCCATTCCCATCTCGCCGGAGGACGCGCCGCGCGCGGTGCTGGAGGCCGAGGCCTTGAGCCTGCTGGAGCGGCTGAAGCTGCTCTACACCCTGAGCAGCGAGCGCGAGGTGCTGACCGGCCGGATGCGGCGCTGGGCCTTGGGCCTGCTGGGCGTCTTGTTCTTCGCCCTGATGGTCACCCGCTTCATCCCCAACATGATCCCGCCGGGCGGCCTGCGCGAGGCGGTGAACGTCATCGCCAATTTCGCGCTGATCGCCTTCATCGGCGCGGCCGGGGCCATGGTCTCGGTTCTGCGGCGCACCGAGTCGGCGATGGAGTCGGCCTCGTCCGAGATCGATCCCGTCCGGCAGGTCAGCGCGCTGAGCCAGGGCCTGACGGCGGTGTTCATCGCCGCCTTCGTGGGGATGTCGGTGTCGTTCGTGCTGGTGGCCTTCTTCGCCAGCGGGCTGGTGCGCGAAGGGGCCATCGTCGGCGGCGGCGCGGCCTCGCTGTTTCCCACCATCGTGCCCTGCCGCTACGATTGCCCCATCAGCCTGGTCAATCGCGGCCTGATGTTCGCGGCCGCCGGCGACTCCGCCAAGATGATGGTCTGGGCGTTCATCGGCGGCTTTTCCGAGCAGTTGGTGCCGGATGTGCTGGATCGCCTGACCAAGGCGGCAAGAGCGCCGAAGAAGCCGTCGGAGGGGGCTTAAAATCTCCCTTCATCCCGACGAAAGTCGGGACCCAAACTGCCCGTCCGAACTGGCGCATGCGAACGGGACGGCCGCGCATGGCCCGCCAACTCGGCTTGGGTCCCGACTTTCGTCGGGATGAAGGGAAACAAGGTGCGATCTTTGGGTGAGCCCAACCGTCCCTAAATCCGCCCCGTCGCCACCGCCCAGGTCAGCCGGGCCTGCGTCTCGAACGGCCCCAGCTCCCGCCCGCTCGCCTGAGCCCTCGCCAACGCCGCCGGCGCCGCCGCCGGGAACGCCGCGATCGGCAGGCCCTTGAGTCCGTTCCGCGCCTTGGCCCGCGCCTCGCGCACCTGGCGACGCAGGTCACCTTGCGTCCACTCCACCGGCAGCCGCTCCACCCCTGCCCGCTTCAGACGCCACAGCCCCGCCAACCCATAGGCCCGGGCGGCGTTCTGGACGGCGTGGAGGTCGGTCTTGGGGTCCAGCCGCCAGGCGGCCAGCATCATCACCGCCCCGGCCGTGGCGTCGAGATAGGCCAGGACTTCCGCCTCGGTCTCGAACGGCGCGGCGTCCAGGTCGGCCATGCGGGCCTCGGCCATTTCGGCCAGGGCCTTCAGGGGGTAACCGGCCGCGGCGACGGCCTCGACCGTGGGGTGCTTGCGCGGGGGCTGGCCCGCCGCGATCTCGTCCATGGCCTCGCGCCACCAGGTCAGGCGGATCTCGCCCATCAGAGCGTTGCTGACCCCGCCGGCCACCCGGGCCAGTTCGTAGTTGAAGGCATAGAGCGCGATGACGTCGGCCCGGGCCTTCGGATCGGCGATGAACCGGCTGGCCAGCCAGCGGTCGGGATCCACGCGGCGGACCTGGGCGTCCAGATCGGTGTCGAGATCGGTATTGGGGCCGGGCGCGGGACTCGTCATGGGCGCGGCTTATGCGCCGCATCGCCCAAAAGAAAAAGGCCCCCGGGGATGTCCCCGAGGGCCGCTTCCGTTCGTCGTGCGCGGCGGATCAGCCGAACAGCGTCTGGTACATCGTCATGCAGGCCAGCATCGGGATGCTGAGCAGCGTGTTGATGCGCGAGAACAGCATGGCCATCTTGGCCGCCTTGGCTTTCGCGTCGGCGTCGACTTCGACGATGCCCAGGGCCCGCTTCTGGTTCGGCCAGATCACGCCCCAGACGTTGATGAACATGATCGTCGCCAGCCACATGCCCAGGCCGATGAAGGTGAAGCCCATGTCCGTGCCGCGCTCGTAACCGTTCCACAGACCCAAGGTCGCGGCTTCGGCGAAGTAGCCACGCGCCACGGCCAGGATGATGCCCATGACCCAGGTCGCCAGGGCGGCCCAGCGGAACCAGAACAGCGCCTCGGGGGCGATATATTTGGAGACGGCCGGCTTCAGCTCGGCGGGGATCTGCGGCATCACCCGGATTTGGACGAAGTTGAAATAGTACAGCAGCCCGATCCACAGGATGCCGAAGAACACGTGCAGCAGGCGGAACACCGCCACGAAATAGGATTGGTCGAAGCCACTCGGGCTGTGCCCGAAGCCGAAGACGACCACCAGCGCCAAGATGACGCTGAGGATGATGGTGTTGCGGAAATTCGAAAGTAGCGCGGTCATGTCTAAGCCCCTAATGCCCTTGCTTGAGCTCTGGTATAGGGCGCCGCGAAGAGTCGGCAAATAGACACGATTCCTGTGGGTATTTGATCGCGGGGACGACGGTTCGCCGGCTCAGACGGCGAGCAGGGCCGCCGCCAGCCTCCGGCCTTCGCTGGCCAGGACGTTGTAGGTGCGGGCCGCGCCCTCGGTGCTCATGAATTCCAGGCCGATGCTGGCGGCCTTCAGCGCGTCGCGGACGGCGCGCGGCGGCAGGGCGTTGACCAGCCCCACGCCCAGCAACACGAACTCGACCGCCCCACCGGCCGCGATCACCTCGGCGAAGTCCTCCGGCGTCAGGGCGGCCAGGCTGGTGGCGGCCCAGTCTCGCGGCTGATCGTCGATGATCAGCAGCGAGCCTGGACGCCATTGGCCGGAGACGCGAAAGCCGCCGCCGCCCCAGGCGTCCAGCGATGGCGGCTGGCGCAGCATCAGGGACGGGTGCCGGCGCCGAGCTTGATCGGCGTGGCTTCCTCGTCGCCCCGCTTGACGCCCCAGACCAGGATCAGCGGCAGGGCGATATAGACCGACGAATAGGTGCCGATGATGATGCCGAAGGTCATGGTGAAGACCAGCGGGAACAGCACCGGGCCGCCGAAGAACATCGTGCCGCCCAGGGCCAGCAGGGCCGTGGTGCCGGTGATGATCGTCCGCGACAGACGCTCGTTCTCCGACAGGTCGATGATGTCGCGCAGCGGGGTGGTCTTGTACTTGCGCAGGTTTTCCTTGAGCCGGTCGAAGGTGATGACCTTCTCGTTCATCGAGTAGCCGATCACCGTCAGCAGGGCGGCGATCGAGGTCATCGAGAACTCGATATGCATCACCGACAGCAGGCCCAGGGTCAGCAGGATGTCGTGGAACACGGCGACCACGGCGCCGAGGCCGAACTGCAGCTGGAAGCGGAACCAGATGTAGCCCAGCATCAGGACCAGGGCGATGCCCAGGGCCTTGAAGCCCGACCCCAGCAGCTCGCCCGAGACCTTGGGACCGACTTCCGAACGGTCCGAGATCTTGGCGTCCGGGAAGGCCGTCATGACCTTGGCGGCCATGCGGTCGGCGGCGACGCTGGGCGCCTCGCCCGGATTGGGCAGGAAGCGCACGATCGAGGCGTTGGCCCCGCCGAACGGCTGGACCTGCGGGTCATGCGCCCCGCCCTGCTCCAGCGTCGAGCGCAGCTTGCTCTGCGACAGCGCGCCGGGCGTGGTGACGTGGAAGGCCACGCCGCCCTTGAAGTCGATGCCCAGGTTCAGGCCCTGGATGAAAAACGAAGCGCACGAGCCGATGATCAACAGCACGGAGAACGCGGCGGCGACCGGCGCCCACTTCACGAAGCGGAAGTGGGTTTGCCGGGGGATCAGGCGAATGAGGGGCCAAGCCATGATGTGAACCTAAGCGATCGGCAGCTTCTTCGGCTTGGTGACCTTGAACCACCAGCCGATGAGCACTTGAGTAATGATGATGGCGGTGAACACCGAGGTGAACACGCCGATCGAGAGCGTCCAGGCAAAGCCCTTGATGGGCCCCGAGCCGAAGCCGAACATGATGCCGGCCGAGATCAGGCTGGTGATGTTGGCGTCCATGATCGAGACCATGGCCCGGCGGAAGCCGGTGTCGGCCGCCGACATCGGCGATCGTCCCGCGGCCGCCTCATCCCGCATCCGCTCGTAGATCAGCACGTTGGCGTCGACCGCGACGGCGAGCGTCAGGATCAGGCCGGCGATGCCCGGGAAGGTCAGGGTGGCCTGGGTCATCGACATGATGCCGACGATCATCAGCACGTTCACCACCAGGGCGATGCCGGCGAAAATGCCGAACAGGCCATAGGCCAGGACGATGAACACCAGCATCGCGATGGCGCCGATGGCCAGCGAGATGGTGCCGGCCCGCACGGCGTCGGCGCCCAGCTCGGCCCCGACGGTGCGTTGCTCTTCCAGGTTCAGCTTGGCGGGCAGAGCGCCCGAGCGCAGCAGCAGGGCCAGCTCGGCGGCGCTTTCCGGCGTGAAGTTGCCGGTGATGATGCCCGAACCGCCCGGCAGCGGCTGGTTGATCCGGGGATCGGAGATGTACTTGTTGTCCAGCACGATGGCGAAGCGCTTGCCGACGTTGCGGGTCGTGGCGTCGCCGAACTTGCGGGCGCCCGAACCGCCGAAGCGGAAGCCGACGGCCGCCGCGCCGTTCTGGTCGAAGGTCTGGTTGGCGTCGACCAGGTCCTCGCCGGTCACCAGGGCCCGCTTGGCCACGGCGATCGGCGGCCGGCCGGCCTCGGCGCTCGGCAGGATGATCACGCCGGGCGGGATGCGGCCGGCGACGATGTCTTCGTTCGAAACCGTCTCGTCGACCATCTGGAAGGTCAGCTTGGCGGTCTGGCCGATCACCGCCTGCAGGCGGGCCGGGTCGCTTTCGCCGGCCGCCTGGATGACGATCCGGTTGGCGCCCTGACGGGTGATGGTCGGTTCCTTGGTGCCCAGGGCGTCGATCCGGCGACGGATCGTCTCGATGGACTGGTCCACGGCCTTGGCGGCGTCGGCCTTGGCGGCCTCCGGCACGAAGCTCAGCTCCAGGCGACCGTCGCCCTTGTTGTCGATCCGCGTGTCGCGGCCGCCGATGGCACCCTGCAGCGGGCCGCCCACCGACTTGCGCAGCAGGCTGACCGCCTGGTCCGCCTTGCCCGGATCGGTGACATGAACCCGCACCACGCCGCCCGACTCGCCCAGTTCGCCGAACTCGATCTGGTCGTTGCGCAGGGTGGTGCGCACGTCCTCGACCATGTTGGTCAGGCGTTCGGCCCGCAGGGCGTCGGTGTCGACCTCATAGAGGAGGTACGAACCGCCCTGCAGGTCGAGACCCAGGTTCAGCTTCTGGTGGGGAACCCAGCCGGGAAGCGCGTCGAGCGTCTTCTGCGGCAGCATGTTGGGCAGGGAGAAGACGATGCCGAAAATCACCGACAGTATGACGGCGGTGACTTTCCAGCGGGAGAGGGTCAGCATGGATTACAGGCTCTAGACGACGCCCTGAGGCGCCTCGTGGTCAGCGCGAGAAGGGTGATCAGCTCTTGGGGTCGTTGGCCGGGGCCGGTTCGCCCTTGGCGCGGATCTCGGCGATCATGCTCTTGACCACCTTCACGGTCACGCCCTGGGCGATCTCGACGCCGACTTCGGCGTCTTCCACGCGGACGATCTTGCCCAGCATGCCGTTCGACAGCACGACGTTGTCGCCGCGCTTAACGGCCAGGATGGCGGCGGCATGCTGCTTGGCGCGCGTCTGCTGCGGGCGGATCAGCATGAAGTAGAAGAGCACGACCATCAGGACGATGGGCGCGATCTGGATCAGTTGGGCTTGCAGTCCACCGGACATGTCGTCTCCAAGAAATTTCTAGCTAGCGTCCCGCCACACATGGGGGTCCCGCCAAGTCGGCGGAAGCTATGCGTTCACCTCCCCTTTTGCAATGACGGCTAGGTGGGGCTACGAGGCAACACATGAACGACGCCGTCCTCCCCCTGCTCGCCCGCATCGCCGACGCCTTGGAGCGCCTGGCCCCGGCCGCTCCGGCCGCCCCCGACTTCGACACAGGGCGTTTGTTCCGGCACGAACCGGCAAGCGGTAGCTTCATACCAGCCCCCGACTATCCGATGTCCTTGGACCTGCTGATCGGGGTGGACCGGCAGAAGGATCGCTTCGTCCAGAACCTGCGCCGCTTCGCCGTGGGCCTGCCCTGCAACCACGTGCTGCTGTGGGGCGTGCGCGGCACGGGCAAGAGCTCGATGACCAAGTCGGCCTTCATGCTGCTGGCCGCCGAATTCCCCGCCCTGAAGCTGGTCGAGGTCGATCGCGACGAGGTCACCGCCCTGCCCCCGTTGTTCGACACGCTGCGCGCCCGCTCGGAACGCTTCGTGGTGCTGTGCGACGACCTGTCGTTCGAGGATGGGGCGGCGGCCGCCAAGGCGCTGAAATCGGCGCTCGAGGGCGGCGTGGCCGGTCCGCCGGAGAACGTGCTGTTCGTGGCGACCTCCAACCGCCGCCACCTGATGCCCCGCGACCACGTCGAGAGCCAGGGCGCGATCGCCGCCGCCGAGGACGCCGAGGAGGAGATGAGCGTCTCCGACCGCTTCGGTCTGTGGATCGGCTTCCCGCCCATGGACCAGCCCACCTACCTGGCCGCCATCCACGGCTATGCCGAGCGCTTTGGCCTCGAGGTCGAGAACATCGAGCGCCGGGCCCTGCAATGGTCGCAGCTGCGCGGCGCCCGCTCGGGCCGCGTGGCCTGGCAGTTCATCCGTGACCTGGCCGGGGAGCTGGGTGTAAACTTGCCCGCGTAAAACCCCTTCGGAGTCCCGTCATGGGCAAGCCCTGGTTTCGCGTGAAGCGCTATGGTGTCGGCGCTGGTCTGCCGTGCAGTTGGGAGGGCTGGGCCGTCTCGGCCGCCTTCCTCGCCGCGATCTTCGCCGTCGGCGTTCTCGCCGGGGAGCACACGGGCTTGCGGATCGCGACCATCCTGATCGCGGCGGCCGTGTTCTGCGTCGTCGCCCGGCTGAAGAGCGACGCGCCGTGGAAGTGGCGCTGGGGCCGGGAGTAGGCCCGATCCTTCTCCCCTTGCGGGAGAAGGTGTCAGCGAAGCTGACGGATGAGGGGTCTCCCAAACGAAAACCGCCGCGACCGGCCTTTCGGCTGATCGCGGCGGACAGGTCTATCGACCCCTCACCCGACCCCACTCCGTGGGGCCACCCTCTCCCGCAAGGGGAGAGGGAATAGGGCCAGCCTACCTCGGCAGCACCAAACCCGGATCCACCGGCCGCGCCTTGTCCTTCGGCGTGGGCGCGTAGCGGACCTCGAAGTGCAGTTGCGGCTCGGTGACGCCGCCGGTCTGGCCGACCGCGCCCAGGACGGCGCCCTGAGCCACCTGCTGGCGCATCTTCACCTCGGTCGACGACAGGTGGGCATAGGCCGTGACCCAGCCGTCGGTGTGCTTGACCAGCACCAGATTGCCGAAGCCCGGCACCTGGTTGCCGGCATAGACCACCTCACCCGCCGCGGCGGCGCGGACCGGCGTGCCGGCGGCGGCGCGGATATTGACGCCGTCGTTGCGCTGGCCGGCGCCCTTGTTGCCGAAGTCGGAGATCGTGTCGCCTTGCAGCGGCCAGACGAAGCGGCCACGACCGGCGGCGGTGATCTCGGCCTCGGTCGGCGGGGCGCTGCTCTCGATCATCGGACGCGAGGCCGGCGGCGGCGTCACCGGTTGAGCCGAGACCGGGCCAGTGGGACGCGGATAGCTCGTGCTGGGCGACGGCGTGTAGGGACGCGGCGTGGAGGGCGTGGTCGCCGGCGGCGTATAGGCCGGCGGATTATAGGACGGAGCCGGCGGGTTGTAGCTCGGAGCCGGCGTCACGGGACGCGGCGCGGGCGGGTTCGTCGTGACCGTGGTCTTCAGCGGGCCCTTGTCCTTGTAGCCGGACGGCAGGCGCAGCTTCTGGCCCTTCTTGATCGTCGAGCCGACCCGGATGTCGTTCTCGTCGGCCAGGGCGGCCGGCTTGACGTTGAAGCGCTTGGCGATGTTGGCCAGGGTGTCGCCGCTATTGGCGACATAGGCCTTGGCCGTGGTCGCCGGCCCTTTCAGCTTCTGGCCGGGATGGATGCGGTACGGCGCCTTGAGGTCATTATCCTCGACCAGGTCGGCGCGGGTGGTGTCCAGGCCCCGGGCGATGGCGTCAATCGCGTCGCCCGACTTGACGGTGTAGGTGCGACGCGGGCCGGCGACCTCGACCACCGGGCCGGTGACGCTGACCGTGGTGGTGGTGACCGGACGGGCCGGCGCCGGCTCATCATCGACGACAGGCCGCGACGGGGCGGGCGTATAGGCTGGCGCGGGCGTGCGGGTCGGAGTCGAGCCGATCGGCGGCTGGTTGAAGGCGGAACTCGAAGTCGGCGCGCCGGCCGGCGGGCTCTGCTGCAGCACCGTGGTCTTGGTCGGGCCCTTGTCCTTGTAGCCGGACGGCAGGCGCAGCTTCTGACCCTTCTTGATGGCCGCGCCGGTGC
>FTJN01002802.1_pt2 | contig 16587 bp, 12 predicted proteins | sample 1658361 | NCBI WGS metagenome assembly FTJN01 (sample SAMEA3914819, study PRJEB12502) | metagenome | biome: forest; material: soil | place: Canada | collected 2010-06-26 | depth 0.3 m | reverse complement strand
ATGCTCGACCTGGCGCTCGCCACGCACCTGCTGGAGGCCGTGCCGCCGACGGCGCGCATCATCCTGCTGGGCGACAAGGATCAACTGGCCGCGGTCGAATCGGGCGCCGTGTTCGCGGAGCTGAGCGTCGATCCGGGCCTGACCGCCGACTGCGTGCGCGAACTCGCGGCGATGACCGGCACGCCGGCGTCGGCCATCGTGCCGCCGCCTGCCGTCGCGCCCAGCGCGCTGCAGGACTGCGCCGTGTGGTTCACGCGCACCTGGCGCTTCGCCGCCGACTCCGGCATCGGACGGCTCGCGAACGACGTCAACACCGGCCAGTCGCGCGCCGCGGTCGACTGGCTGCGCGCCGCCACCGATCCCGACGTCACCTGGCTGGCGAACGCGCCGCCGGCCGGCACCGAGGCCGCGCTCCACGCGATGGACGCGGGTTACGCCGCCTACCGCGACGCGGTCGCCGCCGACCCGACGCAGGTGGCCGCGATCACCGAGGCGTTCGGCACGTTCCGCGTGCTGTGCGCGTTGCGCGACGGTCCGCGCGGCGTCGTCGCGCTCAACGCCGCGATGACCCGGCGCTTCCGTGCCGCGCTGCACGCGCCGGGCCTGGCGGGATCGGCCGAGGGCCCGGGCGCCTCGCCGTGGTTCGCCGGACGGCCGGTGCTGGTGCTGAGCAACGACGTCGTGCTGCGCCTGTTCAACGGCGACGTCGGCATCGCCTTGCCCGATGCGCAGGGCGAGCTGCTGGTGCATTTCCCCGACGCCACGGCGCCGGGGGGCTTCCGCGCCATCGCCCCGGTCCGCCTGCCGCGCCACGAGACCGCGTTCGCGATGACCGTCCACAAGTCGCAGGGCTCGGAGTTCGACGGCGTGCTGGTGATGCTGCCGGAGCAGCGCAGCCGCGTGCTCACCCGCGAGCTGCTGTACACGGCCGTCACGCGCGCGAAACGCCGCGTGACGCTGGTGGCCGATGCGGCCGTGCTGGAACAGGCCATCGCCACGCCCACCGTGCGGCATTCGGGTTTGCTCGCCCGCCTGAACGAGGAACGCGACCTCGCCCGCTGAGCCCGGTCCTCGTGGACAATGGTTCGCACTCACCCGAGGAGTGTGGATGGGGTTCCTGGACAGGCTGTTCGGCACGCCGACGATGGACAAGCTCGTGCGCGACGTGACGCGCGAACTGCGCGAGCGCGGCGCCGAGGGCCTGCAGGTCGACCCGGCGCTGGGCGAGATGACCTTCCGCCTCCACGGCGGCGAGATGAAGCTGTTCCTGGGCAACCTGCTGCACGACCTCCGGCAATGCCCGCGCGCGCAGCGGCCGGCCCTGCTCCTGCGCTTTCTCGAGGGCGTTCTGGCGCCCGAGAGCGCCATCCCCGCCCGCTACGAGGACGCGCGTCCCCGCCTCCTGCCGGTGATCCGCCGGCGCGGCGACATCGGCATCGTGGCGCTGTCCACCCGATCCGCGTCCGACGATCCGGCGCGCCAGTTCGTGCCCGCCACCCGGGCGCTGGTCGGCGACCTGGTGATCGCGCTGGTGTGCGACCGCCCCACGTCGATGGCCTACGTCAACGAGCCCGAGCTGCCCAAGTGGCAGGTCACCTTCGACCAGGCCCTGGCCGACGCGCTGGACAACCTGCGCGCGCTGCCCGAACACGGCGGCTGGAAGGCTATGGGACAGGGCGTCTGGTCCGGCGAATGGGGCGACGCCTACGAGAGCTCCCGCATCCTGCTGCCCGACCTCATCCACCGTGTCGGCGTGCGCGACCCGGTCGTCGCCGTGCCGTTCCGCAACGCGCTGATGCTCACCGGCGCCGGCAACGCGGCCGGCATCGCGCTGATGGCCCAGGCCGTCCAGGACCACGCGGAAGCCAACCAGCGCTGGCTCTCGTTCCAGTTGCTGCGCCTGGACGGAACGCGGTGGGAGACGCATGCCCCGCTGGCGGCGGTCGACGCCTGGCACCTGCTGAAGCTGCGCAACGAGTCCGGCGTCAACGACAGCCAGAAGGAGCTGCTGGACGCGCTGCACGTCCGCCTGGGCATAGCCCTGTTCGTCGCGCACTACCAGATGCTCGCGCGCGACGACCTCGGCACGCTGAGCTTCGCCATCTGGTCCAACGGCGTCGACTCGCTCTTGCCGCACACCGAGTTCATCGTCTTCGACCCGAACGGCGGAGACGCCGACGCCCTGCTCCTGGTCGACTGGAACGATGCAAGCGCCGTTGTCGGCGACCTGATGGAAGCGACCGAGCATTCGCCCGAACGCTGGCGCGTGCGCCGCTTTCCGGACGCGGCGCAACTGGATCAGCTACGGGCGCACGCGATCGGCCTCTGACCCGTTCGCGAGCGCACCGCCGCCCGGCGTCAGAACGCTTCCCAATCGTCCTCGCCCGCGGCGACCGCGACGGCCACCGGTGCCGGCGCGGGCGCGGGTGCGGAAGAACGAGGCGCCGGGGCAGGCTTGCGCGCCGGCAGCGCGATCCGCGGCTTCGCGGGCGCTGCGGGCGCCGCGACGGCGGCCACCGTCACGGCCGCCGGTGCCGCGCCCTCCAGCTTGAACACCGCCACGACCTGCACCAGGTCTTGCGCCTGGTCGCGCAGGCTCTCGGCGGCCGCGGCGCTCTCTTCCACCAGCGCGGCGTTCTGCTGCGTGGCCTGGTCCATCTGCGCGATCGCTTCGCTGATCTGGCCCACGCCCGTGCTCTGCTCGGTGCTGGCGGCGCTGATCTCGCCCATGATGTCGGTCACGCGCGCGATCGAGGTCACGATCTCGGTCATCGTCACGCCGGCGCGATCCACCAGCGTGGTGCCGTGCTCGACGCGTTCGACGCTGGCCGAGATCAGCGACTTGATCTCCTTGGCGGCGTCCGCGCTGCGCTGCGCGAGGCTGCGCACCTCGCTGGCCACCACGGCGAAGCCGCGGCCCTGCTCGCCGGCCCGCGCCGCCTCGACGGCGGCGTTCAGCGCGAGGATGTTGGTCTGGAACGCGATGCCGTCGATCACGCCGATGATGTCGACGATGCGCCGGGAGCTCTCGTTGATGCCCTTCATCGTCTCGACGACCTCGCCCACCACGGTGCCGCCCTTGCGCGCGACCGTGCTGGCGCCCAGCGCGAGCTGGTTGGCCGACATCGCATTCTCGGCGTTCTGGCGCACGGTGGAGCCGAGTTCCTCCATCGATGCCGCGGCCTGCTGCAGCGCGGAAGCCTGCTCCTCGGTGCGCGCGCTCAGGTCGTCGGCGCCTTGGGAGATCTGCGAGGACGCGGTCGCGACGCTCTCGGAATTCGAGCGCACGTTGCCCACCAGGCTCACGAGGCTGCCCTGCATCGCGGAGAGTGCCTTGAGCAGCTCGGCGATCTCGTCGCGTCCCACGGCCTTCACATGCGTGCTCAGGTCGCCGCCCGCGATGGCGCGCGCCAGCCCCAGGGCGTCGTCGACGGGCCGGGTGATCTTGCGGCTGAACCACACACCGACGCCGATGCCGGCCGCGCCGACCACCAGCATCAGCACGATGCTGATCATCGAGGCGCGCTGCGCCTTGGCGGCGGCGTAGACGGAGGTCGCCGCGCTGTCGGCGGCGATCGTCTTGCCCGATTCGCCCAGCAGGCGCGCCGGCTCGCGGTCCATCCCGGCGACGGCCGAGTCACCGGCGGCGGAATCGAACTCGGCGGCCTTGAACGCGTCGAAGCCCTTGCGATAGTCGACGCCCATCTTCACGTGCGCCGCGGCGAACTGCTCCACCAGGGTCCGGCTCTCGCCGGCCGGCAGCGCGGCCAGCAGGGCCCTGGCCTTGTCGTCGACGTCGGCCTCGCGCTTGGCGAACGCGCCCCAGTGCTTGTCCAGCTTGGCCGGATCCTTGCCGCGCAGCAGCGTGTCCTTCCACTCCTGCACCTGCGTCTTGAACGAGACCAGCAGCTCGGCGACCGCGCGCTCGTGCGCATGCTGCGCGGTGACCTCGGTCTCGTAGACGGCGACGGACTGGTTGAGGCTGTAGATGCCGATCAATGCGGCCCCCATCAGCGCGGCGAGGACGCCGGTGATGGTCAGCGGCAGCTTGAGTTTGAGATTCATGACGGGGGCTCGGGGGACTGTTGAAAGCGGTCTCACCGAGGGGCGGCGGAGCTTGGCCGCGCGCTGCCGGTGACTGCGAAGTGACGCGAGGCCGTGAGCTTTCGCCGGACGCACCTTCGTCACCCTTTATCGACCCCGCGCGGCCCGACTTGAGTGGGGAATCCCCGCCGGAGCGGGTAATCACAGGTCAATTCCGGCGATCGGCCGGGCGCTCGGTCGGCTCGCCGGACGGCGGCAACCAGCGCATCAGCATCGCGTACAACGCGCCCGGGTTCACCGGCTTGGCGATGTGGTCGTTCATCCCGGCCTCCAGGCAGGCCGTCCGATCCTCGGCGAACGCGTTGGCCGTCATCGCGATGATGGGCACCATCGTGTCGCCGCGCTCGCGGATCTCGCGCGCGGCGACCAGGCCGTCCATCACCGGCATCTGCATGTCCATCAGGATCAGGTCCCAGTGCCGCGAGATGGCGAGCTCCAGGGCCACCGCCCCGTTCTCGGCCTGTTCCACCACGAGGCCGGCGTTGGACAGCAGCTCGCGCGCGATCAGGCGATTGATGATGTTGTCCTCCGCCAGCAGCACGCACTGGCCCGCGTGGCGCTCGCGCACGAGCTCCTCGCTGGCGTCGCGCACGATGGCCGAGTCGCTGCGCGAGCCGCCCTGGCGGTACAGGATGCGCGCCACAACGTCGTGCAGCGCGGACGCCGTCAAGGGCTTGTCCAGCACCGCGTCCACCTTGACGCCATGGACGCGGTCGCCGGCGAGCCCGTCGGCCGACGAGCACAGCAGCACGCACGGCGGCATGCCATCGCCCATCAGCGCCTGCAGGCGCACGAGCGTCGGCACGCCGTCGTCGCCGTGCGTGCTGGAGTCGATCAGCATCAGGTCGAACGGCCGGCCCTGGGCCATCTCGGCCTCCACGCGCTGCACCGCCGCCTCGCCGCTGGACTGCGTGTCCACCAGCATGCCCATCGACCGCAGGTAGTTGGCGATGACGTCCGACGCCTCGGGCAGGTCGTCCACCAGCAGGATGCGCATCGCCTTCATCGGCGCGAGCGTCGTCGCTTCGTCGCTGCGGGCGGCGTGCGCCAGCCACGCGGTGAACCAGAAGGTGCTGCCGGCGCCCGGGGTGCTGATCACGCCCACCTCGCCGCCCATCGCCGCGGCCAGGTTGCGCGTCAGCGACAGCCCCAGGCCGGTGCCGCCGAAGCGGCGCGTCGTCGTGTTGTCGCCCTGCTCGAACGCGTTGAACAGATCCGCCTGGCGTTCGAGCGGAATGCCGGGGCCGGTGTCCTGCACCTCGAAGCGCACCCGCACCCGCCCGTCCCGGTCGTCCAGGAGGTCGCCCTTGAGGCGCACCCAGCCGCTCTCGGTGAACTTCACCGCGTTGGAGAGCAGGTTGAGCACCATCTGCGACAGCCGCGTCGGATCGCCGCGCAGCCGCTGGGGCAGGTGGTCGGTGTCGACCACCAGCTCGAGGGCCTTGGCCTGCGCGCGCTCGCCGACCATGTCGCAGGCGGCCGACAGCAAGGTGTCCAGCGCGAAGTCCGTCTCCTCCAGCGTCAGCTTGCCCGCCTCGATCTTGGACAGGTCCAGCACGTCGTTGATGATGCGCAGCAGGTGCTGGCCGGCGTCGCCGATCTTGTCCAGGCGCTCGCGCTGGAGCGCGTCGCGCGGATCGCGCGCGAGCAGGTACGCGAGACCCAGGATGCCGTTCAGGGGCGTGCGGATCTCGTGGCTCATGTTGGCCACGAAGGCGCTCTTGGCGCGGTTGGCCGTTTCGGCCTCGTCGCGCGAGCGGGCCAGCGCCGCGTTGGCCCCTCGCAGTTCCGCCGTCCGCAGCACCACTTCCCGCTCGAGCTCGTCGCGATGGCGCAGCGCGTCGGCCTCCAGGCGCAGCCTGCGGGTGACGTTGGCGAACGACGTGACGACGGAAACCAGCGCGCCCGTGTCCGGGCTGACCACGGGCTCCGAGTTGATCTCGTAGGCCACGGGCTCGCCCGTCGGGCTGATCGTGTGGACGAGGACATCGTGCTGCGGCCCCTGTCCGGCGATCACCTTCGCGATGGGCAGTTCGGACGGATCCATCGGCCTGCCGGCGGCGTCCACGAGCTTCCAGCCCGGGGCGACGATCGACTGGCCCGCCCACTGTTCGCTGGTCGCGCCGACCATGCGCTCGGCGGCGGGGTTGCACGAGATGACGATGCCCTGCGGATCGCACACGAAGACACCTTCGTTGAGCGCCGACACCACCGAGCGGTAATGCGCCTCGCTCTCGCGCAGCGCGCGCTGCGCCTCGCGCATCGGCGTGACGTCGCGCGACACGCCCAGGATGCCCAGCACCGTGCCCTCCGCGTCGATCAGCGGGCCCTTGGTGGACAGCACATGCACGAGCCCGCGAGGCGACGGCAGCGCCTCTTCGTAGGAGCTGCGCAGTTCGCCGTGTGCGGCGCGGCGATCATCCTCGGCGATGCGCGCGGCTACCTCGGGCCCGAACAGCTCCGCGCTGGTGCGGCCCAGCACCTCCTGCACCGGGCGCCCGACAAGCTCGGCGGCCGCTCGGTTGCAGAACAGGTAGCGGCCGTCCAGGTCCTTGGCGAAGATCCCGTCGCTGGCGCTCTGCGCGATCGCCTCGAGCAGGGCCAGCGCACGCAGCCGCTCGCGATGCTCGAGGCGCTCCTGCGCGGCCTGGCGCACCAGCCGGCGCTGCGACCACAGGCGGCCGGCGAGCGCAGCGCCCAGCAGCACGAGCAGCGCTGCGAGCGCGGTCGTGCGAGCGCGCTCCCAGGCCGGGGCGTCGACCTCTTCCATGTCCATCTTGACCACCAGCCACCACTGCGAGCCCGGCACGGGACGCGCGACCCACAGCACGGGCAGGCCCCGGTAGTCCACCGCCTGCACCGCCTCGCCACGCGGCAGCTCGCCCCGGACAGCGCGCACGATCGGCAGTTGCGAGGTGGCCAGCGGCTCGCTGATGCGGCCGAGGCTGCCGGCCTCCCGGTGCACGTCGCTGATGTTGACGATGCGGTCGCCGACGCGATCCCACAGCACCGCCTCGGCGGTGCGGCTGGGCACCGGCCAGTTGGCGAGCATCGGGAACAGCGAACGGCGCGGATCGATGCGCAGCACCATGGCGCCATGCGCCGGAGTGCCGGTCCTCAGGAGCGGGATGACGATGTCGAGCCGCTGCGGCAATTCGGTGCCGGATCGGCCGTAGATGCTGGAGCTCGTCGAGGCGCCCGCGGCGATCGCCTCGCGCACGGTCTTCTTCAGCTGGGGGGCGGCTTCGCGGTCGGCCGCGTGTTCGCGCGCCAGCGCGTTGCCGGCGGCATCGACGATCAGCGCGCTGTCGGCCCCGTCGGCATGGCGCGAGTCGATCGCGCGCGCCAGGAGTTGCCGGCCGGCGGCGGCGTCGCCGCCGTCCTGCCAGCGCGTGTAGAGCGCGGCGAACGTGGTGCTGTCGTCCAGGAACTGCGCGAAGCTCATGTGGCGGTCGAGCCAGGCCTGCACCTGCGTGGCGCGCAATTCGGCCACGGACTCCAGCCGCGTCGCGGCCTGCGCCCGCTCGAGCCGGAACTCGCGCGCGATCACGGCGCCCGCGAGCGCCGCCACGGCGGCGACCACCGCGACCGCGGGCAAGAGTCGAACAATGCGCGGCCTATGCTGGCCGGTCTCCCTGTCGGCGAAGAATCCCATGTGCGATGCGCCTCGGCACGTCCGGAGGGTCAGTGTATGCCCCACGAACACGCCACTTCAGCGGAATGCCCGATTCAATGCAAGGCCAGGCGCAACGCGTGCAGCGCCAGGCCGGCGATTCCGCCGACCACCGTGCCGTTGATGCGGATGAACTGCAGGTCGCGCCCCACGCTGAGCTCGAGTTCCTCGACGAGCTGGCGGTCGTCCCAGTCCTTGATGGTCTGCGCGATGTGCGTGGTGACGCCGGCACGCAGGCTGGCGGCCAGTTGGCCCGCGGCCGACAGCAGGTGCTCGTTGAGCGAGGCGCGCAGGCTCTCGTCGTCGCGCAACCGGTCGCCGATGTCGCGCAGCGCCTGGGCCAGATGGTCGCCCAGCGTGGACCGCTCGTCGGCGAGGTCGGCCTGCAGCAACGCCTTGATGTCGTTCCACACGGAGCCGGCGTACTCGAGCACCGCCGGGTCGGTGATCGCGCGTTCCTTGACGCGCTCGAACGCGGCGACCAGGTCCGCGTCGTGGCGCAGCCGCTCGATGAACTCGGCCAGCCAGCGGTCGTAGCGCCGGCGCACCGGATGGTCGGGCTGGGCGAGCACGTCGCGCAGCTCGCCCAGCACCGAGGCCGCCAGCTTGTCCGCCAGGCCGTCGGCCATCCGCGCCACCGGCGTCACCAGCTCGACCATGCCGACCACCTTGGGCCATTCCTTGCGGGCGTGCCGCACCATCAGCTCGGACACGCGCGCCTTGACCTCGTCCTCGCCCAGGAAGCCGCCGATCTTCTCCAACCCGGCGTCCAGCAGCTCGTGGTGGCGGCCGCCCTCGGTCAGCATCGTCAGCACCTCGGAAGCGGTGGCGGCGCTGTTCCAGCGGTGCGCCTGCGCGACGACCAGCTCGAGCGTCGCCCGCCGCATGCGATCGTCGTCGAACAGCCCGACCGCCTTCGCGGCCCAGCGCCGGCCCTCGGCGACCCACTCGCGCACGCGCGCCGGGTCGGCCAGCCAGTCGGCCAGCCGGCCGGCGGGGTCGAACACGGCCAGGCGGGCGACCAGCGTCGGCGGATCCAGGAAATGGTCGCGCACGAAGTGCGCCAGGCCGTCGGCGACGCGTTCCTTGCTGCGCGGGATGATGGCGGTGTGCGGCAGCGGCAGCCCGAGCGGCCGGCGAAACAGCGCGACGACGGCGAACCAGTCGGCGACCGCGCCCACGGCCGAGGCCTCGCAGAACGCCTCCAGCCAGCCCCAGCCGCCCTGCCCGCCCTGCCAGACGGCCAGGGCCAGGCCCGCCAGCGCGGCGGCCAGCAGCGCCGCGGCGCTCCATTTCATGCGTTGCAGGGCCGCTGCGCGGGGATCCACGTCCACCCGCGGCGCACTTTTAGAGCGATTCATCGTTGCCAGTGTGCCCTTCCCGGGCCCTCGACCCGTCATACTCCGGGATTCCTTCGACGACGCACCCGCGCGAGACGCGCGCGTGCACCTGCATGACCTCCGACTCCGCGCTCCTTCCGCCCTCCGACACCGCCGCCCCCGCGCCGCGCACCTTCAAGCTGCCCAACGCCCGCCACGCGAGCCGGGTGCCACCCGGCATCGCCCCGGCCGACGTCGCGCGCATCCAGCAGGCGGCATACCAGCTGCCGCAGGTGGTCAAGCCGGCCGACTACATCGACGAGCACGCGCCGCACTTCGAGCAGCACCTGGACGGGCTGGGCCTGGTCCTGCTGCAGAAGGCCGTGGCCGGCGCGCGACCCAGCCGCTGGATCGCGCCCGAGCGCATGGCCGACGCCCTGCGCCATCTCGACACCGTGGGCAACGGCCCGAACGTGCGCGCGCTGATGCAGGCGCGCACGGTGGAGCTCGAGAACCTGGGCGTCACGCGCGAGGCCGGCGAGTTCGACCGCTTCCTCACGCAGACGCTGAAGCTGCCGGCCAGCGGCGTGCAGCTGCGCGTCGCCTACCGCCAGCCGGTGGACGCCGCGCCGGTGTGGGAGTTCTATCGCACGGGCGACCTCGACGCGTTCAAGGCCGCGCTGGGCGAGGCCCCGCCCTACGCCGACGCGGCCGACCTGGTCGCGGTGGTCGAACAATTGATCGCCCGCGCCGAGTCCGGCCATTCCGAGCACGTCGCCTCGCTGATCCAGCGCCTGCAGGCGGAGACCGCGCGCCCGCAGCCGTACGCCGACCTGAAGGCGTCGCTGGTGCGCGCCCAGGATCGCTGGGAGCGCCACGTCGCCGAGCTCAACGCGCTGGCCGGCCTGAACGACGAGCTCGCGTTCCAGGGCTATCCCGACACCTTCGAGCTGGCGCGCCGCATGCAGCGCACGGTCACGCTGTACGTGGGCCCGCCCAACAGCGGCAAGACCTACGCCGCGTTCGAGAAGCTGGCCGCCGCGCACGACGGCTGCTACCTGGCGCCGCTGCGCCTGCTCGCGCTCGAGGGCCGCGACCGCCTCGTCGGCCGCGGCGTCGCGTGCTCGCTGCTCACCGGCGAGGAGAACGATCCGGCGCCCGACGCGCGCGTGGTCTCCAGCACCATCGAGATGGTCAACACGTCCAAGCCGATCGACGTCGCCGTTATCGACGAGGCGCAGATGATCTTCGACACCTCGCGCGGCTGGGCATGGACGCAGGCCATCGTCGGCGTGCCCGCCAACGAGGTCATCATCATCTGCTCGGCCTACGCCGCCGAGGCGATCGAGAACCTGCTCAAGCTGTGCGGCGAGAACTGCAGGACGCTCGCCTTCGAGCGCAAGCAGCATGTCGAGCTGATGCCCGGCCCGGTGCCGATCTCGGCGCTGAAGAAGGGCGACGCGGTCGTCGCGTTCAGCCGCCGCGAGGTGCTGATGCTGCGCGACCAGGTGGCCGCCAACGGCCATCCGGTGTCGGTGATCTACGGCGCTCTGCCGCCCGAGGTGCGCCGGCGCGAGGCCGAGCGCTTCGCGCATGGCCACGCCCACATCCTCGTCGCCACCGACGCGATCGGCATGGGCCTGAACCTGCCGATCCGCCGCGTGCTGTTCTCGACGCTGAAGAAGTTCGACGGCGTCGGCGACCGCATCCTCAACGAGTCCGAGGTGCACCAGATCGCGGGCCGCGCCGGCCGCTACGGCATGCACGAGGAAGGCTTCACCGGCGTCCTGCGCGAGGCCGAGCCCACTGCGCTGCGCACGCTCAAGGAACTGCTGCCCAAGCCGCCGCGCGCGCCACGCGACTTCAAGGCGACGGTGGCCCCCAATTGGTGGCACGTCGACACCATCGCCACGCGCCTGCACCTGGTGGAACTGCGCGCGGTCCTCAACGTGTTCGTCGACCAGCTGAAGCTGGACAACGCCCACTTCGCCGTCGCCGAGCTCGACCAGATGCTGGAGCTCGCCGAGCAGCTCGATCGCACCGCCGGCAAGCTCACGCTGAAGCAGCGCTTCATCTACGCGCAAGCGCCGGTGGACACGCGCACCGAGGCGCAGGTGCAGGCCTTCCTCGACTGGACGCACCACCACGCGACCATCGGCCAGGCCGGCACGCCCTGGTTCCTCGACGAGGTCGACGAGCACAGCCGCCTGGACAACATGGAGAAGGCGCTGCGCTCGTGCACGCTGTGGCTGTGGCTGGACCTGCGCTTCCCGGGCATCTACGGGCACCTCGACGCCGTGATCGACCTGCGCGAGCGGCTCAACGAGGGCATCGAGCGGCACCTGAAAGGCAAGAAGCCGCTGTGGCAACGGGGCGGGCGGCGTTAGACGTGCGCTGACACGCCGCATCCGGCAGCGCAAATTTCTTCCGAACCGCGGATGAAGGTCGCCCGCGTCGGGACGTGCGCATCCAGCCGCTGCGGTCATCGATGCCGTCAACGTTGCGCGTGGAGGCGGGCTGGATGAACGGCAGCGCGCGACGACTGCGGGCGCGGCGAGCCGGGAAATGCCGCGAGCCCGCGTCGCCGCGGCTCGACGCGTCGGCTCGAAGACGGCGTTAGGTGCGGCCGGCGCGGCGATCGTGCACGCGCCGCGGCAGCCTCGTTCGCCCGGCCTGTCCTCGCATTCGTCGAACCTGGCGGATGCGGCAGGTCCGTTGTTTGCCATGGCGGATCGCGCTCGCCCGAGTTTCGCTGGGCTCGCGTTGTTCGCGTCGTCGCCATGGCGCGAACCATCGCCGTGGATGTCGGGAGCCTGGCGCCCGGCGTTGCACCGATCCCCGCGAAACCGCAGCCGCCGAGCGACGGAACCCTCGGCTGCCCGAACGACTGAATGCGGATTCCGCGCTTGAACAGGGGTCAGTCAGCATGATCATCGCCACGCGTTGCCATCTCCGTTCGTCCCCCGGGACGAATTCCTTCATTCGCGCGCTGGCGCACCGGATCGGCAGGCTCGTGTCGATTGGCGCGCTCGTCGTCGGATTGCCGGCCATGCTGGCGAGCTCGCCGGCGAACGCGGTGTCGCTCGTCGGCAATTCCGCGATCGCGGCCACGCTGGACAGCAATTCGGCCGGGGTGGCTGAAGCCTTCCAGGCGACGGCCAGCGCCGGCGGGACGGCCACCCAGATGGCCGTGTACCTGGACGCGAGCAGCACCGCCAGCAGCGTCGTGCTCGGATTGTTCACGGACGCGAACGGACACCCCGGGACCCTGGTGACGCAAGGCGTGATCAACGCCCCGGTCAAGGGCGCGTGGAACACGCTTTCCATTGCACCCGTTGCGCTCACGTCGGGCCGGCCCTATTGGCTTTCCGTCCTGGCGCCGGCCGGGGCAGGCAATGTCAAGTTTCGAGATGCTTCCGGCGGCGGACGCTCCGAAACCAGTTCGACCGGCGGGCTGTCGACGCTCCCCGCCACCTGGCGCACCGGGACGGTCTACCCCGACGGCGCGTTGTCGATGACCTTGTCCACGGGCGCCAGTTCGGGCCCCGTGCTGGTGACCACGCCGTCGGCCCTGTCGTTTTCCGCTGTCGCCGGCGGCACGAATCCGGCCGCGGCGGCGGTGAGCGTCGCCAACGGCGGGACCGGGACGCTGTCCTTCACGTCTGCAACGAGCGCGCCGTGGCTCGCGGTGTCGCCCACCAGCGGCCAGGCACCGGCGACGGCGCAGGTGCGCGTATCGATCGCCGGCCTGGCCGCCGGCACCTATGCGAGCCAGGTCACCATCTCCACGACCGGCTCGCCCGCGGTCGTCCATGCCATTCCGGTCACCCTGACGTTGACCTCTCCGGCCCCGGCACTGTCCGTCACGCCCACGGCGCTGTCGTTCAGTGCGACGGCCGGCGGCGCCAGCCCCTCCTCGAGCCGTCTCGCCATCTCGAGCGCCAATGGCACGGCACGGACGTTCACCGTGACCAGCAATCAATCCTGGCTGACGGTTTACCCGTCCAGCGGGACGACGCCCGCCAGCGTGCGGATCAGGGCATCGACCTCCGGCCTGTCGGCGGGGTCGTACATCGGCCAACTCCTGGTCACTCCCAGCGGGTCCGGCGGGGCGGGCGCCATCTCCGTGCCCGTGTCGTTCACGGTCAATCCTTCCATGCCCGCGGGGCATGCCATCTCCGGAACGCTGTCGCCGGCGTCGCTGGGCGCAGGCGCGCTCGTCAGCCTGAGCGGCGCCGCCACCCGCAGCGCCACGGCCGACGGAACGGGCAACTACGTCTTCGCCGGCGTGCCCGACGGAAGCTACTCGATCGCGCCGAGCAACGCGGCCACCGTCTTCAGCCCGGCCGCGCAGGGCGTGGTGGTCAACGGCGCCGACGTCGGCGGCGTGAACTTCACGGCCGCCAGCAACGCGACCACGCTGTTCTTCGACGATTTCACCGGAACGTCCCTGGGATCCGCATGGACCGTCGTCCAGCGCCGCGGCCCCGCCGGACAAAGCGAGAACGAGTGCAACACGGCCGGTGCCGTGGGGGTTGCCGGCGGCACCCTGACCATCACGACCTCCGCCACGCCCGCGACGTGCGGGGATGCGGTCACCGCCCCCACCCAGTTGCCCTACACCTCCGGCGACATCCAGTGGACGAGCCTGAACTTCACCTATGGCACGGTGGAGGTGCGCGCGAAGTTCCCGCCCAGGAACACGGGCACCTGGCCGGCAATCTGGCTCCTGGGCTCCAACTGCCAGGCCGCCAACCTGGTCAACGGCTCCGAAGCGTCGCCCTTCAACGGGTGCCCCGCCCAGGGCGCCACCGGATACCGGGAGATCGACGCGGTCGAGTGCGACGCACGAAGCTGGTGCCACATGGTCGTCGCGCAGGGCACCGCGGGCTGGTCGGGCGAGTGCGCGTTTCCCGTCGATGCGAACTGGCACGTCTTCAAGCTCACGTGGAACGCGAGCGCCACGTCGATGGCCGTCGACGGCATCCCCACCGGATGCAGCTTCGCCAACACGGGACTGAAGGGGCCGATGTTCCTGATCATGCAGACGCAGACCACGACCGCGAACGGCGTGTCCGGGCTTCCCAACGCCGCCTATCTGCCCGCGACGTTCCAGATCGACTATGTCAAGGTGACGTCGCCGTAGCGCGGGCCGGCGAATCGCCGCGATGCCTGCCGGGGGGTTTCGGGTCCTGAGCCCGCCCCCCCCGGGGCCGGCACGCCCGGATCTCGAACCGGGCCCGCGGAGCGTCACGCCGGCACGACGCTGGCGCACAGCTCGATGAACCGGCCGGCGTCGAATCTCGCGCCCAGCGTGAGTTCGAAGAGTCCGAACATGGTGCTTCCAGATGCTGTTCCGGCGAAGTCCCGCGCTCATGCGGCGGGATAGACCGCCACGGACTGCCCCGGCGGGCTGCCGATCAGCCGCACCATCCACTCCGTGTGCGCCATGGCGCCGGGCAGGTACCGCTCGATCGCGTCCCCGGCCGCCTCCCAACCGGGCGACGCTTCGGTGATCTCGATCGCTCGATCGCCGGAACCGAGGATCGCCAGGCAAAGGCAATCGCCGACGTACGCATCGCGCTTGCAGGCTTCCAGGCGGCGCACCTCGCCCCACGCGATCGAGTGCCCGCCGATTCTCAGGCCCTCGGCATCGGCATGGACCGCAGGGGGTCCGGGGCGCCGGCCCTGCAGCCAGGCGACCAGGCGCTCGACATGGCGCGCGATCATTCCCGTCGGACGCCGCCTTCGCCGCCTTCGCCGTCGACCCGCGGCCGGCGCCGCGCCACCCAGTAGGTCGCGCCCTCGGGCCCGTAGCGCTCCGAATGCGGCGTGCCGGCCGCCAGCTGGAACGTGTCGCCGGGCCGCAGGTGCTCCGTGCGATCCGCGCGGATCAGCCACATCTCGCCGGCCGTCACCACCGCGTCGGCGTCGAACGGGTGCGAGTGGGTCTCGACGACCTGGTTGGGCGCCCAGTGGCGCTCGAGCACCTCGTCGGCACCGCGCAGCAGCGGATGGGCGCGGAAGGCGTCGTAGGCGGAGGCGCTCAGCGTGCCGTTGTCCATGCGGGGGGCTCCTTCACTTCGGCGCGCCGGCCTGGCGCGACGGATCGGCGGCGGCGAAGGCCTCCAGGCGCTCGCATTCGGCCATGATGCGCTTGGCCGTCGGGAGGTCGTCGAAGTCGATCTTGAACACGCGCACCACCGCGAAGATGCTGGCCAGGCAGATGTCGGCGATCGTCGGCTGGTCGCCGTGGCAGAACCGGCCGGTGCCGGGCTCGCCGGCCAGGCGCTGCTCGAGCGCGCGCAGCCCGGTGCCGAACCACTGCATCTGCCAGGCGCGCCAGGCGTCGGCGTCGAAGCCGCCGGTGGTGGTCAGGTACTTGCGCACGCGCGGCGTGATCAGCGGGTGGGTGTCCACCGCGAGCATCTGCGCGAGCGAGCGCACGCGCGCGCGGCCGTGCGCGTCGGCGGGCAGCAGCGGGGGCTGCGGATACGTCTCGTCGAGGAACTCGAGGATCGCGAGCGATTGCGTCAGCGGCACCTGCGACTGGCCCGCGCCGTGGTCGATCAGCGCCGGGATGCCGCCCAGCGGATTGATGCGGCGAAAGGCCTCGGCGTGCTGCTCGCCGGCGTCGATGTCGACGTTGGTCTCGCGCGGCTTCACGCCCTTGAGATTGAACGCGACGCGCACGCGGTAGGTGGCCGAGGTGCGCCAGTAGGAGAACAGTTCGAAGCGGTTGTCGTCGGTCATTCGCGGTCCCTTGTCGTGTGCCGCCGCGACGATACCGCGACCGCTTCAACCCTGCTGGCAGAAGTCGACGAAGGCCGCGAGGCTGCGCGAGAACTGCTTGCGCCTGTGGTGGATCAGCCAGAACCGGCGCGCCAGGCGCGGCAGCGTCGTGCGCACGTGCACGAGGCGGCCGAGCGCCACCAGGTCCTGCACCGCGAACAACGACAGGCAGGTGAAGCCCAGTCCCTCCACCGCCGCCTGCTTGATGGCCTCGGTGCCGCCGAAGTGCAGCCCCTCGTCGAGTTGATGGAGGTGCGGCTGCAACGCCTGTTCGACGGCCTCGCGCGTGCCCGAGCCCGGCTCGCGCAGCAGCCAGGCAGCCTGGCGCAGCGCGGCCACGTTCAGGCGGGTGGCCGGATCGCCGCGCAGCAACGGATGCGCAGGCGCGCACACGATCACGAGCTCGTCCTCGCGCCAGGGTTGCGCGACGACGTCGGGTTCGCGGCAGGGGCCTTCGATGAGGCCGATGTCCACCTCCATGCGCGCCACCGCCGCGGCGATCGCCCCGGTGTTGGCGATCTCCACGTCGACGTGGGCGTCGGGACGGGCCCGCTGCCAGCGCGCGATCAACGTCGGCAGCAGGTAGTTGCCGATCGTCGTGCTGGCGCCCACGCGCAGCAGCGACGGCGCCCCGCCCTCCCCGGGCGCCGTGCCCAGGCCGAACTCGCGCTCGATGCCGGCGGCGCCGTCGAGCACGGC
>FTJN01000709.1_pt5 | contig 16666 bp, 12 predicted proteins | sample 1658361 | NCBI WGS metagenome assembly FTJN01 (sample SAMEA3914819, study PRJEB12502) | metagenome | biome: forest; material: soil | place: Canada | collected 2010-06-26 | depth 0.3 m | reverse complement strand
AAGATCAACCTGATTCCGCAAGGCTCCCTGGAGGGCGCGCAGGCGATCCTCGGCGGTGACAAGACGATCAACGTCTGGTCTCCCGCCAGCAGCCTCTACAAGGATATCTTTGTCCAGGAATGGGGCCTGAAATACGATGGAAAAAATCCGATTCTGAGGGAGGAATCGCTCGCGCTCACGCCCATGGTCTTCGTCTTCTGGGGAGAGCGGTATGATGCCTTCATTGCCAAGTACAAGGAAGTCTCCTTCGTCACCATCAGCCAGGCCTTGCAGGAAAAAGGGGGCTGGGATGCCATTGCCGGGAAGCCGGAATGGGGCCTCTTCAAATTTGGGCACACCCATCCGAATAAATCGAACAGCGGCCTGGCCACGCTGACTTTGATGGCTTACGACTACCAGAAAAAGGAGCGTGACCTGACGCTGAAGGATATCCTCGATCCCACCTTTCAGACGTGGATGACGGGAATGGAGAGCGCGGTCAGCGGTCTTTCCGACAGCACGGGAAACATGATGAAAGATATGGTGCTTCGCGGTCCCTCCTCTTACGACGCGCTGTTTGTCTATGAGAACGTGGCGATCGATTATCTGAAAAACGCCGAGGGCCGCTGGGGCGAACTCCGCGTGGCTTATCCCAAGCGCAATATCTGGAATGACAATCCCTACTACATCGTGGACGCGCCCTGGAGTACGCCGGAGCAAAAGAAGGCGGCAGGGGTGTTTCTCGACTTTCTGCTCTCGGAGCCGATCCAGAAACAGGCCCTGGTCCACGGCATGCGGCCGGGTAATCCGCAGGTGCCGGTGAAGTTCCCGGAGAGCCCGCTGGTGCAATATCAAAAGTACGGATTGCAAATCAGTCCCGGGGCGAGTTGCGAGCCTCCCAAGGCTGAGGTGATCAATAATCTCCTGGCCGGGTGGCAGCGGTCGCAGGGTTCCCGGTAGCCGCTCCGGTTCCCCACTTGGCAAATTTCCACAAGAGGGGCATCCTTCCCGCATGCGTTATTTGAGGGAAGCCTTTTGGGCCAAGATGGAGGTGCCGTATCTTGGAGCGATCCCGTTTAACGTGGTGGCCTTGATCGGCGTCTTCCTGCTCGGTTTTGGCGAGCCGGCATTCTGGCCGCTGGGGCTTGGCGTGGAGGCGGCATTTCTTTTTTTACTCTCCACCAATCGCCGTTTCCAACAGGTCATCGATGCCCAAAACCTGGTGGCCGTGGATCAGGACATCGAGGCTCAGCGCGCTTCCCTTGTCTCCCGCCTGGATGCCGTCCAAAAGAAGCGGCTGGCCAAGCTGGAGGCCAAGTGCCAGCGGATTCTCCAAGTCTACCATGATCAGCAGGTGAGCGAGTTCACCGTGAGTTCCAACGGTGATGCGCTCAAGCGTTTCCAGTGGATTTTTCTCAAGCTTCTGGTGGCTCAACATTATCTGAACGATGGCGGAATCGAGACCAACCCGGGCGAGATCCGGGCCAAGATTCATCAACTGGAGCAGGAACTTCTCCTGACGGGCCTCACCCGGACCCTGCGCGAGAGCAAGGAGGGGACCTTGCGGATTTTGCAGCAGCGGCTGGCGAATTTGGATCGCCGGGAGCAATCCAATGCGGAAATTGAAAGTGATCTGGCCCGCGTGGAGGCTCAGGTGGAGCTCACGCTCGAAAGCGCCACCATGCAGGGGCAGACGGAGGTCATTTCCGCCAATCTGGAACTGACGAGCCACCTCCTCGACAGCTCCTCCTTCGGTGAATTGTCGGCAACGGTCGATGCGATGGATCAGACTTTTGCCGGAACGAAAGAGGCGCAGGGATAAGTACTCTCAGAAGAAGTCGGCAAGCATTGTCGGTTCCACGAAAAATTAATCCTGGCTCCGACCTGTTCCATTCGCATCGATACCCCGGAACGGAATCTGCAGTTGTCAGTAAGTGTAATCGGTAATCTCGTGCACTTCAGGCGATTCTCCGGCAATGATGCTGCGCTTTCTCAAGACGTAATACGACTGGGATTTGTCGTGGGAGAAAATCCATTTTGCATCGTAGGAACCGCCCGCAGAGCCCCCCGATAAAAGCAGCACGATGTCGCCTTTTTCCCATTTTACAGAAATGGACAACGGGTTGCCCAAGTAATCGAAATCGGGACGCCCAAAAGCGGGTTCCCGGCCATTGATTTTGATCTTTATCTCCCCGATTAACGTTTCGGGCACGCCACCATCTGTACCCCAGCGGACATGAAAATGGGGCTCTTTCGGAAAGCGGGTCCGGTGGCTGACAACTGTGAGAGTGACTTCGACCTTCTCCCCCTCTGCTGGTTTCGTGACGATACGGTAGGTGCCGGGCTTGAAGAGCGTGGGATACTCTCCGGCCGACAGGAAATCGGGCTCCGCATAAACACGGATTCCGAAAAGGAGAAGAAACACGAGGATCCGGGATAAAGTGGCAAACGGGTCGATTGTCATTGTTGCAGGCCCGATTCTGGAGGCTCTGTGGTCTGGTCGCAAGGAGAACAGGGGAATCGATGCCAAGCGTATTCTGGTATTCTCCTTCAATCTGGAGACTCTATTGTTTTTCATGCGCCGCTTCTTTTCCTCCACGAGTTTCTGGAACCTCCCGATCGGTTCCCACCCCAAGATCGATTCCAATTCAACGGCTTTGCTGAATTTCATGGCCACCAAAGATGACCGGGGTTTCTGGATGAATCTGGATCGGTGGACGATTCCCATCTACGAGGTGAATAGGGCGACACCACTCCGGAAGGTTCATCGCCGCCTTCATGCGGCATCGGCCGGAATGATGCAGCGAAGTTTGCCTTACCTGGGGCCGGAACATCCTCTGGGGCATGGTCGTGAATTTGCCCGTGATGCCGAGGTGGGGCGGATTCCCATTCCCGATGGAGCGATGAGCGATCCGGAGAGTGATGCGCATATCGCCTTGGTCGATTGGGAGTCGGGTTGGATTTGGGACATGTGGGCGGCGCGGCGACGGGAGGACGGGGATTGGGAGGCGAATTCGGGGATGAAATATCGCGTGGATGGAAGCGGTGTATTCGACCGCAAGGATTTTGCGGTTCACAACGGAGAGAGCATTCACCCTTATGGTCCCAGCCGCGCGGCGGGAGTGCCTGCCTTGGCAGGTACGATCATGCATGAGGAGATAATGGAAGGGCGCATCGAGCATCGGCTCGCTTTTTCCACCCAGGCGGCAGGCTTGCAGAAATTTCTTCATCCTCCGGCCTGTTGGACCGATGGCGGGTGGCGCGAGGGTTTGCCGGAAGGGGCGATTTTGCAACTCGATCCTGCGTTGGATGTCTCAGCTTTGGGGCTCTCCCGAGGTGCCGAAATCGTGGCCAGGGCCTTGCAGGAATACGGGGCCGTATGTGTCGATGTCGGCGGCGGTCACACGCTCTACGGGGAGGGGCTCTACGCCGATCCCCGTGGCCGGACTTGGACGGGGATGTTGAAGGGAGAGGATTTGCTGGGCATCAAGCTGTCGCATTTCCGGGTACTGGAAATGGAAGGTCTGATTCACCAAGGAATGGGCCCCCGTGTTCCCGACGGTGTCTATGCCGGAGCGGAGTGAGGTTCGGTAGCTCGATGGCCCGGACAACTTGCTTGTTGTCCGGGTGCGCTCCTTCGCACAGGAAGCAATCGGGACTGGGCGATTTTCGACTGACGCGTGCTTCCTGTGGCCCGCGGCACCCGGACAACGAGTTGTCCGGGCCATCGAAGCTGCCACCACTGGCAGTTTATGATTTCTTGGCGTAGAGATCCAACTCGTGGATGAGGGCTTTCGTTTGATCCGCCTTGAGCGGAGCGTTGCTGATGTAGGTGCTGTGAGCCTTCCACGCGCCCTTGATCTTGAAGAAACAGAAAGTGGCGATGACCTTGCCATCGGGTTTGGCCTTCGCGTCCAAGTACATCCAACCTCCCATGTCCACTCCAAACATAACCCCAGGGTCTTTGTTCAGGGGCAGGTCGTCGGGTTCCTTCAGGGTCTCTGCAGTGAGTTTGACCGGGGCCGTGAAGAGGGCGGCCTCGCCGTTGTTGTAGAGCGAGCTGAGCGGACCTTCCAAGGTGAAGAAATTGAAATCGCTGGCCAAGCTTTCCCGCAGAGATAGCTTCGATTTGACGTTCTTCCGGAAGACCTCGACAGACTCAACGATTCCTGGCGCGATGTCGTCTTCGACCGGACCGGGAGGAGTCTTTGCGGCATTCGCAACCAGGCGCGTAATCATTTCCTGGGCAGCCGCGTCGTCGGGAGAAATGGCGGTGGCTTCCGCCAACAGGAGGAATGCGAGCATGAAGAGGGAGCAGAGAAGCACTCTCTTCATGCGTGGGCCTTACTTGTTTTCCGATTTCAGTACCGCGATAAACGCTTCCTGCGGGATGTCGACGCTGCCGATGCTCTTCATCCGCTTTTTGCCTTCCTTCTGCTTTTCGAGGAGCTTGCGTTTGCGGGAGATATCGCCGCCGTAGCATTTGGCCGTGACGTTCTTGCCGACCGATTTCACGTCTTCGCGGGCGATGATCTTGCCGCCGATGGCGGCCTGGATGGCGATCTTGAAAAGGTGGGGATGAATGACTTCCTTCAGCTTCGCGGCAATGTGGCGGCCCCGTCCTTCGGCCTTGCTCCGCTCCACGATGCAGGAGAACGCGTCCACCGGCTCGGCGTTGACGAGCATGTCCATCTTGACCATGTCGGAAACGCGATAGGGCGCGTGCTCGTAATCCATGCTGCCGTAGCCGCGCGTGATCGATTTGATGCGGTCGTTGAAATCGACCAGAATTTCGTTGAGCGGGAGGTCGCAACGGAGCATGACGCGCTTGCCGTCGAGCGATTCGGTGTGCTCGCAGTAGCCGCGCTTTTCCATCACGAGCTGCATGATGTCGCCGATGTTGTCGTTCGGCACCATGATGAACGCCTTGATCATCGGTTCCGCGATCGATTCGATCACGGAGGGATCGGGCATCTGCACCGGGTTATCGATCATGAGCACTTCGCCGTTGGTCTTGGTGACCTCGTAGATGACGCTCGGGTAGGTGGCAATGATATCCATCTCGTACTCGCGCCGCAGGCGTTCCTGGACGATTTCCATGTGGAGCAGGCCGAGGAAGCCGCAGCGGAAACCGAAGCCGAGCGCCAGGGAGCTTTCCGTGGTAAAGGTGAGCGCGGCGTCGTTCAACTGGAGTTTGCCGAGCGCGACTTTGAGTTGCTCAAACTCGGAGGTGTCGATGGGATAGATGCCGCTGAAGACCATCGGGGTGATCATCTTGAAGCCGGGCAGCGGTGCGGGTGCGGGCTTGTGGGCGTTGGTCAGTGTGTCGCCGATTTTGACATCGATGGAGCTCTTGATGTTGGCAATGAGGTAGCCGACCTGGCCTGCCTTGAGCGATTCCGTGCGGATTTGCTTGGGCGTGAAGATGCCGACTTCCTTGATCTCGTACTTGAGGTTGGAGCCCATGAGCAGGATGGGCGTGCCGGTTTTGAGCTCACCGGAGAAGGTGCGGACGTAGGTGACGACGCCCCGGTAGGTATCGAAGAGCGAATCGAAAACCAGCGCGCGGGTGTAATCGTCATTGAAGACGGGGGGAGGGGGGATGCGCTCGATGATGGCCTCGAGGATATCGATGATGCCGATGCCCGCCTTCGCGCTGGCCGGGATGGCTTCATCGGCCGGGATGGTGAGGACGTCCTCGAGCTGCTTTTTGACCGACTCGATGTCGGCGTTGGGCAGATCGATCTTGTTGATGACCGGAATGAGCTTGAGGCCCTGCTTGTTGGCGAGGTGAACGTTGGCGACCGTCTGCGCCTCGACGCCTTGGGCGGCGTCGACGATGAGGAGCGCGCCTTCGCAGGCGGAGAGGCTGCGGGAGACCTCGTAGGCGAAATCGACGTGTCCGGGGGTGTCGATGAGGTTGAGCTGGTAGACGAGGCCGTCCTTGGCCTTGTAGTCCATGGTGACCGGGTGGGCCTTGATGGTGATGCCGCGCTCGCGCTCGAGATCCATCGAGTCGAGGTGCTGTTCGGTCATTTTCCGGTCGCTTACCGTGTTGGTGGCCTGGAGCAGACGGTCGGAGAGCGTCGTCTTGCCGTGGTCAACGTGGGCGATGATACAGAAGTTGCGGGTGCGGGACTGGTCGGACATGGGAAACGTTAGTGTAGCGAATCTCCGGCACAAAGGAAGCGGGGTTTTTGGGCCGAGGCGCGATTTCGCCAAGGAAAGATTTCCTTGATCCCTTTAGTGTCATAGATTGTACGCTTTGTTGGCCGTCCGACACCCGCGTGTCGTGAATCCAGTCTTTATTTAACCAGTTTCGCTATCCTCGCCTCTGAATCAGTCCGCTGGCACTGCAAATGCAGCCAAATGAACCGTGAACCTAACCGGTTCATCCTTTACGAACGATTAACCAGCCCTTTTACGATTATGTCCCGCCGTCTCCCTGCTCTTATTCTTGCGCCCCTCACGTGGGCGTTTGTCACCGTCCTTGCCCTTTCTCCTCAAGAAGTTCAGGCCATCCCCTATGGGGTCGCTTACTCCTCGCCACAGCTGGTTTCGGTCGTTTCCCGGCAGATGCACGCCAATAAGTACTATGATCTTCCTGTGCAGGTGAATGGCGCGCCCACGGTGGAGGCGCGATCGGAGGGGACGGGTGGAACTTACACTTTCATCGCGACATTCGATCAGACCATCAACGATGCCCGGGTGGTTTTGGGCATCAAGACCAATGGTGGCACTCTGGTGGGCCGGACGGTCAAGGGTAACCAAGTCACGGTCAAGCTCAGCGGCGTCACCGACAAGCAGGTCGTCGAGGTTCTCATGTACAATGTCGCTTCCATCGCCATGCCCCGGCTGGGCAGCGGCGGCTTCCGTGTCCGCATTATCAAGGGTGATGTGAACGGTGACGGTGCGGCGACGACGGCGGATGATACCGTGGTGCTGGCGAACAAGGGGCTGCCCCTGACGCTGGCCAATGCCTCCTGTGATCTCAATTGCGACGGCGTGATCGACGCCAAGGACGATACGCTGGCCAAGTCGCTGGCCCGTGTGTTCCATCCATTTCCCCTGCTCAACGCCCAGCAGGATAACGCGCGCTTTCTCACCCAAGCCACCTTCGGCCCGACCTCGGCCGACATGATCAGTGTTTCCAAGCTGGGCAAGCCGGGCTGGATTATCGACCAGTTCAAGAAGAACCCCAAGAACCTGGAGGCGCTCGTCAAAGCTGGGGCCAAGCGGTACAACAAGGGGAATCTCAACGGTATCAGCAGCTATCGCGGGGCTGCCTGGTGGGAATCGGTCATGGAAGGCGAGGATCCTCTCCGCCAACGGGTCGCCTTCGCGCTGAGTGAAATCTTCGTGGTGTCGGATACCGATGCCAATGTCGATCAGCAGACGGTCGGTGCGGCCAATTACTACGACATGCTGGCGAAGGATGCCTTCGGCAACTTCCGCGACATCATGAACGACGTGACGATGCACCCCATCATGGGGCTCTATCTCACCTATCTCTACAACGTGAAGACCGATCTCAGCACGGGAGTCCATCCCGATGAGAATTACGCCCGCGAGTTGATGCAGCTCTTCACCATCGGCCTCTACCAACTGAACGATGATGGCACGCACAAGCTCGATGCCAACGGCCAGGCGATTCCCACCTACGGGAATGCCGAAATCACCAATTTCGCCCGCGTCTTCACCGGGATCAGCCTGGGTGGCCCGCGCATTTCCTTCTGGGGCCAGAAGCAGATCTACAACGCCCCGATGTCGCTGTGGAACGAATATCACGACGAGGGAACGAAGGTCCTGCTCAGTTATCCTGGTTCCGGTCGCAGCACCTTTCCCAATCCTGGGATCACCGCTGCCGCCGACATCAAGAACGCGTTGAATAATATCTTCAACCACCCGAATGTCGGGCCTTTCATCTCCCAGCAGCTCATCCAGAAGCTGGTAACCTCCAACCCCTCCACGGCCTACGTGGGTCGCATCACGAAGGTGTTCAACGATAACGGCCATGGTGTGCGGGGCGATATGAAGTCGGTGATCAAAGCCATTCTGCTGGACGACGAAGCGCGCGATCCCTGGCTGACCTATACCGATCCCGAGCACGGCCATCTCCGCAATCCCGTCCTGCGTGCCGCGCATATCGCCCGCAGCTTCAACGCCCATCCCCTGGCCAGCACGGATGACCGCCGCATCCTGCGCTGGACGATCTGGAACCTGAGCCAGGCCATCGGCATGGAGCCGCTCCGCTCACCCAGCGTGTTCAACTTCTACGCTCCCAACTACCAACCGCCAGGGCCGGTGCTCGACTCCGGATTGGTCGGTCCGGAATTCCAGATCGTCAACGCCGCCTCGGTGGTCAACGGCATTGTCTACTTCCGCAACATGGCCGATGTGACGATGGATCCCGGTTGGTCCAAGGTGCAGCTCAATGTCCATCCGCAGGAGTTGATCTCCGGCACGCCGATCAACCTGGTCAACAACATCGACCTCTACCTGACCGGCGGCACGCTGAGTGCCTCCACCCGGGCCAGTGCGCTTAATGCCACCTTCCTGATCCCTGCCTACGATGAAAATCAGCGCGCCCGCACCGCTCTCGTCATCATGGCCAATTCCCCCGATTACGTCGTTCAAAAATAAGACTCCTATGAAGCCCCGCTCCCCCATCAACCGTCGCCAGTTTCTCGGCCAGGCCAGTTGCGCCGCTGTCGGCTCCACCGCCCTGTTTTCCACCTTGATGAACCTTCGCATGGCCAGTGCCGCCGCGCTGGACAGCGATCCCGCCGATTACAAGGCGCTGGTTTGCGTTTTCCTTTTCGGCGGAAACGATTCTTGGAATGTACTGATCCCCAAGGGCGCCAGTGACACTGCGCCGGAATATCGCGAGTACACCAAAACCCGCAAGGATCTCGCCCTCGACCGGGCGGGCGTCCATACCCTGAACACACTTAACTCCGATGGGCGTATCTTCGGTGTGCACAATGGATTGAAGGGCCTGGCGGATCTCTACAATTCCGGCAAGCTCGCCTTCGTTTCCAATGTCGGCTCGCTCATGCGGCCCACCACGTTGTCGGACTTCCAAAAGAATCTGAATGTCCCCTACGGCCTCTTCTCTCACTCCAGCCAGCAGCAGCAATGGCAGACCTCCATCTGCGATCGCTCGACCGAAATCGGCTGGGCGGGACGCGCGGCGGATCTGCTCTATTCCATGAACGGAAACAGCAGCGTCTCGATGAATCTCTCGCTCAACGGGACGAATATCTTCCAGACCGGGCGGAGTGTCTTCAGCTACGGCATCGGCACCCACGGAGCGCCGACGCTCTACAGCAACACCGATTACAAGGCGGCGATCCTCCGGGAGACCGCGCTGAACAGCCAGATGGACGTCCAGTACAAGAATCTTTTCGAGCAGACTTTCTCCCAGCAGGCGAAGAATTCGATCGAAGGCAATCTTCTCTTCAACGATGCCGTCGCCGGAATCACGCTCGATCCGACCATCGACGCCGCTTTCCCGAAGACCTACTTCGGCGATCAATTGAAGATGGCCTCCCGCGTCATTGCCGCCCGCAAGCAACTCGGGGTGAAACGCCAGACCTTCTTCATCGGCTGGGGCGGTTTCGATTACCACAGTGCCCTCAAGGTGAGCATGAACGGGATGATGCCCGAACTGAGTGCTGGCGTGACGGCTTTCAACAACGCGATGGTGAACCTGAGCGAGGACAACAACGTCACGCTCTTCCAGGTCTCCGATTTCGGCCGCACGTTGACATCCAATAATGGCGGCGCGGATCACGCCTGGGGCGGTAACGCCTTCGTGGTCGGCGGCGCGGTCAATGGCCAGAAGATCTACGGCACCTATCCCTCTTTGGGCGTGGGTGCGGGTAACCCGCTTGATACCGGCCAGGGCCGTCTCATCCCCACGACCTCGGTCGATCAGTTCGCGGCGGAACTCGCGCTGTGGCTGGGCGTTTCCCAGGCGAATCTCGATCAGGTCCTGCCGAACATTCGTACCTTCTACAGCGGCATCGGTCAGCCGCTCGGCTTCATGAAAATGTAGCCTGGAGCGAAAGGAGGCGATTTCCGCTTGTGTTGGGGAGATCGCTGCTTAGCCTGAGATGAACACGCCGCCGATGCCCGAACTCCAAGCACTGCCGAATCAAAACTTCGAATGCCGGGATTGCCCCTCCCGGTGCTGCACCTCCCCCTGGGTGGTGGGCATCACGCAAAAGGAAAAGGACCGATTCGAAGGCGAGGAATGGATTCGCCAGCGCCTGGCCGAAAAGGGCGTGACCTTTCAGCAGGTGCGCGAAAATTCCTACGCGATTCCCCATCTGGTCCACGACAGGAAACTGCAGTGCGTTTTCCTGGATGAGGACAGTCTCTGCAGCATCTACAAACGGAACGGTCGGGAATTCTGGGCGGAGACCTGCCGCATGTTCCCGATCAAGTTCATCCAGGACGAAACCGGCGCGACGCAGCCGGTGCTGTCCCATTATTGTCCTTCCATTCGCGACAACTACGGGTTGCCGCTGACTCCGGCTCGCCTGACTACTTTTCTTGTCGATGGCGGCAAGCCCACTGCCCTGGCGCCGTCGCAGTTGCTCGGCATTCAGACCAAGCTGAAACCGGCGCAGGTCAAGGATGTGATCGATCTTTGGATCGGCATCCTTCGGGCGACACCGGATTTAAGCGAGGCGCTCTACCTCTGCCAGCAGAAGACGGACAAGCTGGAATTGGAAGTCCTCGAACTGACCGAAGCCGATGATGCTGCATGGTCAGCGGCCTTGGCCAACGTGCGGACAGCGGAAACAGAACCGCTTCGGGTGGCGGGTCCTCCCGAGCGCGAAGCCGGGATGCTTCCCAATCTTCTGGCGAGCTTGGAATTGCTCCGTCTGGCCTTTCCCTACCGGGTTTACGGAATTACCAAATTCACCGTGGCCAAAGGACTTTCGACCTACCGGTTGCTCATGGCCATGGTTCGTGAAAAAGGCGAACTTGACCTGCTGCTCACGCCCAAGCCTTTCGAGTTGCAGGAAGCTGCGGCTGTTTCGGCGGCTTCGTCAAATCCTGAGTTGATGGAGAGGATGCGCGCCTTCCTGATTCTGGTTTTGGAGCGCCGCTACTACCTTCGGGATGAAGCCACGATTTCAGGCCACTTGCTTCACCTGATCCTGACCTATGTCATTCTGCTTCGTTTCACCCGGTATCACGCGGTGGCGCGGGGGAGTACGCAACCCGAGTCGATCGATTTGCGCGAGGCCATCAGCGCGGCGGAGTTTTTGATCTCGCGTCACAACACCCGATCGGGTCCGATCATGGACATCGTGAAGGGCCGTTTCACCGGCAATCTCGCGAACATCAAGAAGCTCCTCCTCTGCGAAGTTTAGCGGAGGTGCATTCCGAATCGAACCGGCTGATATTCCGGGTAGTTTAAAACATGGCCACCTCTTCATCTCCCAACGGCAATCGGTCCTTCAGCCTGCTTCTGGTCGGTGCCATTGTGCTCGTTCTGGTCTTGCTCGTGACGTGGCAGTTCGTCACGGTTGCACCGTCTCAGGAAGAGCGGGAGAAGAAGCTCGCTGCTGCCAACTTAAGGGCGTTGTCCCAGCCATCGCCCCCCGTACCGGAAACGGCTACTCCGGAGCCTCCTCCCTTGCCGACCTCCACGCTCGCGCCGTTCGTTTCGAAGGCCGCCTACAGCCTTGGCGGCATCAAGCTCGCGGAGCCTCCGTTGCATCTCATGGATGGCTACGCGGCGAAGGATGTCGAGCCTCAGGGCGACATCGCGATCCTTCAGGATACGCTGCAGCATTTCCTCACCGCCGTGCCGATGGTCCGCCGCCCGCCACTCGGGACGAACCAGGAATATACCCGTGCGCTTTCGGGAGATAACGTGCTGCGCATTGCCTTCCTGGCGCCCGATTCTCCGCAGATCGTGGATGGGCAATTGACTGATCGTTGGGGCACCCCGATTTTTTTCCATGGGGTTTCCGATGCCATCGTGGAACTCCGCTCCGCCGGTCCCGACCACAAAATGTGGACGGAGGATGATCTGTTCACGCCGCCTGAGAATACGGCGAAGTATCGGCTGAATTCGCCATAAGATTCATCCTGAGCTTGTCGAAGGATCAGCTTCCCAAAAATGGGGCCGTTAACAGAGCCTCGTCGACTAGACCAACCCCTTGGAACCGTAGAGGCATTCCGGTGGCTGATCCTTCGACAAGCTCAGGATGACGGATTTTTTTATCGTACCATTAGTTAGTGATACGAAATGGTCTGAGCCCGAGCCGGGCGGCCCACGACACTACCAGGGGCTCCTTTTATTGCACCAACGCCACCTTCACCACTGCCGATTCGCCCGCGCGAATCCGGTCTTCATATCCTTTTGTCGTCTCAGGATTGAAGACAATTTTGACCGGCACCCTCTGTACGATCTTGGTGAAATTTCCCGTGGAATTATCCGCCGGAAGCAGCGCGAATTGATTTCCCGTCGCTGGCGAGAAACTCTGCACCTGGCCTTCAAAGACCTTACCCGGGATCGCGTCGATACTGATGGTCACCGGCTGTCCGGCGCGCATCGAGGCGAGCTGCGTCTCCTTAAAATTCGCCACCACCCACAGATCCGGCTCCACCACGACCATGAGCGATTGACCGGAGGAGACACGGTTGCCAACCTCCACGCTTTTGCGTCCGACCACGCCGTCGGAGGGAGCGCGGATGGTCGAATACTCGATCTGGAGCTGAGCCAATTTCAACTGGGCCAGATTCACCGCGAAGCTGCTCCGGGTGGCATCGAGATCGTGGGGTGAGGCCGCGTGGGACGCGACGAGCGGTGTCTGCCGGTCGAGATCCGCCTGGGCTTTGGCCAGTTGCGCTTTGGCGGCGGTTTCGAGCGCATCGTATTCCGAGGGATCGAGCTTTACCAGCACATCGCCCTTCAACACCTTTTGGTTGTCCTGCACCGCCACCTCAGTCACGACGCCATTGATTCGGGTCGCGATCTGGTGCAGGTGGCCGGTCACATAGGCGTTGTCGGTCGATTCATGCGTGAAGGCATCGTGGGCATAGTAGATGATCGCGATTAAAGCGAGGATCGCGCCGACGAGAATGAGCGGCTTCTGGTTGCGTTTGACCAGGCGTTGCAGCTTCTTCGCCATGGTCGGCGGGACGGGCGGCTTGACGGTTTTTTTGTCGGACAGACCGACTTCATCTTGGAATGTTTGCATGGGAGATCAGGGTTTGGCGGGAGCGACGTGTTGGGGCTTTCCGAGGAAAAGAATGAGTGGGAGTGCGAGGATGAAAATGAGAGCGACAAAGTAAAAGACGTCGCGGTAGGCGAGCAGCGCCGCCTGAAGATTGACGGCGCGATCCAGCATCATGAGCGCCTGGTTCTGAACGACGATGGGGTCGCCGGAGAAGTGTTCGAAGAATGAGGTATTGGCCCCGAGTCGCTCCTGATAGGCAGGATTTTGATCGGAGATGTTGTAGACCAGTTGCGAGCGGTGGATGAATTCCTGGTGGGCCACCAGCGCCGTGATCGCGGCGATGCCGATACTGCCGCCGAGTTGCCGCGTCAGGCTGAAGAAGCCGGAACCCGCCGCGATGTCCGCTTTGGGCAAGGAACCCAGGGTCGCGATGGAGAGCGGCAGAAACATCATCACCGTACTGAACCCGCGCCAGATGAGCGGCCAATAAAGCTGATCGGCACCGGTGTCGGGATTGATGTCGGTGAAGGCCATCATGACGCCGATGGTCATGAGCGCACCGCAGGTGATGAGAATGCGGGGCGACATTTTCTTCGAAAGGGGTACCAGAAGCAAGGTGGCCACGGTGGACGCGATGGCGCCCGGAACAAGCATCAGGCCGGTCTTGGTGGCGGTGAATTGAAGAATGGTTTGGGCGAAAACCGGGATGACGAAGACGGTGCCGTAGAGGCCCATGCCGACCGCCAGCGAAAGCACGCTGCCGGCCGCCAGGGAGCGATAGCGCAGCACGCGGAGATCGACCGCCGGATGCGGGACGCGCAATTCCTGCCAGATGAAGAGAGCGAGGCCCGCGATGCTGAGCAGCGACATGCGCTGGATGAAGGTGGAGGAAAACCAGTCCTCCTGCTGTCCCTGTTCCAGCACGGTTTGGAACGCACCGAGGCCGAGCGCGAGAAAGAGAATGCCCATCCAATCGATGGAGCCGCTGGCGCGAGTGTCGTTTTCATCGGGCGGCAAAAAGGTGATGGCCATGATGACGGCGAAGATGCCGAGCGGGACGTTGATGAAGAAAATCCAGCGCCAGTTGTAGGCATCCGTGAGGTAGCCGCCGAGCGCGGGTCCAATGGCCGGACCGGAGATGACGCCGAGAGTGAAGATGGTGCTGGCCTTGGCCTGATCCTCACGCGGCACCGTTTCGAACATGAGCGCCTGGGCTTTGGCGAGCAAACCACCGCCACCCAGCCCTTGCAGGGTGCGTCCGATGATCAGCATGGAAAGATTGGTCGCGAATCCGCAGAGGACAGACGCGAGCGTGAAGGTGATGAGCGAGAAAATGAAGTAGCGCTTCTTGCCGTAGCGCAGGCCGATCCAGGCGGAGAGGGGCAGGATGATGACGTTGGCGATGGAATAAGCGGTGGAGACCCAGCCGATTTCCGAAAGGGTGGCGTTGAGATTGCCCTGCATGTCGGGCAGCGCGACGTTGACGATACTGACATCGACGACCTCCAGAATCGCGGCGAAGGCGGCGGTGAGCACGATGGCCCATTTCAGCCAGCCTTGTTCGGCGGCTTGTTTCGCAATGCCCGTGAGGTGAGAGGGAGCCAGTTGCGCTGCGCTCAAGGTTCGATGCCCTTCAGGAAGAGTTCCAGGCAGGTCTTCAGGTACCGCTCCACCGTGTACTTGGATTCGGTCATGGGGCGCTTCAACATGCCGTGAAGCAACATGCCGGTGAGGGCATCGGCGGCGGTATCGACGTGAACTTTCTTGCCCACGAGGCCCGCTTTTTGCGCGGCTTTGAGATAATCGATCAGGCGCTGGCGGGACGATTTGGAGGAATCGACAAAGAGCCGCTTGCAGAGGTCCTGGTGCCGGTGCATCTCGCCGAAGAAGGTGCGGATGAAATCCTGGTTATCGTAGAGCATCTTCGAATAGGTGGTCGCGAAGGCATGCACGGTGCGGCGCAGATCGGCGGGCGTTTCAAAGGAGGCCTCGGTGAATAGTTCCTCGAAGTGAAGCGAGAATTGCAGGACGACTTGGTGGAGCAATTCCTCCTTGTTCTTGAAATGACGGAAGAGGGTGACCTCATTCACCTTGGCTTCGCGGGCGATTTCGCGGGTGGTGGCTCCGGTCACGCCGGCGCGGGCGAAGACAAGGGTGGCGGCATCGAGGATGCGCTGGCTGGTCGTTTTCATGCAAGTACATACTTGCATGGATAGGGGCAAGTGGCAAGTCTTGCGTTCGGGCGGTAGGAAGAGGGAGAGCTGAGTTTTGGACAGGATTAACAAGATTAACGGGATTTTTGAGACAGGAATTTTCTGATCCCAATCCTGTTAATCTTGTTAATCCTGTCCAAAATTCCCCTGCTTCCAATAGGCGTGGCCGTGGGACCCGGCCGCCTACTTCACCAAGATGCTCTCCGTGACATCTGTCGCGGCAGCGTACCCGACATTCCCCGGCTGATGAGCCGTAACTTCAACCACACCTTTTCCGGTGAGGCTCAGCACGTTCTTCGAAAGCGTGGCGGGACCGGTGGAGGTGTAGTTGATCGGCAGGCCGGAGGAGGCGGTCGCCTGCAGCGTCAGCTTGCCGCCCACGGTCTGATCAGGGATGGCCGGGAAGGTGATCGTCTGGGTGGCGGGAGCAACGGTGAACGATTGCAGCACGCTGGCGGCGGGGGAGTAGGTGGAGTTGCCCTCCTGCTGCGCGCGAATCTTCACCAAGCCTGCGCCGGTGACGGTGATGGTGTTACCTGACAGCGTGATCGGTCCGCCATAGGTATAGGTCAGCGGCAATCCCGATGAGGCGCTCGCCCCGGTGGAGAAGGGCGCGACCCCAAAGGTGACATTCGCAATGGGTGGGAAAGAGATGGTCTGCGGCGTCAGCTCCGTGGTGGGATAGAAGCCCGCCGTGAAGGTGATCCGGGCGCTGGGAACGGAGTTGCCGTTGGGTTGAAGCCCGACGTAGCCCGCCGTGCCATCGTAGAGGAAGTTGAAGGCGTTGAGCACGTGCCGACCCGTGTTGAAGAACTGGTTTTGCGCCATCAACTGGTTCTCCGAGAAACTTCCGGCCAGCGGTGGGAAATAGGCGATGTTGCTCGGGTTCAGGATGTTGCTCGAGTCGCGATTGATCGTGTAGCTGACCGCTCCGCCGGAGTTGATCAGGTTCACGACCGGACCGGGCGTGGCCGTGCCGGAAGTCGGCTGTCCGGGGAGGGTGAGAATCGACGAAGGGATGCCGATATCGACGACGAGTTGGCCCGTCGCGTAGGTGATGCCCTTGTATTTCAGGCTGCCGGTAGGCGCCTGCCAATCCGGCGGGCTGCCCGCGACTTGTCTCAAGCCGGTGGGGAGGAGATTGGTGTAGGCGTAGCCTTTGGTATCGGCGGTCAGGCCCAGCTTGACGTGATCCTGCAGCAGCACGTACCCGGCGCGCATCTTGCCCTGCACCATGTCCTCCAGGTTCAGGAAGGCGTTGTATTG
>FTJN01003225.1_pt1 | contig 16687 bp, 10 predicted proteins | sample 1658361 | NCBI WGS metagenome assembly FTJN01 (sample SAMEA3914819, study PRJEB12502) | metagenome | biome: forest; material: soil | place: Canada | collected 2010-06-26 | depth 0.3 m | reverse complement strand
CGCGGCAGGCGCTGGGTGCCGCCGGCCCCGGGCAGCAGGCCGATGTTCACTTCCGGCAGGCCCGCCTTGGCCGAGGGCACGGCGACGCGGTAGTGGGCGACCAGGGCGACCTCGAGGCCGCCGCCCAGCACCGTGCCGTGGATCGCGGCGACCACCGGCTTGGGCGAGTTCTCGATCACGGCCTGCACCTCCTGCAGGGTCGGGCCGACCAACGGCTTGCCGAATTCGGTGATGTCGGCGCCGGCGATGAAGGTCTTGCCCGCGCAGATCAGCACGATGGCCTTGACCGCGCTGTCGGCGATCGCCGCCTCGAACGCGTCCTTCAGCCCCTGACGGACCGCGGAGCCCAAGGCGTTGACCGGCGGCGAGTCGAGCGTGACGACCCCGATGTCGCCTTCGACGGTCAGATCCGTGACATTGTTGATCGCGGCCATGGCGTTTCCACCCTCAAGTCTGTGGTTGCGTTCTTTTGAACGGTTGTTTGAAGCAAACCCTGCACGACCCGGCGACGAAGTCCAGAGGTCCGTAACGGCGCCGGGAATTTAGGCGCCCAGCCATTGACGCCGCCTCATTCATACTCGAAGTTCGAAAACTGTAGTTTCAGCCGGAGCCATCCGCGAGGGACTGGGGAAGCCACCAGGACGCGACGCCAGCCATCGAGGCCAGGCCAGCCGATCGCGGGTTCCGACTATCGAGGGCGTACGCGTGAGGATGGGCTTCCGGACGCGACTTGCATGCGTTCCACATCTTCGAAGCCGGTCGCCTCACGCGGGCGCGACGCGCCTTTTGGGCGTGTCGACTAGGTGAAGCGCACTCGGCGCGGGAGCCCTCTCCCGCGCCATTTTCTTTAGGGGGCCTAAGCCGCGCTCTCCGTCAGCGCCGCATAGACCAGCGTCCGCAGCTCGCGCCGGATCGGATAGGCCGAGGACGGGATCAGCTGGGTCATGAACACCACCGCCAGATCCTCGACCGGGTCGATCCAGAAGGCCGTCGAGGCCATGCCGCCCCAGAAGTATTCGCCCAGCGAGCCCAGGTTCCGGGTCCGCGCCTGGTCCACCGTCATGGCGAAGCCCAGGCCAAAGCCCAGCCCCTCGAACACCGCCTCGCTGAACAGCGATTGCGACATCTCCGTCAGCTCCTTGCCACCCGGCAGGTGGTTCAGGGTCATCAGCTTCAGCGTCTTGGGGCTGACGATCCGGGCGCCGTCCAGTTCGCCGCCGTTCAGCAGCATGCGGCAGAAGCGCATATAGTCGTCGGCGGTCGAGACCAGCCCGCCGCCGCCCGACTTCACCGCCGGGTCGGACAGATAGCGGCTGGTGGCCGGATCATCCTGCAGCACCACCTCGCCCTTGGGATTCAGCGTGTAGCAAGCCGTGAAGCGATGGCGCTGATCCTCGGGAACGAAGAAGCCCGTGTCGACCATCTTCAGCGGGTCGAAGATCCGTTCCTTGAGGAACACGTCGAACGGCTGGCCCGAGATCAGCTGGACCAGATAGCCCAGCACGTCGGTGGCCACCGAATAGTTCCAGGCCTCGCCGGGCGAGAACTCCAGCGGCACGGTCCCCAGGGACCCGATGAAGTCGGCCAACCCGCCCTCGCTGTCGACCCCGTCCAGCTTCAGCTTGCGATAGGCGGCGTCGACATTGGAGCGCTGCTGGAAGCCGTAGGTCAAACCGGCGGTATGGCGCAGCAGGTCGATGATCCTCATCGGCTGGTCGACGGGCTTGGTCTGGAACGCGCCCACCACGCCGGCCTGGAACACGCCCAGGGTCTTCCAGAACGGGATGAAGCGGTGGACCGGATCGTCGAGCGCGACCTTGCCTTCCTCGACCAGCATCATGAAGGCGATCGAGGTGATCGGCTTGGTCATCGAATAGATGCGGAAAAGGCTGTCGGCCTTCAGCGGCAGCTCGCGTTCCTTGTCCGCCGAGCCCAGAATCGTCGTGTGCGCCAATTGGCCGCGACGCCAGACCTGAACCAAGGCGCAGGGTAGTTTTCCGGGCGTGATGTAGCGATCCTGGATGAAGGCGTCGATGCGCTTCAGTCGGTCGGACGACAGACCCACGGCTTCGGGCGTGCTCAAGCGGTATTCCTCCTGCGGCCGACCTTAAGCAGGCGGCGTACGTTTTGTTGGCGGTGATCGAAGGGGCGGTATGTCGCAACGCAACCTTTACCCCGTCATGCGCATGGTGATTGAAAACTAGGGAGCGGGGATGGGCAAGCACTTGCGAGACAAGGTGTCCGATGAACCGCTGGGGGACATCATGGGATCCGGCATCGAGCAGGCCGCCGCCGACTGGTTCTTCGAAAGCAGCCTCGACATGTTCGTCGTGCTGGAAAACGACGCCATCGTCCGGGTCAATCCCGCCTGGCCGCGCCTGACCGGCTGGACGCCCGAGGAGACCCTGGGCCGGCCGATCCGCGACTTCTTCCACCTGCACGACACCGAGATCATCCACGACATCGGCGCCGCCCTGCGCGCCCAGGGCGAGGCCCGCTCCGAGCACCGCCTGGCCCGCAAGGGCGGCGGCTGGCTGTGGGTGCGCTCCCAGACCAAGATGCTGGCTGATGAAGCCCTGCTGATCGTCTTCCAGGACTTCACCGAGGACCGCGTCCGGCGGATCGAGCGCCAGCAGTCCGAGCGCGCCAACGAGCTGCTGCGCAGCTCGGCCGGCGTCTATGTCTGGCGGTTCGACCCGCGCAAGGGGGTCTATGTCTTCGAACAGGACATCCCCACCCCGTCCTCGCCCCAGGGCGGCGTGCGGACCATGACCGTCGGCGAGATGACCGCCTCGATCCATGACGAGGACCGGCAGAGGGTTTGGGAAACTTTCAGCCATACCCTGACGACCGGCGAACATCACGTGCTGACCTATCGCTACCTGGATCCGGCCAGCGGAACCTGGGCGTGGATGCGGGCCGCCTGGCGCGGGGTGCGCGGCGCCAGCGCCAAGGCCTGGGACGTGATCGGCATCAGCCAGGACGTCACCGAACTGGTCGCCGCCCGCGACGCGGCCCTGGAAGCCGCCGACGCCAAGTCGCAGTTCCTGGCCAATATGAGCCACGAGATCCGTACCCCGATGAACGGCGTGCTGGGCGTGATGCATCTGCTCAAGCGCGAGCGATTGTCGGCGGACGGCCGCATGCTGCTGACCGAGGCCCTGGGTTGCGGCGCCATGCTGTCGGAGCTTCTCAACGACATTATCGACTTCTCCAAGATCGAGGCCGGCAAGCTGGAACTGGCCCCCGAGCCGATCGACCCGGCCGCCCTGCTGCGCAGCGTCGCCGACCTGCTGCGGCCCCAGGCCGTCCAGAAGGGCCTGACCCTGACCGTGTCGGCCGATCCCGACATCGGCTGGATCGAGGCCGATCCGCTGCGGCTGCGTCAGGGCCTGTTCAATCTGTTGGGCAACGCCGTGAAGTTCACCCTGAAGGGCGGCGTCCAGGCGCGGCTGACCAGCACGGGCTCGGCGGCCGAGCCGCGCCTGCGCTTCGAGATCGAGGACAGCGGCGTGGGCATCGACCAGGCCGCCGCCGACGGTTTGTTCGAGCGCTTCAGCCAGGCCGACGGCTCGACCACGCGCCGGTTTGGCGGGGCGGGCCTGGGCTTGTCGATCACCCGACGCCTGGCCGCCCTGATGGGCGGCGAGGTCGGCTTCCGCCCCCGGCCCGACGGCGGCTCGATCTTCTGGCTGGAGATCGCCGCCGCGCCCGCCGTCCAGGCCACCGCGAGCGACGAGGCCGACGATGTCGCCCTGCTGTCGGGCCTGCGCGTGCTGATCGTCGAGGACAACGCCACCAACCGCCTGATCGCCGGGCGCTTGCTGCAAGCCATGGGCGCCAGCGTCGAGACCGCCGAGGACGGGATCCTGGGCCTGGAGGCCGTCGAGCGCGGCGAGCCCGGCTTCGACCTGATCTTCATGGACATCCAGATGCCCGGCATGGACGGGATCGAGGCGACCCGGCGTATCCGCGAGCTGGGCGGGGCGGCGAGCCAGACGCCGATCATCGCCATGACCGCCAACGCCCTGGCTCACCAGCAGGCCTCGTACCTGGCGGCCGGCATGAACGGCGCGGTGGCCAAGCCCCTGTCGCCCGGCGCTCTGGTCCAGGCCATCGCCGCCGTCCTGACCGATCCGTCCGAGCCCGCCCGCAAACACGCCTGACGGCGCGCTTCGGACGTCCCGGCCTTTCGAATCGCCACGCCCGCGCCTTGGTCCTGCAACACGCCTGCAAGATTCCGCGCCCACGAAAGCGGCGCCGAAGCCGGTCGCGCGCCTTGTCGTCAAACCAAGGCTTCCTAAATTGGACCAGCAGGTCCAAAGAGCCGCGCGACGGCCGCAGGCAGGGGGCGAGACATGGATGACGGCCGGATCGCGAGCCCCGCCACCGAGCGGTACGCGAAGAAGAAAGAGGCGATCCTCGCCGCCGCGACCGCGATCCTGAACCGCCAGGGCGTCAAGGGCATGACCCTGGCCGATGTCGCCGCCAAGGTCGGGCTGATCACCACCAGCGTCACCTACTATTATCGCAAGAAGGACGACCTGGCCGCCGCCTGCTTCATGCGCGGCGTCGAGCGCTTCGACGCGCTGGTCACCGAGGCCGCCAAGGCGCCCGACGCCCCCAGCCAGCTTCTGAAGTTCCTGGACTTGCATCTCGACCTGAGCCGCCGGGTGCGGCTGGGCGAGGAAACGCCCCTGACCAGCTTCACCGAGATGCGAGCGCTCAAGGAGCCTCTGCGGACCTCGGTCCAGGGGGCGTTCAACGACCTGTTCCGCCGGGTGCGCCGCTTCTTCGAGGGCCAGGCCTTCGATCACCTCGACAAGATGGACCGCAACGCCCGTACCCACCTGCTGCTGGAGCAGGTGTTCTGGTCGGGCTCGTGGCTGCGCCGCTACGACACCGACGACTACGGCCGCGTGCGCGACAAGATGTACGACATCCTGGTCAACGGCCTGTCGCCTAAAGACGCCGACAGCCAAGGCCGCGCCTGGGCCCCGCTGCCCCTGCCCGACCCGACGCCGCTGTCGCCCGAGGGCCAGGAGTGGCGCGAGACCTTCCTGGTGGCCGCCACCCGGCTGATCAACCAGCGCGGCTATCGCGGGGCCTCGGTCGAGGACATCTCGGCCCAGCTGAACGTCACCAAGGGCTCGTTCTACCACCACCACGAGGACAAGGACGCCCTGGTGGTCGAGTGCTTCGAGCGCACCTTCGCCGTCACCCGCAAGGCCCAGGTCGACGCCCGGGCCCTGGGCGTGGACAGCTGGGAGCAGCTGTCGGCGGCGACGGCGGCCCTGGTCGCCTATCAGCTGTCGGACCACGGCCCTCTGCTGCGCGCCTCGTCTATGGGCGCCCTGCCGATCGAGCTGCGCCACGAGATGTCGCAAGGCTACAACCGCGGCTCCGAGCGCTTCGCGGCGCTGATCTCCGACGGCGTGGCCGAAGGCTCGGTGCGGGCGGTCGACCCGATGATCGCCGCGCACATGATCAACTCCATGCTCAACGCCGCCGCTTCGCTCGGGACCTGGGTCCCGGGGCTGGAACGGCAAGAAGCGGCCAGGCTGTTCGCCCGACCGCTTCTGACGGGGTTGTTTTCGAAATAGGGCGGCTCATCCACTTGCCCCCACCTGACGGCTTCGCCGTCTGTCCGCCCCGTAGGGGGCGGAGGACGCGCGCCCCCCCTTTCCCCCCAATGGGGGAAGACGACCGCGAAGCGGTCCGTAGGGGGCAAGTGTTAGCCGCCCAAACGCCTCAGAACTTCTTCTTCACCCCCAGCTTGTACGTGCGGCCCAGCGGGTCGCCGGTGAACGGGTCGTAGCCCAGGTCGAGGCGGGCATAGGACGGGTCCTCGTCGAACAGGTTGGTGATCGCCGCCGTCAGCGTGGTGTCCCAAGGCAGGAACACCCGATAAGCCAGGTCGGTGAGGATCTGCTTGTCGATCTTCTTGCCGGCGCTGACCTGCACCGGCGCCCCGGTGGAGTCCTTGTAGGCCCCGGCCGCGAACGGCGCGGTGCGTTGGTCGGTGTAGCTGTCGATATAGTGCACCGTGACCCGCAGGTTATGCGGCCCCATGGTCCATTCGGCGTAGGCGTCGCCCTTCCACTGCGGGATCGGCACGGCGATGGTCTGGTAGTTCAGCTGCCCCACCGCGTCGAAGGCCGGCGTGACCACGATCCCCTCGACGCTCTGGGCCGCGATCTTGAATTCCTGGATGTAGGTGGCGTTGCCGCCGACCGTGACGTCGCCGCCAAGCACCCCTTCGAACCGGTAATCGGCCGAGAAGTCGAAGCCGGAATTGCGGATCGACGGCCCGTTCACATAGTAGGTCTTCAGCCGGGCCAGGGACGAGATCGTGCTGCAATTGGTGGTGAAGGTGAACCGCGCCTGCAGCGCCGCATAGGCCGCCACGCCGCAGTTGTTGGCCCCCGTCGCGCCGTTCGGATAGAGGGCGTTGGTCATGCCCGCCACCGGTTCGGCGACGATCGGCTTGTCGAAGTCGAAGCGGAAATAGTCGATGCTGCCCCGGAAATTGCCCGCCTTGAACAGGGCGCCGGCGTTGTAGGTGTCGGCCTTTTCCGGCGCCAGGTCGGGATTGCCGTAGATGTCGACGGCCCGGAACACGCCCAGGATGCTCTGCAGCGAAGTGATCGACGAGGTCACCAGTTGCGGGTCGGGCGGACCGCGGAAGGTCGAACCGGCCGAGGCGCGGAACGCCAGCCAGGACGTCGCCTGCCAGCGGATCGCGGCCTTGGGATTGAAGGTCGAACCGGTGGCCCCGCCATAGTCCTCGTAGCGGGCGGCCAGTTGCATCTGCACCGTCTCGGTGATCGGCACCGACAGTTCGCCGAAGCCCGCCATCACGTCGCTCTGCTTGTCGGCCGGAGTGTTGACGCCCAGGAACATGAACGGCCCGTTGCGGACCGAGCCGGTGCAGGTGGTCACGCCGTAGTCTGGCGTGTTGACGCACGGATTGATCAGGGCGTTGCTGATGTCGTTGTAGTCGGACTTGAAGTAGGTGCGGCGGTACTGGACCCCGGCGGCCCAGGCGATGTCGCCGCCCGGGAGGGTGATGTTGGTCTTGCCGTTCAGCACCGCCTCGCCGACGAACAGACGCGAGGCCTGCTTGGTCGTCAGCTTCTGGAAGAACCAGCGGGTGACCTCCTCGCTGTTGGCCAGGGCGCTGTTGTAGGCCGGGTTGGCCACGCCTGTGATCGCGTTACCGGGAATGGCGTTGGCGAAGGGATTGTAGAACAGGCAGCCGTTGACGCCGGGCGTGCCCTGGATACCGGGGGTCGCCGCGTCGTTGTCGCAACGCGGGCCGCCCAGGCCGCGCAAGGCCAGCTCATAGCGGTTGACCAGGGTGTCGTAGCCGGTCCGGATGCCGACCTCCTGCGAGTAGGTCAGGGCCAGGTCCCAGCCGATCCCGTTGTCGAACTCGCCCGACAGATCGCCGGACACCCGGTAGGCGTCGTAGGCCCGAGCCCCGATCGAGGGGCCGTAGCCGAAGGCGGGGTTGCCGCCCAGGCCGTAGGGCCGGTTGGCGGCGTTGATCGCTCCACCCCCCAGGATCGCCGAGGGCACGGTGGTCTGGGCCCCGGTCACCAGGCTGGTGGTGACGATGGTCGGGTTGGCCGCCATGAAGGCGATCAGGCCCGGATTGTTGGCCGGCACGTAGTAGCGGCCGGTCAGGGACGGCGCGACCGCCACCTCGGCGGTCGGCACCGCCAGGGCGGCATAGGACGGCGAGGTGTTCCAGTCGGGAACGTCGGTGTGGCTGTACAGGGCCTCCATGTGGAACTTGGTCTTGGCCGACAGGTCGGCGTTGACCTCGCCGTACATCTGGATGGCGTCCTGCTTCTCGACCAGGTTGTCGAACGGCGTGTAGTGCCAGTAGCAGACCGGGGTCAGGCCGCTGAAGCCGGCGAAGCCGCCCAGCGATGAGCAGCTGGGATCGCGAAAGCCCGTGGTCGAGGCCGCCGCCGGGATGAAGGTCGACGGATTGCCCGCCGCCGACCAGCCCGCCTCGGGATTGGTCAGGTACGGCTTGTTGGCCCAGTCGCGATCGGCCACGCCGAGCTTGGAGCGATGCTGCCAGCCGACGCTGGCCAGGATGTTGGCGTTGTCCCAGACCTTGCCGTAGGTGACGTTCAGGCCGTAGTCGCCCTTCGAGCCGTCGATGAACCGGTAGTCGGCTCCGGCCTCCAGGCCGTTGAAGTTCTTGCGGGTGATGAAGTTGACGACACCAGCGATGGCGTCCGACCCGTAGGTCGCCGCCGCGCCGTCCTTCAGCACCTCGATCCGGCCGATGGCGGCGGCGGGAATGATGTTGGTGTCGACGATGCCCGCGCCGGCCGCGGCCAACGGGTTGATGGCCATGCGCCGGCCATTGAACAGCACCAGGGTGCGCTGCGAACCCAGGCCGCGCAGGTTGGCCGAGCCCGAACCTTCCGAGCCCTGGGCGCGGCTGTCGAACTGGTTGGTGTCGCCCAGCACGCCGTTCGAGACCGGCAGGGCCTTGAGCATTTCCACCGTCGAGGGCGAGCCCTGCTTCTGCAGGTCCTCGACGCCGATCACATCGACCGGCAGCGAGGCGTCCTCGGGCGTGCCCTTGATGAACGAACCCGTGACGATGATTTCCTCGACCGCCGTGGGACCGTTGTCTCCCGCCGGCGGTCTGGTCTGGGCGTGGGCGGCTCCGGCCGCCGCCATGACCATGACGAGCGTCAGGGCCGAGCCCCCACGCAGGAACGTCGTTCGCTTCATTGTCTTCCCTCCCGAGCTGCTTTTTTTGAACGCAGACATTTTGGGCGTCGGGGGAACTCAGTCGGCGGCTCGCCTCACGCCGCGCCGGCCGGACGACGACGCGACAGCCTTGGCCGCCGCGCGGCCAGAAAGGCGCGCTTCGAAAATTGGAGATGCGTGTTCGTAAGTCGACAACCGTGGGGTCCCCCTAGGCCGGATACTTGAAACGCTTCACGAAATGCTCGCTGTTCCGCGCGAACGAATGCTCGAAACCAGGAGTCGAACATCTGTTTCGATGATGCGGTATGTTTTGACGTCACGTCAACCGGGCATCGGCGCGAACTCTCGAAGACCGGGTCCGCTCCGCCAGATCAGCCACGCCAAAATAATCGCCGCGCGATGTCGCACGGCCGAGCCTTCGCTCGTCATTCAGGTAGCCGGCACGCGACGCTTTGAAAGTCAGGCACGTCGTCAACCGCTGACAGGAGACAATGCGATGGCGCGCCCTTTCATCCCTCCGGTCGCGCCCCCAATTGAACGAACGGCGATCCGCCGCGTTGGTCGCGCGATCGCCGTCTTGGGGGTTCGGGGATGAGCAGCCTGACGATCAACCGCGCGGTGCGTGCTCAAAAGCTTGCGACTTTATCGCTAAGCAGTTTGACTATTAAATTCCTTAATAATAATGATCGCGCCATGACGGACGATCCCCATTCGACATCGAGCGCGTGGCGAACCTCGCCGGTGTCCCGCGACCCGATCGGTCAACGCCTGAAGACAATCTCGGTCCTGACCCGTCAGGTCAGCCGCAAGATCGGCGAGAGCCTGGGCGTGAACGTCACCGACATGGCCGCGCTGGAGCAACTTCTGAGCGACGGCCCGATGACGCCGAGCCAGCTGGCCGAGCATCTGAAGGTGACGACCGCCGCGGCCACCCAGATCGTCGATCGTCTTGAGCGGGCCGGCCATGTCACGCGACAAAGGCAGGCCGGCGACCGGCGCAAGATCTGCGTCGTGCCCCTGGAGGACTCGATCGATCGGGCCTTCGTACAGCTGGCGCCGATGCTGGAGGGCCTGGACCGCGTCATCGGCGGCCTCTCCCCGGCCGATCGCCAGGTCATCGAGGGCTTTCTGGATCAGGTCGTTGATGTCTACCGCGTTGTCTCCAGCCTTCCGCCGTCGGCTCCCGGGCCTCACTGAAAAACCGGCGACCGTCCTCCCCCTTCGGTCGCGCCTGCAGGTGTTTGTTGATGAGTGAAATCATGACCGGAGAGCGAGGGCGCTCTCGGCCATTGCGATCCGGAGCCTCGCTCTTGGCGCTGGGCCTAGCCGGATTGGCCTTGGCTGGTTGCGTCAACACGCCTCGCCCGACGCCCGACCTGCGCCTGCCCACGGCCTATGAGGCCCCGGCCGGATCCGCCTTGCCCCAGGCCAGCCTGGACCGCTGGTGGAGCAGCTTCAACGATCCCCAACTGACCGGCCTGATCGAGACCGCGCTCGAGCGCAGCCCCGACGCCCGCAGCGCCGCCGCCGTGCTCGACGAGGCCCGCGCCACGCGCAAGGGCCAGATCCGCCAGCTCTACATCCCCTCGACCCCGCTGACCGGCAAGGCCAGCAAGACCCACACCGAGATCCTCGACAGCAGCGGCGCGGCCGGCTTCACCCAGGGCGGCGACAGCGAAAGCTACGGCGTCAATTTCGACGTCTCCTGGGAACTGGACCTCTGGGGCCGCCGCCGGGCCGCCCGCCAGGTGGTCGACAACGATCTCGCCGCCGCGCGTTTCAGCTACGAGGGCACGCGCGCGGCCCTGGCCGCCAATGTCGCCCAGTCCTATTTCGACGCGCGCGGCTTGGCCGTGCAGTTGGACGACGCCCGCGAGACCGCCCGCATCAACGGTGAGCTGCGGGAGTTCTCGACCAAGAAGGCCAAGGCCGGCCTGATCGCCGGCTCCGAGGCCGACCGGGCCGCCGCCGACGAGGCCCAGAGCCTGGCCCAGGTCGAGAATCTGCAAGGCCAGCTCACGGCCGCTCAGCGCAGCCTGTTGATCCTGGTCGGGCGCGGCATCGATCCGGTAGCCAGCCTGCCGGTCGACGCCACGCTGGACGCCGCCCCGCCTATCCCGGCCACCCTGCCCGATGCCCTGCTGGCCCGGCGTCCCGACATTCGCGAGGCCCAGGCGCGCCTGGCCTCGGCGGCCGGCAACCTGAAGATCAACGAGCTCGCCCTGCTGCCGACCCTGACCCTGACGCCGGGCATCGGCTGGTCCAAGAGCGTGTCGCCGTCGTTCCCGTTCGCGGGCGGCGGCGGCGGGTCGACCTCGACCACCAGCTCGGCCTGGACACTAGGCGCCAATGTCTCGATCCCGGTGTTGAACATCCCCTCCCTGCTGGCCGACATCGACGCCCAGAACGCCCGTACCCGCCAGGCCGCCATCGCCTATGAGAAGACCGTCCAGACCGCCTATGGCGAGGCCGAGAACGCCATGGTGCAACTGGCCGCCGACCAGCGCCGCGTGGCCCTGCTGACCGACGGCGAGGCCCGCGCCCAGCGCGCCTACGCCGCTGGCCGCAAGGGCTACACCCTGGGCCTGACCGACCAGACCAGCACCCTGCAGTCCGAAACGTCCTGGCGCCTGGCCCGCACGGCCCTGACCGCGGCCAAGACCCAGGCCCTGCAACGCGCCGTCCAGACCTACAAGGCGCTCGGCGGCGGCTGGTCGCCAAACGCCATCGCGAAAGATGGGGCGGTGGCCTCGCAAGACCAGACCCAGCAAGTTTCCTCGAAATGAGATCCTCGCCCATGACGACCCGCACCTCGCTCGCCGCCATGATCCTGATCGCGCCCCTGCTACTCACCGGGGTGGGCCTGACCGCCTGCGGCGACAGGAAGGACAAGGCCCCCGCGACGGCCGCCGCCCAGGCCCGCACCGTCAGCGTCGGCTCGGTCGAGACCCGGCCGCTGGGCGGCGGGGTCGAGGCCTCGGGCCTGCTGGTCTCCCGCGAGGAGGCCGCCGTCGGCTCGGAACTCAGCGGCTACCGCGTCGCGCGCCTCTATGCCGACGAGGGCGACTGGGTCCGCGCCGGCCAGCCCCTGGTCCAGCTGGACGACACCCTGCTGCGCGCCCAGGTCGACCAGCAGGCGGCCCTGACCGCCCAGGCCCAGGCCGAGGCGGCGCGCGTCGCCGGCCTCGACGGCCAGGGCGTGCTGAGCCAGGAGCAGATCGAGACCCGTCGCTACCAGGCCAAGGCCCAGGAAGCGGCGCTGAAGGAGCTGCGCACCCGCGTCTCGCGGATGACCATCACCTCGCCGGTCAGCGGCCGGGTCCTGCAGCGCGGCGTGCAGCCGGGCCAGATCGCCGGTGGCGGGACGACGCCGTGGTTCACCATCGCCCGCGACGGCCTGGTCGAACTGGACGCCGAGGTCAACGAGGCCGACCTGACGGGCGTCCGCGCCGGGCAGTCGGCCCAGGTGTCCTTGCCCGGCGGCCAGTCGATCTCCGGCGTCGTGCGCCTGGTCAGCCCGCGCGTCGACTCGAGCACCCGCCTGGGCAAGGTGCGCGTGCGCCTGCCCGTTCGCCCCGACCTGCGCCCCGGCGGCTTCGGCCGCGCCACCTTCGGGGCCTCGGGCGCGCCGGTCGTCGCCGTGCCGGAATCGGCCATCCGCTACGAAGCCGACGGCCTGTCGGTGATGACCGTCGATAGCCAGAACCGCGCCCACCAGGTGGCCGTGAAGATCGGCCAGAAGGGCGGCGGCTGGGCACAGCTGGTCCAGGGCCCGCCGGCCGGCTCGCGGGTCGTGCTGGGCGGCGCGTCGTTCGTCACCGACGGCGACACCATCCGTCCCGCCCCCCCAGAGAAAACTGGGCCCCAGCAGGCCGCCCGCTGATGGCTAGCGAACTGAAGATTTCAGCCTGGGCGATCAAGAACCCGATCCCCGTCGCGATCCTGTTCATCGCCCTGATGGTCGCCGGCATCGGCTGCTACATGGTGCTGCCGGTTAAGCAGTTCCCCAATGTCGAGTTCCCGGCCGTCGCCGTGTCGGTGACCCAGAGCGGGGCCGCGCCGGGCGAGATGGAGACCCAGGTCACCCGCCCCGTCGAGGACGCGGTGGCCGGCATCGCCGGCGTCAAGACCATCCGCTCCTCGGTGGTCCAGGGAGCCTCGACCACCACGATCGAGTTCAACATCGGCGAAGACCTGCAAAAGGTCACCGACGAGGTGCGCTCCAAGATCGACCAGACCCGGTCGATCCTTCCCAAGGAGGTCGACGAGCCGATCGTCCAGCGCCTGGAGATCACCAGCGCCCCGATCATCACCTATGCCGTCTCGGCTCCGAACATGAGCGCGCCCGAGCTGTCGTGGTTCATCGATGACACGGTCACCCGCGCCCTGCAGGGCGAAAAGGGCGTGGCCCAGGTGGCCCGGGTCGGAGGTCTGGATCGCGAGGTCAACGTGGTCATCGATCCCGACCGCATGGCCTCGTTCGGCGTCACCGCGCCGCAGCTCAACCAGGCCCTCGCCAGCTTCAGCGTCGACGCCCCCGGCGGCCGAGCCAATATCGGCGGTCGCGAGCAGACCCTGCGGGTGCTGGGCGCGGCCACCACGATCGAGCAGCTACGCCAGCTCACCATCCCGATCGGCGGCGGTCGCTATGTGAAGCTGACCGACGTGGCCCAGGTCGGTCAGGGTTCGGAAGAGCAGCGCGGGTTCGCGCGCTTGGACGGCAAGCCCGTCGTCGCCTTCCAGGTGATGAAGACCCGAGACTCCAGCGACGTGGCCGTCGAGGACAACGTCAAGCGGGCGATCGATGAGCTGACGGCCAAGCAGCCCGGCGTTCAGTTCGTCAAGATCTTCTCGACCGTCGACGAGACCCGCGCCAGCTTCGCGGCCACCGAGCACACCCTGCTGGAAGGCATGCTGCTGGCGTCCTTGGTGGTGTTCCTGTTCCTACGCGAGTGGCGGGCCACCCTGATCACCGCCATCGCCATGCCGGTGTCGCTGATCCCCACCTTCGCCTTCATGACGATCATGGGTTTCTCGCTGAACGTCGTGACCCTGCTGGCCCTGACCCTGGTCATCGGCATCCTGGTCGACGACGCCGTGGTCGAGATCGAGAACATCGAAAAGCGCGTCGCGCGCGGCCAGAGGCCGTTCCAGGCGGCGATGGAGGGCGCGGACGCCATCGGCCTGGCGGTCGTGGCCACCACCTTCACCATCGTGGCGGTGTTCGTGCCGGTGTCGTACATGCCCGGCATGCCCGGCCAGTTCTTCAAGGAATTCGGCCTGACGGTCGCGGTGGCGGTGCTGTTCTCGCTGGTCGTCGCCCGCCTGCTGACCCCGCTGCTGGCCGCCTATTTCCTCAAGCCCGCTCGGGAACCCCACCCGCGTCGCGAGTTCGAAGGCTTCTATCGTGGCGTCCTGGACTGGTCGCTGGATCACCGGATCATCGCCTGCATCATCGGCGGCCTGATCTTCGCCGGCTCGATCGGTCTGGCCAAGTTCCTGCCCACCGGCTTCCAGCCGGCCAACAACGCCAACTACTACTACCTCAAGGTCCAGGGCCCGCCCGGCGCGACCCCGGCCGACATGGAGCGCACCGTCCAGGCGGTGACCACCCTGTTCCGCAAGCGCCCCGAGGTCACCCACGTCTTCGCCCAGGTCGGCTCAAACGTCGGCACCGGCGGCCCCAACGGCCAGAGCGGCGCCGACATCCGCGACGCCACGGTCACCATCGTCCTCAATCCCAAGCGCGACCTGACGGTGACGCAGATCAAGCAGGCGGTCCGTAGCAGCCTGCACCAGATCCCCGACGCTCGGGTCAACCTGCTGGGCGACTGGGGCTCGTCCGACGTCTCGACCATCCTGATCTCGGAGGACGGCCCGCTGCTGGAGCGCACGGCCGCCCGGATCGAGCGCGAGATGCATGGCCTGAAGACCATCGCCGATCCACGGCCCTCCAGTCCGCCCAGCGGCCCGGAGATCGTCATCCGGCCCAAGGCCGACGAGGCCGCTCGCCTGGGCGTCAGCGCCGCCGACATCGCCGCCATCGCCCGCGTGGCCACGGTCGGCGACATCGACGCCAATGTCGCCAAGATGACCCAGGGCGAGCGCCGAATCCCGATCCGCGTGCGCCTGCCCGCCGAGACCCGCGCCGACCTGGACGCCCTGGGCGCCCTGCGCATTCCCACGGCCAGCGGCGGCACGACGCGGCTGGACACGGTGGCGGACCTGTCGTTCCAGGCCGGCCCCGCCAAGATCGACCGCTTCGCCCGCAAGCGTCAGGTGACCATCGAGGCCGACCTCGACAACGGCGCCCAGCTGGGCCAGGCCATGGCCGAGGTCAACAAGCTGCCGACCATGGCCAAGCTGCCGGACGGCGTCGCCCCGGCCTCGGCCGGCGACCAGGAGGCGTTCGTCGAGCTGTTCACCGGCTTCGCGGTCGCTCTGCTGACGGCCATCGGCCTGGTGTTCGGGGTGCTGGTGCTGCTGTTCCGCAGCTTCTTCAAGCCGATTACCATCCTGTCGGCCCTGCCCCTGGCGATCGGCGGCGCCTTCCTGGCCCTGCTGGTGTCCGGCCAGGCGCTGTCCTTGCCGTCGCTGATCGGCTTCCTGATGCTGATGGGACTGGCGGCCAAGAACTCGATCCTGCTGGTCGAGTACGCGATCGAGCAGGAGCGCTCGGGCATGAGCCAGCGCGACGCCATCCTCGACGCCTGCCACGAGCGGGCCCGGCCGATCGTCATGACCACCCTGGCGATGATGGCCGGCATGGCGCCGACCGCCATGGGCTGGGGCACGGGCTCGGAATTCCGCCAGCCGATGGCCGTGGCGGTGATCGGCGGCCTGATCACCTCGACCGTGCTGTCGCTGGTGCTGGTGCCGGTGGTCTATGAGATCATCGACGACTTCGAGCACTGGCTGACGCCGAAGCTCTCGCGCTGGACCACCCCGCGCGAGGCCGGCGGCGCGACGGTCTCGCCAGTCGACTAGCCCTACCGCGTCACCCCACCGTCGAGCAGGGAATTGACGTCCGGCGCGCCGCTGGCCTTGCCGCTGATCGGCTCGCACCAGGAAAAGCGGCCGTTCGGGGCCGTGGTGCGCCGCGCCGCCAGGCCGTGCTCGTAGAGCTCCTGGCCCAGGTCCACGCCGTCCAGCTCGACGACCGCCAGGTCGCGGTGGAACTCGTCGAAGCCGGTCGCGGGTCCAACCGTGACCGTCCGGGCGTCCTTGATCTTGGACCGCACCAGGTCGACCGCCTGGAGCGCGGCCGTGGCCTCGGCCCAGCAGCGAGCGTCGGGCACGCCCTGCGGGGCATAGGCGTTGGCCAGGCGGACGTGGCGGCCGTCGATGACCATGGCGTCGGCGCTCAGCACCCGCACCCGATCGCCCAGGCCAGGCGGCGCGACGATGGTCGCCGGCGGGTCCGGCGTCTTCTGGCAACCGCCCGCGAGGACGGCCAGGGCCAGCACGATATGGCGTTTGCGGATCAAGAGCTCACCCCGAGGTCTGGGCGGAGGATAACGCGTTGGGAAAGCGAGCGCCACTTGCCCCCTACGGGTCGCTTCGCGACCGTCTTCCCCCAGAGGGGGAAGAGCCTCTTTGGTCGGTTCAGCGCGTGAGGCTCCGCCCCCTATGGGGGCGGACAGACCGCGAAGCGGTCAGGTGGGGGCAAGTTGGTCGCCGCACAAAGCAAAAGGCCCCGGGGTTTCCCCCGGGGCCTTCGCATTTCAGCGGTGACTTAGAACGCCCGAGACTATTCGACGATCTTTGACACGACGCCCGAACCGACGGTCCGGCCGCCTTCGCGGATGGCGAAGCGCAGGCCTTGGTCCATGGCGATCGGGGTGATCAGCTCGATGTCCAGCTCGGCGTTGTCGCCCGGCATGATCATTTCCACGCCTTCGCGCAGCTTGATGATCCCGGTGACGTCCGTGGTGCGGAAGTAGAA
>FTJN01002802.1_pt1 | contig 16721 bp, 13 predicted proteins | sample 1658361 | NCBI WGS metagenome assembly FTJN01 (sample SAMEA3914819, study PRJEB12502) | metagenome | biome: forest; material: soil | place: Canada | collected 2010-06-26 | depth 0.3 m | reverse complement strand
CCGGTGTTGGCGATCTCCACGTCGACGTGGGCGTCGGGACGGGCCCGCTGCCAGCGCGCGATCAACGTCGGCAGCAGGTAGTTGCCGATCGTCGTGCTGGCGCCCACGCGCAGCAGCGACGGCGCCCCGCCCTCCCCGGGCGCCGTGCCCAGGCCGAACTCGCGCTCGATGCCGGCGGCGCCGTCGAGCACGGCACGCGCCTGCGGGAGCAGGCCGCGGCCGGTGTCGTTGAGCACCAGGCGCGTGCCGACGCGATCGAACAACCGCGCCTCGAGCACCGCCTCCAGCTCGTTGAGCGCGGCGCTGGTGGCCGACTGCGACAGCGCCACGCGCAGCGCGGCCGCCGACGTGCTCCCGGCATCGGCCACGGCCGTGAAGATGGCCAGTTGGCGCAAGGTGATTCGCATGCGTCCGACCTTACCTGTTTTATAGGTTGATTCTACGCAATCTATCCGTTTTACAGATAGCCAGCGGCGGCGCACAGTCCGCTCATGACCTCCGCCACGACCTCGCCCGTCCCGCACGCTGCGTTCCGTTTCGTTCCGGGCCTGCTGCTCGCCGCCACCGTGGCCGCCGCCGCGTCCGCCACCAGCCGCCTCGCCTGGCTGCAGGCCCACGGCCTGTCCACGCTCACGCTGGCCATCGTCCTCGGGCTGCTCGCGGGCAACCTGCTGCCGGCCGCCGCGCTCGAGGTCTCCGCCGACGGCCTGGACCTGGCCAAGCAGCGCCTGCTGCGCGCCGGCATCGTGCTGTACGGCCTGCGCCTGACCTTCCAGGACATCGGCCACGTGGGCCTGGCCGGCGTCGCGATCGACGCCACCGTGCTGTGCTCGACGTTCGCCCTCGCCTGCGTGCTCGGCACGCGCGTGTTCGGCCTCGACCGCACCACGGCCATCCTCATCGGCGCCGGCAGCTCGATCTGCGGCGCGGCGGCGGTGATGGCCACCGGGCCGGTGGTGCGCGGCCGCCCCGAGCAGATGGCCGTGGCGGTCGCGACCGTGGTGGGCTTCGGCAGCGTCGCGATCCTCCTGTACCCGGCGCTGGGGCACCTGCTGGCGCTCGCGCCGGGAGCCTACGGCCTGTGGGCCGGCTCGACGATCCACGAGGTCGCGCAGGTGGTGGCCGCCGGCCACGCGGCAGGCGACGCCGCGGCGGACACCGCCGTCGTCGCGAAGCTGGTACGGGTGATGATGCTGGCGCCGTTCCTGGTGATCCTGTCGGCGTGGTTCGCGCGCTCGGGCTCGCCGGGCACGTCGCGCACGTCCATTGCGATCCCGTGGTTCGCGCTCGGCTTCGTCGCGTTGGCCGGCGTGCGCTCGCTGGACATGCTGCCCGCGGCGGCGATCGCCACGGCTGACGGCGTCGACGTCGCCGTGCTGGGGATCGCGATGGCCGCGCTGGGCCTGACCACTCGGCTGTCGGCGATGAAGGCCGCCGGCCTGGCTCCGCTGGGCCTCGGGGCGGCGCTGTTCGCCTGGCTGGTCGTCGGTGGCGGCGCGATCAACTGGATGTGGGGCGCACTGCTGGCACCCTGACGATCAGAGGATCGCCATCAACGCCTTGCCGCCCGCGGCGGCGGCCAGCACCGTGCCGCTGGCGATCTCGGACACCGCGTCGCCCGTCGCGTGGTAACCGACCTCGGCGTAGTGCCCGATCTGCCGGGCGACCGTCTTGCCGGCCGAGACGGCGTCCGAGACACCCTCCTCGACCGCGCCCACGACCGCTTCGCCGGCGCTCTCGAGGCCGGCCACGCCTGCCTTCAGCCCGTTCCAGCCGGCTTCGGCCACGTCCGCGACCTCGGTCGCCGCGTGCTCGACCGCATGCCAGGCCCCCACGGCCACGTCCCCGACGCCCTCGACCGCGCTCTCGCCGGCATGTTCCAGCGCATGCAGGGCCTGGCTGCTGAACGACACGGTCGCGCCAACGGCCTCGCTGGCTGCCGTTCCCACGCTCGCGAACGCGGCCGCCACGCCCTCGGACGCCGGCGTGGCGCGCCGGGCGCGCGCGGAGGTTTCGGAGCCCGGGGCCTGGATGGTTTCGGTGACGGAGAGAGTCATGGCGCTGTTCCTGCTGGGCCGATGACATGGCTCGACCGATGACTCGATGCTACGCATCCCGGCGCCTGGAGAGGCCCGGATCAGCGCCGGAAAACCCGCCGTCGATACGGCTCGCCAACATTGTGTCGGCGGCCACACAATGGCTTCAGGATCGCGTCAGCCCGAGCCGGGCTTGCGGTACCCCTGCGGCCACCGAGGATCGCAGGGCGGGCCGCAGGCTGGCGCGACGGGGATCGGCGCCCATGCCAGGAGACCGCGTGCAGCTCATCTACTACTCGCATAGCTACCGGCCGGCGGACGACTCGATCAACGAGTTCTTCCAGGAACTGATGGTCGACGAGCAACTGACGCCCAGCCTCGACCCGAAGTCGGATCGCCTCAATGCGGCCAAGCCCGAAAGACATCTCCGCAGCACCGACGCCATGGTGTCGGTCATTCCCTGGCGCGACCCGGCGCCCTCCGAATACATCCGTTGGGAAGTCGGACTCGGGCTGCGCGCTCGGCGGCCGCAGCTGGTGTTCGTCGAAGACACGTTGCCCGACGACCTCGTGCCCTCCGGGCTGCTGCAGCGCCGGTTCTCCCGCCGCCGCCTGCTGCGCGAGGTTCGCGATCATCGGCACGCGATCAACGTGTTGAAGGGGTACATCGGCAAGGATCCGCCGCCGAACTACCAACCCACGGCGGCACGTCGGCGCTGCGTGGTGATCGGCGGCTCGCGCTTCTCGCGCGCTCAGTTGAACGCGCTGATGGCGCTCCTCGAAAGCCTGCGCTACAGCACGGTCGTGCTGCAACGCGGCCAGCGACTGCCCGACGATCTCCAGATCGAGCAGACGCTGCAACGCGCCGCGCTGTGCATCTCGCTGGCCGAAGGCCTGGCGGCGTCCGAGTACTACCTCCTGGGCGTCGCGCGCGCCGCGCTGACCCCGACGATCCTGCTGACCCAGGATCCCGGCCATGCCTACCACCCGGTCATCCCTCGCGAATACCAGGCTCGATTCGTGGCGAACGGCGACGTCGACGGATTGCTGCGGACCATCACGACCGAGGCGGACGTCTTCGAGGAAGACTATCTCGAACTGACCGAAGACAAGCAGATCAAGCGCTACAAGCAATTCCAGGAATCGCTGCTGCGCTCCCAGCGCGACGGCTATTCGCAGGAGGCGCGCCGCCAGGTCTTCAATTTCATGGGAAGCGGGGATATCGACATGTCCAAGGACAAGATCCAGGTCGACCACGTCGTCGGCCAGGTCAACATCAAGTCTCGTTTCGAGAACGTGACCCAGACGGTGCAGCAGGCCGCCGGCTGGCCCGAGGATCGGAAGCAGGAACTCGAGCAGTTGCTCGCCGAGTTGAAGAGCGCACTGGAGATCGTCTCGAAACAGCGTCCCGAGGACGCCGATCGAGTGACGCGCAGCGCGGAGGTCGTCGTGGCCGAGGCGACCCGCGCCAAGCCGGATGCCGGCTTCATGTCGATCAGCGCGGAGGGCCTCAAGCAGGCCGCGAAGGCCGTGGCCGACATCGCACCCGGCGTACTCGCGGTGGCAGGCAGGGTCGCAGCGTTCGTCGCCGGACTGGGCTGACGAAGGCGCTTGCCCGCCTCGGTTGGGTATGCCCCATACCGTATCGCCGAAGCCACTCGAATTGGTCGAAATTTGCAAGCTTCATGGCTCGGCGAGCCAAGTGCATGGCTTTGCGAACCAGGGCCCGGACGACGAGGGTTCCCCCTCGTCTGCCGCAAGGGGGCGGTGACTAGTCTCGCGTCCACGCCGACTCCGCATCCCGGCCCCGACGCGGAATTCGGGCGCTCTGTTCCCGCTGCCCAACCACACGCCTGGAGACACAGATGACCACTCGAGTTCCCGCCCTCCCCGCGCGCCTGCGGCGCGCCTTGCGCACGCTGCTGCCAGCCGTGACGCTGCTCGGCCTCGGCGCGCAGGCGTCCGCCAACACGCTCACCCAGAACGTCTCGTGGACGATCGACCGCGCCGGCACGTCGGCCAAGTACCGCCTCGTCGCGTACGGCGATTCGATCTACGCCGGCTACAACACCTCCATCACGAGCGCGGCGAAGTACTCGGCGCCGACGGTGGATGCGGAGTACCTGTCCGCGCTGTGGAACGCCGACATCGAGAGCGTGCGGCGCGCCAAGTCGGGCGCGGTCGCCTCCGACGTCTACGCCAACAAGATCGTCGCCGAGAAGTCGTACATGCAGGACAGCTCCACGCGCGTGGTCACCTTCGAGATGTGCGGCAACGACGGCCTGCAGGCGCGCTCGAGCTTCAAGAGCCAGACCGGCACCTGCGACTACTCCGGCATGGACAACGCGGTCAACACCTGCAAGCAGTACGTCGCCTCCGCGATGGACTTCATCAACGCCAACGCCTACGCGGGCGTCAAGGTCAAGGTGATCTCCAACCTGCACTATCCGGGCTACGCCGCGGACAACGTGCAGAGCTCGTGCAAGGACGCCACGACCAAGGCCACGGTCAACCTGCAGCAGATCTTCCTGCCGCGCCTGGCCAAGATGAACTACTGGATGTGCGAGACGGCGCGCCAGAAGGGCTTCCAGTGCGCCGACAACTTCGCGCAGTACATGGGCGCCGACTACGACAGCAACGGCGACGGCATCGTCGACTCCGTCGGGCTGCGCTACGTCGCCGGCGACACCGAGGCCGGCTACGTCGCGCGCACCACGACCACGCTGCGCTCGACGATCCGCGACGCGAACACGCATTTCGCGTCCTCCTCCACCAGCTACGACTACATCCAGTCCGACGACACGCATCCGACCTACACCGGCGGCACCGTCACGGCCGGCCTGTTCGGCGGCACCACCGGATCCGGCGCGGCGCGCTACACGTCGATGCCCGGCGGCAAGAGCCCGATCTGGAACCAGTACGGGCACGAGCGCATGGGCTGGGCGGTGTCGACGTCCAACACCCCGGCGCCCTGACGCCGAGCGCGGGCCTGCGCCATGGGCACGCCACCGCGCCACCGGCCCGATCGCGGCGCCTGGAAGCCGGCGATCGGGTTTCTCGTGATCGCCGCCGGCCTGGTGGCCGGCGCGCTCGCGGGCTGGTGGACGTCGACGTCGTCGACGCCGTCGACGGCCTCCGACGCCGGCGCGCCCACGCCTGTCGCGGCGGCCCCCGGCGCTTCGGCCTCCGTGGCCTCGGCGCCGACGAGCACGCCCGGCGTCGCGCTCGTGCGCGCGGCGCCCGCGAGCGCGCCCGCCGCGCCCGCGGCCCCGCGCATCGCGCGCCTGCGCGACCCGAACGGCGACCAGACCCCCGACATCGCCGACTTCATCAACGCCGGCGAGAAGCCGACGATGAACGAAGTCATAGACCGCCTGCACCAGGCCGGCGTGCACACCGGCCTGGGCGCGTTCAACCCGCCCGGCACGCGACCGCCGCTGGTCGGCCTGGCTGTGCCCGAGGACTTCGCGCTGCCGCCCGGCTACGTGCGCCACTACCAGGCCACCGATGACGGCCAGCGCATCGAGCCGATCCTGATGTTCGCGCCCGACTGGCAGCTGCAGGCCGCGGACGGCCGCCCTGTCGCCATGCCCGCGAATCGCGTCGTGCCGCCGGAACTGGCGCCGCCCGGACTGCCGATCCGCCGCATCGTCGTTCCCGCCCCCGTCGAAGGCCCGTGACCGCCATGAACCTCCTCGCCGCCTGGCTCTCGTCGCACTCCCGCACGCGCGACGCGGCCGCCGTCGGCGCCACGGCGCTGCTGTCGTTCGCCTACGTGCAGGGCGGCGTCGCCTGGATCCTCGGCTTCGTGGCGCTGGTGCCGTGGCTCCTGTCGCTGGACGCACAGCCCACGCTGGCGCGCACGCTGGCCAGCGCGTGGGCGATGGCCGTCGCGTTCACCCTCGCGGTGTTCGCGTGGCTGGGCAGCGCGATCGGCGCCTTCACGCAATGGGGCGACGCGGCGGGTCTCGCGCTGCTGGTCGTCGCGGCGCCGCTGTTCCAGCCGCAGTTCCTCGCGTTCGCGTTCGCGCGCCACCTGGCCGGCCGGCGCCACGGCGTCGCGCTGCGCGCCCTGGCGGCGGCCGCGGCCTGGGTCGCCTGCGAATGGGCGGTGCCGCGGTTGCTGGGCGACACGCTGGGCCACGGCCTGTACCCGTCGCGCGTGCTGCGGCAGGCGGCCGATCTCGGCGGCGCGACCGGCCTGACCTGGCTGCTGCTGCTGGCCAACGAAGGCGTCGCCGCGGCCATCGCGCGCAGGCGCTCGGGCGCGCGCTGGTTCGCGCCGCCGCTGGCGCTGGCCGCGGCGGTGCCGATGCTGCTGGCCGCCTACGGCGCCGCCGTGCTGTCCGCCACGACCGCGCCTGCCGGCAAGCCGCTGCGCCTGGGCCTCGTGCAATCCAACATCGCCGACTACGAACGCCTGCGCCGCGACCACGGCGCCGCGGCCGTCGTCCGCACGGTGCTGGACACGCACTTCGCGATGTCGTACGACGCCGTGGAGCGCCGGCATGCCGACGCGGTGTTGTGGTCGGAGACGGTGTACCCGACGACCTTCGGCCATCCCAAGAGCGAGGCCGGCGCCGAACTCGATCGCGAGATCCGGGCCATCGTCGACGCCGCCAAGGTGCCGTTCGTGTTCGGCACCTACGACGTCGACGACGCCGGCGAATACAACGCGGCCGCCTTCGTCGAACCCGGCCGCGGCCTGCTGGGCCTCTACCGCAAGACGCGCCTGTTTCCGCTGACCGAGGCGGTGCCGGCGTGGCTGGACGGCCCGACCCTGCGGCGCTGGTTGCCCTGGGCCGGCACCTGGAAGCCCGGCACGGGAGCGCGCGTGTTCCCGCTGCGCCTGGCCGACGGGCGCGAGATCCCGGTGCTGCCGCTGATCTGCCTCGACGACGTCGACGCGCAACTGGCGGTCGACGGCGCGCGCCTGGGCGCCCAGGCGATCCTCACGATGTCCAACGACGCCTGGTTCACCGAGCACCCGCAAGGCGCCGCGCTGCACCAGGCGGTGGCCGCGTTCCGCAGCATCGAGACGCGCCTGCCGCAGTTCCGCGTCACGACCAACGGCTACAGCGCCGTCATCGACGCCACGGGCCGCGTCGTCGCGGGCACGCGCATGGGCGAGCAGACGCTGGTGATCGGCGACCTGCCCGTGCGCGCGCCGCCGCGCACGCTGATGGTGGCCTGGGGCGACTGGGTCGGACGCGCCGCGGCGCTGGGCCTCGCGCTGCTGGCCGCGCTGGCGGCCTGGCGCCGCTGGGGGCTGGGCGATGCCGGCACGGCGGCGCCGCTGCCCGACGTGCTCGAACTGCCGGTGGACGTCGCCGTGCTGCCCGGGGCCGCGCGGCTGGCCGCGGGAGCGCTGCGCGTCTTCGCGCGCGGCGGCCTGCTGTGCATGATCGCCGCCGTGCTGCTGGGCGACGTGGCCTGGCAGTCCAACACCTTCGCGCAGATCCGCGTCTTCGTCGCGGCGTTCCTCGTGCCGGAGGCGGCCGCATGGTGCGTGCTGCGCGCGTTCAGGGCGCGGGCGTCGCTCGAGGACGGCGCGCTCGTGCTGGCCAGCGGCACGCGGCAGCTCGTCCTGCCCCTCGCCGACATCGCCACCGTGGCCGCGTGGCGCCTGCCCGTCCCGGGGCCGGGCCTGTCGGTGCGGCTCGCGTCGGGCGCACGCTGGGGCTACGGCCTCGCGCTCCCGCGCACGGACGCCTTCGCCCGCGCGCTGGCCGGCGCGGGCGTCCCGCTCGCGCGTGCGCCCGCGGCGTCGGCGGCCGACCGCTACGCGCGCGCCCGCCAGGCGCCGCGCCCCGGCCGGCTCCAGCACCCGGCGGTCAAGTTCGGGCTGTTGCCGTTGCTGCTCGCGATTCCCGCCTTCCGGCTGCACCAGCACATCGCGTACGGGGGGACGTTCGGCGAGTACCTGACGTTCGGGCTGCGCGCCTACGCCACGACCTTCGCGCTGTGGTGGGCCGCGTGGACGATCGCCGTGGTGCTGTGCGCCGCCGCCGTGCGCACGGCCGTCGAGGCGGCCACGCTGGCCGGCGTGGTGCTGGCGCCGGCAAGGGCCGCGCCGGCGCGCCTGGCGCTGGAGCGGCTGGGCCTGGCCGTCTTGTACCTGGGACTGCCGCTCTGGTTGGCGGCACGCCTGTTGAACGGGTGAGCACGCCGCCGGCCGCGCGCGCGGCCGGCCCGACAACCTGGGGAGACGAGCGGCGCGTGCATCATCCTGGGGATGCGGGACCGGGACGGGCGGGTCGAAGATGGCTCGTCGCAAGGAGGTGTCCCATGACTGCCTGGATCGCTCGAACCCTGCTGGCCGCGCTGCTCTGCGCGGCCGGCCCCGCGATGGCGCAGTTGGCGCAGTACGGCTACGTCGTCGGCACGCTGGAACCCGCGAAGAGCTTCCTGGAGAAGCTCGACGAACCCGACAAGGGCAAGTTCCTGCACTATCACATCTTCCTGCTGACGGCCGCCAACGTGGAGTACGAGGTGGTCATCGACGTCAACGACGTGTCGCCCACCAAGCCGCTGATCCATCGCATCGCGAGCCTCGCGACGCAGACCCCCGCCGAACTCGCCGCCAACTTCGGACCGGTCTTCGGCGCGACGAGCGACTTCCACCTGATCAGCAACACGCAGGCGAGCTTCGGGCCCCTGCTGACGCCCAACGACGCGCAGAAGCAGGCCGCCGGTGCGCTCGACTATCTCCGCCATCCCGGGCTGCTGAAGGCCATCCGGCAACTGCCCTGGCAATCCGAGCTGGCGCAGACCACGTCCGATCCGCTGCAATGGGCCCTGCCGGCCCTGGACGCGGTCTTCAAGCCGCGCGTGCACCCGGGCCAGGCCGCGAGCTTCACCAAGGTCTACGTCTTCGGCGGGCCGTTCACGTCGGGCGGCCACGGCATGCACGTGGTGCACCAGAACCAGGCCGACACGGGCAGCACGTTCTCGGCCACCAACGCGACATGGCAGGACGGCGGCGTGATCATCGAGCGCCACAACCGGGTCGGGCGTCCGCCCCTGCTGCGCTGGCTCGTGTCCCGGCAGGTCCTGATGGTGAAGTTCGCCAACCAGACGGACTTCAGCGCCGAATCCAACGACCCCGCCCATCCCGCGGCGCCGGGCCACACGGTCGCGCCCGCCGTCGACACCCACGCCGTGGGGCTGATCTGCGGCGATTTCCAGGACTTCGGTCCCATTGCCGCGACGCAGCTGGAGGTCTCCACGGCGGCGCCGTCGTCCGAGCCCGATGGCCCGAATTCGGCCCCCAGGATCGAGGTCCGCGTGAAGAAGGGCGCGTTCACCGACCTGGCCGACCCCGGCGACTTCACGCTGCTCGACACCAGCACCGACACGAGCGACGCGGGCCGCGCGTTCGGCCGCGGCTACGCCCCGATCCGCGTGCTGCACCTCCCGCCGAGGCCGGGGCATCCGGGCGGCCCGGCCATCGCCCTGCGAAGCAGCTGGTTCGTGCGCGTCCATGCCATCGATCCGGGCAGTTGGTGCGACAGCGAGGTCGGGGCCACGCTGAAGGTGTCGCACGACTGAGCCCCTCGACCAAGGGAAGGCCGTGGGATTGTCCCGCGGCCGGGTCGGCGGATAGTCGGCCACGGAGCGATTCACGCGCGCGCTCCGCTTTCAAATCCGCCGTGATGTCCATACCGCCAGGAGGTATCCAATGGCGATGCATTCAATCAAGCGCCTGATCGTGGCGCTGTCGTGCCTGGCGGCCCTCGGCCCGCTTCGGGCGTTTGCCCAGCAAGCCCCGGCGGCCGAGCCTGCGGCGTCGGCCGCGTCGATCGCGGAGAACCGCGCGTTCACCGCGGCGAGCGAGGCGGAGCGCGCGAGCTGGCGCAAGGCCCTCGCGGAAACGCCCCGCCCTTCGCGCGGGTGCTTCCGCGCGGAGTTTCCCGACACCCGCTGGCGCGCGGTGCCGTGCGACTACGCGCGGCGCCCGCTGCGCTTGCCGCTCAGCGGCGGGGGCATCCGGCTGGAGACGGTCGGCGGCTCCAGCAACGACATGATGGCCCAGGTGCCCGGCGGCATCACGCAGGCGGAAGGCTCGTTCGACAGCGTCAGCACCACCGGAGCGACGGACAGCCTGGCCGGCGCCGGCCAGTACTCGCTGCAGATCAACACCGAGTTCTTCGACACCGCCGTGTGCACCGGCCACGGGACCGGCTCCACCTGCCTGGGCTGGGAGCAGTTCGTGTTCGACCCCGACGGGACCACGAGCATGCAGTACTGGATCATCGACTACGGCCCGCCGGCCTATACCTGTCCGGCGCCGCACGGCGCGTCGTGCGACGGCATGTTCGTCTACACCGACGGCTGGTGCGAATTCCCGATCGGCGGACGAACGTACTGCGCCACGAACTCGCCGCAAGTCAACGCCGGCGCCGTCGCGCCCACCGCGCTCGCCAGCGTGAAGGTGCAGGGCAACGCCGCGGTCGGCGCGGGCGGGACCGACTCGTTCACCGCCACCGTCAGCGGCTCGGCCACCTCGGTCAACGGGGGCAACTTCTTCTCCGACCTCGGCACCAAGTGGCACTCGGCCGAGTTCAACGTGTTCGGCTTCGGCAACAGCAGCCGGGTGAATTTCGACCCCAACACGACGCTCGTCGTGCGCGTGGGCGTGGACAGCGGCGCGAGCGCCGCCCCGGGGTGCACGTTCGACAGCTTCACCGCCGAGACCAACAACCTGTCCATCGTCGACACGACGTCCGTTCCGCCGCACAACGGCCATCCCTCGCTGGTCTTCACCGAGAGCAACACCGGCACGCCCGACCCGTCGTGCTCGGCCGGGGTGAGCGTCGGCGACACGCACCTGACCACCTTCGACGGCGTGCACTACGACTTCCAGGCGTCCGGCGACTTCCTGCTCGCCGAGGTGCCCAACGAATTCACGGTGCAGGTGCGCCAGGCGTCGGGCGCGCCGCAGTGGCCAAACGCGGCGGTCAACAAGGTCGTCGCGGTGCGCATGGGCCGCACCCGCTTCGTGTTCTCCGTCGAGCCGGCCCGCGTGACGGTCAACGGCGTGGCCGCGCCCGGCGGCGTCGAGCGCCCGCTGATGCTGGCCGACGGCGTGCAGCTGCGGCGCCAGGGCAACGTCTACACCGCGTCCGACAAGCATGGCAATCGCGTTCGCGCCACCCTGAACAGCAACTGGATCGACACCGGCGTGATGATCGGCCACACGCCCAGCCACGTGCGCGGGCTGCTCGGCAACCCGGGCGGCGACGGCGCGAGCCTGCTGACGTCGACGGGCAAGCACATCGCGGCGCCCGTCCCGTTCAAGGTTCTCTACGGCACCGTCACTCCCGGCTGGCGCGTGCCGGCCGGCAAATCGCTGCTGGGCAAGGGCCGCGGCGTCAAGTACGGCGTCCCGTCCCGCCCGTTCTACGCACAGGACCTGCCGCCCGACTTCGCGGAGCGCGGGCGCGCCTTGTGCGCGCGCGCGGGCGTGCAGGACAAGCAGGCGCTCGAGGACTGCATGCTCGACGTCGCGGTGCTCAAGGACGAGGCGGCGGTCAACGCGTACGTCCGCATCGCCGCGGGCCAGGGCTCGGTGCCCAAGCCGGTGCGCGGCGCGCCGCAGTGAGGCGACGCGCTGGCGTGCGGGAAGATGGGCAACCCGGCCCGCACGCCGATCTCCGGGCCCGGGCCTACAGTTCGCGGTCCAGGTTCGCAAGCCCGGCGCGGGTCAGCTTGTCGCCGGCTTCGGAGAAGACCGCGCGCAGCTCGCCGCTGCCGGCGTGACCTGCCGCGGCGGCGAACCGCGCGGCCATGGCCAGCTGGGCCAGGGCCGAGAGCTTGATCGGCCAGGGATCCGGTCCAGGATCCGGATGCCGATGCCCACCCGGCTTCACGACGATGCCGGGCAGCGGCGGGCATAGTTCGTCCACTTCGGCCATCAATCGCCTCTCGACGAGCGCGCCGTCGTCGCGCTTGAGCCAGCCATCGAGGTTCATCGCCAACGAGGCGGTGCCGATCAATCGGTCTGCGATCTCGAGCCCGACCGCGACTTCGCGCGGCGGCAGCGGCTGCGGATTGAGCGCCGCCAGCACGCCCTGATTGGCGACCAGGGCCCTCACGTCGAAGCCCGCGCGTTGCCACGGCTCGGGAAGCGGTCCGTGGACGGCGCGGTCGCCCACCCGGATCTCGGCGCCGACCAGTTCCCACCAATGGGGCCAGCAATGGTTCAACTCGAACATGGCCTTGACCAAGGCCCTGGCACTGACAAGGTGCGCCTGCACGGCGCTCGCTCTTTCCATCATCGTTCTCCCGCAATTGGACGAAGTTCGACTCGACCTCGGGGCGACGCCGGTCGATCGGCATCCGGGCCCCGAGCACGTCGGGACGTTGTAGCGAACCGGCCCCCGGACCACATCCTCAAGCTTGCGGATCGGCGAGTCGTCATTTCACCGGTAGCGGCCGGTCGAGCGCCGGCGTCCGGCTCCTGGCCGTCGACGGCGGCTTCATGCGCCGGCGCGTCCTGCGATGCGGAAACGCTCAGCGAACGTCCACTTCACGACACGGGCGCGGAGCCGCCGAACGCATCGCCGCGTCGACCGCATGGGCCAGCATCGCCGGGGCGATGACCCGGCGGTGCGCGGACGCGATCAGCGCCATGTAGATCCGGCCGAACCAGTTCGTGCAGGCGACACGGTTGGCCATCGCGAACTCGACGGCGCCATCGTCCAGGAGGCGCACGCCGATGCAGGTCCGGAACACGAGATGCTTGTCGTCCGCGCCCAGGATGACTTGCGCGGAGCGCCCGTCCGCCGCGATCGACTGCGCGTGCACGGGAAACCGGCCGTCGAAGCGAACGGGCGCCGACGCGCTCAGCAGCGAAGACACCGGGCATCCGAGCGGCGAGGTGCGCAGTCCGAACGGATGCACGAGCACATTGCGCAAGGCCATCATCCGGGTGACGTCCCGCGGCGGGTTGTCGATGAATCCCGCCAGCATCGCCGCCAGCCAGGATGCGGCGTCGCGACCCGGCGCCCGCGCGGACGCCACGGCCAGCGTGAACGCGTCCTCGTGATGGACGACCTTGTCCTGCAGTTCGCCGCGCAGGAGGCAGTCGTCCGCCAGGGCGTGGCGGGCCATGACCCGGGCGTCCTGGACGACGCTCACGTAGCCCGGACGAAACCCGAAGCCGAGGCGCCAGCGCTGGACGTGGCCGGCGAGCGAGCGAAAGCGCGCGCAGGCCGCTTCGAGCAGGCCGCCGGGACGATCGTGCAGCGACAGTGTCGTCGTGGCCACGGGTCCGGTCGATGGCGAGGCGGCCAACCATCGGAGGACGCCGTCCGGCAGCAGTTCGGTGAGCGACGGGATGTCGGCTTCGTCGCTCAGCACGCGACGACGCGCCTCGTCGTTCAACGCACCCCCCAGCTCGTTGGTGTGCGTCGACAGCGCGAACAGCGCCGGGTGGGCCGTTCGCGGGCGCAGCGGCGCGAACTGGTGCCAGGTCTCGCCCGAGAACCGAACGGTGAACAGGCAGTCCGGCGGCACGTTCACATGATGCAGGGCGCCCAGGAAACTCGCGGGGTCGCGCTCGAGCTCGGCCGGCGTGGCGCTCGAGAACCGCAGCTGCGCTCCGCCGCTGCCGGAGACCGCGGTGAACACGCGATGGCCGGCGTGGCGATGGAACGGATGGCCGCCCTGGCCGACACTGAACGAGTACAGCGCCGTCGCGTCGCCCGTCCTGAAGTCGGTGCTGCCCAGCTTGGCCGAGGGTTCGTCCAGTTCATCGACGAAGCGCCCGTGCTGCCGCTGGCGCGCCTGCGCCTCGAAGTACAGGCGGTCGCCCGCGCCGTGGCCGAGGCGCGCGACCAGGCTGACCTCCACCGGCACCCGCCCCGGCCGCGTTGGGATCGTGACGAAGGGGAACGTCGCCGTGCGGCGTGTCGCGCGGGCCGCGATGCCGGCCGAACGGGCCATCGATGCGTTCATGGTGTCGCTCTCGTCGGTGTCGAACGTCGAGGGGCCTCAGGTCGCGCTGCCCTTGCGGCGCCGCGCCAGCGCGGCGCTTTCCTTCTTCAGCGGCCCGCCCACGGGGCAGAACGTCGCGAGCATGTCGTGCAGCGTGCCGAGCAGATTGCCGTCGGCCAGGCTGTAGTGGACGAACTGGCCGCGCTTCTCGCTCGTGACGAGGCCCGCCTCCTCCAGGATGCGCAGGTGCTTGGAGAGCGAGGGCTTGGTCATGTCGAAGCGCTCGGCGATCTCGCCGGCGGTGAGCGACGCCTCCGACAGGTAGGCCAGGATCCGCCGCCGCGGCGTCGAGGCCAGCGCGGCGAAGACGTTGTCTTCTTTCATGTCTCTCTCAAGGTATTTATTTAGCCATTTAGCTAATTAGCTAATTAGCTAATTAGTTCATCCTAACATCGACTCGCCGCGGGCCGCAAGAGGCCTGGTTGACGAGTCATCCAACATATTGGACACTAACTCCACCATGGAAGAGTCCCGCCCCGACACCCTCAACGACCGCATCGCCGCCCGCGTCCGCGACCTGCGCGCGGCCTCCGGCCTCTCCCTCGACGCCCTCGCCACCCACTGCGGCATCAGCCGCTCGATGATCTCGCTCATCGAACGCGGCGAGAGCAGTCCGACCGCGGTCCTGCTCGAGAAGCTCGCCAGCGGACTGGGCGTCCCGCTCGCGGCGTTGTTCGATGCACCGCAGCCGTCGGCGAGTCCCGTGGCACGCGCCGTCGACCAGCCCTCGTGGCGCGATCCGCATTCGGGCTACGTGCGCCGCAACGTCTCGCCGAGCGGCGTCGGCTCGCAGATCCAGATCGTGGAGGTGCGCTTTCCCGCCAAGGCGCGCGTGTCGTACGAGACCGGGCCGCGCGAGCCGGTGATGCACCAGCAGGTGTGGGTCATCGAAGGCGCGATCGACATCACCGTGGGCGACGAGCGCCACCGCCTGGGCACCGGCGACTGCGTCGCGATGGTGCTGGACAAGCCGATCACCTTCCACAACCCGCACAAGGTCGCCGCGCGCTACGCCGTGGTGCTGGCGTCCATGCCCTACCCCTTGCCGTTCCGGAGATCCCATGGCGACCAGCGCCCCAGCCTCTACCCTTGACGTCCGCCGCCTGGATCACCCGGGCGACGGCGACCTGCAGGCGCTCGCCGACGTGCTGGTCGACTGCGTCGAGGGCGGCGCGTCGGTCAGCTTCATGCTGCCGATCACGCGCGAGAAGGCGCTGGCGTTCTGGCGCAAGGTGGCCGACGGCGTCGCGCGCGGCGAACGCGTGCTGCTGGTGGCCGAGGATGCGCAAGGCATCGTGGGCACCGTGCAGGTGGTCCTCGATCAACCCGAGAACCAGCCGCATCGCGCCGACGTCGCCAAGATGCTGGTGCACCGCCGTTCGCGCCGCCAGGGCGCAGGCGCGGCGTTGATGCGCGCGGCCGAGGCCGCGGCGCGCGACGCCGGCAAGACCTTGCTCGTGCTCGACACCGCCGACGCCACCGCCGCCCGCCTCTACGCGCGGCTCGGCTGGCAGGCCGCCGGCACGATCCCGCGCTACGCGCTGCTGCCCGGCGGCGGCGAGTGCGCGACGACCTATTTCTACCGCTCGCTGACGGACTGAGACGCCGCGGGACACGCAGGCAACGCGACGCGGTGCGCCGTGTCGCCGTCGGTCGTCGCGACGATGGGCTTCTGCGCCGCGGTCGCCCAGCGCGCGGCGGGCCACCAGCGCTCCGAATCGCCAGGCCGCAGCGCCGTCGGCTCGATGCTCTGGCCCGGACGCGGCGTGAGCACCGGGGTGTCCGTGCAGCGGGCCGCCGCGAGCACGCGTTCCACGGGTTCCGTCCAGCCATGCGGCGCGAGACGGAACAGGCCCCAGTGGACGGGGATCAGCGCCCTCGCCCGCACGCGCTGCGCCGACAGCACCGACTGCTCCGGCCCCAGGTGCCAGTCCGGCCAGGCGGCGTCGTACTGGCCCGCCTCGATGAGCGCGACATCGAACGGGCCGAAGCGCCGGCCGATGTCCGCCATCCCGTCGAACAGGCCGGTGTCGCCCGAGTAGTAGACGCGGTGGCGCTCGCCCACCAGCGCGAACCCGCCCCACAGCGTGAGGTCGCTGCGCGGGTTCACGCGCCCGGACGCGTGACGCGCGGGCAGGAGCGTGACCGCCAGCGCGCCCACGCGCGTGGACTGCCACCAGTCGAGCTCGACGATCCGCTCCGGCGCGATGCCCCAGCGCTGCAGGTGCGCGCCGATGCCCAGCGGAACGACGAACACGGTCTTCCACGCACGCATCGCGACGATGGTGGCCCAGTCGAGATGGTCGTAGTGGTCGTGCGAGATCAGCACGGCGTCGACCGGCGGCAGTTGCGCCAGCGCGATGGTCGGCGGATACCAGCGGCGCGGACCGATCCACTCGACGGGCGACGCGCGATCGCTCCAGATCGGGTCCGTGAGCACGCGAACGCCGTCCACCTCGAGCAGCGTCGACGAGTGTCCGAACCACGTCACGCGCAGGCCGCTGGCGGGCGCGGTGGCGAGGACGGCGGGATCGGTCGACGCCACGGGCACCGGCGCGGCCGGTTCGTTGTCGGGGACGCTGGACAGGCCGTGCCGAAACGCGTCGAGCATGTCGTTCCACATGGCCTGCGGATTGCGGAACTCGCCGTCATGCCATTCGGGCGAACGCTCCATGCGCGCGAGCCG
>FTJN01000086.1_pt1 | contig 16782 bp, 16 predicted proteins | sample 1658361 | NCBI WGS metagenome assembly FTJN01 (sample SAMEA3914819, study PRJEB12502) | metagenome | biome: forest; material: soil | place: Canada | collected 2010-06-26 | depth 0.3 m | reverse complement strand
GGCGTGGATCCTGCGACTGCGCGCAGGATGACCGTGTCTCGTCATCCTGCGCGCAGTCGCAGGATCCACCCCCGCCGTTCGGGCGCTCAGCGCGGAATCTGGCGCGGCTTGCCTTCGCGGTCGATCGCCACGTAGGTCAGGTTGGCTTCGGTCACCTTGACCACTTGAACGTCGGCCGGGTTGCGCTCGGCGTAGACCTCCACGCGGACCGTGATCGAGGTGTTGCCGATGCGTTCGACCGTCGCGTAGAAGCTCAGCAGGTCGCCGATCGATACCGGCTGCTTGAAGATGAACTGGTTGACCGCGACGGTGGTCACGCGGCCGCGCGACAGGCGCGCGGGCAGCACGGAGCCGGCGATGTCGACCTGGGCCATGATCCAGCCGCCGAAGATGTCGCCGTTCATGTTCGAATCCGCCGGCATCGGCATCACGCGCATCACCAGCTCCTTGTCGGAGGGCAGTGAGGCGGGCGCTTGCGTGGTCGCTTGCAGTTCGGCGTGGGTCATCGGGTGTTTCCAGAAATCGAGCTCGACATGGATTGTGCTTGAAAGGGTTTACCCTGTGTTTTCATTTGCGCGACGAAATCGGCGGCGGCGGCCTCTAAACTGCGTCGCCGGCTTGCCGGGCAACAAGAAACACCGTTTCCACGGAGCTGGAAGCCGGTGAGGGTGACCAGGGCGACCGCCGCGAGGCTGTCGCCCTTCGTCTTGATGGCCGACCGATTCTTGTTATCGTCCTCGCCGCCCCCACTTGCGCTGCCCATGCACCCGAATCCTCCCGCCGCCGCCAGAGACGCCACGCCCGCCACCGAGCCCCGCAGCGACTGGCACACCCTCAAGCGGCTGATGCCCTACTTCTGGGAATACCGCGTGCGCATGGTGATCGCGCTGCTGTTTCTCATCGGCGCGAAGGTGGCCAGCGTCAGCGTGCCGCTGCTGCTCAAGCGGCTCGTGGACGCGCTCAACATCTCCACCACCGACCCGCGCGCGCTGCTGGTGGTGCCGCTGGGACTGCTGCTCGGCTACGCCGGCCTGCGGCTGGCGATGACGCTGTTCACCGAGCTGCGCGAGATCGTGTTCGCGCGCGCGACGTTCGGCGCGGCCAAGCGCGTGTCGCTGGAGACCTTCGAGCACCTGCACGCGCTGTCGTTGCGCTTCCACCTCGAGCGCCAGACCGGCGGCCTCACGCGCGACATCGAGCGCGGCCGCAGCGCGCTGCAGACGCTGGTGTCGTACTCGCTGTACACCATCATCCCGACGCTGGTGGAGCTGTCGTTCGTGCTGGTGCTGCTGGGCCACAAGTTCGACATGGGCTACGTGTGGATCACGCTCACCGCGCTCGTGTTCTACGGCACGTTCACGATCACGATCACCGAGTGGCGCACCAAGTACCGCAAGGCGATGAACGAGCTCGACTCGAAGGCCAACACGCGCGCCATCGACGCGCTGCTGAACTTCGAGACGGTGAAGTACTTCAACAACGAGCAGTACGAGTCGGCGCGCTACGAGACCGGCCTCGAGGCGTATCGCGCGGCGCAGATGAAGTCGCAGGCCACGCTGTCGATGCTCAACACCGGCCAGCAGCTGATCATCGCCGGCAGCCTGGTCGCGCTGCTGTGGCGCGCCACCGGCGGCGTGATCGCGCACGCGATGACGCTGGGCGACTTCGTGATGGTCAACGCGCTGCTGATCCAGCTGTACGTGCCGCTGAACTTCCTGGGCGTGCTGTACCGCGAGGTCAAGCAGGGCCTGACCGACCTCGAGCGCATGTTCGCGCTGCTGGAGAAGGACCGCGAGATCGCCGACGCGCCCGATGCGACGGTGCTGGAGATCGCCGGCGGGGCGGTGCGCTTCGACAACGTCAGCTTCGCCTACGATCCGGCGCGGCCCATCCTGCACGACGTCAGCTTCGAGATCCCCGCCGGCAAGACGGTGGCCGTCGTCGGGCCCAGCGGCGCGGGCAAGAGCACGCTGGCGCGGCTGCTGTACCGCTTCTACGACGTCAGCGGCGGCGCGATCCGCATCGACGGCCAGGACCTGCGCGCGATCACGCAGCACAGCCTGCGCAAGGCGATCGGCATCGTGCCGCAGGACACGGTGCTGTTCAACGACACGGTGGCCTACAACATCGCGTACGGCCGGCCCGGCGCGACTCAGGAACAGATCGAGGGCGCCGCGCGCGCCGCGCGTATCCACGACTTCATCGCCGCCACGCCCAAGGGCTACGACACGATGGTGGGCGAGCGCGGGCTGAAGCTGTCCGGCGGCGAGAAGCAGCGCGTCGCGATCGCGCGCACGCTGCTCAAGAACCCGCCGCTGATGATCTTCGACGAAGCCACCTCGGCGCTCGACTCGGCCAACGAGCGCGCGATCCAGGCCGAGCTGTCGCAGGCCGCGCAAGGCCGCACGACGCTGGTGATCGCGCACCGCCTGTCGACGGTCGTCAACGCCGCCCAGATCCTGGTGATGGCGGAGGGCCGCGTCGTCGAACGCGGCACGCACCCCGAGCTGCTGGCGCTGGACGGCCGCTACGCGCACATGTGGCGCCTGCAGCAGACGCACGGCGACACCGCCGCGGCCAGCGACGCGCCCGACTCGCCGACTTTGGGCGACTCGGCGTTCGAGCACGCCTGAGTAATACACTGGCCGCGTGGAAACCAAGTGGCTTGAAGATTTCGTCAGCCTGGCCGAGACGCGCAGCTTTTCGCGATCCGCCCAGCTCCGGCACGTCACGCAGCCGGCGTTCTCGCGGCGCATCCAGGCGCTCGAGGCCTGGGCCGGCCTCGACCTGGTCGATCGCTCGTCGTATCCGACGCGCCTGACCCCGGCCGGCGAGACCTTCCATGGCCAGGCGCTCGAGGTGCTGGGCAGCCTGCAGGCCACCCGCAACATGATGCGCGGGCTGCAGGCCGGCGGCGCCGACATGATCGAGTTCGCCGTGCCGCACACGCTCGCCTTCACGTTCTTCCCGACCTGGCTGATGGACCTGCGCAAGCGCTTCGGCGAGATGAAGAGCCGGCTCATCGCGCTCAACGTGCACGACGCGGTGATGCGCCTGACCGAAGGCAGCTGCGACCTGCTGGTGGCCTACCACCACGCCTCGCAGCCGCTGCAGCTGAGCCCCGACCGCTACGAGATGCTGAGCCTGGGCCAGGAGACGCTGGCGCCGTACGCCAAGGGCGGCGCCGACGGCAAGCCGCTGTTCCGCCTGACCACGACCGGCCACGCGCGCATCCCGTTCCTGGGCTACGCGTCGGGCGCGTACATGGCGCGGCTCGTCGACCAGATCCTGAAGTCCACGCCCGTCCTGCCCCACCTCGACACCGTCTACGAGACGGACATGGCCGAGGGCCTGAAGGCGATGGCGCTCGAGGGCCACGGCATCGCCTTCCTGCCTTCCAGCTCCGTCAAGAAGGAGTTGCGGGCGCGCCGGCTGGTGTCGGCGGCGCCGCTGCAGGACGACGCGGGCCATGCCTACGAGGTGACGATGGAGGTGCGGATCTACCGCGAGCGGCCGGAGCTGGCCCGCCATCCGAAGTCGGGGGCGCAGGCGCTGTGGGATTTCCTTCGGCTCGGCTAGGACCTCGGCCACCTTGCAACATGCCGGCGCTCGTCGCATGCTGGATTACCGGTCTTCCTGGATTTTTAAGTAATAACCCTCATGGGCTCATGCAAATGATGCATGATGCCGCCTCCAAATGGCATTGGCGCCGCTGGTCGGCGCCGCATAAAGTCCGCGACCATGCAAGTTTCAACGCGCCACCGCGTCTCCCGCATCGCTCTCGACGCCCGTGCCCGAAAGGGCTCGTTCGTCCTGGGTGTCTCGCTCGCGACGGCAATCGCCGCCGCCTGCCTCGTGTCTCCGGCGCAAGCCAAGAAGGCCGACGCCGCCGCCTCGCAGCCCGAGGACGCGGGCCCGCATCCCGTCCTCGACCGGATCCGCGCATCGGGCCGCATCGTGCTGGCGCACCGCGAGTCCTCGCTGCCGTTCTCGTACTACGACTCCAACAAGAAGCCGGTCGGCTACGCGCTGGACCTGTGCAAGGACGTCGCCGAGGCCGTGCGCAAGCACCTGGGGCTGAAGTCCATCGAGATCGCCTACCTGCCGATCACCACGGCCACCCGCATCGACGCGATCGTGACTGGCAAGGCCGACCTGGAGTGCGGCGCCACCACCAACAACGCCGAGCGCCGCCAGAAGGTCGCGTTCACGATCCCGCACTACATCACCGGCTCGCGCTACGCGGTGCGCGCCGACAGCACCATCGAGGAACTCGCGCAGTTCGAGGGCCACGTGCTGGTGTCCACCGCGGGCTCGACGCCGTTCAAGGCGATCGATACCGCCAACAAGGATCGCCTGCTGCGCATCGACGTGAAGCCGGTCAAGGACAACGCCGAGGCGATGAAGATGCTGAGCGACAAGACCGCCGACGGCTTCGCGATGGACGACGTGCAGCTGTACGGCCTGATCTCCGAATCGGCCAATCCGGCGCAGTTCAAGGTGGTGGGCAAGTTTCTCACGATCGAGCCGCTGGCCATCATGATGAGCAAGGACGACGCGGCCTTCAAGAAGGTCGTGGACGACGAGATGCGCCACCTGATCCGGTCCGGCGAGGCGGACAAGATCTACGACCGCTGGTTCATGAAGCCGATCCCGCCCCGGAACGTGTCGATGAACCTGCCCATGAGCTACCTGCTGCGCGACTCCTGGAAGTATCCTTCGGACGCCGTCGCCAACTAGCACCAGAATGGTGTGGCCCAGTACGTGCTTTCACGAACGGCCTGGGAGTGACATAGATCCTAGACTCGGCGCAAGGCTGCCGAAAGCTGCCCCTTTCCCGGACTGGCCCTCGGCCAACGAATTCGCAACCGTCTCTCTCTCTCGAAGAATCAGGAGCACAAATGAAGAAGTCCCTATTGGTCGCCACCCTCCTGGCAGCCGCGTTCGCGGCCCAGGCGCAGACCACCGACACGCTGAAGAAGATCAAGGACACGGGCGCCGTCGTCATGGGCGTGCGCGGCTCCTCCGGTGCGCTGTCCTACACGCTGGGCGAGGGCAAGTACGCCGGCTTCCACGTCGAGCTGTGCCAGCGCGCGCTGGCCGACATCCAGAAGCAGCTGGGCCTGGCCAAGCTGGACATCAAGTACCAGGAAGTGACCTCGGCCAACCGCATCCCGCTGGTGCAGAACGGCACCGTGGACATCGAGTGCGGCTCCACCACCAACAACGAGGCGCGTGCCAAGGACGTCGCCTTTGCTCACACCGCCTATGTCGAGGAGGTGCGCATCCTGACCAAGGTCAACTCCGGCATCAAGAGCATCGCCGACCTGAACGGCAAGAGCGTCGCCACGACGACCGGCACCACTTCCGTGCAGCTGCTGCGCAAGCACGAGCGCGCGACGGGCGTCGACTTCAAGGAAGTGTTCGGCAAGGACCACGCCGACAGCTTCCTGCTGCTCGAATCCGGCCGCGCCGACGCGTTCGTGATGGACGGCCAGATCGTCGCGGGCCTGGCGTCCAAGTCCAAGAACCCGGCCGACTACCACATGGTCGGCGAAGTGCTGTCGGTCGAGCCGATCGCCATCATGGTGCGCAAGGACGATCCGGCCTTCCTGGCCGCCGTCAACAAGACCATCGACGGCCTGGCGAAGTCGGGCGAGATGGCCAAGCTGTACGACAAGTGGTTCATGCAGGCGATCCCGCCGACCAACACCAAGGTGGGCCTGCCGGCGTCGGAAGCGACGAAGAACGCCTGGAAGAACCCGAACAGCATGGGCACGGAAGCCCTGGCCGCTTCGGTCAAGAAGTAAACGCCGCGACGCCGTCGGTGCGCTTCCCGCGCCCCGGCGGCCCGCTGCAACGTTTCTCGCGCGCGCGGGCCTGACACACGGGCGCCGCGCGCGTCGCAAATGAAGGCCGGACGCAGGGGCGGGCGGCACGACACGAGGAGAAGAGGGTGAGCGACTGGATCCCGGCCATCAAGGCCAGCGCGGCGGTGATGTGCAAGAGCACCAGCGACGAGACGGTCTACCCGGCTTGCTGGGCGGGCAAGGGCGACCTCACCTACCTGCAGTGGCTGATCCATTCCTGGGGCTGGACCTTGCTGGTCGCCCTGGTGGCGCTGGTCATCGCCCTCGGGATCGGACTGGTCATCGGCGTGATGCGCACGCTGCCGAACAAGGCCGTCGCCACGTTCGGCGAGGCGTGGACGGAGTGCTTCCGCAACATCCCCATCCTCGTGCAGCTGCTGATCTGGTACCACGTGGTGCCCGAGCTGATCCCCGTGCTCAAGAGCGTGCCGGAGGCCGTGCTGGCCTGCATCGGGCTGGGCCTGTTCACGTCGGCGCGCATCGGCCAGCAGGTCAAGGCCGGAATCAACACGCTGCCCCAGGGCCAGCGCTACGCGGGCCTGGCGATGGGCCTCACGCTGGGCCAGACCTACCGCTTCGTGCTGCTGCCGGTGGCGCTGCGCGTGGTGCTGCCCACGCTGACGTCGGAGTCCATGAACATCATCAAGAACTCCTCGGTGGCCTACGCCATCGGCATCACCGAGATGATCTACTTCGCGACGCAGGCGGGCGAGGAGACGTCGATGCACATCACGATGTACTTCTGGGTGACCGTGCTGTACTTCATCTCCGCGTACACGATCAACCGCCTCGCCGCGCTGGTCGAGAGGCGCTCGCGCCTGCCCGGCACCCTGGGGAGCGCACGCTGATGGCACTCACACTCGACTATTCGTTCCTGACGGCCGACGTCGTCAAGAACAACATCGTCCCGGGCCTGGTCTACTCGCTCGAGCTGACGCTGGTGGCCATGGTCATCGGCGTGGTGATCGGCACGCTGGTCGCGCTGATGCGCCTGTCGTCCATCAAGGCCTTCCAGCGTTTCGCGACCGTCTACGTCGACGCGTTGCGATCGATACCGCTGCTGATGGTGATCCTCTGGTTCTACCTGCTGATCCCGCCGGGCTTCTACGCGGCGATCGCCGGCCAGTTCGGGCTGGATCACCGGGCGGAGTTCTCCGCCGTCATCACGTTCTCCATCTTCGAGGCCGCGTACTACTCCGAGATCATGCGCGCGGGCATCCAGTCGGTCTCGCGCGGCCAGGTCAACGCCGGCTACGCGGTGGGCATGACGTACTCGCAGTGCATGCGGCTCATCGTGCTGCCGCAGGCCTTCCGCAACATGCTGCCGGTGCTGCTCACGCAGACGATCGTGCTGTTCCAGGACACGTCGCTGGTCTACGCGATCGGCGCCTACGATTTCCTGAAGGGCTTCATCACCGTCGGCCAGATCTACAACCGCCCCGCGGAAATCCTGCTGCCGGCCGCCGCATCCTATTTCATCCTGTGCTTCGGCCTGTCGATGCTCGTGCGTCGCCTGCAGGCCAAGATCCAGATCATCCGCTGAGCGAACATCCATGATCGACATCAAGAACATCTCCAAGTGGTATGGCAGCTTCCAGGTGCTGACCGATTGCACGACGACGATCAGCAAGGGTGACGTCGTCGTCGTCTGCGGACCCTCGGGCTCCGGCAAGTCGACGCTGATCAAGACGGTCAACGCGCTCGAGCCGATCCAGAAGGGCGACGTCGTCGTCGATGGCACGTCCATCTCCGACCCCAAGACCAACCTGCCCAAGCTGCGCTCGCGCGTGGGCATGGTGTTCCAGCACTTCGAGCTGTTCCCGCACCTGTCGATCACCGACAACCTCACGCTGGCGCAGATCAAGGTGCTGGGCCGCACGAAGGACGAATCGCTCAAGCGCGGCCTGAAGATGCTGGACCGCGTGGGCCTGTCCGCGCAGAAGGACAAGTTCCCCGGCCAGCTGTCCGGCGGCCAGCAGCAGCGCGTGGCCATCGCCCGCGCGCTGTCGATGGACCCAATCGTGATGCTGTTCGACGAGCCGACCTCCGCGCTCGACCCCGAGATGGTGGGCGAGGTGCTCGACGTGATGGTGGGCCTGGCCCACGAAGGCATGACCATGATGTGCGTGACGCACGAGATGGGCTTCGCCAAGCGAGTCAGCAACAAGGTGATCTTCATGGACGCCGGCAAGATCGTCGAGGACTGCTCGAGCGCCGACTTCTTCGGCAAGCCCGAAGAGCGCTCGCCGCGGGCGAAAGACTTTCTCTCCAAGATCCTCCAGCACTGATGACGACGGGCCGCGCAGCGGCCCGTTTTCTTTCCGGCGGTCAGGCCTCGTGCCGATGTACGGCGAGGTGCCTGGCATCTTCTCGTTCGCGCCGTGACGCTGGCGACCGGGATGCCGTCGTCGCGGACGTGAAGGAGCCTGGCGCCGATCGTGAGCGGGGCCGGCGTCAGGCACCGCACCGTGTCGCTGGCCACGCATCGTGCAATGGCGGCATCGTGTGCGACACGATGCGGTGCCAGACACCTCCGGAGGCGCCGCCTTCAGCGCCGAGCCTCGGCGGCTGCTTCGGTGTCGAAGAAGCCGGTGAAGCGCGCGATGCGCCCGTCGCGCAGTTGCCAGACGTGGACCCACGGCGTCTCGAACGTGCGGCCGGTGGCGCGCGCGATCGTGCGCTCGTGGCCGATCACGGTCACGTGGTCCGGACCGGCGAGGAACTCACGCGGCTCGAAGGACTGGATGTCGTCCAGCCGCGCGACCTCGCCGAACCATTCGCCGACCTGGGCCTGGCCGCTCGCGCGGCCGGTGTAGCCCGCGCCGTGATCGCCGTGGAACTGCCAGTCGACGTCGGGCGTCGTCAAGGCGAGCAATGCGGGGATGTCGCCGCGGCCGAAGCAGCCATAGGCGTTTTGAATCAGGGCCAGTGGATCGTTCATGGATGTCTCCTTCGGGTTGTCCGGCGGATCTCACGCACGCCAGTGTCCCGATTACGCGTCGGGATTGATCCCGGATTCAAGCCACATCCCCCACGTTTCAAAGCTCGAGCGCCATGTAGCGGATCCGGTCTCGGAACGCCTCCGGCATCTCGATCGGGTACGGCGCGCAGTCGACGAAGCCCAGCGATTCGTACAGCGCCTGCGCCGCTTGCATGAATGGCAGCGTGTCCAGGCGCACGACGCGGTAGCCGAACCGGCGTGCGTCGTCGACGAGCCGGCGCGTGATCGCCTCGCCCAGCCGCCGGCCACGCGCGTTGGGACGCACGAACACGCGTTTCAGCTCGGCGATGCCCTCGGCGCTGCGACGCAGTCCGCCCATCGCGACCAGTTCACCGTCCACCTCGACCAGGTAGAACAGGCCATCGGGCGGCGCATCGCCGCAGACCTTGTCGATGATCGTGGGCACGTAGTCGGCCACCTCCGCGCCGAGCACCTCGCGGACCGTCAGGCCGGTCGTCTTCTCGATTTCAAAGAACACCCAGGCGACGTGCTCGATGTTGAGCGCGATCAGCGCGGCGCGGTCGGCGACGGGATCGGCTATTCGAAAGGTCGGGTTGCTCAAGCGGGCCTTCTCCTGAAGTCGGGCAGTTTGCTCATTGTGCGTTCCGCGGGCCGGGCTGATTCGGTGCGCCGATGCCGGGTCATCCTGCGCGCAGTCGCAGGATCCAGAATTCGTCCAACCAGCAGCAAGGTCCCGCCAATCCGGATTTTCCTTTTCTATCAAATCGACCTTCCACTGCCGGCCTCGATTCTTGATCTTCTAGAGCGTGCCGCGTCGTTGGCTGGCAAGGATGTAGACATACGCGGCCTTGGGCATGCGACTTTCCCGTGGGTGGATTCTGCGACTGCGCTTCGCTCCGCGCAGAATGACAGGGTTGGCCGCGACAGCTCTGCGCGCAATCGCAGGATTCGCCCGATCCCGTCGCCCCGTGCTCAATCGCAAGATTCGCCCGATTTCGACGCGCGCCCGCCTGCCAGAGCTCGTCATCCTGCGCGAAGTCGCAGGATCCACGCTGGCGAACGACGCCGCCGCAGGGGTGGATCCTGCGACTTCGCGCAGGATGACGGACATCGCAGCGCGGCAGAGCCCCGCGGGCACTGACCATGAGGGAAAATGTCCACCATGATGACGCTCAACGAACTCTCGATCCAGACGCCGGACGACTGGCACCTGCACATCCGCGACGGCGCGGCCATGGCCGCCGTGGTGCCCTACACCGCGCGCCAGTTCGGCCGCGCGATCATCATGCCCAACCTGCGCCCGCCCATCACGACCACCGCGCAGGCCGTGGCCTACCGCGAGCGCATCCTGGCCGCGCTGCCCGAAGGCAGTTCGTTCGAGCCGCTGATGACGCTGTACCTCACCGACAACCTGCCGCCCGACGAGATCCGGCGCGCGAAGGACGCCGGCGTCGTGGCCGTCAAGCTGTATCCGGCCGGCGCCACCACCAATTCGGACGCCGGCGTCACCGACCTGCGCAAGACCTACAAGACGCTGGAGGCGATGCAACGCGAGGGCCTCAAGCTGCTGGTGCACGGCGAGGTCACGCGCCCCGACGTCGACCTGTTCGACCGCGAGGCCGTCTTCATCGACGACGTGTTCGAGCCGCTGCGCCGCGACCTGCCCGAGCTGAAGGTGGTGTTCGAGCACATCACGACCAAGGAAGCCGCGCAGTACGTGGCCGAGGCCGACGCCCACACCGCCGCGACGATCACCGCGCATCACCTGCTGTACAACCGCAACGCGATCTTCCAGGGCGGCCTGCGTCCGCACTACTACTGCCTGCCGGTGCTCAAGCGCGAGGTGCACCGCCTCGCGCTGATGGACGCCGCCACGTCCGGCAGCGCCAAGTTCTTCCTCGGCACCGACAGCGCGCCGCACGCGTCGGTCATGAAGGAGGCCGCGGTCTGCGGCGCCGGCTGCTTCACGGCGCTGTCCGCGCTGGAGCTCTATGCCGAGGCGTTCGACAACGTCGGCGCGCTCGACAAGCTCGAAGGCTTCGCGAGCCACCACGGCCCCGACTTCTACGGCCTGCCGCGCAACGCCGGCACGGTCACGCTGCGCCGCGAGGCGTGGGAACTGCCGGCGGCCGTACCCTTCGGCGACGCGGAGCTCAAGCCTTTGCGCGCCGGCGAGACACTGGGCTGGAAGCAGGCCTGAGCGGCGTGCCGCGGGTCGCGTTGGAGCCTGCGATCGCGGCGGACGCCGAAGCGCTGGTCGCGATCCGCATCGCGGCGATGCGCGAGAGCCTCGAACGCCTTGGCCGTTTCGACCCGCTGCGCGCGCGCGACCGCTTCCTCGCCGGTTTCGATGCGACGGTGACGCGCTTCGTGGTCGTCGACGGCGCCCGCGTCGGCTTCGTCGTGGTGAAACCGCGGGACGCCGGCCTGTTGCTCGACCACCTGTACATCGTGCCGTCCGCGCAGGGCCGCGGCATCGGCTCGGCGGTGCTGGCCGACCTGCTGGCCGATGCCGATGCGCGCGGCCTGCGCGTGCGCGTGGGCGCGCTGCGCGAGAGCGCATCGAACCGGTTCTACGAACGCCACGGTTTCGCGCTGGTGGAGCGCGGGGAGTGGGACAACCTCTACGAGCGGCCGGCACGCCTTTGACCCGCACCGCGAATTGCTCGTCGCCCACGACGCGCGCGTCGAGTTTTGGAGGATTCGGCGGCGCCTTCAGGCCCTAAGATCAGGCAGGGGGGAGGAGACGGACATGTGCAAAACAACGATTCAGTGCGCGCTTCGGCGTGCGTCCTTGGCCGTGCTGATGCTGGCCGTGGCGTGCGCGGCGCAGGCGCAATGCAAGTACAAGCGCTTGGGCGCGATTCCGGCCGAGTGGGTCGGCTCGCGGCTCATGATCGACGGCAGCGTCAACCACCAGCCGGTCAGGATGATGGTCGACACCGGCTCCGTCTGGACCATCCTGTCGAGCGGCCTTGCGCGAAGCATGAACCTGACGCTCGAGTCCGCCAACGGCGAGCTGGCGGGTTTCGGCGGCAAGTCGGAGATCTCGCTGGCCCGGCTCGAAGAGCTGTCGATCGGGCGTTTCCAATGGCACCGGACGCGGGCCGTCGTGGCCTGGGACGCGGCCAAGGGGTTCGACGACGTCATCGTCGGCGGAAACGTGCTGCTGCAGAACGACGTTGAAATCGACGGCAAGCAGATCGCGCTGTTCTCGCCGTCGGGATGCGATGACACGCCGCTCGCCTATTGGGCGGACGACGTGCCGTGGGTGCCCACGGAGGCGGTGACCGACGAGGACCTGCGCACCGTCATCACGGTGCAGGTCAACGGCCAACCGGTGCGCGCGCTGGTCGACACGGGCGCGCCGAGGACGATGCTGGATGCCAGCGTCGCACGCCAGCTCGGCTTCGATCCGGACGATGAACGCGCCCGCGTCGGCGAGTCCGGCGGCTTCGGCGTGCACACCGCGATCCTGACCTCGGCGACGTTCGACACCGTCGCCATCGGCCCCGAGCTGATCCGCCATCCGCGCATCGTGGTGGCACGGCTGTGGCAGGGCATCCAGGACGACTATCACCGGACAGGGACGCGGCGGTACGTCGACGAGCAGCCGAAGATGATCCTGGGCGCGGACTTCGTGCGCTCGCACCACCTGCTGTTCGCCACGAGCCAGCGCCGCCTCTATTTCTCGTACCTCGGCGGCGATGTGTTCAAGGCACCCAAGCCACCCGCCGCCGAGCCCGCGGCGGCGTCCGGGTCCGCGCCCGCCCGCTGAGCGCACGGCCGCGTGCCCGCGCGGGTCTTCGAGCCCGTGGGACAATCCGTTCCGTGAAGCGGGCCAGACCGTCGCTGGTACACCGGCCGAAAGGCTGTACTGGAGGAAGGTCCGGACTGCACAGGGCAACGCAGCAGCTAACGGCTGTCCGCCGAGGGCCGCAAGGTTCGAGGCGAGGATCAGAGCAACAGAGACGAGCCGATTCAGTTCGGGTGAAACGGGCAATCTCTGCGTGCAGCAACATCAAGTAGGCGGACGTCGACCTGGCCCGGGGAGTCCGCGGGTAGATGGCATCGAGCCGTGCTGGCGACAGCCGGCCCAGACGAATGACGGTCACGGCGCGCACGTTCGCAAGAGCGTGCGCGGCGCACAGAATCCGGCCTATCGGCTCGCTTCACAATAATTCCAGCACGGCCCGCTTCCGAGGCGGGCCGCCACCGAGCCGCCTCCGCCTTCGATGAATCCTGACGCCGCAACCCTCTGGCGCCGACCCCGCTCGGCCCTGGCGGCGCTGCTCGCCTGCCTGGGCATGCTGGGCGCGTTCTCGATCGACACCTACATCCCGGCGTTCTCCGGCATCGCGCGCGCGCTCGACGCGACGCCGGTGCAGATGCAGCAGACGCTGTCGGCGTACCTGTTCGGCTTCGCGGTGATGAACCTGTTCCACGGCGCGCTGGCCGACAGTTTCGGGCGCCGGCCCGTCGTGCTGTGGGGCATCGCCATCTTCACGCTGTCGTCGCTGGGCTGCGCCGTGTCGCAGACCGTGGGGCACCTCGTGTTCTTCCGCCTCGCGCAAGGCATGAGTTCCGGCGCGAGCATGGTGGTGGGCCGGGCCATCATCCGCGACATGTTCCCGCCCGACGAGGCGCAGCGCGTGATGTCGCAGGTGACGATCTACTTCGGCGTCGCCCCCGCGGTGGCCCCCATCGTCGGCGGCCTGCTGCTGGTGCACTTCGGCTGGCATTCCATCTTCATCTTCCTCACCCTCGTCGGCGTGCTGCTGTGGACGCTCAGCTGGCGGCTGCTGCCCGAGACGCTGCACTCCACCCAGGTGCAGCCCTTTCACCCGGCGCACCTGCTCAAGGGCTACTGGGAGATGTTCTCGAGCCCGCGCTTCCTCGCGCTGGCGCTGGCCTCGGGCGTGCCGTTCAACGGGATGTTCCTGTACATCCTGTCGGCGCCGGTGTTCCTGGGCGACCTGCTGCACCTGCCGCCCACGCGCTTCTTCTTCCTGTTCATCTTCACGATCGGCGGGATCATGGGCGGCGCCTTCCTGTCGGGCAAGCTGGCCGGCAGGATGGCGCCCGCGCGCCAGATCCGCATCGGCTTCACGATCATGTTCACGATCGCGGTCGTCAACCTCGTGCTCAATTCGCTGTTCACGGCGCAGGCCTGGTGGGCGATCCCGCCGATCGGCATCTTCTCGTTCGGCTGGGCGCTGATGGTGCCGGTCGTGACGCTGCTGGTGCTGGACCAGGCCCCGCTGCGGCGCGGCATGGCGTCGTCGCTGCAGGCGTGCATCGGCAGCGTGGCCAACGCCTTCGTGGCGGGCGTGATCTCGCCGCTCGTGATGCATTCCACGCAGCACCTGGCGCTGGCGTCGCTGCTGATGTCGTGCATCGGCATCGTGGCGTGGTTCTTCGTCCGGCGCAGCGTGCTGGCCGCCGAATGAGCGGACGCCCGGCCGCTTCGAAGGGCGCTCGCACCGCAGCCAGGGCGGAGGGCCGCCTGATGAGCGCGAACTTGTAAGCTGTCACTCAACTTTCGGCCGCTTCGGCCGATCTCATGGGGGCACACCGTCCGTGCGGAGCCCTCATGTCGTCTCGATTCCTGCATTCCCTCGCCGCCGCGGCCGCCCTGCAAGCCTTGGGGCTGGCTGGCACCGCGCTGGCCGCCGAACCGGGCGCCGCCGTGGTCGTCGCCCAGCTGGGGCCGACGTCGCCCGGCTTCAAGATGGGGATCAACCGCGGCGAGACGGGCGCGCCGGAGGCGACGCCGATCGGCGCCATGCCCATCGAGAAGAAGGCCGGCGCGGCCCGAAGCGCCGAGTGGCGCGACAACTCGTCGCATCCTTCGGCCGAGAAGGAGAAGGCCGACGACAGGAAGGGCGAGGTCCGCCCTGGCGACGAGAAGAAGGCCGCCGCGGCCGCGCCGGGCAAGGCGGCCGCCGCCGGCAAGGGCGCTTCGGCCCCCGGCCCCAGCGCGATGGACGTCCTGCGCGAGAAGCTCGCGGCCAAGCTCGGCGCCAAGCCGTCGGCCGACGGCAAGTACGCGATGCAGGTGTCCAACCGCGGCGAGTCCGGCGAGAACGTGATCACCTCCGTGCGCCCCAGCGCCGCCGCGGTGGCCGCGGCGCGCAGGCCCAGGCACCCGGCGTCGTCCGTCACCAGCGACGCCAACCTCGACATCGCCGCGCATGCCGGCAACTCGCTGCTGCCCACCCATTGGGACTATGTCGGCACCGCCGGTCCCGACGCGTGGGGCAAGATGCAGCCCGAATACAGCAAGTGCTCGACCGGCACGCGCCAGAGCCCGATCGACATCCGCGGCGGCATCGCCGTCGACCTCGAGCCGATCAAGTTCGACTACCGCCCGAGCGCGTTCTCGGTGATCGACAACGGCCACACGGTGCAGGTCAACGTCGAGCCGGGCAACTCGATCACGATCACCGGCAAGCGCTACGAGCTGGTGCAGTTCCACTTCCACCGCCCGTCCGAGGAACGCGTCAACGGCCGCCAGTACGACATGGTCGCCCACCTGGTGCACAAGGACGTCGACGGCAAGCTCGCCGTGGTGGCGGTGCTGCTCGACCGCGGCAGCGCGCAGGCCATCGTGCAGTCCGTGTGGAACAACCTGCCGCTCGAGAAGGGCGACGAGGTGCGCGCCGGCACGCGCATCGACCTCTCGCAGCTGCTGCCCGAAGACAGGCGCTACTACACCTACATGGGCTCGCTCACCACGCCGCCGTGCAGCGAGGGCGTGCTGTGGATGGTGATGAAGCAGCCGGTGCCCGTCTCGGTGGAGCAGGTCGCGATCTTCTCGCGCCTGTATCCGATGAACGCGCGTCCGATCCAGCAGGCCGACGGTCGGCTGATCAAGGAGTCCAACTAGTGTCGTGAGTGGGAAATTCGTTGAATAGGTCGCGAGCGAAGAAGCAGCGGTACCGAATCCTGTCCAGAACGGTCGCAGACTAGGCGCGCCCGCGACACGATGCCGGGCGGCCTCGCGAGCGGGCGCAACGACGGATGCGGCCGTTCTGGGCAGGATTCTTCAACGAATTTCTCACTCACGACACTAGGGCCGAGGCTGCGCGCGCGTGACGCGCGCATCGCCTATGCTCGTGCGCAACGCACGCGCGAAGGCTCCGCCCCCGGAACCGGGACGCGGCGAGGAGCCTTCATGAAGCCCATCCGCCTGTTGATCATCGCCGGCAGCGAACGCGCCGGCGCCTACAGCCGCAGCCTCGCGCGCGTGGCCGCGGCCGCCGCGCGCCGCGACGGCTGCGAGGTGACCGAGTTCGACCTGCGCGCGCTCGCGCTGCCGCTCTACGACGGCGATCTGGAGCACGCCAGCGGCGTGCCGGCGCCGGCCCTGCGACTGCGCGACGCGCTGCTGGCCCACGATGCGCTGCTGCTGGTCACGCCCGAGTACAACGGCTTCCCCACGCCGCTCCTGCTCAACGCCTTCGACTGGATGTCGCGCATCCCGGCCACGGCGCCCGGCGGCGGCGGGCTGGCGGCCACCGCCAACCGGCCGGCGGCGCTGCTGTCGTCCTCGCCCGGCCCGCTGGGTGGGCTGCGTTCGATGAACCTGCTGCGCCAGTACCTGCAGGGCAACTTCGCGATGATCGTCGTGCCGCAGCAGTTCGCGCTCGGCCGCGCCGGTGAGGCGTTCGACGCGGCGGGCGCGCTCAAGGACGCGAAGTCGCAGCAGGTCGTCGAGGGCGTGCTGACCGCGGTCGCCGAGCTGGCGACCGCCCTGAAGCCCCGCTGAGCCGGCGGCCGGGCGCGCGCGCCACAATGCGGTCGGCGCCGACCGGGCGCCTCGCACCGAGACTTTCGCTCCATGGCCAAGAAACCCGCCTCCTCCCCGCCCGTCTTCGTGCGCCAGCCCGCGTTCGCCGCGGTGCCCACTCTCGACACGCTGATGGCGCAGGCCCAGGCGCTGCACCA
>FTJN01003687.1_pt1 | contig 16795 bp, 20 predicted proteins | sample 1658361 | NCBI WGS metagenome assembly FTJN01 (sample SAMEA3914819, study PRJEB12502) | metagenome | biome: forest; material: soil | place: Canada | collected 2010-06-26 | depth 0.3 m | reverse complement strand
ATTTCGTATCACTAATGGTACCATAAAGGAATCCGTCATCCTGAGCTTGTCGAAGGATCAGCTTCCGGAACGCCTCCATGGTCTCAAGGGCTGTTGATCTAATCAAGGAGGCTCTGTTGAAGTCCCTATCTTTTGGGGGCTGATCCTTCGACAAGCTCAGGATGACAGACTTTTATAATACCATTTACTCTTCTAACTGGTCTGAGTGGAAAAACCTTCCCTTCTTCTCTCCGCCGAAGAAAAAGGCGATTTGTTTCCCCTTCAAGGTTTGTTATCTTGTAGGCTAGCTTCTCTCCTCACATTTATGCCTAAAGTCACCGTGCTTCCCAGCGGCCAATCGGCCGAAGTTCCCCCTGATACGCTTCTCCTCGATGCCGGTGAGGAGGCGGGCGTGGAAATGGAGGCGGGTTGCTTCAATTGCTCCTGCGGCACCTGTGCGGTGGCGGTCGATTCCGGCATGGAAAATCTTGAACCACCCACCGACGAGGAGCTCAACGTCCTCGACCAGTGGAACAAGGATCCGGAAAAATATCGCCTGACCTGCTGCGTTAAAATCCTCAAGGGTGACGTCGTCATCAGGATGGAGCACTAAAATGCCCGCCAAGAAACCTGCTTCCGAGGCGAAAGCCAAACCGAAGGCCGCACCCAAGAAGCCCAAGGTGAAAGCAGCTGCGGCGGATAAACCCGCTCCGCTGAACCTCCCCAAGGGCGTGCTTCTCGGCGCCCACACCTCGACCAGCGGTGGTGTCGGCCAATCCATTTCCCGGGCGATCGCCTGCGGCTTCACCGCCGCGCAGATTTTCGTCAAAAACAACAAGCAGTGGTTCGCGCCGCCCATCCCGGAAGCCGAGGCGGCCGAATTCAAGGCCGCCCGCGAAGCCTCCGGCATCTATTTTTTCGCCCATAATTCCTATCTCGTGAATCTGGGCAGCCAGGATCCCGGCATATTCGATACCTCCGTCCGCGCCATGACTGAGGAGCTGCAGCGGGCGGAAACGCTCGATCTTCCCTTCATCGTCATGCACCCCGGCAGCCATGGGGGAGCGGGGGAGGAAGTCGGCCTGCGTAGAATTGCCTGCGGACTGGACGAAATTGCCCGGAACACCGCCGGATTCAAGTGCCGGATGGCGCTCGAGATCACGGCAGGCCAGGGAAATGCGCTGGGCTATAAGCTCGAGCACCTGGGCTGGCTCCTGGAAACCGTCGCCGACGCCAGCCGCTTTGGCACGTGTCTCGATACCGCACACCTTTACGCCGCCGGTTACAACATTAAGACCCGCGAGGGATATGACGACACGCTGGCGCAGGTGGAAAAGCTCTTCGGCACCTCTCAAGTCCTGGGTCTCCATCTCAACGACTCGAAAGTGCCGCTCGGCAAGCGTGTCGACCGCCACGAGCAGCTCGGCTCCGGAGAAATCGGCCTCGATTGCTTCCAGTGGATCGTGCAGGACGAGCGTTGGGCCACCACGCCCAAGGTCCTGGAGACGCCAAAAAGCGAAGATATGCACGAAGATATCGAGAATCTCTCCAAGCTGGCACCCTACTTGCGATGATGACGCCTGTTGCGGCGGAAGTACACCCGCTGTATAGTGCGCCCATGGATAAACCGAAAATCATTGCATATTTGAAGCCCCATTGTGGCTGGAGTCAGGGTGTCCGCGCTGTTTTGCGCAAATACGATTTCCCTTTTGAAGATCGTGACATCTGGAACGACCCCCGCCAGCGGATGGAGATGATCCAGAAGAGCGGCCAGGAGCTTTCCCCCTGCGTCGAAGTCGATGGCATCATGCTGCCCGATATCAGCGGCGAAGAGCTGGAAACCTGGATGATCAAGAAGGGCATTACGACGAAGGATTATTCCCCCGTCGCAGTCCCCATCAACGCCCCTTGCGCGGATCACGGAGAGGTTTTGTCGGCTCCGATTACCCTCAAGAGATAACGCGTCCATGACGTCTGCCCAGCAGCAAGCCTTGGTGTCGCTCCTTCAGGACGGCGACGCGGCTACCGTTGGGCTGGTCAAGGACAAGCTCATCGAGGGAGGCGAGGCCCGCCTCCCTGAGTACATCGAGCTCCTCGATATCGCCAAGGGCTCCGCCCAAGCCAGTCTCCGCGAAGTCATTCGCGAGATCGAAGGCTCCCGCACGCTCGGCGATATCTCCCGGGGCCTGGCCAAGCTCCGGACGCTCCAGCAACTGGAGGATCTCTGCTGGGATTTCGCCCGCGTCGAGCAGCCCAATTTCAATGGCGGTCCCTACAGTCGCCAGCTCGATTCCTGGGCCGTGGAAGTCGGCAAGCTGGTCAAGCCTTGGGCCAATGCGCAGGAAAAGGTCCGCTGCCTCGCCCGCTTTCTGGGTCAGGACCAGCGCCTGACGGGTAATTGCCACGATTATTACCACCCGCGCAACGCCTACCTGCCGTGGGTGATGGAGTTCCGCCAGGGACTCCCCATCACGGTGACGCTGATCTATATGCTGGTGGGGCATCGCCTCAATCTGGATGTCCAGGGCATCGCCGCCCCGGGCCATTTCATGGCGCGGCTCGAGGGCGTCATCTTCGATCCCTACCACCACGGACGGATCCTCACCGAAGGTGAATGGGACCTCATCGCCTCGGAGGTTCCCGAGAGCAAACGCGGCATCCTGCTCAAAGCCTGCACCCCGGCGCAGTTGATGCACCGGATTTTGATCAATCTGCGCAATTGCTACGTGAAGCAGAACGACGCGGAGCGGCGAAAGATGCTGGATCACTATCTGGCGGTCTTGCAGCGGTAAGTTCTCACCAGGTTGGTGAGCTTGCTGCTCAGAAAACTTCATGCCAGAGTAAGTTATGAACTACTTGGATCGGATTACTTTCAATCCCCGACAGTGTGGGGGCCGTCCCTGCATCCGGGGAATGCGAATCCGGGTGGTCGACATTCTGGAACTCCTGGCCGCCGGTGTGTCCGAAACTGAAATCCTGGCCGACTTTCCCGATCTGGTGAGCGAGGATATTCGCGCGTCCCTTCAGTTTGCAGCGGCGCAAGCCAATCATACGATCCTTAAAGCAGCCTGACCTGTGAAGTTTTTGGTGGATGCCCAATTGCCCCCGGCGTTGGCCGTTGCGCTGACACTTCACGGGTATTCTGCCGATACGGTCAGAAATTGTGGCCTGAGGGATTCCGACGACGGTGAGATATGGGATTTCGCCGAAGCGAATCAGTGGGCCATCATTACCAAGGATGAGGACTTTGCTCAGCGAGTCCAACGCTCATTTACCGGTCCCGTCGTCGTATGGCTGAGGATCGGAAATTGTTCCAATCAGGCTTTATGTGATTGGCTGATTCCCCTCTTTGGCCAAGTCGTCGAATGTTTGGGGCGTGGGGATAGACTGGTCGAGGTGAGATGATTTGGCCGGGCGTGCCGTGCCTTGCCGACGAGGTGCTTCGGTGCGACACTAGCTGCATGGCGTTTCTGGACCGGATCACCGTTGATCCCGCACTGTGTGAGGGAAGTCCCTGTCTCCGGGGAATGCCCATCCCCGTGGGCGATGTCTTGAGCCGTTTGCGGGAAGGCGTCTCGGAATCGGAACTCCTGACCGAATACCCTGCCTTGGTCAGCGACGATATCCGGGCGTGCCGGGAATACCGGGCAGCCCATCTGCCTTCGATGATTGGCCAAAATTCCGCATCGGAGGGCTTTGGAATTTTGGATGGAATTGTCGATTCCGTTTTCGAATCCATCTTCTCGGCTGTCTGGAATTGTATCTCCTGGTGAACCATGGCTCCCCAACTCATCATCTTCTCCGGTGCCGGTCTTTCCGCTGAAAGCGGTCTGCCGACCTTTCGTGGCGACAACGGCTTGTGGGAAGGCATCCCGCTCGATGTCGTCTGCAACATCGATTCCTGGCAGCGCAACTTCGATGCCGTCCACCACTTCTACGATGCCCGCCGGAGCGCGGTCGGGGAGGCGAAACCGAATGCCGGGCATCACGCGATCGCCGCCTGGCAGAAGCGCTGGCCGGGACGCGTCCGCCTCCTCACCCAGAATATCGATAATCTGCTCGAAAAGGCAGGGTGTACGGGCGTCATCCATCTTCATGGCGAGGCGCGTCTGATGCACTGCGTCGCCTGTGATCACGAATGGGAAATTCCCGCCGGGGTTTACGACCAATCGGGTTGCCCGGTTTGCGGGAAGACCAAGACCGTGAAACCCGGGGTCGTCTTCTTCGGCCAGGCCGCGCCTCATTACCAGCTTCTCTTCGAGATCGCCCGGGAACTGTGCCGACAGGACACGGTCATCATCGTCGGGACCTCCGGCACCGTTTTGCCCGCCGACCGGCTTTTTGGTGAAGGGCCCTCCCATTCCATCCTGGTCAACTTTGAACCGGGGAGAGGCATGGACGAGAGCTCCTTTTCCGAGCGCCGCTACGGCCCGGCCACGAAGGTTTTACCGGAGTTGGAGGAGACGCTGACGAACCGCATGGAAACCTGACGCCTGCGTTCGGATGAACTTCGGTGGTCCGGACTAGCTAAGATTTTTAAGATATAGTGCACCGACAGGCGCATGCTGAAGACATCCTGTAAGGATGGCAATCCCTTAGCCCAGGGTTGGCGTAGCAGCGCCTACCCTGGGTTTGATCAACAACCACCAACGCTGAAAGCGTTGAATCCCTCCCGTGGATATCTGGAACCAAGCTGTTTTTATTCAACGCTTTCAGCGTTGCTCCCCAGCGCTTGATCCTAGGGTAGACGCTGCTGCGTCAACCCTTGGGCTGAGAGATCTGCTCCCTTTCAGGGTGCAGGAAGCTCACCGATACATTTCGAACTGTCCGGGTCTCAAAGCAACGGCTTCAGCTTCTCTATCGGGGCCGTGGTGGCGAGGAGGTAACTGTGGTCCGCATCCGACCAGGCGGCGGTGGACCAATCGCCCTCGCGCTGAAAATGCGGGGTTCCCGCCGGAGGATCGGTCAACGCGCCCTTTTTGATCATGAAGAGGTGGACGATTTCCCCTCCGGCGAGGGAGAAACAGATGAGCGAAACGGTCCGGCCTTCCACCTGAAAGGTCTGGCAACCGATGTTCGTGAGCGGCTCCATCTTCTGGGGGAGCGTTCCCACCGGGGAATGTTGGGCCTTCAGCCAGGCCATGAGAGTGTCGCGGTTCTCGGACATCGTGGCCAGCGACGGCGCGTCGTTGCCGAGGAAATCGAGCGAACTTTTCTCGTAGGTCGCCGTGGCCAGGCGGGGTGCGGCGGAAGAGGTGGAGATCGACAAGCCCGCCACGGCGAGAATCATCACCATTGCCGCCAGTGCGAGCCAATAGGGCAAGCGGTGACTCTTTTCCTTCGGCGCGGCAGGACGGCCCCTCAGGATGGTTTCGCGCAATCCCGCCGGTACGGCCACTTGCTTGAACTTGGCCGAGACCTGGGTATCGAAGGCCTGCTGGGCCTCCCACCACGTCTTCAACTCCGGATCGCGCTCCGCCAGGGCCAGGGCCTCGGCAAATTCGGGCCGCGCGGTATCGCGGCCGTTCGGGCGGCAGGTGATGAGGAGCGCCTTGGCTTCGGGATTAGTCATGCGCTCCTCCTTTCACCACGCGGAAAGGGAGGGCCTTCGCCCCGGTGCGGTCCAGTCGCTCCGCCAGCGTCTGCTGCAGCTTTTTCTTTCCCCTCGAGAGCCGGGACATGATGGTGCCGATGGGCACATCGAGAATCTCCGCGATCTCGTCGTACGAATGATCCTCCAGATAATAGAGCGTCAGCGGCGCACGGAAGGTTTCATCCAAGGCATGCAGGGCCTCCATGACTTGGTCGGCTTCGAGGTGGTCGATCGTTTCCGTCACGGCGCAAGGCAGTTCGTTCTCGACCTCCGCGATATCCTCCTGGGGCCAGCGGGTTTCGCGCCGCTTCTGGGAAATGAACTCGCGATAGAGCGTGGTGAAGAGCCACGATTTCACCTTCGTCTCGTCGCGCAACAGGTGCCCCTTCTCCGCCCAGACCGAGAAGGTCTGCTGCGTCAGGTCGCAGGCATCCGCCTCTTGGCGGGCCAGGCTGTAGGCAAAGCGGTAGAGCATGGGGTAGTAACGATCGACGATTTCTTCGAAGTTCAAAGAGTGCATGAGATCAGACCGTTCAGGCGAGCTGCTACCTGAGCGTGCATCATTAGCTGAACTCAAGAATGCTGTCCACTTCCAGCGATTATTTTCCGCTGGCAAATTCAGATCGATGTCTTACCTCTAAACTCTTTGACAGAGGTAAGAGGCCCGGGAGCTGGGGTTTATTCCCGCAATCCTGTTTCAAAACGGACCTTTTCGGCGTATCTTCCCCGGATGAGCACCACCCTAGACGTCCTCCCGCAGAAGCAACTGGCGGTGGAGACGCTCAAGATCAACGAGATTTTCTACAGCATCCAGGGCGAAAGCACCTACGCCGGGCAGCCCTGCATTTTCGTGCGCCTGACCGGGTGCGATCTTCGCTGCACCTACTGCGATACCGAGTATGCCTTCTTTGAGGGCGGTCGCCGGACGTTCGATTCCATCATGGAAGAGGTCGTGAGCCATCCCTGCCGCGTGGTGGAGATCACCGGAGGCGAACCGCTCCTGCAAAAGCGGGTGCACGGGCTGATGAAGCGCCTCTGCGATCAGGGCTACACGGTGCTGATCGAAACCAGCGGCGCGCATGACATCGGGCCGGTCGATCCCCGGGTGCACCGCATCATGGATCTCAAATGTCCCGGCAGCGGCGAGTGTGCGCGCAACCGGATGGAGAACCTCCCCCTGCTCGGCCCGCTGGACGAAGTCAAATTTGTCATCGGCTCCGACGAGGATTACCAGTGGGCGAAGGCGCAGGTGCTGGCCGGGAGGCCCGGCTGGGCGGATCGGGTGAACGCGATTCTCTTCTCCCCCGTTTTTGGCAAAATCACGCCGCTGGAACTCGCCACCCGCATCCTGGCCGATTCCATTCCCCCCGTCCGGATGCAGATCCAAATGCACAAGCTGATCTGGGAACCAAACCAGCGCGGGGTGTAGGCCCTTTCATAGGTAGCCGTTGCGCGCCGTCGCAACGGTCCCCAAGGTCCCGCTTTCCGAACCGTTGCGACGGCGCGCAACGGCTACCGGGTCTCCGGGCCCACCCCAAAAACTCCCCCTGTCGCTCTCCAAAAGGTTCTGCTACAGTTACGGGATATGTTGCCGGAAAATCGGGAGTATTGGATACGCGGAGACGATGGCTTGGAATACGGGCCGGTCGGCAAGGAGGAACTGCGCGAGTGGATCCAGGAAAACCGCATCGGCTTGGAGACGGTCGTGCGTCCGGACGAACCGGACTCCTCGTGGCAGCACTGGCAGGCCCATGCGGATCTCGTCGCGCTGCTGGCCGAGGTTCAATCGGCCGCGCCGGGGACCATCCGCCCCGGATTGGTGGCCGGAAATCTGATCAGTCGCATTTTGGCCTTCGGTATGGATGTGATCCTGTGCTTTTTCTTGTGCTCGCCGGTTTTATTCCTGCTTTCGCCTATAATCCAACCGGATTTGCCTGCCCAGGTGATGGCGGCCGCTCAGTCAAACCATCCCTTTTCTTATCGATTCGATCAGCCCGATCATCCTGCGGTGGGTCTCATCCTGCTCGGCGTTTTCATCTTTTACATGGCTGGTTTTCACGCCGTCCACGGACAGACCCCCGGCAAATCGCTGATGCGTTTGAAGGTGGTGGATGAGAGTGGAAACAAACCCGCCTTCACAGCTTGCCTTGTTCGTGGCATGGTCACAATGGCGTCCTTTTTTCTCTACGGGCTCCCCATGGCCTACGCCTTCTTCAATCCCCAGCGGCGCACCCTTCACGATTTCATCGCCAAGACCTTCGTGGTGAAAAAATGAAGTCAGCCGCCCCTGCTTCCACTCCGCGCGCGAAGCGGCTGCGGCTCGGGATTTACGGCGGCACGTTCGATCCCATTCATCTCGCGCACCTCATCCAGGCCCGCGATGCGCTGGAGCAGATGAAGCTGGACGCGGTCATGTTCGTCCCCTGCGGCCAATCCCCCTTCAAGGAACGCCGCCCCCACATCACCGACGCCCAGCGCCTTGCCCTCCTGCGGCTGGCCCTGAAAAGCGAGCCCCGCTTCTGGCTGAGCCGCTTCGAGCTGGACCGCCCGCCCCCTTCCTACGCCATCGAGACCGTCGCCGAAATTCGGAAATCGCATCCCAAGGCGAAGCTTTTCTGGCTGATCGGTGCCGATCAATTGCCCGATCTCGACCGCTGGCACCGGATCGCCGAGCTGCGGAAAGAGGTCCAATTCATCGTCCTGCAACGCACCGGCCCGGGAGAGAACACGGAGGGCGGCGAGGTTCTAAGCTTGCCCCACCCGCGCCGATTCGATATATCTGCCACGGAAATTCGTCGCCGCGTGAAAGCCCGTCTGCCGATCGACCACTTTGTCCCCGCTCCCGTGGCGGCCTATATCCAACGTCACCGTCTCTATCTCCCCCGTTAATCCCATGACCGAAATCACCTCTCTCGAAAGCCTTGAACTGGCGCACCGCTGCGTCCAATTCGCCCGGGATAAAAAAGCGCTCGACCCCATCATTCTCGATCTCAACGGGATCTCCAGCATCTGCGATTATCTCGTCATCTGCTCCGCGCAGTCCGAGCCGCAGATCAAGGCCATCGTCAACGGCGTGGAAAAATCACTTAAGGAAGATTTCGGCCGCCAGCCCCTCGCCGTGGACGGGTTCCCGACCAGTCAATGGGTCGTCATGGATTTCGGAGACGTGATGTTCCACGTCTTCCACGATCTGAAGCGCCCCCTCTACGCCCTCGAAGACCTCTGGAGCGACGCCCCCCAGGTGCCGCTCGAGAAGGAATCGCGGTAGTCTGCCTTGCCTCAATCGTTGATGACGTCAGCCTTGCCCTCGCTGGCCTTGCTTTTGAGCCTCGGTTCATCCGGCGGAGGTGCCGGAAGCGAAGTCTCCCTTTTCCGTTGTTCACCGTAGATGGACTGAACTTCGGAAGGAGAAAGCGCGTGGTCGTAAATCCGCAAATCTGCGATCGTACCTTGATAAGCCCAAGTACCATCCGAACGCGCTCCAATCGCCCACTCGCCTGAGGTTGCCGTGAGTCCCACCGGAAGGATTGCGGTGTTGTCCAACTTTCCATCGACGTAGATGCTGTAGAGATATTCGGTGCCACTTGGAGACATCGTGCCAACGAGATGGTGCCAACGATCATCTTGAACATCGGCTTTGGACAGCACCCAGTTGCGGTAATGGCCGAAAATAACCGATCCAGTGACATAACTCATCATAAGCCCAATTCCGTCAGGACTGTCCCAAATGCCTCTCTCCAGGATATTTTGTAGGCTTGATACATTTCGATGCTTTTCCCAGCAGGCGACCGAAATCTCCTTGAATGCTTCCTGATGGATCTTCCCCAAAGAAACATATTGGTTCGATCCATTAAATTGGAGAGATCCTTCGCTTTGACCGGAATCCTTGAGCCAAACCGGTCCATTCACAAGATTTCCGTCGTGGGGATTTAGACTGCTATCCTTGGCAACGCTGCCAAGCCCCTCATCCAATTTCCACCAGCCGATCAAATGTGCGCTGCCATCACCTTCCTTGGAAACAGTGATGCTGCGAATCGATTTCACCGGCAACTCCTTCCTGCCGAAGCTTGTTTCCAATTGCAGTTTTGAACCCACAAAGCTTACCCCATAAGCATCGCCGTTGGTTCCCGTCAACTGCGCAGAATCGCCGTCCGTCGTCGCAAAATCGATCGATCGGATGTCCGCCCACGTCATTTTCAAATCCCCCATTGAAGTGGAATGGAAATTCAAAATTTTATCCAACCCCTTTCCCACCAGATGGGACTTGTCTCTCATTTCGATGGTGAGTTGCAGTCCGGATTTATCAGCTGCTTCCAGCGCCGGGGCCACGTTCAAGGGTTTCACCTTGATGCTGCGGATGAGTTTTAGGGGTAAATTGATTTTGCCGAAATCTGTTTCCAAGCTCAGGGCCTTGATGGAAACCTGCACGGTAAATTTATCGTCGTTTGCTGCGGTCAGATGCGCTGCATCGCCGTCTCCGGCGTATTCAATGCTCTGAATGCCAGCCCAAGGAAGCTTCATATCCCCCACGATGGCAGAGTGGACGCTCAGGCTGGTTTCCAAGCCTCGTCCGATAACCCGCGATCCATCGCGCAGTTCGACGGTTAATTGATAATCGGCCCTGACCGCAGGTGCTGCGATTGCCGGCGATCCCGATGGCGATTCCGCCAGGGTATGGAACACCATCGAGGCGCAAACCACCATCAAGCAGGCAATCTTTTTCACAAGGAAGGACCTCAAAGAGGTTCGCAGACAATGTTCCGGAAGAAAAGCAGAGAGTGGAGATGTTGATCCGGTTCAGAGGGTTCGACGAGAAATCGTCAAGAGTCCTGGGCCTGCCAGCCTCGCCATCGGCATTGGCCTCACGCTTCTGATTGCGATCTCGAAATGCGAAACAGCCAAATCGGATAAGCCGCGAGCAGCCCGCCGATCAGCAGGAAGATCAAGACCACGCCCAGATTCGAGAGCGGATGGCTCCAGTCCGTCCGGTAGTCCTTGGGTAGGAAGGGATCGACCTCCGTCCGCTGCATGGGCGAAGCGTCGACGCTGGGAGTGAAGTAGAGATCCGCCGTGCCGGGGCGCGGGTTGGAGTTGTCTTGAAAGCAGGTCAGCCAGGGCGGCAGTTCCGGTTTGTCTTTGGCAGAGTCCAGCCCGGCCAAAGTGAGCCATTGACCGGGTGGGGGCCGGATTTGGCCAGAGTCGGAATCCGATACATGGAGAGGCGGCGTGCTGGATCCCGCAAAGAGAAGCTCGCCCGGCCAAGGTTGACCGCCCTTCAGCGCTCCGGTCATCCGCACCTGGCTGAGGATCGCGACATTCAGGTGACGTTCGGTGCCGACAGGCTGGGCCGCGCCCGAGGCGGCGGTGTCGCCCGGTTCGCTGTAGGGGAAGAAGGGGCGCTCCGTGGGGAAGCTCATCCGGATGGCCTTGGAACGGATGAAGTCGGTCCCGGCGTCCTGAGCTTGCCTGGCCAGTTTGAAGGCGGTGATCTTCCACTTGTCGGCGATGTAGGGCTGAAGCCATGCTTCGGCCGCCGGGTCGATGGCGTAACCGTTTTCCTTCAGCCATTGGGAAAGGGCCTCCACATCGTCCGCCGCAAGGGTGACGGCGTGATAGCCGGCGACGTCCTTCTCCTGCAGCACCTGAACGGAGCTTCTGGAAGCAAGCGCCAACTCACCCCTGATCGGCCGGAAGAAGACTCCAGTTTTCCCAAAATGGATCATCCGGTTAAGCGCCTCAAGAGGAGTCTCATAAACGACCTCCGGAATGGGCTTGGGCTTGGCCATTTGCGTGGCCAATAGAAAAATCCGCGAATCCGCTTCCGCCAATTCGGGAGTCTCCGGGGTGGGAACGATGAACCCGACATCCGATGCCGAGGTTCGGATATCCGCCTGGCGGATGAAGTGCTCGATCTTGCGGGATTCGTCCCAAATAATGACCGCATTTTCACCGGTGATCATCGTGCCGTCGCGCCATTTTCTTGCCTCGTCCAGAGTCATGGCCCTGCCGGGCTCGCCATTGGGCCCTGGTGCAAGAACCATGCAGGCGGGAAGGATTCCCGGCAGGCTCAAGAGGAACAGGAGCAGAAAAACAGGCCTCACAACACGGCGCAGTGCTCCAACTCGCTTGCGCCGCATGATTTGGATGGATTCGTATTCTTCGGTCATCGTCGATAGCGTTTCGACCGCGATTTCGAAATGCGCCACAACCAAATGGGATAAGCCGCGAGCGCGCCGCCGATCAGCAGGAGGATTAGGGCCGCGCCCAGATTCGAGAGCGGATGGCTCCAGTCCGTCCGGTAGTCCGGAGGGAGACCTTTATCCACCACCGTCCGCTGCATGGGCGAAGCGTCCGCGCTGGGAGAGAAATAAAGATCGGATGTCCCGGGGCGAGGATTGGAGTTGTCCTGAAAGCAGGTCAGCCAGAGCGGCAATTCCGGTTGGTCTTTGGCCTTGTCGAGCCCGGCGAAGGTGAGCCACTGGCCCGGTAGAAAATGGGGCTCAAAAGGCTCCGTGATCTTGGGGTCCGGTGTGCTGGTGCCGGCGTATTGGAGTTCGCCCGGCCAGGCTTGACCATCCTTCAACGCCCCGGTCATCCGCGCTTGGCTGAGGATCGCAACATTCAAGCTACGACCGATACTGGCCGGCTGGGCCGTGCCGGAGGGGGCCGTATCGCCCGGTTCGCTGTAGGGAAAGAAGGGGCGCTCCGATGGAAAACTCATCCGGATGGCCTTCGAACGGATGAAATTCGTGTTCGCCTCCTGAGCTTGCTTCATCAATTTGAAGGCGGTGACTTTCCATTTGGCGGTGATGTAGGGTTGAAGCCATGCCTCTGCGGCCGGGTTGGAGGCGTAACCATTCTCCTTCAGCCACTGCGAAAGGGCGATGACATCATCCGCCGCGAGAGTAACGGCATGGTAGCCGGCGACATCCGTTTCTTGAACCACCCGAACGGACGCCCCGTTGGAAGCCACCCCCAGCGTTTCCGTTATCGAAGTAAAGGCCCTGCTGACATTCGAGCCTGGATTGATCGAATCGAGGAAATCGCCCATCGCCCTCAGCGGCGTTCGATAGATCACCTGCGGCACATGTTTCGGCTGCGCCATCTGCCAGGCCATCGAGAAAATCTGCGAATTCGCCTCCGCCAATTCCGGCGTGGCCGGGGTGGGGACGACAAACCCCACATTCGGCGCCGAAGTGACGATATCGGCCTGACGGATGAAGTGTTCGATCTTGCGGGATTCGTCCCAAATGATGACGGCGCTTTCGTTGGTAATCACTGTACCTTCACGCAATTGCTGAGCCTCAGCGGCGGTCATGGCGTGGCCACCCTCGCCTTTGGGGCCCGGTCCCGACACCCAGCAGGCGGAAAGAATTCCAGGCAGGCTCAGGAGGAACAGCAGCAGGAAAACAGGTTTCACGCCACGGCGCAGCGCTCGCAACGGGGGAAGACTGAAGGGAAAACGGGGCACCTCAATGTCCCCCGTTGTGAGCATCGCGCTGTGGCGTGAAATTCTCAACTCGCGTCCGCCAAGGCCGAGCGCAACTGCTGCTCGGCATCCTGAATATAATCGATCACCTTGTGATCCGGATCGCCACGCTTGATCTCAAAAAGGGCTGAATTGATGTAGCGCATCGCCTTCTTCTTGTGACCGTCGTAGGTCGCGGGAGGCGCATTGGAGAGCAGTTCCGCAGCCTGCTTGAGCAGCTTGACCTTCTGCGGATCGGGCGGCGGCGTGCCTTCGGGATTCCACGCCTTGTGCACCAGGTCCATGGCATCATTTACCATGGCATGGCTTTCGGCGAAAAGCGGAGTGGCCATGCTGAGCACGGCGCTGAGGAGGAGGATCCAGAAGGCGTTGAGAAAAGGGGAGGTTTTCATGTAAGGAAATCGAGGTGAGGGCGACGCCGTTACTCGCGGACATCTCTTAGGCTACAGTTACTCTCTTCAAGGCGAAGAGAAAGTAAAAATTGACCGGGGCTTGTTGATGGACCGATTTGATCACAGGCTTAGCCATGGGGTTTTCGTTCTTTAAGACATTCACCTCTACCGTCCTTTTCCTGACGGCTGTCGCCCTCATCCTCGGCGTCGGAGGACTCTTCTTGCTGGATGCGGTCCGCAATCCGCCCATCGTTTTTTACGGAAGAGCGGTGGATCAGGACGGAGGACCTGTGTCTGGAGCCACCGTCATGGGCTCCATCAGTTTTCAAAAAAGCTTTTTCGAATTGGGATTCGTCAGATGTGAAGCGGTACCGATGCCAAGGGACTTTTTTCCTTAAAGGGGCGGAACGGAGAAGCGCTCTCGATATTTCGAATTCAAAAGAGCGGGTATGAGTTCCACGCTCGGCACCATGAATTCGAATATTCGCCAAATGCTTCCGCACATGAGAGGCATAAACCGAATCCTGAGTCGCCCGTGGTTTTCACCCTGTGGAAGCTCCACGGACATACTCAGGTCACAAAATTCGCGGGCGGCCCCTACATCTCCCTGGACGGGAAAGTCCACCAGTTGGACCTGTTGACGGGGCGCTCTATGCAGAGGGATGGCGATCTCGCTATTACCGTAGGCCGAGATCCCCTGATCGTCAGAAATTTCTCACGCTATATGTGGTCGGCAACGATAGAAATGCAGGGTGGAGGGTTTGCACCTTACGACCGCGACATTGAGTATCCAAATGAGGCTCCAGTTGACGGATATCAGCCACAGATTGTCATCGAAATGCCTGTCACTGCCACGCACTGGTCCGGAGAGTTCGACCATTCCTATTATTTCAAAAAAGGCCCGACTTTCGGGCGGATTACTTTCCATATCTTCACCGGATTCGATGATCCACCCGTAATAGGAGTCGGCTACACGGGCTGTATCAATCCCGAAGGATCCCGCAATTTGGAGATCCCCGGCTCCGATGCCCCACCTTGATTCCACCTCCGTATCGGTCGGTGCCAACCCTCGCCCAACCGATAAATCTTGCCTCTCCCCTTCCGACCCGCTAAGTCTCGCTGCTTATCTTATGGCACGTTTCCTCGACTCGATTAACTCTCCCGCCGACGTTAAAAAGCTCTCCATGGAGGAACTCCCCGTTCTGGCCCAGGAGATCCGCGAGGAACTTATCTCTGTTTTGGCCAAAACCGGCGGTCACCTGGGACCCAATCTCGGCGTGGTCGAGCTGACCATTGCGCTTCATACCGTTTTCGAAACCCCGACCGACAGCTTCGTCTTCGACGTCAGCCACCAGGCCTACGTCCACAAGCTTCTCACCGGTCGCCGGGACCGCTTCCACACCATCCGTCAGGCAGACGGCCTCAACGGCTTCATGCTCCGCACCGAGAGCGAACACGATTCCTACGGCGCGGGTCACGCGGGCACGGCGCTCTCGGCCGCTCTCGGCATGGCCACGGCCCGCGATCTCGCGGGCGGCAATGAACACGTCGTCGCGCTCTGCGGCGATGCGGCGTTCACCTGCGGCATCACCTACGAGGCGCTCAACAATATTTCCAGCCATACCAAGCGCCTCGTCGTCATCCTGAACGACAATGAGTGGTCGATCGACAAGAACGTCGGCGCCATCGCGAAGTACCTGACGAACATCGTTACCAACCCGAGCTACGAGAGCCTGCACAAGAGCATGGCCAAGCTGGTTGAGCGTTTCACCGGCGAGACCGGCAAGCAGCTCGCGCTCAGCGCGGAAGGCGTCGTGAAGGGCATCCTCTCCACGGGCCACCGCCCGAGCCTGATTTTCGAGGAAATGGGCCTCTCCTACTACGGCCCGATCGACGGCCACGATCTGCCCACGCTGATCAAGACCCTCGAATTTGCCAAGCACCACGAGCATCCCCTCCTCCTCCACGTCATCACGCAGAAGAGCAAGGGCTTCGAAATCGGCCGCTCCAAGCAGAAGAAGTACCATGGCGTCGGCCCGAACACCTACGATCCCGAGACGGGCTTGGAAACCACGGCCGCCGGTCCCAAGACCTACTCCCAGGTCTTCGCCGAGACGATGATCAAGCTGGCCGACCAGAACTCGAAGGTCGTGGCCATCACCGGCGCGATGCCCAACGGCACGGCGCTCGATCTCTTCCAGCCGAAGCACCCGGACAAATATTTCGATGTCGGCATCGCGGAAGAACATGCGGTTCTCTTTGCCTGCGGCATGGCCACCAAGGGCTACAAGCCCTTCTGCGCCATCTACTCCACCTTCCTGCAGCGCGCGTTCGACCAGATCGTCCACGACGTCTGTCTCCAGAACCTGAACGTCGTCTTCTGTATGGATCGCGGCGGTCTCTCCGGCGATGACGGTCCCACCCACCACGGTCTCTTCGATATCAGCTACCTGCGCTGCATCCCCAATCTCGTCCACGCCTGCGCCTCGAACGAGGACGAGCTGGCCGACATGCTCTACACCGCGCTCCATTTCGACGGCCCGATCGCCATCCGCTACCCGCGTGGCAACGGTCCCGGCGTCGCCCTCAAATCGAAGCCCGCGATCCTCCCCATCGGCAAGGCCGAAGTGGTCAAGCACGGCACCCAGGCGGTCATTCTCGGTCTCGGCGCTCTCCTGCCCATGGCCTTGGAAGTCGCCAAGGAACTCGAAGCCAAGGGCTTCTCCACGGCGGTGATCAATCCCCGCTTCGTGAAGCCGCTCGATGGCGACACCATTTCCTTCTTCGCCCGCAGCGCGGACGTCGTCGTCACGATGGAGGATCACGTCCTCCCCGGCGGCTTCGGCAGCGCGGTGCTGGAAGAACTTCAATCGCGCGGCCTGCAGACCCCCGTGGTCCGCATCGGCTGGCCCGATGGCTTCATCGAGCACGGCAAGCCCGACGCGCTCCGCCTCAAGTACGGCATCAGCGTGGCGAACACGGTCGAGAAGACCCTGCCCTGGCTGAAAGCCAAACCTGCGGCCAAAGTCGTGGCGTAGGTTTTAAAAGCCGCCGCTCCTTCAAGCGGCGGTTCGTTGGGATTCCATTGCTCATTAGGTTATGGATCAAGACGAACTCAACGCACTCCCCCGGCTTCCGTGGATGGAGAGAGATTTGATCTATTTTGCAATTCCCCTTTCGGTGATAAGCCGGAGGCTTTAAAGAACCGTAGCCGGTGGTTGAGCCCGCAGCAGCGGGCGACACCACCGGAATGATCCCCCCCGTATCCGACCCCGAAAGGGGTCGCAGAAGCCTCGGGAAAACGCTTCTGGCATCACTTTAGGATGCACCGCTTTTTTGAAA
>FTJN01003224.1_pt1 | contig 16903 bp, 16 predicted proteins | sample 1658361 | NCBI WGS metagenome assembly FTJN01 (sample SAMEA3914819, study PRJEB12502) | metagenome | biome: forest; material: soil | place: Canada | collected 2010-06-26 | depth 0.3 m | reverse complement strand
GCGGCGGCCACCGGTTTGGCGAGAGGGGTCGTTTTCATAGGAGTGGGGGCGGGAGTCGGTTGGGCAGGAGCGGCAGCCGGGGTGGGAGTGGACGCGGGAGTCGCCGCCACAACAGGCGCGGGAGATGTCGCCGCGACCGGAGCAGGGGCCGCTGCCGCAACGGGCGCAGGGGCAGGCGCTTCCTTTTCCTTGCGGGGGCCGGTGGTGTAGTAGAGCGTGGCAGGACGCGTGCCGTGCGGCGAGGCGGAGGGTGTGGAGGTCGAGCTCAGGCGGGGACCGCCTTCTTTGCCCGCGTAGCCGGTGACACGGGGTGCAGGCGTGGCCTTGGGCTGCACCACTTCCGCAACAGGTGCCGGGGCGATTTCCTCGCTCACTTCCGGCTTGGCCGGGGCGGGTGTGGAGGTCAAAGGAGGGGCCTCCTTGGCCAGTTCGCGGGCAGCTGCGGGAGCGCCATCGGCGGGCTTCAGCGTGGTGGATTTCCTGACCTTAAGCGAGCGCCGCTTCGTCCGGGGATTATCCTCGGGTGGCTTGGCGAAATCGAACTCTTCGGGTTCGGGCGTGGTGACAGGGGTGGGATTGTCCGGCATGACTCCATGAGGAATAAACCCCTGCCTAGGCAATTCAAGACATAAACCAGTTTTTGGCCAAATTTTTGCACCTGCCTTTTTACGAATAAACTGTAAGAAGGGAGCTACTTGGGAGGTAAAGAAAGGTTTTCCATCTTCTCGCTTGGCAAAGGCGGGCCGTTCCGTATTTTCGTGGTCGTGGCAATATTCAAATTTCGCAATCTGAAGTCGGGACAGGCCATGCCTCTCCCGCCCGGTGAGTTCACCGTGGGGCGCAGTGATCAGGCCTACATCCACGTGGAGGATGCCTCGGTCAGCCGACGCCACGCGAAAGTGATCAATAACGCCGAGGGCCTTTTCGTTGAAGACGCTGGTTCCGCCAATGGTACCGCCATGCAGGGAACCTTGATTGTCGGGCGCAGGCAACTCGCGATCGGCGACGTCATCCACATCGGCTCGGTTCCCTTCCGCATCGATCCCGAAGTCGGCGGCGACAACATCACGCCCGTTGCCCCCATGGCGGGACGCCGCACCGCCAATCGCGACTATATGCGCCGCGATACGGAACGTCTTTCGCTTGAAAACATCGACAAGGCGGTGGAAGCCCTCTCCGCCCAGACGGATGCTGCCTTGGCCCAAGTTGCCAGCGAAACCGAGTCTGAAGAGCTCGAGGCGATCGAGACACGCGGTGACGAACCGACGCCCAGCGAACCGGCGGCGAAGGGCGGTTGGTTCCACGGCTTCTCGAAACCCGCCATCAAAGGTGATCCCGAAACCACGTTTGCCCCCAAGCCGGTGGCGGTCAGGGCGACCATCGCTCCCGAGCCCCGCATTGCCACCCCCGTTCCTGCGGCGGGCAACGGCCTGCTTGGTTTCCTGGGTAAAAATAAGACGCAAGCCGTTCCGAGGATCGTCGAGGCATCCCCCATCGCCTTTGAGGTCAACGCCCCCGATATCGAAGTCCTGACGGCGATCTGCACGCTGGTCGTCAAAGGCGTCCTCAAGGGAGGCGTCAAGATCACCGGAAGCTACAATGTCCAGGCCTTGAACGACCTCCGCTCGACGCGAAACATCAAGCTGGTCGAGGAAGCCGATTTCATCATTCTGTCGTGATCTGAGACACCGGAAGGCTGCGAGCAACTCGATTTACCCCCTTCTGATGATCCTCAAGGAAATACGATTGTTGGGAGCCTCAGCCCCGGCCATCATGAAATGCCACTTCAGGAAGCAACTCAATCACGTCAATTTTCTTTTCAGGAATGCGATATGCTCACTGAAATCTTAGTTTGGCACGGAAACTGAACGGGGTATCCTGAAGGCAGGATTTTTTACATGAAACTCATCGCTTACAAGAGTTACGACTACAACTGTCAAACCCTGGTCCCAGCTCCCCGCACGCGGGATTGGATGGATAAGACCCCCGACGCGTTTGCCTACCATTGTCTGCCGCTGGTCATGGCGAACAGCCTCGGCTGGTACATCATCAACAACATTCCCTGCGAAATGGAATGGGACGGCACTGAACCCCCCGCCGGGCTCAAGGTCTGGGCGACCGAAGAACTGAGCGAGAAAGAGAAGCATATGCTCCCCTCCTCGCATTTCGGCTCCGGAGTGGTCACCTTCCATACGGAATTCATGTTCTGCACCGAGAAGCGGATGAACCTCATCACCAAAGGGCCCGCCAATTCCCCCAAGCACGGCATCCAGGCGCTGGAAGGCGTGATCGAGACCGATTGGCTCCCCTACCCGTTCACCATGAACTGGAAGATGACAGGCAAGGGAACGAAGGTCCGCTTCGAACGCGGCGAGCCCATCGCCCAGATCATCCCCTACCCGGGCGATCTCATCAGCAGCATCGAGCCTGAAATCCTTTCCCTCCAGACCAACCCGGAACTCTTTTTGAAGTTCGAGGACTACCGGAAAAAGCGCTCCGTCTTTAACGAAAAGTTCAAGTACGACGGCAAGAAGCGCCAGAAGTACTACATCCGTGGAGAGGACTCGCTCGGCAACACTTATCACGATCTCCACAAGACCGACTGGAAAACCAAGCCTTTCGCCAACCAACCTGACCGCCCACCCGTATCCTGCCCCGTTAAACACTAATCCCCATCATGCCCAAAAGCTCCGAGTCGATTGTCACCAACGAAACGCTGAATTTCGAAAATGCCCGGGCCGCCCAGGCGCTATATGTCAACGACCCGGCGAATTTACGCCGACTGGAGGAACGCTTCGGGGTCAAGATCACGACCCGCGACGGATGGATCAAGGTCGATGGTTTGCCGGACGCCATCGCCAAGGCACGCGACGTTTTCCAACAGCTCCATCTTGCCCGGGAAAAGGGCCTCTACATCCGCAAGACGGAATTCAATTTCGCGATGGAATCGGTCGGCAAGGGCTCGGACGTGAAGCTGCCGGATCTCCATTCCGCCCGGCTCCAGATCTCGGCCAAGAAGGCTCCGATCATCCCCAAGTCGCTCCAACAGAAGAAATATGTCGAGGCGATCAAGACCAACGATCTCGTTTTCGGGATCGGGCCGGCGGGTACCGGTAAGACCTTCCTCGCCATGGCCATGGCCGTGGCTGCGTTGAAGAATGAGGAAGTCACCCGCATCGTCCTGACCCGGCCCGCCGTCGAAGCGGGCGAGGCCCTCGGTTTCCTGCCGGGCGATCTCCAGGAGAAAATCTTCCCCTATCTGCGCCCCCTTTACGATGCGCTCAACGACATGCTGGAGAACGAGGAGATCCAGCGCTACATGGACAAGGGCATCATCGAAATCGCTCCCCTCGCCTACATGCGCGGCCGCACCCTCAGCCGCAGCTTTATCATCCTGGACGAAGCGCAGAACACGACCACGGAACAGATGTTCATGTTCCTGACTCGGCTCGGCGAAGGCTCCAAATGCGTAGTCACCGGCGATCCCTCCCAGATCGATCTGCCGCACAATCGTAAGTCGGGGCTGGTCGAGGCCATGCAGGCACTTCATGCCACCGAGGGCATCTACTTCACCAAGTTCGATGAAGTGGACGTCATCCGGCATGAACTCGTGCAGCGGATCATCCGCTCCTACAAGGCGCATCGCGGCGAAAAGACGACGAGCCTGACGCTCTGATTCCGCTTCATTCGCAAAAGAATAACACCCATGGATTTCCGCCGACGAAAGCTCTTTATCACTCTTGTAATCATGGGGGTGGGCATGATCGCGGCCTTGATTTGGCATGGCTATCAGGGTTTCATCCTGGAGCGGGGCTATCCCGAGAATACGTTTCTTTTCATTCCCGGAGATCGCTTCGCCGACTTCACGAACCCGGTGAGGTATTCGGCTTTGCCCAGTCCTTACGAGAGCTCTTACTCCGATTATTTTCCCTTAACCTACGTGGTGCTTCGCGTTTTTACCGGGATGAATCCCACCTTGGTGGTTCTGGGTTATACCCTGCTCTTTACGTTCGGAATGTTGTGGGTCCTGTTCGCCGCTCTTCGCCCGGTCATCGCGAACAAATTGGGCCGAATGGCTTGCGCCATGGGGCTGCTCTGTTTTTCCTACCCCTTTATTTTCTGCATGGATCGGGGCAACCTGGAAATCATTCTGGTCCTGTTTGTGTCCCTGGCCTTGCTCTTGTTCAAGGATCGTCGGTGGTACTCCGGCATGGCCAGCCTGCTCCCGGCCGTATGCATTAAATTCTATCCGATCCTGCTCATGACCCTCTTCATCCGGCCACGCCATCTACTCAAGCTGGTGGGCATGGTGGTCGCCTTTTTTGCCATCGGCATTCTCTGCGCCATGACCTTTTCGGGAACGTTGTTGGATAACTGGCGGCTTTGGCAAAACAACCTGGCCTTCTATCACAGCACTTATGTCGTGGGAAATGGCGGACTGGCCGGAAGCGCCAGCATTTGGAATACCCTCAAAATTCTCGTTTTTACCTACCTCTCGTTTGTCCCCACCGCAATCACCAACGCCGACTTGCCGGGTTTGATCGAACAATTGTATCGCACCTATGTGGTCCTGGATCTGGCGTGGATCAGCTTCATCGTCGCCTACACGCTCTTGGTGGAGCGGGAGTTTTTTCGCCGGGCCATTCTGTTTCTCCTCATCGCCTCCATGGCCGCACCGAGCGGAGGCGACTACAAACTCCTCTTCGCCCAAATCGCGCTGGTGGTTTTCATTCTCCTGCCCACCCGCCGCCCTCGCGATTTGATTATCCTCTGCTGCCTCGCCTTCGTCATGGTTCCCAAACGGGAAGTGCTGCTAACCTATCTCGGGCCAACCGATAGTGGCACCGCGGACATCTCCGTGGCCGTCCTGATCAATCCGCTCCTGATGGTGGTTGCCATGGTCTTGCTCATGATGGACGGCTTTCAGCCCGGGGTCTGGCGTCACATCGGGTTGCGATTCCGGAGACTCTTCCATATTTTCCTTCGTTTCCTACCTCATTCCCGGGGAAAAAAAACTGCCGAAACCTCCCCTCGATCCGTCGCTTTACCGCGTTAAGCTGGTGCCCTGCCAACCCAAGAAAAAGCCCAGATGTCCAGCTACACCTCCATCGAAAAATGCCGCATCAGCGGCTCGACCCACCTCATTCCCATCCTCAGCTTGGGTGAGCAAAGCCTGACCGGCGCGTTCCCCAAGACCCGCGATCAGGAAGTCACCTGCGGCCCGCTCGATCTCGTCTGGTGCCCCGACAGCGGGCTGGTCCAGCTCCGCCAATCGTATAATCCCTCCGAGATGTACGGCGAAAACTACGGCTATCGCTCCGGCCTCAACCAATCGATGGTGCGGCATCTTTCCTTCAAGATTAAAAGCCTGGAACGTCTTTACCCCGTCTCGGGAGGAGATGTGATCGTCGATATCGGCAGCAACGATGCCACCACCCTGAAGGCCTATTCCAGAGCGGGCCTGAAGCGGGTGGGCATTGACCCCACCGGCAAGAAATTCAAGTCCTACTACACCGACGGAATTGAACTCATCCCCGATTTCTTCTCCGCGAATGCCTATCGGGCCCATGTCCGGGAGAAGGCCAAGATCATCACCTCGATCGCCATGTTCTATGATCTGGAAGATCCGGGGATGTTCGTCCGGCACATCGCCGAAATCCTCCGGGAAGATGGCATCTGGCATTTCGAGCAGAGCTACATGCCCTCCATGCTCCGGATGAATTCCTACGACACCATCTGCCATGAGCATGTCGAATACTATTCCCTCGGCCCGATCAAGTGGCTGCTCGAAGCCAACGGCCTGAAGATCCTCGACGTGCAGATGAATGCCATCAACGGCGGCAGTTTTGCCGTCACCGCCTGCCTCGCCACGTCGCCGCTTAAGCCCAACCACGCCGTCATCGATTGGCTCCTGGAGCAGGAGGAACGGATGGGCCTGAGAACCCCTCGCCCCTACCGGAGATTCGAGGAACACGTCTTCGAGCACCGGCACAACCTGCAACGCCTGGTCCGGGCTCTCAACGCCGACGGAAAAAAAGTCTTCGGCTACGGCGCCTCCACCAAGGGCAACGTCTTGCTCCAATTCTGCGGCTTCACCGAAAAAGAGATCCCCTACATTGCGGAAGTGAATCCGGACAAATTCGGCAGCTTCACCCCGGGCACCCATATCCCCATCATTTCCGAGGCAGAAGCCAAGGCCATGCAGCCGGACTACTTCCTCGTCCTCCCCTGGCACTTCAAGGATTCCATCCTGGCCCGGGAGGAGGAATTCATCATGCGGGGTGGGCAGATGATTTTCCCCCTGCCGGAAATCGAAATCGTCGGAGGATGAAGCCCTCCCTCATCGTCGGTAACAATGGGCAGGATGGCACGCTCCTCTCCCGCCTTTTGCAGGAGCGCGGAGTCAATTTCATGGGCCTGGGCCGCAATGGCCTGGTCGATGCCAATGGCCAATTGCTCCAGGCGGGAGAGTTGACCGATCCTGCTTTCATCGGTGATCTGGTCCGCTCCATCCAGCCCTCCCGGGTCTACTACCTCGCCGCCCATCATCACTCGTCCCAAGATGCCGCCCTCTCCAAAAAAACCGACCTCTGGACCCCAAGCTTCCAGGTGCAGGTGCTGGGCTTGGTCCATCTGCTCGATGCCTTGAGGCTTCATTGCCGCGATGCCCGGCTTTTTTACGCCGCCTCCTCCCATATCTTTGGCTCGCCAGAGGAAGAACCCCAAACCGAATCGACCCCTTTCCATCCCGTCAACATCTACGGCGTCACCAAGCTGATGGGCATCGAAGCCTGCCGCTACCACCAACGCCAGTACGGCCTGTTCACCTCGGTTGGCATCCTCTACAACCACGAGTCGGTCCTTCGCCCGGAGAATTTTCTCTCCCAGAAAATCATCCGGGGCGCCCTCGCCATCAAGGAGAAACGCTCTACCCGCCTTGTCCTGGGCGATCTCTTGGCCGAAGTCGATTGGGGCTATGCCCCCGACTACGTCGATGCCATGGTGCGGATTCTCGATCTGGACCAACCCGGCGATTACGTCATCGCCACGGGCAAACGGCACACCGTGCGCGAGTTCGTCCAACTCGTCTTCGAGCAACTCGATCTCGACTATCGCGAATGGGTCGGGGAAGATCCCTCGATCATCCAGAAAAGTAAAAATCGTCTGGTGGGAGATTCCGCCAAACTTCGGCGCGAAACGGGCTGGTCCCCGTCGGTCTCCTTCCCTGAAATGGTCCGACTCCTGGTCACCCAAACCAAAGCCACGTCCCCGTCATGAACAAGATCCTCGTTTTCATCCCGACCTATGATGAGGTCGATAACGTGGCGAACATGTGTGAGCAAATCATGGCCCTTCCCATCGATTGCGATCTTCATTTCATCGACGACGGCTCCCCGGACGGCACCGGCGCCGAGTTGGAGCGGCTCGCCCAACTTTACCCTCGCGTGACCGTCGGCCATCGCTCCGGCAAGCTCGGCATTGGCAGCGCCCACCAGGAGGGCATCGCCTACGCCTACCGGAAGGGGTACGACATCCTGATCACCATGGACTGCGATTTCACGCATGATCCTGCCAGGATTCCCGACCTGCTCCGCGCCCACGAGAACAACGAGGTGATTCTCGGCTCGCGCTATCTCGCGAGCAACAGCCTGCCCGGCTGGTCGCTCCATCGCCGGTTTCTCACCAATCTGGGGCATTTCCTGACCCGGCATCTGCTGCGCATCAGGTATGACGCCACCGGAGCCTTCCGCCTCTACGATCTAAAGAAGATCCCCCACGCCTTGTTCAAGACCGTTCGCTCCCGGAGCTACTCGTTCTTCTTCGAAAGCGTCTTCCTTCTTTCCAGCAACGGCGTCCGCATCCGGGAGATCCCCGTCGTCCTGCCTTCGCGGACCTACGGCCACTCCAAGCTCTCCATATTCGAAGCCGTCCGGAGCGCCATGTTTCTCCTCCGCCTTTCGGTCGAGCGGATCGCCAACCCAGGCCGATTTCAGATTGGCCGGGATCCCGATCTGTTGAGGGAAGACCTGCATGATCCCCAGGATTGGGCACCCTATTGGCAGCAAAAAAAGGAAGTGGGCGGCTTCATCTATGAAACCATTGCGGCCTTCTACCGGAACCTGGTCATCCGCCCGGTCTTGCACAACGCCCTCGGGCGTCACTACTCCAAAGGCTCCAACCTGCTCCACGCCGGATGCGGCAGCGGCCAAGTCGACCTCGGCCTCCAAGAATGCTTCCGGTTGACCGCCGTCGATATTTCGAGCGATGCCTTGGACCTCTATTCGCGCTACAACCCGAAGACCGTCCGGATCGAACAAGCCAGCATCCTCGATCTCCCCTACCCCAATGACACGTTCGATGGCGTCTACAACCTCGGGGTCATGGAGCATTTCACCGATACCGAAATCGTCCTGATTCTTCTCCAATTTCAACGGGTCCTGAAACCGGGAGGAAAAGTCCTGCTCTTCTGGCCCCACCGCCATGGCCTTAGCGTCCTGACCCTCAAGACCGTCCGCTGGCTCGCCCGGACTCTGTGGAAGAAGGAGCTGAAGTTTCACCCGGACGAAATCTCCCTGCTCACCTCCACCGCCCAAGCCAAAAGGTTCTTTGCGGAGGCCAACCTGGAACTGCTGAGCTGCCGGATGAGCCTTCGCGATGGCTACGTCCAGGCGATTCTGGTCGGCCAGAAACCTGCTTGAAACCTCCCATGCCTTTCCCCCTCAAGCCTACTTCCCTCGGTTTGGGACAACCGACGACGCTTCCGACTAAGGTCGGCAAAGTGTTGTTCCGAGTTGACTTCTTCCCAAAGCAGGGTTCCATTACATCCGCTCACCCATGATTACCGATTGGCTCGAACGTCGCCGCTTGGTCCGCAAAGGACTGGCCTGTGATAAAACACGGCTCAGTCACTCGGATGACAACATGCAGAGCCGTCTCGATTCGAGCTGGCCGCTGCGCTTGGTGCTGCTGGGCGTCTTCATTGTGCTGCTCCATTTGGGCGTGGCTTGGGGCAAGACAAGCAACAATGGCGAGGATCACATCTTGGCCTTCATCGTCTTCATCGGCGGCCTCATGCTGCTGGAGCTCGATTGCCCGGAGGTCTGGCGCTCCAACTCCAAGCTGATCCTTATCTTGGGGGTGACGTGGTTTAACCTCGTGGTGGTGAAGGACCTCTATCTCATCTGGCCGGCGCACGATGACGCCATCAGCATGGCCCGCTTCTACTTTCTCAGTCCGTGCACGTTTGCGCCGTTTCTCCTCACGCTCCTCCTCGGGACGCGCGTGGGCCTGTTCACGGTGGTCCAGATCAGCATGCTGGCCTCGCTGCTGACCGATCAAAAATTCTCCTTTCTCCTCGTCAGCCTGCTTTCTGGATTTACGGCCGTCTACTTCACTCGGAACGTGCGCAAGCGGGCGGACCTGATCAAGGCCGGTGTGGCCGTGGGCGTGCTCAATCTGCTTTGCGCCATTGCTCTTGGGCTGGTTCATCACCGGGAACTGGATGCCCTTGGCACCAACGCCTTGATCGGCATCGGTGCCGGCATCCTCACTGCCATGGTGGTGAGCGCCATCCTGCCGGTCGTCGAAGGTGCCTTCCAGTTGACCACCACCATCTCTTGGATTGAACTGGCCGACCTTAATCATCCCCTTCTCCAGCAACTGACCATCGAGGCGCCTGGGACTTATCACCACAGCCTGCTCGTGGCCAATTTGGCCGAATCAGGAGCGAAGTCGATCGGCCTCGACGCCACCGCCTGCCGGGTCATGGCCTACTTCCATGATATCGGCAAGACGGTCAAGCCGGAGTACTTTACGGAGAATATCCCTCCGGGGATGGACCCGCACGAGAACCTTTCCCCCAGCATGAGCGCCCTGATCATCGTGGCGCACGTGAAGGAAGGCATCGACTTGGCCCTCAAGTATGGCCTCAAGAAGCAGGTCATCGAAGCCATCCAGCAGCACCATGGCGATTCGCTCGTCTCCTACTTCCACCAGCGTGCGCTTCAGCAGCAACGGGATGCCAAGGAAGGCGGCAAGATTATGAACATGCGGGAGGAGGATGTCCCCGAGGTGTCCGAGAACTCCTTCCGCTATCCCGGCCCGAAGCCGCAGACCAAGGAGATCGGCCTGCTCAGCATCGCGGACGCCGTGGAGGCCGCTTCCCGGTCGCTGGAGAAGCCGACCCCGCAACGGATCGAGGACCTGATCAACCAAATCATCGATCACAAGATCCAGACGGGCCAGCTCGACGAGTGCCATCTGACCATGAATGAGATCCGGACCGCGGGAGAGGCGATGGCGGTCACGTTGAAAAACATGATGCATACCCGCATCTCCTACGCTAAGAAGGAGAAACCGGGTGCAAGTACGACTATCAAACCAACAAAACGAAGTGCCGTTGCGGGTCCGTCCTCTTCTGCGGCGGCTTAAGACGGCGATACCGATATTGCCCGGGGCTTTGCCGGAAGAGATTGAAGAGGTTCAGTTCGTCCTCATCACCCGCGCGACGATGGCTCAGGTTCATGCCGATTTTCTGGAAGACCCGACTGAGACGGATGTGATCACTTTTCCCTATGGCGAGATCCTGGTCTGCCCGGCGGTGGCACAGGAACAGGCACCGGTTTTTGGACTGGCCCCGGAGAATGAGGTCCTGCTCTACTGCCTCCACGGATTGCTCCACCTCGTCGGCTACGATGACCTGACGCCGAAGGAGGCCAAGGTGATGGCCCGGGCGCAGGGTGAGTTGCTGGAGCGGGTACTGGCAGCGGGGTAGAGGGAAACTCGGTATCCGCGTTGCGTAATATTTGGCGACGAAAGTTCGATGGCCCGGACAACTTGTTGTCCGGGTGGCCGCTGGCCACAGGAAGCAATCAGAACCGTGGGTGTTTTGGAAGCATGCGTGTTCCTGCAACCCACCCTCGCTTCGGCACTTCAGGCGTCCCTCCGGGACGCGAGGCTTCTCCATCCCACCCGGCACTGAAGTGCCGGTCTATTTTCAGCCGTCCCTTCCGGGACGGACCGAGAAAGCCGCAGGCTCGGCCTACCGTTCCGGCGCCACGGTCTGCAAATGGGCCAGCGCCTCCGCTGCGTTTTCGCGCAGGTCCCGGATGGCATGCTCGGCGTCGGGTTGGCCGAAGACGGCGGTGCCGGCGACAATGACTTCCGCGCCTGCGCGGACAGCGGCCCAAATCGAGTAGCGGTCGAGGCCGCCATCGACTTCGATGTCGTACTTGAAGCCGCCTTCCTTGCGCCAGCGAACGGCTTCCTCCACTTTGGCCATCATGTCGGGCATGAATTTCTGGCCGCCGAAACCGGGCTCGACCGTCATGATGAGCAGGCGGTCAACACGCTTGAGATATTCCTTCACGGCAGACAGCGGCGTCTTGGGCTTGACCGCCAGACCAAACTTGATTTCGTAGGTGGTGATCTCGCTGATGGCAGTCCAGATCTTGTCCTCGCATTCGACGTGCAGCGTGATGCAGTCGGCACCCGCTTCCATGAACGGAGTCACGAACTTGCGCGGATGCGTGAGCATGAGATGAACATCCAGCGGAAGCTTGGTCAGCGACTTGATCTTCTTCACAATATCCGGCCCGAAGGTGATGTTCGGGACGAAGTGGCCGTCCATGATGTCGACATGGAGCATGTCGGCCCCGCCCTGTTCGGCGCGCGCCAGGTCGGCCCGAAGATAGCCAAAGTCGGCGGCGATGACGGAGGGAGCGATGAGGGTCTTTTGCATGGCGGGTGAGTTAGAGGGTTTGGGGCAGACGGGCGGCGGCGGCGCGATCAAGAAGCCAGAGTTTGGCACCATCGGCAGGTTGGACGAATTGCACGGGGTAAAAAGGCTCGTCGCGACGGGAGATGAGCACCTCGTGCAGCATGTCGGCCTTGTCCGGCCCGGCCACGAGCAGAAGGATGGCCCGCGCGGCGTTCAGCACCGGATAACTGAAGGTAATCCGGGGTGACTTGAACTTCGGCACAAAGTTGGCGATGACCCAACGGTTCTTTTCCTCCAGGCCAAGAGTCTCTGGGAAAAGAGAGGCGGTATGGCCATCCGGGCCCATGCCGAGAAGGATGGCGTCGAAGCGCGGGAAGGTATTGAACCGCATCGCCGGAGTGAAGAAGGAGCGGAGTTCGACGTCGTAATCGACGGCGGCCTGATCGGCGTCGGGCAGCTCGGCGCGGACGCGATGGACGTGGGCCAAAGGAACCAGATTAGTGGCGAGCAGGGTGCTCTTGACCATCAGGAAATTGCTCTCCAAATCACTCGGCGGTACGTGGCGTTCATCGCCAAAGAAGAGGTGCGTCTGCTGCCAGGGGAAGTCCTTAAAGGCGGGATCGGTGGCGAGGATGCTGTAGAGCTTGCGCGGAGTGGAGCCGCCCGCCAGCGAGAGGGTGAAGACGCCTCGCTCGGCGATGCTGGCCTTGGCAAGATCGTAAAGGCGGGACGCGGCGTTCTTCGCCAAGGCGTCGGCATCGGGGTAAACAAAGCGGGGTTCGGAGGGCATGGCGCTACTTTAACCAGTCACGCGGGGCAGGCAAGCTGTCGCTGCGGGATTTCGCCGCAAATCGCTTCAATGGAGGAAGACAAAGCCCAAAACGCCGCCGGCAAGAATCAGCAAGGCCGGGTTGATCTTCTTGCCAAAGTAGAGCACGCCGAAAACGGCAGCCGCCAAAAGGATCGTGGTCGGATTGACGAGCGGATTGACCAATGCCGTTTTGCCGATGGAGACCACGCCCGCTGTCATCAAACCAATGACCATGGGAGCCATGCCGCGCTGAACGGACAGCCGCCAAGGGGAAGCGCGGAAGTAATCCCAGATGCGCGCTGTGACAAAGGTAAGGAGACAGCAGGGCAGGAAGAAGGCAAAGAACGCGAGCGCAGCGCCAAGGAAGGGATGCACCGGCCAGGCATGGTAGCCCAGAACGATGACCATCAGCATGTTCGGCCCCGGGGCCAGCTGACCGATGCTGTAAATATCGCGGAATTGATCGTCGGTGATCCACTTGTGGTTATCGACCGTGAGGTGGTGCATTTCCGGCAGAATCGCCGTGCCGCCGCCGACGGAGAGAATCGAGAGCAGGGAGAATACGCCGATGATATTCCAGAAAGGTGAGGTCATGGGGCGGTCAATCTCCGGGCTTCTTGTCGTGGCCGTGGATGTCTTCCTTCAGCTTCCGGTCGGGATGAGGCCGGTAAAGAAAGATCGCGAGAGGGCCGACCGTGATGAGGACGATCCAGAGGGCGAGATGAAAGACGCTAACCATCACCACCGTGACGATGACGAGGGCGATATCCATCAGGTGCTCAAGCTGCTTGTGGCCGATCTGCAACGTCACTGCCAGGAGGAGTCCGACCGAGGCCGCGCCTACGCCCTTCAGCACGCTGGTGACATTCGGGTTGTGGGGATCCTGCGCATAGAGAATACCGAGCACGAGGACCACGATGGAACCAGGCAAGGTGATGCCGAGGAAACCCAGGAAGGAACCGATCGGCCCGCGCAGACGGTCGCCCACGATCACGCTCATGTTCGTGGCGTTGAGTCCGGGCAGGGCCTGGGAAATTTCCAGCGCAGCGAGGAATTCCTCGTCGTCCATCCACTTCTTGCTCCGGACGAGACTGTTGCGCAGATAAGCCACGACACCCCCGCCGAAGCTGGTCCCGCCGATGATGAGGAAGGTCAGGAAAATTTCCCAGAGCGGGACGCGCGGCGCGATCACGCCGTCGCGGGAGAATTTTGGCAGCTCTTCCGGCTGCGTTTCACTCATCGTTGGTGTTCTTCACGGTGCCCATGCCGTAGACCATGGCGGTCTTCGTGGTGGCGAGCTCCACCCACTCGGGAGCATCGGTTTGCACCGCGCGATAGAATTTCTCCGATAGCTCCCTGGCCTTGTGGTGCAGTTCGCTCTCGCGCTCGAAGCGGCATTGGAAGGCGAACTCGCCCACCAGCGAACGCTCCGTGGCGCGATCCCGCCAGATGGCGATGGTGGCCTTGGCTTCGACGCCATGACCGAAATCAAAATGCCCCGCTTCGACCTCCACTTCCTCCACCGCGACATTGTTGACCAGATTGATCTTGGTCAGCGGCTTGATATCGATCCGCTTCATGGCGGGGAAGACCTTGGCGATATCCTCGAGGCCTTGGTCGAGCACGATATTGGGCGAGACCAGTTCGCAATTGTGGGAGAAGAGACTGCGCATGCCGCCGAGGCCGGTTTTGAGCGGGAGAAGTTCTTCCTTGAACTTGATTTTATGCTGACCTTCCAGGCGCGGGCGCATATCGGAGGCCGCACAAACATCCATGTTCGCATGGCGGTATTTCACCGTGAGCTCGTGGTCCACCTCAGGCCAGCCGTCCTTATAAAAGGTCCGCTTGCGGAGGATGAAAGCGTTGTTGTAGAGATCGAAGCTCGGGGTGTCGTAAAAAAGCACCTCGCGGACGAGGCAATGAAACCCCTTGGGGTTGGTGTGGACTTCGACGCCCATTTTCTTGCCGATGTGCTTGACCAGTTTCCAGTATTCCTCGAAGCCTTCCGGCCGGACAAAGTGGTCCGCCTTGAGCAGAATCTTGAACTCGCGGTAGTGGATTTGGTCGAGAGGGTGACCGTCGCTGTAGGTAAGTTTGGCTTCGGACATAAAGGAACGTTTTATGAGTCGAGGGGGTTGCCGTGCCGACAGATGGCATCGGTCAGCCAAGGTATGAGAACCCTCCCCGCAAAACAATACTTTCCTTGGAGAATTGCGGAGCAATTGCTCATTCGCCTTTTTGCGTTTTGTACCTCAAGGAAGGGAACGGAGGAATGGCCGCGAAAGAACACAAAAAAGAGGGGGATGCTTCCGGCTTCCTTTTGTGATCTTTGTGTTCTTTCGTGGCTGATTCGCGGCACGAGAATCGTGTGAGAATCCGCTACTTTACGGACTGAAAAGCGAGTTGGTCAGGATCAAGATGACCACCACCAAGGCCAGGACAATACCCGTGATCCGCCAGATCTTGGCGAAGGGCTTTGGCTTGGCAGGAGTGCCGAACTCCTCCTGGACGAATTGATCGTAATCAAAGGTATCATCCGGAAGATCGAGGCCGTCGGACGAGGTGGCTTCCTCGTTCCAGCCGGTCTTGTCGCACGCGCCGCAGTGGGGGCATGCCTTGGCCTTGGCCGGAACGCGGCCTCCGCAGATGGGACAATCGAACGGGCGAACGCGCGTCATGATCCGAATCTACCGCAAAAACCGGGGCTTGTCAGGTAACCAATACTCTTTCCTGCACCAACCGGTTCCAGGCATCGAGCGTATCCAACCCGGTGTGAACACGCAGATGGCAGCGCCCCTCCTCATCAACCAGCGAGAGCATCCAGATCGATTCGCCTTCCAGCATGCCGGGTTCAACGCGCAGCCATTCCGCCGGTTCGGATTCGACATAGAGCGACCGGTTCTGGCTGGAGAAAACGAGCCAGCCATGGCTCTCGGAGGCCCGCGTGATTTCCATTCGGGCGGTCTGGGTCAGACCCTCGGCAGATACGGCGACCTCCAGCGGAATCTCCCGCTCCGTGGCGCAGATGAGCACCGTCCGCAGTAAATGCGCAGGGAGAAGAAGTGTTCCTGGAGCCGGGAGCGGATTGAAGAGCGAGCGGCCTTCGCGGTTCTCGACTTCCGCCGCGATGGGCAGTTCCAATCCGGTAGCCTGGTGGACCTGGGTCCAATCGATGAAAGCGGAAAGTTCCGTGCCCTTGGCCAGGCAAACCTTGTGAAAAATATCGCCATAGCGATTGCCAAATTCCACCCCGTAGACGCGACCACAGCAGCAGCGGGTATCGCAGGCGACGGCTTGCCGCCACGCGTCGAATTGATAAAGCAGGGAACTGTCTCCCCTCACCGCCCGGGCTGTACGTTCGTCGGCGGAAAAGGTCAGTTCCGGATAATTTCCCTGCACGGCCAGGACGGACCGCTCATTGCGGACGATGCTCCAGACCGGGCCGACCTTTTGCAGATCGTGCAGCATCGCGCGCCATTCCCGCCAAAGCGCGACGGCCACGCGGCCCTCCCGCGAGGTATCGATATTGGTATCGAAAACCCCCTCGGTGAGAAGACTGTTGGCGCGGTTGCGGGGACGTACGGGCCTTTGGCCACATGAGGGCAGGCCATGGCGCCAGCGGGAATGATGTTTCATCCGGAAAGTTGGATGCGGACCTAAAAGGCGATGGCCGTCCGCAATCCGAGGACCACGGCATTCGGGATGGGAACCGCAGGGTTGTTCGGGTCGGGAGTTTTGCCACCAGGGTTGATGATGTACTGGATATCGGGCTGAACAGTCCACCAGGGAGTGATCTTCGCCTGGTAGGTTGCTTCCAGCACCATCTCGAAGTTCATCGTCGGCGTACCTGGAGCAGCGGCAAGATTGCTCACCACGTCGCTGATTTGGGCATAAGCCACACCGAAGCCGAGGACATCTTCGTCGCGTCCCGGGATCAAGCCGGTGTAGTTAAGGCCGCCATCGGCATAGAACTCCAGCGTGTTGCGATCAGCGGGACTGCCACCAACGCGGGCAAAGAGACCGATGCCCTGGTTGCCAGCATCAGCCCCTGCGGCCGCCGCCTTCACGTCCTTCGGATCGTTTTTGAGGCCGCTCGGAGCAGGAACCGTCGGTTCGCGCCAGACCATCTGGTCGGCCACGGCGTAGACACCCCAGTTGTTCTCATTCGCGCCCGTGTTGAAGTTCGTATAGCTGAGCGCTGCGCTCTGGGAGCCAAACCAGCCGCCCAGTTTATAGGTTCCTGGAAGGCCCTTCGCATCCTTCTCCTGGTTGAGGTGGTAGGCCCCCTCGAACATGGTCAGCAGACCCTGCGCAAAATCGATGCGCGTACCCGTGCTGTTCTTCTTTTGCGGATTCGCTCCACCGTCGCCGGG
>FTJN01000931.1_pt3 | contig 16927 bp, 16 predicted proteins | sample 1658361 | NCBI WGS metagenome assembly FTJN01 (sample SAMEA3914819, study PRJEB12502) | metagenome | biome: forest; material: soil | place: Canada | collected 2010-06-26 | depth 0.3 m | reverse complement strand
TCGATCAGCAGCAGCGCCACCTGGTGGCCCAGCCGGCGGCCGAACTCGAGCGCGCGCTCGGCGCGCCAGATCAGCTGGCGCCGGTTGGGCAGGTTGGTGAGCGCGTCGTAGTTGGCGAGGTGGCGGATGCGGTCTTCCGCGATGCGGCGGTCGGTGACGTCCTGCACGATGCCCGTGTAGGCACAGCAATGGCCGTGCTCGTCGAACTCCGGCTCGGCCTCGACGTGGATGATGCGGAAGCGGCCGTCGGGCAGCGTCATCGGCACGTCGGTGGCGATGACGGACACCTGGTACAGGATCTGGCGCGCCAGCCGCACCAGCGGTTCGCGGTCGGTGGGGGCGATCATGCGCAGCATGTCGCGCAGGTTCACCCGGTCGTCCGGTCCGTAGCCGAACACGCGCAGGCCTTCCTCCGACAGGTCGAGGCCATTGACGAAGCTGCGGCCTTCCTCCTGCCACCAGTCGAAGCTGCCCATGCGCGCGAGATCCTGCGCGCGGGCCAGCTTGGCCTTGCTGCGTTCGAGCTCCTGGCGCGTGCGGGACGCGCGCAGCAGGTAGCGCAGGCGCCCCGCGAGCAGGCTCCACTGCGTGGCCTTGACGAAGAAATCCGTCGCGCCGACCTGGTAGGCGCGGTTGATGGAGGCCTCGTCGTCGAGGCCGGTGAGCATGAGCACCGGCACGTTGTCGAAGCCGGGCATGTTGCGCAGCGCGACGCAGGTCTCGAAGCCGTCGAGGCCCGGCATGATGGCGTCCAGCACGACGACATCGGGGGTCCAGCTGGCCAGGCGCGTCAACGCCTCCTCGCCGCCGGTGGTGGACGTGATGTCGAAGCCGCGGTCGCGCAACGCGGCCGCGGTCATGAGCAGGTTCACCTCGTCGTCGTCGACGAGCAGGACCGTCGGGCGACGGTCGGTTGCTTCCAGGCTCACGCCATGGTGCAGCGTCATGAGGCGGCCGCCTCGAGGTGCTGCAGGGTCTGGCCGACGGCGGCATCGACGCGTTGCACCTCGGCGTGGAACCGATCGAGCAGCGCGGACGCGGAGGCGCTGTCGCCGGCGCGCAGCAGGCGTTCGATGTCGGCGCACAGGCCCGACAACGCCAGGGCGCCGATGCTGGCGGACGAGGACTTGAGCGTGTGGGCGACGCGCGAGACCTGGTCCCACGCCCCATCGGCGCGCGCGACGCGCAACTGGTCGACGAGCTTGGCCAGCGAGGCCTGGTAGGTGGCGAGCACGCGCTTGACCAGCTGCGCCTTGCCGTCCGGATCCAGCGCCCGCAACTCGGCCATGCAGGCGGCATCCAGCACCGGCTGCGCCGCCGCCGCGCCCTCGATTGCGGAGTTATTCAAATCGACCATCTCACCCTGGTTTCACTTGTCGGGCATTCTCGCCCTCTAATGTAAGCATGTCCGTGCGCCCGAATGGCGTCAATGGCGAAATACTCCGCAGGCACGGGGCCTTTGCCCTCCTTCGGCGCGGGTTGCGCACGGATGAGCAATCGGGACGCCCGCGCGGCCACGCGGAGTGCCCGACTGCAAAATGTGTCACGACATCCCTACAGCGAGGTGCCGGAACAACAGGTACGTGCGATCGGGACACGAAGGGCGCCCGCGGCTTTGCTCCTTACAATCCGCTGCATGTGGCTTCCGCAGACTCGATGACTCCCACGCTCGCCGTGTTCGCGATCCTGGCGCTTGCCGCCTTCGGCGCGATCGGCGCCGTGGCGGGCGCCCTGTGGACGAAGGCGCGCGACGCCGCCGTCGTGCGCCAGGCCACCGAGGATCGCACGCGGCTGCTGACGCTCGTCGACGCCTGGGTCTGGGAGACCGACGCCGCCCATCGCCTCACCACCTGGCGCCCGCCCGCACGCCGCCCCGCCGGCTGGAAGATCAACCCGCCGCTGGGCACCGTGCTCACCGCGCTGGCCGCGCCACTGGAAGGCGCCGAGGGCGTGTCCCCTGGGACCGGTGGTTCGGCCACCAGCTGGCCGCTGTCGCGCCAGCTCGCCGCGCACGCGCCGATCACCGAGCAGCGCGTCCTGCTGCAACTGGGCGACGCCATCGAGCTGTGGACGCTCCGCGGCGAGCCGCGCCATGACGGCGACGGGGCCTACCTGGGCCACGTCGGCATCGCGCGTCCGGTCGGCGAAAGCGATGCCGCGGAGTTCGGCCAGGCCGCGCTCGCCGCGATGCTGGCCCAGCCCGACGCCGGCGTCCTGTTGTTTCGCCGCCTCGACGAAGGCACGCCGTGGCGGCTCCAGGCGCAGGGCGTGGGCACGCGGACGCTGTTCGGCATGTCGCTCTCGCCGGAGGACGGCTTCACGGGCGCGCCCGACTGGGCGGCCGTCTGCGCCCGCCTGCCTGCGGACATCGAGCGCGCGCTCGCGCAGATGCCCGCCGGCGAGACGCGCGCGGTGGGCGACTGGCGCGTCGGCTGGGGTTTTGTGCCCAGCAGCGACGACCCGCAGGCCGGCCGCCTGGTGATCCTGCAGCATGTGGTGGCGACGCCCGCGGTGCCCACGCCGCAGGCCGCGCCCGTCGCGGCCGTGGCCGAAGCCGCTGCGACCGGCGAGAGCGCCGACCACGAGTCGTTCATCTATTCGGTGTCGCACGACCTGCGCGCGCCGATCCGCGTGGTCGAAGGCTTCGCGCGCATCCTCAAGGAAGACTACGGCCGCTTCCTCGACCGCATCGGCAACGACCACACCGACCGGATCCTGGCCGCCGCCGCTCGCATGAACAGCATGATCGACGCGCTGCTCGCGCTGTCGCGCCTGCAGTCGCAGCCGATCAAGCGCCAGCCGGTCGACCTGTCGCAGCTCACGCGCTACGTGCTGGAAGACCTGCGCAGCAACGAGCCGGAGCGCGAGGCCGACATCCACATCGAGCCGGGCCTGGTGATCCAGGGCGACCCGACGCTGATGCGCATCGCCATCGAGAACCTGGTCGGCAACGCGTGGAAGTACAGCAGCCAGAGCCCGACCACGCGCATCGAGCTGCGCCGCGAGACGCTGGCCGGCACGCCCACCTTCGTGATCGCCGACGCCGGCGCCGGATTCGACATGCGCTTCGCCGACCGCCTGTTCGGCGTGTTCCAGCGGCTGCACAGCGCCAAGGACTTCCAGGGCACGGGCGTCGGCCTGGCCTCGGTGCGGCGCATCATCCGCCGCCATGGCGGCGACATCTGGGCCGAGTCCGAGGTCGGCAAGGGCGCGCGGTTCTACTTCACGTTGCCGTGAGGTGCGCGACGTGGCCAGACGGCGGCGTCGCGTCGGCGCTGATCGGTGGCGGCGACCCGCCGGGGACGGAGGGCACCTCGTCGTCCGCGCGACGACTGCGGGCGAACGAGGCCATGCCATTCGCGGCCGATGAGGTGCCTGACCTCGATCGTGAGCAGGGGATCGAGGTCCGGCACCCCTCGAATCGCGGCAGGCATTTCGGCAATGGCGACAAAGCGGCGCGATCCAAGGCGGTGCCAGACCCCTCCGGAAGCGGCTCGCCTGGAAGACAGTCGCCCGCCAGCCATCACGCGCGTCATCAGCCTTTGCCGGACCCGAGCGCCGCGTTCGAGGCCCGCGTCAGCGCATGGCGCGCCCCATCGATCGCCTGCAAGCGCTCCCGCAGGTAGTCCGCCACCGCCGGCGCCTGGCACATCGCCACGTTGAAGCGGATGTGCGGGTCGGCGTTGCCGTCGGCCATGAACGCCGCGCCGCGCACCAGCAGGATCTTGTTGCGCATCGCGTCCTGCACCAGCAGGTCCACGTCGACGCCCTCGGGCACTTCGCCCCACAGGAACAGGCCGCCCTCGCCCGCATGGTCGAAGCGGATGCCGGCCGAGGCGAGCTGCTTCTCGCTCGCGTGACGCGCGCTCGCGAGGCGGCGCTGCAGCCGGTCGAGGTGCTTGCGCCAGCGGCCGGCGGCCAGCACCTCCAGCATCACCAGCTCGTTGAGCGCCGGCGTGGTCAGCACCGAGTAGATCTTCTGGCGCAGCAGCACCTTCAGCAGCGCCGGATCGGCGGCGACGTAGCCCATGCGCAGCGCCGGGCTCAGCGCCTTGCAGAAGCTCGAGTAGTAGATGACGCGGTCGAGTCCCGACAGCGCGGCGAGGCGCGTGGGCTGGCCCGGGTGGAAATGGCCCTGGACGTCGTCCTCGGCGATCAGGAAGCCGTACTGCTGCGCCAGCACCAGCAGCTTGTGCAGGTTGGCGGCGCTGCTGCCCCAGCCAGTCGGGTTGTGCAGCGTGGTCTGCAGGAATGCCAGGCGCGGCTTGTGCTCGCGGCAAGCGGCCTCCATCTGCGCGAGGTCGATGCCGTCGTGGCGGCGCGCGATCGGCAGCACGCGGATGCCCTCCTGCTGCAGCCGGCCGAACATCAGGAAGTAGCCGGGATCCTCCACCAGCACGGCGTCGCCGGGCTTGAGGAAGCTGCGGCAGATCAGGTCGATCGCGTGCGTGCCGCCGTACGTCGTGAGGATGCGGCCGGCGTCCACGGGAATGCCCATGCCGCGCAGCATCAGCGCGATGCGCTCGCGCAGCTCCGGCAGGCCTTGCGGCGGGCAGCGCGAGGCCATGCCGGCCACGCTGCGGGCCAGCGCGCGCTGCACCGCGGCGGCGGGCACCGCGTCCTCCAGCCACGCGGGCGGCAGCGCGCCGCTGCTGGCCAGCAGCACGCCGGCGCGCTGGTCGTTGGCCTGCTGCGCGAGCCACACCGGTTCCTGCTCCTCGCCGGCCTCGAGCGCCACTTCCTCCGGCATCGCGCCCTGGCGCGCGTTGACGAAGTAGCCCGCGGTGCCGCGCGCGTCGATCACGCCCGACGCGACGAGGCGGTCGTAGGCCGTGATGACGGTGTTGGGGCTGACGGCCAGTTCGGCCGCGAGCTGGCGGATCGAGGTCAGGCGCGCGCCCGCGGGCAACTGCCCGCGCGCGACCAGCTCGCGCAGCCGCGCCTCGATCTGGTCGGAGAGCGCGACGGGGGAGTTGCGGTCGAGCGGGAACATCAGCGCAGGAACTCGACGGCCAGCACCAGCAGCGTGGCGGCCATCAACAGGTTGAACACGCGCTGCTTGCGCGCGTCCTGCAGGAAGCCGCGGATGGCCACGCCGAACAGGGCCCAGACCGAGATGCACGGAAAGCCGACCAGCGTGCCTACCGTGGCGATCAGTACGCCCGCCAGCAGCGGCGGCATGCCGACCGGCATGAAGACGGACGCCAGCGTCACCGCCTTGATCCAGCTTTTCGGATTGATGGCCTGGAACAGCGCCCCTTCGGCGAACGACTGCGGACGCAGCACCGAGGCCTCGCCCACGCGCGCCCGCGCGAGCTTGAACGCAAGATAGACGAGGTAGATCGCGCCGGCCACGCGCAACGTCGCCTGCAACGCCGGCCATTCGACGAACAGGCGGCCCAGCCCCGCGCAGCAGACCAGCGACAACACGATGCCGCCCGCGTGGATGCCCAGGATCTGCGGCAACGTGCGCCGATAGCCGAAGTTGGCCCCCGACGCCGTCAGCATCATGTTGTTCGGGCCGGGGGTGATCGACATCACGAAACAATACATCATCATCGGCAGCAACTGCGTCATCGGCCCGGGCTCCTTGTTGGAACTCGAGCGTACGGATGATGGCGGCGCCGGCCAAGGCACAGGGCGGGGACGCTTCGGGCGCGCTGTATCAGCGCGGCGACCGGTACACCTCAGGCGTTGCCGGGGCGCGCCAGGAGTTCGACGGCGTCGAGCAGGCGCTCGGCCTCGGCCTTGACCAGCAGGCCGTCGGCGGCCGCCATGCGGTGCAGCCGCTCGAGCGCCTCGCGGCGCGGCAGCGAGTAGCGGTGCATCAGCACGCCCACGGCGATGGCCACGGCATCGACCAGCGGGTCGGGCGTGTTGTTGGGCGCGGTGACCGGCGAGGCCGAGGGCTCGTGCAGCGCGCCGAAGCCGGAGGTCGGCGCGAAGGGGTCGGGACGCACGTGCTCGTGCGGCGCATGCGCCGGGGCGGCCGGAGCCGCCGCCTTGCGCGCCCGGGCGGTGACCAGCGCGGCCTCGACGGTGGGCACGATCTGGGCGATGTCGAGCGGCTTGACCAGGTAGGCCACGGCGCCCAGCGCCTTCACCTGGGCAACGGTGTCGTCGTCGGCGAACGCGGACAGGAACATGAACGGCGTCTGCAGCGACTCGCGCAGGTAGGCCGCGACGTCGAAGCCGCTCATGCCCTCCATGCGGATGTCCAGCAGCGCCAGGTCGGGCCGATGCTGGCGAGCCAGCAGGATCGCGTCGTCGCCGTTGTCGGCGTCGATGATCTCGTAGCCCGCCTTGGCCAGGCCGTGCGTGACCGTCGCCAGGACGAGGCGGTCGTCATCGACGACGAGGATCTTGCCCTTGCTCATGACGCGCGGCTCCCCCGCGACGGGCGGCCGCAAGGGGCTGTACGGGGGGAACTGGTGGCGGTCATTGGGGGTCATTTTGACTTAATCGGCCGAACGGCGGGTTGCTGTAGGTAAACGGCGCGTCGCGCTGCCGCCGCCCGGCGCCCCCGCGTGGTTCGCGCGCCGGGTAGGGAAATTCGCCGTCGGCCTTGATATCGTGGGCGTCATGTCCTCCGCCCGCGGCCGCGGCCGCCCCCGCCACGACGACCGCCTGACCCCGGCGGAATGGCGCGTCGCGGAAGCGATCCGGCACGGCTTGAGCAACCCGGAGATCGCGAAGCTGCAAGGCGTCAGCACCGACGCCGTGAAGTACCACGTGGCCAACATCCTGGAGAAGCTCGAATTGCACAGCCGGGGCGAACTTCGGCAGTGGGTCGGCGTGCGGCGCGACAGCAACCTGTTCAACAAGGAGACGACGATGGCGGAACCCCTGGCGTTGGGCGCGATCTCGCAGATCGCGCGAACCGTGCGCGACATCCAGGAGGCCCAGGCGTGGTACGGCGGCGTGCTGGGCCTGCGGCACCTCTACACGTTCGGCAACCTGGCCTTCTTCGATTGCGACGGCGTCCGGCTGTTCCTGTCGGAAGGCGAGGCCGGCGGCAGCGCGGAGTCGGTGCTCTACTTCCGGGTCGCCGACATCCACGCGGCACACGCCGAACTCCTGCGGCGCGGCGTCGAGTTCCTGGGGGCGCCGCACCTGATCCACCGGCACGCGGACGGCACGGAGGAGTGGCTCGCGCCGTTCAAGGACAACGAAGGCCGGCCGCTGGCGATTCATGCGCAGGCGCGCCCCGCGGCCTGAGCCGCCCCATGGAGCAGACATCGTGAAGATGGAGACCGTCCGCCGGTACGCCCTCTCGCTCGAGTCGGCGACCGAACAGCCGCATCACGAATATTCTTCCTTCCGCGTCGGCGGAAAGATCTTCGTCACGGTGCCGCCCAAGGAAGACGTGATCCATGTCTTCGTGGCGGAAGAGGATCGCGAGCGCGCGCTGGCGATGTATCCCGAATGGACGGAAAAGCTCTTGTGGGGCGGCAAGGTGGCGGGCCTGCGCGTGACGCTCGCGCCGGCCGCGGCGCCGGCGGTCAAGGCCTTGATCGCGAAGGCGTACGACGCCCGCACGCGCAAGCGTTGACTGCGCCGGCTCCGCAACGCGCGCGTCACCCCAACGCGTCGTTCACCTGCTCGTTGAACTCGGCCAGCCCCACGGCCGTGTTCAGCTCGCGCGGCAACGCGTCGCGCGCGGAGAACACCCCCAGCACGCGGCCGCCCGGATCGACGATGGGCAGGTGGCGGAAGCCGCGCTCGATCATGATGAGCACGGCGTCGGCCACCTTCACCTCCGGGCCGATGCATTGCGGGTGGCGCGTCATCACCTGCGCGACGGCGGTGGTGTCCGGCGCCAGCCCCTTGGCGAGCACGCGGGTCATCAGGTCGCGTTCGGTGAGGATGCCCTGCATCGTGCCGCCGCTGTCGATGATCAACACGCTGCCGCAGTTGGCGCTGGTCATCGCGCAGGCGGCGTCGCGGACGCTCGCGGCCGGACCCAGGCTGAGGACATGGCGCTGGCTCATGGATTGCAGGACGGTGCGTTCCGGCATGGCGATGTCCTTCCACGTGCGTCGTGAGGCGGCGTGCGCCCTCAACGCAATCCGGCGTTGATCTTCTCGAGCAGCGCGCTGCCCGGGCAGAGGGTGTCGCGATCGAGCGCGTGGAGCGGGGTCGCGACGGTGTTGAGCGAGGCGTGCAGGTCGGTCGCCAGCGGATCGAGGTACAGCAGGCCGGTGACGATCTCGCCGTGCGCCGCGTGCTGCTGCATGTAGCTCAGCGCGGCGTAGCGATCGGTGGCGTCGTAGTCGGCGTGGAGCTTGCGCAGGCGCAGCACGGTGCCGTCGTGCTGGGGCACGTCCACCACGTCGCCCGGCGCGTAGGCGGTGGTGATCTCCTCGCCCGGGGTCATGAAGTCGATGCGGCTCACCGCCTCGTTGTGCTGGCGCACGTAGTCGAAGCTCTTGGTCGAGCCGCCGTGGTTGTTGAACGTGACGCATGGGCTGATGACGTCGATGAAGGCGGCCCCGCCGTGCGACATCGCGCCCTTGATCAGCGGCACGAGCTGCTCCTTGTCGCCCGAGAAGCTGCGCGCGACGTAGGTGGCGCCGAGCTGCAGCGCGATGCCCACCAGGTCGATCGGGTTGTCGTTGTTGAGGACGCCCTTCTTGCTCTTGGAGCCGCGGTCGGCGGTGGCCGAGAACTGGCCCTTGGTGAGCCCGTAGACGCCGTTGTTCTCGACGACGTAGGCCATGCGCACGCCGCGCCGCAACGCGTTGGCGAACTGGCCCAGGCCGATGGAGGCGGAGTCGCCGTCGCCCGACACGCCCAGGTACAGCAGGTCGCGGTTGGCCAGGTTGGCCCCGGTCAGCACCGAAGGCATGCGCCCGTGCACGGTGTTGAAGCCGTGCGAGGCGCCGAGGAAGTAGTCGGGCGTCTTGGAGCTGCAGCCGATGCCCGAGAGCTTGGCCACGCGGTGCGGCTCGATGTCGAGCTCCCAGCAGGCCTGGACGATCGCCGCCGAGATCGAGTCGTGGCCGCAGCCCGCGCACAGCGTGGAGACGCGGCCCTCGTAGTCGCGCCGCGTGTAGCCGACCTTGTTCCGGTGCAGCGTCGGGTGGTGCAGCGCGGGCTTGGCGATGTAGGTCATGCGATCACCTTCTGCCGCACGAGGCTCTTGCGGATCGCCGCGGCGATGAAGCGCGCGTTGATGGGCGTGCCGTCGAAGTGCAGCACGCGCGTCAGGCGGGCCGGGTCGATGTCGAGCTCGTTGACCAGCATCGAGTGCATCTGCCCGTCGCGGTTCTGTTCCACGACGAAGACCTTGTCGTGGGCGGCGATGAACTCGCGCACCGACTTCGGGAATGGAAAGGCGCGCAGCCGCATCGCGTCGATGTGCACGTCCTCGGCCTGCAGCACGTCCAGCGCCTCGCCCATCGCCGGGCTCGTCGAGCCGAAATGGAGGATGCCGATGCGCGTGGGCTGCGCCGCCGGCCGCACCACGGGCTGCGGCACCAGCGTGGCCGCGGTCTGGAACTTGCGCTGCAGCCGCTCCATGTTGTAGATGTAGTCGGCGCCCTTCTCGGAGTAGCGCGCGTACGGGTCACGCGTGGTGCCACGCGTGAAGAAGGCGCCCTTGGTGGGGTGCGTGCCGGGCAGCGTGCGCCACGGGATGCCGTCGCCGTCGACGTCCTTGTAGCGGCCGAAGTTCGCGCCGGCCTCGAGCTCGGCGGCGCTCATCACCTTGCCCCGGTCGTACTCGCGCGCCGCGTCCCACTCGAACGGACGGCACAGCCGCTGGTTCATGCCGATGTCGAGGTCGGTCATGACGAAGACCGGCGTCTGCAGGCGGTCGGCCAGGTCCAGCGCCGCGGCGGCGTGCACGAAGCATTCGTGCGGATCCTCGGGAAACAGCAGCACGTGCTTGGTGTCGCCGTGCGAGGCGTAGGCGCAGGCCAGCAGGTCGGACTGCTGCGTGCGCGTGGGCATGCCGGTGGACGGGCCGCCGCGCTGCACGTCGACGATGGTCACCGGGATCTCCGCGAAGTAGGCCAGGCCGATGAACTCGGTCATCAGCGAGATGCCGGGGCCCGACGTCGCCGTGAAGGCGCGCGCGCCGTTCCAGCCCGCGCCCACCACCATGCCGATGGAGGCGAGCTCGTCCTCGGCCTGCACGATCGCGAAGCGATGCTGTCCCGTCTCCGGATCGACGCGGAACTTCTCGCAGTACTTCTGGAACGCCTCGGGAATGGACGACGAGGGCGTGATCGGGTACCAGGCGGCCACCGTGGCGCCGCCGTAGATGCAGCCCAGCGCCAGGGCCGAGTTGCCGTCGGTGAAGATCTGGTCGCCGACCCGGTCGGCCCGCTTGACCCGGATGCCCAGCGGGTGGGGGACGTTCTGCAGCACGTAGTCGCGGCCCATGTGCAGCGCCTTGATGTTCGAATCGAGCAGGCGTTCCTTGCCCTTGTACTGCTCGGAGAACAGGCGCTCGAAGACCGCGACCTCCATGTCGAGCAGCGCCGACAGCGCGCCCACGTAGATGATGTTCTTGAACAGCTGGCGCTGGCGCGCGTCGGCATAGGCGGCGTTGGCGATCTCGGTCAGCGGCACGCCGATCACCTGGATGTCGTCGCGGAAGCGCGCTGGCGGCATCGGCCGCGTGCTGTCGTAGAACAGATACCCGCCCGACTCGATCTCGGCCACGTCCGCGTCCCAGGTCTGCGGATTCATCGCCACCATCATGTCGACGCCTCCGCGCCGGCCGGAATAGCCTTTCTCGCAGATGCGCGCCTCGTACCAGGTGGGCAGGCCCTGGATGTTGCTGGGAAAGATGTTGCGCGGGCTCACGGGCACGCCCATGCGCATCACGGCCTTGGCGAACAGCTCGTTGGCGGAGGCCGAGCCGGAGCCGTTCACGTTGGCGAACTTGATGACGAAGTCGTTGACGGCCTGGAGGGTCTTCATGCGGCCTCCGTCGCGATCCGGCCGTCGCGGCAGTGCGGTCCGGCCTGGGTGGTCTCGAGCAGGAACTTCTGCATGTCCCACGCGCCGGTCGGACAGCGCTCGGCGCACAGGCCGCAGTGCAGGCAGACGTCCTCGTCCTTGGCCATCACCCGGCCCGTCTTCAGTTCGCGCGAGACGTAGAGATCCTGCGCCAGGTTGAGCGCGGGCGCCTTCAGGCGGGTGCGCAGGTCGGCCTCGTCGCCGCCGTCCGTGAACGTGATGCAGTCCATCGGGCAGATGTCCGCGCAGGCGTCGCACTCGATGCAGGTGTCGCGGTTGAAGATGGTCTGGACGTCGCAGTTCAGGCAGCGGGCGGCTTCCTTGAAGGCGGTGGCGGCGTCGAAGCCGAGTTCGACCTCCACGCGGATGTCGGCCAGCGCGCGTTCCGCGGCGGCCCAGGGCACCTTGGAGCGCACGTCGACCGAGACGTCGTTGTGATAGCTCCACTCGTGGATGCCCATCTTCTGCGACATCAGGTTGCTGGCGGGCGGCGGCCGGTCGCGCACGTCCTCGCCGTGCAGGAAGCGGTCGATCGACACCGCCGCCTCGTGGCCGTGGGCCACCGCCGAGATGATGTTCTTCGGCCCGAACGCGGCGTCGCCGCCGAAGAACACTTGCGGCAGCGTCGCCTGGAACGTGTCCGCCACGAGGACCGGCAGCCCATGGCGGTCGAACTCGATGCCGCACCCGGGCTCGATCCACGGGAACGCGTTCTCCTGGCCGACGGCCACGAGCACCGTGTCGCAGGCCACGAACACGTCCGGCGCGCCCGTGGCCACCAGTTGGCGACGGCCCTGCGCGTCGACGCGGGCGACGACGCGCTCGAAGGTCATGCCGGCGAGCTTGCCGTCCACGTGCTCGAAGGCCTTGGGCACGTGGAAGTCGAGGATGGGGATGCCTTCGTGCATCGCGTCCTCCTTTTCCCACGGCGAAGCCTTCATCTCGGCGAAGCCGCTGCGCACGATCACCGTCACCTCGCGGCCGCCGAGCCGGCGCGCCGACCGGCAGCAGTCCATCGCGGTGTTGCCGCCGCCCAGCACGATCACGCGCTCGCCCACGCTCGTGACGTGGCCGAACGAGACCGAGGCCAGCCAGTCGATGCCGATGTGGATGTTCTCCGCGGCCTCGCGGCGCCCCGGCAGGTCGAGGTCGCGTCCGCGCGGGGCGCCGCAGCCGACGAAGACGGCGTCCCAGTCCTGCGCCAGCAAGGCCTGCATCGACTCGATGCGACGGCCGGATTCGAACGTCGCGCCGAGATCGAGGATGTAGCCCGTCTCCTCGTCGATCACCGATTCGGGCAGGCGAAAGTGCGGGATCTGGGAGCGGATGAAGCCGCCCGCCTTGGCCTCGCCGTCGAACACGGTGACCGCGTAGCCCAGCGGCAGCAGGTCGCGCGCCACCGTGAGCGAGGCCGGCCCGGCGCCGACGCAGGCCACGCGCTTGCCGTTGGGCGCCGCGATGGCCGGCATGCGGGCGCGCACGTCGCCCTTGTGGTCGGCGGCCACGCGCTTGAGTCGGCAGATGGCCACCGGCTCGGGCTTCTCGCGGTTGCTCTCCTCCACCCGGCCGCGCCGGCAGGCCGGCTCGCAGGGGCGGTCGCAGGTGCGCCCGAGGATGCCGGGAAAGACGTTGGAGACCCAGTTGACCATGTAGGCGTCCGCGTAGCGGCCCTGGCCGATCAGCCGGATGTATTCCGGCACCGGGGTGTGGGCCGGACAGGCCCATTGGCAGTCGACGACCTTGTGGAAGTAGGCGGGAGAGGCACTGTTGGCAAGTTGCACTTTTTCAGTCTCCTTCGCCCGAGCGGGGTGCGGATGCACCGGCCGAGCCCCGCAAGTCTAGGCCGATCGCACCCGCTTGGGGCGGTGCACCGCATTGCGCACTGCAGCATCGGTGGTCATGCCTCGCCGCCGCCCGCACGGCGGCGTATAAAGGCAGTTATCCGCTGTCCGGGAGCACGCGATGAAAGTCAGAGTCAAGCCCACCGACGCCGACCTCGCGCAACTGGACGCATACCACGCCCAGGTCCGCGGCCATCTCGACCGCCTGGCGATGCTCGCCACCCGCGTCGAGAACGAGCAGCTCGACGCGGAGACCCGCGCCGAGGCCTGCGCCATCGAGGCCTTCTTCTCCGGATCGATGCAGGATCACCATCGCATGGAGGAAGGGACGGTCCTCCAGGCGCTGCTCGACAGCGGCAATGCCGAGCGGGTCACCGCGGCGCGCACGCTGCAGCAGGATCACGGCTGGATCGAGCAGAACTGGATCGAGATCGGGCCGCAGTTGCGCGCGATCGCCCAGGGCAACCACTGGATCGATCCGTCCGAGTTCATGCACGGCGCCGAGGTGTTCCTGGAGCTGTGCTACGCCCATACGGCGCTGGAGGAGCCGCTGATTCCCGCGCACCACCCGGCACCGAAGGACGCCGTCGCGAGCGCGCAGGCGGCCGGCACCGCGCCCTGAGCGCCGCGCCGTCGACGAAGGACGATCGCGCACGCAGGTCCCAGGCGCGCGCACGGCTTCTCGACCCGACGCCCGCGCCAACGGACGAGCGCCCCGGGGCACCGGCCAAGCTGCTCGAGGGTCCGGCTAGAGCCGGCTTCCGATGAGCACGGCCATCACCAGCATGCCCAGGGCCGCCAGCGGGATGACCAGCGGCACCCAATGCATGGTTCGCATGCTCCAGGCAGGCGCGTCGGAATCCTCCGTCGCGGCGCCGTCCTGAGGGCCCGCGGCTTCGGGCTCGACGGGCGGCCAGACCCACGTCGCGATGCGCGAGGCCACCTGGTTCAATGAATGCGGCGAGCCGGCGGAATCGGGCTGCGTGGGGTGGTGAATCAACTGTTCCATTTCCATCTCCTCGGAAAAGAACACAGCCAAGTCTGCGCCCCGATCGGGCACGAGGTCAACAAGCTTTCGGCAAGGCGCGGTTCCCCCCGGAATGGGGATGGCGTCAATGGGCGCCTGGACAGAATGGCGCCGTCGCAACGCCCAACGAGGTCCCCATGCCAACCCCCTGTTCCGCGCCGCTGCTCGTGCTGGCGCTGTCCGCGCTGTGGATGTCCGCCGCATCGGCCACCCCGGCCGCCAAGGCCGAGCCTGCGGACCTCGCCGCCTTCGTCAAGAGCCTGCCGGCCACCGGCGCCCACGACCGCGTCTTCCTCGCCCCGTCGCCCGAACTGGCGTCCCGGCTCGGCATCGACCCTGCCGTGCTCCGCACGATCGATCCGGGCCTGGCCTGCGATCCGGACGCGAAGACGCCCAACACGCCGGCCGCGACGCTCGGCCGGGCGGGCACCGTGCAGACGATCTGCACGCCCGGCGGAGCGAGCATGGGCGTGCTCGTGTTGGCCGACGGCACGACCTACTACACGACCTGCGGCGAATCGGGACTTCGCGTGCACGCCTGGGCCGACGTCACCGTGGGCGAGCACTCGCTGCACGCCTCGACGGAGTCGCCCGCTCCCGCGCACGCGCCGACGCACGCGTGCACGGGCTGGGCGAAACAGGGTCGGTGAGACGCCGCCGCGACGACTCAGGTCGCGGCGGCCAGGGCGCACTGCGCGCGCAGGAGAGTCTTGCACGCCCGTGCGTCGACGGGCCGCGAGAACCAGTACCCCTGCAGTTCGTCGCAGCCGAAGCGCAGCAACTGCTCGCGCTGCTCGGCAAACTCCACGCCTTCGGCGACGACCTCCAGGCCCAGCTTGTGGGCCATGGCGACGATGGCCTCGACGATGGCATGACTGCAGGACGCTGCGCCGAGTTCGCTGACGAACGTGCGATCCAGCTTGATGCGGTGCAGCGGGAATCGGCGCAGGTAGGCCAGGTTGGAGTAGCCGGTGCCGAAGTCGTCGATCGCGATGCCGATGCCCAGCGCCTTGAAGCTGGTCAGGATGCGAATGGTCTCTTCGGGATTCTTCATCGACAGGCTCTCGGTGATCTCGATCTCCAGCTGGTCGGGTGCAAGACCATGCTCGGCGAGCGCCTGCGCCACCATCGATTCCAGCGCCGGATCGAGGAACTGGCGCGCCGAGATGTTGATGCCCATGCGCAGCGGCGGCAGCCCGTCGCGCTGCCAGGCGGCCGCCTGGGCGCAGGCGGTGCGCAGCACCCATTCGCCGAGCGGCTCGATCAGCCCCGACTCCTCGGCGAGCGGGATGAATTGCATCGGCGGCAACAGTCCGCGCAGCGGATGTTGCCAGCGCACCAGCGCTTCCACCCCGATGATTCGTCCGCTGGCGATCTCGATCTGGGGCTGGTAGTGCAGCACGAACTCGTTGCGTTGCAGCGCCTGCTTCAACTGGGTTTCGAGCTCCAGTCGTTCGTCAGGGTGCAAGCGGAGATCGGGGGTATAGCGCCGCACCCGGTTTCCACCCGCTTCCTTGGCGCCGTACATCGCTGCATCGGCACGCTTGAGGAGCGTAACCGCGTCCTGGCCATCCTCCGGATAGAGGCTGTAGCCCAGGCTGCACGTGACCGACACCTCGCGGTCGGCGACGCGAATCGGATCGGCCACGACCTGCGCGACGCGCTGGGTCAGTCTCTCCAGCGCGACGTCAGGCATCGCATTGGGCAGCAGCAGGACGAACTCGTCTCCGCCCAGGCGCGCGAGCGTGTCCCCCGGGCGCACGCAGCAGCCGATGCGCCGCGTCACGACGCGCAGCAACTCGTCGCCCGCGGCGTGGCCGAGACTGTCGTTGACGAGCTTGAAGCGGTCGAGATCGATGAACAGCAAGGTGACCGAATGGTCGTCGGTGCGCCGGGCGAGCTCGATCGCGTGCTCCATCCGGTTCATCAGCAGCGACCGGTTCGGCAAGCCCGTGAGGGGGTCGTGCATCGCCAGGTGACGCAACTCCTCCTCGAAGCGCTGGCGCTCTTTGACTTCCAGGTCCAATCGCGCGACGACGGCGTGCAGTTCGCTCGCCGTCGCCGTCGCCTGCGCATGGGCCGCCTGCAGCGCCAGCTCCGCGGACTTTTGCGCCGTGACCTCGTAGTTGATGCCCACGAGCCCGACGACCCGGCCTGCATCGTCGCGCACCGGCACCTTGGTCGTCACCAGCCACGCGTGCTCGTCGAGCAGCAGGTACTGGACGTGCTCCTCATGATTCAGGATCGAGCGCCCATGGCGCAGGACCTCCGCTTCCTGTCGGGTGTACTCGGTCGCCAGTTCGAGCGGATAGAAGTCGAAATCGGTCTTGCCGATCAGCTCGACGGCGCTGGACACCCCCATGCCGCGCGCCACGGCCGCGTTGGCAAAGACGAACCGGCCCTGTGCATCCTTCGCGTAGATGCGATGCGGAACATTCTCCGAAAGCGTCTGCAGCAGGGTGTGTTCGAACGAGACGAGGGACATGCGATCCATATCGGCTCGCACGTACCGGGGGCAAGCGCGGCGTCTGTCCGGAGTTCTCGATACGGGTGTCTCGGAACGCGCCGGTCAGAGCGGCTCCAGCAAGGCGACCGCCGGCGGCGCCAGCTCCAGCCGCGCCACCACGCGCTGCCCTTCCGCCTCGATCGCCATCTTCGCGCCCTTGCGCGGCAACAGTGAGCGCACCAGGCCCAGGCCGGAGACGCCGGCCGGGATGCCCGCCAGCGAGAAGCCCGACGCCAGCACGCCATGGTTGGCGATCGAGATGCGCACCGTCGAATCGCCGCAGTCGATGCGGCAATCGATGTCGGTGGCGGGCTCGCCGGCGGCCGGCGCGCTGTGCTTGATCGCGTTGGTGAACAGCTCGTTGACGGTCAGCGCGATCGGGATCGAGTCGGCCTCGGTGAGCGCGAAACGATGCGGCGCCACGCCGTTGACCTCCACGTGGATCGTCCGCCCGAACATGCGCTGCACCGACGCGGCGATCGCCTCGACGACGCCGCGCACGCGCATCGGCCCGGTGACGCCCACCTGCAGGCCGTGCACCTGCGCGATCGCGTGCACCTGGCTGACCGCCTCGGCGATGGC
>FTJN01000043.1_pt1 | contig 16936 bp, 12 predicted proteins | sample 1658361 | NCBI WGS metagenome assembly FTJN01 (sample SAMEA3914819, study PRJEB12502) | metagenome | biome: forest; material: soil | place: Canada | collected 2010-06-26 | depth 0.3 m | reverse complement strand
CGACTTCATGTAGTCGGCCAGCAGCAGCGCCTTGTCCTCGTCGATGATCCGGCCGTGCAGGCCCGCCGTGGAGCCCAGCGCCGCCTGCAGCACGTCGCGCGCCACGCTGGCGGTGATGACCCGCGCCGCCGTCATCCGGTTGTGCGACGGCCGGGTCATGTCGACCAGCGCGATCTGGCCAGGATCGACGCGAACAAGGCCCCCGCCGCAGTCGAGATGGAACAGGCCCTCCGCGACGAGTTGGACCGTGAAATGGTCGAACCCGTCGCGCCGCACACGCTCGAGCGAGCGCTCATGCGCCACCCCGGCCAGTCGGCGGTCGAAAAGCAGGATGCCCGCCAGCCGCCAGCCCGCGACCTCGGCGAAGAAGCCGTCGCCTAGTCCCGAGACATCGGCGCCGGACGCGTAGAGCTCGCGATAGACCTCCAGCCCCCGGGTCGTGTCGGCCTCGGACACGAAGTGCATGAACTGCTCAGCCATGACCCGCCCCCCCTTGGACGGACGTCTCGCTCCGCGCGCGCGCGCCCTCGACGACACGCGCCCAGGCCCGGCGATTGGTCCAGGCCAGCAACGATGCGGCCAGGCCCGCCGTCAGGGTGGTGCAGAACAACGCCTTGCCCAGCTGTCCGGGTCCGAACACCCGATCGCTGAGCAAGCCGATGACCGGCGGCCCCAGCCCCACGCCGATCAGGGTGGTCGCCGCGAAAAAGACAGCGTTCGAGGCGCCGTGGGCGGTGGACAGCATCGGTTGATACAGGGCCAGGAACACCACCGCCGCCATGCCGCCGAACACCGTCAGCAGGAAGAAACCCGCCCCGATCGTCGCCAGGGACGGCGGCGCGCACAGCAGGCCCGCCCCGATCACGCACAGGGCCAGGGACAGAATGATGACCAGGCTGGGCGGACGGCCGGTCCGCCGGCAAAAGTCGGTCACGCCGCCGCCGCCCAGATGACCCAAGGGCGCGCCGATCATGACGATCAGGCCGCTGACCACACCGCTGCGGGCCGCCGACAGGCTCAGAGCGCGTTGCAGCAAGGTCGGAAGCCAGGCGCTGGCGGCCTGGATCAGGACGATGACGCAACCGGCCGCCAACAGGTGGGCGGCGAAGACCAGCGGCGCGACGCGCATCTGCTCCAGGGCCAGCAGCATCGAGGATCGTCGGCCTGGAGCGCCGACCGTCTGGCCCTCGCGATCCGCCAGCAGCAGCGCCACGGCCACCATCAGGTTGGGCAGGGCGCTGAGGAAGAACAGCACGCGCCACGCATCCAGGCCGGAGAAGATTCCGCGCACCAGGGGCGATGCGATCAAGGCCAAAAGAGCGCCGCCCAGCAGCATGGCCCCGCTGCGGCCCAGAGCCGAACCGGTGGTGAACACCGAAACCGCGCGGCCGACCTCGTCGGCGGGCGCCCGGGTGACGATCAGCGACAGGGCGGCCGGCGCCACCATGGCCTGGCCCACGCCCAGCATCAGACGGCAGGCCACCAGCTGTTCCCAATCGCGGGCCAGGCCAAAGCCGATACTCGCCAGGGTCCAGAGCAGCACGCTGCCGGCCAGCACCTTCAGTTGCGGCACGCGGTCCACGACCCGGCCCGCCAGCAGGGTCGCGGCCACGAAGAACAGCACGAAGGCGGGTCCCTGCAGCAGGCCCAACGCGGTGTCGCTCAGGGCGAAGCGCTGCTTGAGCAGCGGCAGGATCAGGGCCGGCAGATTGCGGTCGGCCTGCATCAGGAAGTGGGTCAGCGCCAGCAGGCCGAGCGGCGCGGCCGACGCCCGCCAGACCTCCAGCGCGCGCCGAGGCGCGTTCGTGTTTCGCATGCCCATCCCCCCGGATCTCGGCGCTAGGCTACAAGACGCCGTGGCGCGACCGAGGTCGTTTGGGGGGCCGTGAGATCTCGGGCCGGAGCTTGGCTCACGACCGCGATCACATCGGATTCATGCACGCGTAAAAACTCGGAGACAGACTCAAACATACTGGGCCCAGATGGTTAAGAGCCGCCACAAAGTCAGACGGCGCCCCCGCCGTCAACCAACAGCGCTCGACGAGCGAACGCGCGGGCATGATGCATATCGCCGCGTGCCGCGCACTCGCCGCCTCTACCGCCGCGGCCCGCTCGATAGCGCCTCGAAAGGCGCCTCAGGCACTCAGTCGCCAAGGGGGCGGCCTGGCCGACGGCGAAGAGTCGGTCGGCGATGGTTGGAATGTCTCGGCTTCAAAGCCGGCTGGCGCACCCGACACGATTCGAACGTGTGACCTTTGCCTTCGGAGCGCAGAGAAATGAGCCCTCTTGGGTTCCTCTGGGATACATCTTCCATTGTTTTAATTGACGAATTATCCCACGCCGTCCATCACTTTCCCAGCATGTTTTCCGTACTTTTTCCGTACGGAATGATCGTGGAGATTGGTCGTGGCGTTGGATCTGAGCAAGGTGAAGGAGCGGGATGCACTTGCGGCGCGGCGCGAACCTTACTGGCAGCGCATCCGTCCAGGCTGCTTTCTTGGATATCGCCCGTCGGCGCGCGAGGGCGCGGGCACTTGGGTCGCTCGTGCATATGACGAGGAGCAGCGAGCGTACCGGCTAAAGGCGATTGGCGATTTCGGCGCCCTCCCTGGACGCGATCGGTTCATGGTCGCGAAGAAGGAAGCGGAAGAGTTCGTCGCCGTGATCGAAGCGGGCGGGCAGATCGAGAAAGCGCTCGAAACCGTGGAGGACGCCTGCCGCCGCTATGCGAAAATGAATACCGAGGCGGAGGGGCGCTTCAAGCGGCACGTCTATTCAGACCCCGTCGCAAAAGTGAAGCTGTCGAAGCTGCGGCGTGGCCATCTCAAAGCTTGGCGCCAGCGCCTGGAAGAAAAACCGGCGCTCGTCACCCGCCGCAAGAACGGCGACCAGCTCACCCGTCCGCGCGCGCCCGCTTCGGTCAACCGCGACATGGCAATTCTGCGCGCGGCGCTCAACAAGGTTCTGGCGCCCGGGGCGCCTGACACCGAAGCTGCGTGGCAGGCGGCGCTGCTACCAATCCGAAATGCGGACCGGCAACGAACCCTCTACTTGGACCGAGATCAGCGCCGTGGCCTGCTGGAGAATATCGACACTGAAATAGCGCCATTCGCCCGGACGCTTTGCCTGCTACCTCTCCGACCTGGCGCCGTCGCCCGGCTTTTGGTCGCCGACTTTGATGAGCGCACCTCCGAATTGACCATCGGCAAAGACAAAAGCGGCAAGCCGCGCCGCATCCTGTTGCCCGCTACAGCCGCCGACCTCTTCGCGGTTCAGGCTAAGGGGAAACCACCCGGCGCGCCGCTCTTCGAGCGAGCAAACGGCGCACCTTGGAACCGGGAAACCTGGAAGAAGCCGATCGCGACAGCAGCAGAGAGGGCGAAGCTCCCTGGCGTCACCGCCTACACATTGCGTCACAGCACCATTACCGACCTTGTGAATGCCGGCCTACCTCTGCTGACCGTGGGTCAGATCAGCGACACCAGCGCTGAGATGATCGAAAGGCATTATGGCCATCTGAACCGACAGGCAGCCACTGAGGCCTTGGCCGGCCTCGCTCTATAGCGGCGCAAGAAGGCGACCCAACTCCAACCCGTCTATCCTAGCGAATCTACACGATAGGCTGCGGGGTCTGCGATCCACCGATTGATTGCAGATTCCCGCCAGCCGGCACCATGAACACTTATCGGCACCTGCCTCGGGAAAGATCCATCACTGATCTTCCGGTAGAGGGTCGAGCGGGTGAGGCCCGTGCGTTGCAGCACGGTTCGAATACGTAGGATACGGTCGGGTTCGGCCATCGCGACAAGCTCCAAAGACTAGGATCTCGGGGCATTCGATGGACCAGAATTGGATCGGAAGAAGAGCGCCGCAAGGCCGCTCGGGACCAAAGCGTACTTAGGCGTGCAAAGACAGGCTCTGGGCGCCCTCTAGCGTAGGCTCACTGTGCCTGCGGCGGGTCCTGCACGGGCGGGACCGTAGCTGGCCGGGGCTAGACCAGGCCGGTTATGCCCTACTTCTTCAAGCGCACGCCGGGGCCGGCCGTATCGTCGGCCATCTGAAAGATGACGCCGGCCGCCTCCAGCGCACGCTGTACCGCTTCCACGTTATCGACCGAACTACGACCAGGTCCAACGGCGCTTTCCATTCGGCGAATCGTCGGCAAGGAGAGGCCTGCGGCCTCAGCGAGCTTGGGTCCACTCCAATCGACAAGCGCCCGCGCCGCCCGGATTTGCGACGCTGTCAGCACGATATTTTACTATTAGTAAAGTTCACGATACTTTTCTCTTGTCGAAAGAGGTCGTCGATGATACTAAAGGAGTAATACACACTCAGGATCACGAGTCATGAGCTCACGTCGAAAGGCGGGAATCGCGCCTGCGCGCCTGCCTGAACCATCGCGGCGCACCGTACTGGCCGGCGCGTCAGCGGCGCCTCTGATCAGTGGCCTTGGGCCACATACCGTCACAAGCGATCCCAGCCTTGCCATCTGTCAGCAATGGATCGCCATGGACGTTGAGCATCGCCAGCTTCTAGCCGAATGGGGCACCCTCGAAGGTTGGTTGATCAAAAACCGCCGATGGTTTCGCCTGTCGCCCGACGAACGGGCCGCAGTCCCAGAGGGCGCGCGGTTTTCGCAGATCGAGGCGCGGCTCGATGTGTTGGAGACCGAAAGCCATGTCCTTCTCAAGGCTATGCGCCCGGCCCCGGCCAAGAGCGTCGAAGCGGTCATCGCCAACCTATCGGTGGCGGGGCGCCTAATCTTCGAGGAAGACCACCCAGAGGCGCACGGGCTGATCGTCCGGGCCGTCCGTGACCTCGCCAAACTCAGCGCGCCAAAATGAGCCGCCGGGCGCCCAGACGACGCGGCGGCGCCGACTGGCTTTTGGCATACACATTCCGACGGAATGCGGCGGGCTTTCACGAGGCCGCCGAGACGGCGCAGGTTCGCCACCCGGAAGTGATCCGCTACTTCCTGGCCATCGCGATCGAACTGGCGCTCAAGGCCTATCTGTTGGATCGCGGGATCAGTGACGACTGGAACCGGATTCACATCCGCCACGACCTGACCAAAGCGTTGAAGTGCGCTCGGCGCGCCGGCTTCAACGGTTCGCCTGACGGACTTCCCGCGCTCGCCGCGTTTCTTAGCCCCTACTACGAGGTCCACGCCATTTCAGCGATGGCGCCGAACGCCATCGCCTCGGTGTCCTGGCCCGAGGCCTGCGTAACGGTGCAGGACCTCATCTCCGCCGTGAGCGCCGCCATCGACCGCGAGGCGTCCGGCGGCGAGTCCAGTCTGGTGCGCAAGGAGGGCGAATGATGCGCCGCCGTGGGAATCTCTGGCTGCTCGATCCATCGCAGTGGTGGCGTTGCCGACACCGGCGCCTATGGCGCGGCCGGGGCTTTGATCCGCACGACGGCCAGCAAGTGACGTCCTACGCCGTGATGATCCTACGTGGGAACACGCGAGACGTGTTCCTGCTGAGCTGCGTCCAGGCGCTCGACTACGCCCTGATCGGCCGTCACCTGGGCCTCACGGTTCAAGCGGTCGAGGCGCACATGGCGACGGCGCTTTGTCAGCTCACTTCAACTCTCGATCTCATCGAGCGCGTCCGCCCCCGACGCGCTGCACCGAACCCGGAGGCTCGCCATGTCTGACAACAAGGATGACCCCTTCGCCGTCTCCCGCCGGGTCTTGATCGGCGCGGCCAGCGCCACGCCGCTTCTAGCCGGCGCTCGCCCCGCCTCGCCGTCAGATGACGTCACGGCGCGGTGTGACGAATGGTTGGCGCTCGACGCGGAGATCGACCGGCTGTTGTCGCGCTGGTCGGATCTGGAAAACGTGCTCGTGAAGGAAAAGCGGTGGCAAAAGATGACACCCGATCAGCGTGAGGCTCTGTCACCCACCGAAGAAATGGACGCCATCGACAGGCAGGTGAAGGGACTCTTTGAGCAGCGGCGCCAAGGGCTCGACGCCCTCCCGGCCCTGGTCGCGCGCGACATGCGAGGTGTCGCCAGCAAGCTTCGGGTCGCCGTGAAGCTCATGAACCATGAACGAGGCGACGGCTTCGAGCTTTTTAAGGGCGCGGTGGCCGAGATGCAGGACGTCCGATGCGCCCATTGCGGCGCCCCTGTCGTGGAGCGTCGTCCGCCGCCGCTGGACGCAAAATGACCCCAATCGCGCCGTTGCAAAGCCTCTCTGTTCTACCAATTTAAAGTTCGACAGCGAGACAAGCCGGTCCCCCGGCCGGCCCCCGCGTCCCAAAGCGCAGCGCTCGTGCTCTCCCCCGGCACGGGCGCTGTTCGCGTTTTGGGTTGGCCCTTCAGTCAGAACTTCCGTGCTTGCGGCAAGGACGCCAGACGATCCGATGGCCCTCAAGGGTGCGCGCTTCGCGCGCCTCGCTACGCGACGGCAAGCCGCCCTTGACCGCCATCGGCCCGCCCGGCCAGGGCTCGGCATGCACTTAAGGAAGGTTCTGGCTCTGAGCCCAGAGTTCATCGCTGCGGAAGCGTTGGTTGTTAACGCCCCGAGTCAGTGCGACGGTCCTGCCCTTATTTGCGAAGTGAAGGGCTGGACTATGGATGAGAAAAACGCCGCGATGATTGGCCTGACCGCCGATGTGGTCGCCGCCTTTGTCGGCAACAACAACGTGGCGGTCGCCGATCTTCCGAACTTGATCAAGACGGTTCACGCCGCCCTTTCCGGCGCCGAGGCCCCGGTGCTCGAAGCAGCCGAAGAAACCCTCAAGCCGACCGCCGGCCAGATCCGCAAGAGCATCAGGCCCGAGGCCCTGATCAGCTTCATCGACAACAAGCCCTACAAGACCTTGAAACGCCATCTGACGACGCAAGGGCTCACGGTCGCGGAATACAAGACCAAGTTCGGACTGCCCAACGACTACCCGACGACGGCGCCGGCCTATAGCGAAGCGCGCAGCGCCATGGCCAAGGCCCTCGGTCTGGGGCAGGGCGGTCGCAAGGCCAAGGCGCCAGTAAAAGCGCCCGCCAAGACCACCAAGGCTCGCGCCAAAAGCGCCTAGGTCAGCCATGACGATCAGGTCGCCGAACACTCGGCGGCCTGATCGCGCCGCCGCCGCTCACAGTTTCGATGCATCGTTCTCGAACGCCCGCTTTCCACCGCGCCGCCAGAGGGCGAGCGTGTGTTCGCGCTCTTCGCCTTGGAGCATCATCGCCAGGGTCAGGAACGCGCCGTAGAGCGCGGCGCGATCATCGCCGGTCAGCTCGACGAGGCCGGCCTTCCACACCAGGCCGCCCAACTCGATCAGGTGATGGGTCCGCTCTCGCCGCTGCATCACCCAGGCCCGCGTGTCGGTCCTGGCCCGCCGCGCCTCAAGTCGATGTCGCGCTGCCGTGTTTCGCCGGGTCGCGTCATTGTTCGCCGCCAGCAGCGCTCGGAGATTCTGCCTTCCCGCTGCGAAAGAACCCCGCGCCCCGTTTGCGCCACTCCGCCTTGCGGGCCGTATCACCGCCTTCGACCAGGCCGAGCAGCCCGCCGGCCAGCGTCTCGACATCCAGCGCGTCGGCACCGGTGGCGATCACCAGTTCACCGAGCTGTTTGACCTTCCGCTCCTTCAGCGTCCTGGCCTTGTCCTCCAGCGTCTTCAGCTCAGCATCGAAGTCCCGAGGTTTGCGCATCGTAGTCTCCATGATGGCGGGATGCGCTCAGGATAAGACAGCGGGTCTCGGAAGGCAGTAAGGTTGCTGAAACACACTGGGACGGCCCGGTCCCTCCCGAGATTTTAATCTTGGAGGGCGCGCTTATACGTCGTGCCGACGTGCGCTCAGGATAGTAAGTGGTCTGTCGCCATGGCGATCTACCACTTCTCCGTCAAAGTCATCAGCCGCGCCACCGGGGCCAGCGCCGTGGCCTCGGCCGCCTATCGCTCCGCCTCGCGGCTGCACGACGGGTGGCTGAATCGCGATCATGACTTCACCAACAAGAGCGGCGTCGTCCATTCCGAGGTCATGCTGCCGGACGGCGCGCCCGAGCATCTGGCCGATCGCGCGGCGCTGTGGAACACGGTCGAGGCCGGCGAGAAGCGCAAGGACGCCCAGCTCTCCCGCGAGGTCGAGTTCGCGATCCCCCGCGAGTTGGACCAGGCCCAAGGCATCGCGTTGGCCCGCGACTTCGTGCAGCGCGAGATAGTCGATCGCGGCATGGTCGCCGATCTCAATGTGCATTGGGACATTGGCCCCGACGGTCTGGCCAAGCCCCACGCCCACGTCATGCTGTCGATGCGCGAAGTTGGTGAAGACGGGTTCGGCGCCAAGGTCCGCGACTGGAACCGCACCGAGCTCGTCGAGCATTGGCGCGAGGCCTGGGCCGATCACGTCAACGCGCGGTTGGCTGAGCTCGACATCGACGCGCGGATCGATCATCGCAGCCTGGACGCTCAGGGCATCGACCTTGAGCCGCAGCACAAGATCGGCCCCGCCGCCGGCCGTCGGGCCGGCGAAGGCCTGGAGGCCGATCGGCTCGACGAACACCACGAGATCGCGCGGGCCAATGGCGAGCGGATCATCGCCGATCCGCGGATCGCTCTAGACGCCATCACCAAGCAGCAAGCGACCTTCACGCGCCGCGACCTGGCGATGTTTCTTCACCGCCATTCGGATGGGAAGGAGCAGTTCGACCGCGCCATGGGCGTCGTGCAGTCTTCGCCCGAACTTGTCGCCTTGGGCCAGGACGGACGCGGCCAGGACCGGTTCACCAGCCGCGAGATGATCGCGGTCGAGGATCGCCTGCATCGGGCCTCCGCCGTGATGGCCGAGCGCCGCGCGCACCGGGTCAGCGAATTGGATCAGCGCCACGCTCTGGCGCACGCCGAACAACGCGGCCTTGTCCTGTCCGGCGAGCAGAAGGCGGCGTTCGAGCATGTCACCGCGACCCGCGATCTAGGCGTCGTGGTCGGCTATGCCGGCACGGGCAAGTCGGCGCTTCTTGGCGTGGCGCAGGAGGCCTGGGAGGACGCCGGCTATCGCGTTCAGGGCTTGGCGCTGTCGGGCATCGCCGCCGAGAACCTTGAGGGCGGTTCCGGCATCGCGTCTCGCACCATCGCCAGCCTGGAGCATCAATGGGCGCAGGGCCGCGAATTGCTGGACGCGCGCGACGTGCTGGTGATCGACGAGGCCGGGATGATCGGTTCGCGGCAGATGGAGCGGCTGTTGTCGGCCGCCGAGAAGGCCGGGGCCAAGGTGGTGCTGGTCGGCGATCCCGAGCAGCTCCAGGCCATCGAGGCTGGCGCGGCGTTCCGGTCGATCGCTGAGCGCCATTCGCACGTCGAGATCACCCAGGTCCGGCGCCAGCATGAGGACTGGCAGCGTGACGCCACCCGGCATCTGGCCACCGGTCGGACGGGCGAGGCGCTGGCGTCTTACGAGGCGCGCGGCATGGTCCACATCGCGGAGACACGCGACCAAGCACGCGAGGATCTGGTCGAGCGTTGGGATCGCGACCGGCTCAACGAACCAGGCAAGAGCCGCATCATCCTGACCCACACCAACGATGAGGTGCGCGATCTCAATCTGACGGCGCGCGAGCGGCTGCGTCAGGCCGGCGCCTTGGGCGAGGACGTGACGGTCAAGGCCGAGCGCGGCGAACGCGCCTTCGCGGCCGGCGATCGGCTGATGTTCCTGAAGAACGATCGTGGGCTCGGCGTGAAGAACGGCATGCTCGGCGAAATCGAACAGGTCTCGCCGACCCAGATGACCGTGCGGCTCGACGCCGGACGGTCGGTCGCCTTTGACCTGAAGGACTACGTCCAGGTCGATCACGGCTACGCGGCCACCATCCATAAGAGCCAGGGCGTCACGGTGGATCGAACCCATGTGCTGGCCACGCCGGGCATGGATCGTCACGGGGCTTATGTCGCTCTGTCGCGCCACCGCGACAGCGTGCAAGTCCACTATGGCCGCGACGAGTTCGAGGATCTTGGCAAGCTGACCCGTGTGCTGTCGCGCGAGCGGGCCAAGGACATGGCCAGCGACTTCGCCGAGCGGCGTGACATCCGCGTGCCGGTATCGATGCGCCCGAAGGATCCGCCGGAGCGCGAGCGCGGCATGTTCGCCAGGTTCCGGCCGGCCAGTCCCCCGCATCAGCCGGCGGCGCTGACGCGCGATGACAACCAGCTTGCTCAGCGCCGCGCCATCGAGCGCCACGCCCGCGCCGCGGCCGACGTCATGCGCATGAACGACCGCGGCTTGCCGGTGCTCGCTCATCAGCGCCAGGCGCTGGAGCAGGCGCGCATGGCCATGGGGAAGATCGGCCCGCACGCGGCCAAGGATCTGGAGCGGGCCTATGTCCGCGATCCGGCCTTGGCCGGTGAGACGGCCTCCGGCCGGACCCAGCGGGCGGTTCGCGTCCTTCAGCTCGAAGCCGAGGTTCGCGCCAATCCCCGTCTACGCGCCGATCGCTTCGTCGAGCGTTGGCAAGGCCTGGAGCGGCAGCGCTCAGCGCTGCATCGCGCGGGTGACATGACCGGCGCCGGCCAGGTCAAGGATCGCATGGGCGCGATGGCCAAGAGCCTGGAGCGCGATCCGCAGGTCGAGTCGCTGCTGCGCGCTCGACGGCCCGAGCTTGGGCTTCCGGTCGAGATGGGGCGCAGCGTTGGCCAGGGGCTTTCTGACTATCTCGGTATCGGGCGCGGCCGAGGACTTGGCATCTGAAACAGGAGGATGGGATGGATCAGGACATCGGATCAGAAGCGCCGGTCGATCCGGCGGCGGTGGCGTTCGAGGCGTTGCGGCGGGAGGTGGCGTTGCTGAACGTCGCTCTGGCGGGGCTCGCCGCCGAACGCGCGTCGGCGCCAGACTATAGCGAGACGCTAGGGGAGATTGCTCAAGGCGTGAGGGTCGCGGTTGGGCGGATAGGGAAGCTGGCGACGAGCCCGGCGTTGGCGGCTACGCCCGCTGAGGTCGCGCGGCAGATCACGGCGGCCGGTGACGAGGCTCGGCGGCAGGACCGCGCGACGTTGCAACAGGCCCAAGACATGCTTCAACGGGCGGCTGGCGATTTGCGCGGGTGGATCGACACCGCCCGGTTGGCCAGCGTGCAGAACTGGCGACTTTTGCAAGCAGTGTTGGCCGGTGTGATCGGCGGGGCGGTTCTTGGCGCGAGCTTTCCGGTCATCGTTGCGCAGGCGGCTCCAGAACAGTGGGCTTGGTCCGAGAGGAGGGCGGCGCGCGTGCTTCACCGCGATATGTGGCCGGCCGGCGAGCGGATATTGTCGGTAGCCGATCCGCAACGGTGGCGGGAAATTGAGATCGCCCAGCGGATTGTCAGTCAGAATCCTAAAGTTCTCGCTCGGTGTGCTGAAGCCGCAAGCAAGACAAAGGTGGAAACGCGCTGCATCATCACTCTGCGAGCGGTCGGGACGCGGTGACGGCCACGCCGCAGCGTTGTCAGGCTAACTTGGCTGGCAGAGATCAAATCCCAAGAGGCGGTCTTCAGGCACCCACGGCTTCGCTCTAGACGTGCGTGGCTTCACTGCGGAACTGGCGAAGGGTCTGGCGGCGGATCAAATGGGGTTGAGTGTAGAAGGTGTTGTAGATCGCCGCATGGGTGGTGAGGAAACGCTAGGCGAAGCCCGGAACTTAAGCCCTGCATCTTTCGCTCCCGACTTCGGATCGGCAGGTGGGAGTTTTCGGCTCGGTTGTTTTCGCGCAATCGACCGGGGCGGTGCAGGTCGATCAACTCCAGTTCTTTCAGCGCGGCGGTGTAGGAGCTCAGCCCATCGGTGGTGATCGAGGTTGGCTGTATGGGCTGATTTCGCAGCAGGCGCTTGAGTAGCTTCAGGGCGGCACCCGTATCGCGCCGACGTTGCAACACGAGGTCCAACACCTCGCCCCCGTCATCGACCGCGCGCCAGAGATACATCCGGCGGCCGCCAACCGAACAGACCATCTCATCAAGATGCCAACGCGGATACTGCCTCACACCAGCGCCCCCACGACGGTGCCGTTTACTTGACAGCACCGTTTCGCGGCTACGCAAATAGTCGGCCCGGCGCAACAGTGCCGGCGCGGTTAAGCTGGCGGCAGCCTCGGACCGATGATGCGGCTCGACAACAAACACGGTATGATCCCTAGCGCCATGATCGCGTCGACAAACATAAATCCGAATATATACAACCGAACCGGAAGATCGTGATTATCCGAGAATGCAAAAACTCCCAAAGCAACAACCCCAATTAGCAACGCTGATCGCGTTAGCAGATTGTACCTTCTATAGCGTGACAATTTCTCGGCCGAAAGCTGATCAGCGCCGACATCAGCCCCCTTTTCATTAAGCGACCTGATCAAAAATGCCGCCACCGCTAAGAATGGAAGATAGGCGATGGTGTCGAACTTCCCCGACATGGCCGAAAACGTCACAAACACCGATATGGCCTGACAAGCCGCCAGCCCCACCAATGCCATGAGAAATACGGACGGCTTCACTCGCTTAAACATAGTTCCTAACAAGGCCCCTTCATCGTCTTATCAACTACTTCATCGGCGGCTTTGCCTGCCACGTGGGCTGCGTATCCCTTTAGACCGCTTGCCCTGGCAATGCCCTGCGCGATGGCCGTCACCGACAGCGATTGAGCATTTCCAGACGCATAAAACTCCAGCCCTCCAGATATCACGCTCTCCGTTAGAGATGTGCCCTCATACACGCCAGCAACTCCCTCTGCCACTGCGGCGACAGGTTCGGCTCCGACGACCGCCGCACCAATTCCGATGATGGCGTACTTGCCCGCCGTCTTTGTGTCCTTCTTGGCTTGCTCATCGAATTGTTTCGCCCAGCGGCAGGCTTGAGCAGGGCTGGGAAGTTGGAAGGTGTGGTTCAAAATCGTCATGGTCCTAGGGGTTACATCGATCCGCGGCGACGGTTGTTTGACACACGTCCCTTTGACGTTTTCCGAACCCGGCGGACAGACCACCAACCCATCTACCTCGTTTGGAACAGGCTGCTTAGTCGTCAAGCCCAGAGGGTCTGTAAAGTTCAGCGGATCATTGCTGACGTAGGCGTACCAGTTGAGGCCGTCGCCATATCCGATGGGGTCGGTTTGGAGAAACCGTCCCAGGGTCGGAGAATAGGCCCGGGCCTTGTAGTGGTACAGCCCCACCTCCGGGATCCAGGCTTGGCCGGTGTACTGGAAGCGGCCCAGGTTGCCAGCGGCGGGAACGCCGTATTCGTCATAGGTGTTGGTGGCGATGGCCGACCCGGCGGCGTTGGTGACCGCGACCACGGAGCCTTGGGGGTCCTGCAGCAGCCAGCGCGGATCGCCCGTGCCCGCGCCTTCGAACCAGACCAAGGGCTCGTCGGTTCCGGGACCGGGCACGTAGCGGCGCAGGATCTGCGCCGAAGGGTTGATCTCGGCCACCATGTCCGGGCCCGAATAGAGGAACAGCGTCGTGGTTCCGCCGGAGACCACCGACCACAGCCGCCCCGAAGGCTCGTAGTTCAGCGACGTCGTCCCGACGGAGGTCAGATTGTTGAGCAGATCGTAGCCGTAGGCCTTGGTCCCGTCGTTGGCGAGATTGCCGCGCGCGTCGTAGCCGAGCGTCGCCCCCGCCGCCGTGGCGTACTGGTTCAGACCGTTGACCGTGTAGCTCTTGGTCGCCTGGGTCCCGCTCCATTCATAGAGACTGTTGGCGGCCGTGCGGGTCTTGACCTGACCGGCGGTCGTGTAGGCGAAGGCCCAGGCCTGGTCCTGGGCTGTTCCGGTCAGGTCATGGCTCAGCGCCGACAAGCGTGAGGCCGCGTCATAGCCGTAGGTCGTGGCCACCCCGTTCAGCCGCGACAGGGTCGTGCGGCGGCCCAGGTTGTCGTAGGCGAAGCTGACCAGCGACGTCCCATCGGCCTTCTTGATCGCCGTCGTCGCCCCACCGGCGTCGTAGTCGTAAGCGACATAGACGGCGTCGGGCCAGGTGAGGCGGGTACGATGGCTGGCCAGATCGTACTGGTAGGACATCGTCAGGCCATTGATGGTCTCGCTGGTCGCTCGGCCCAGGGCGTCGAAGCTGGCCAGGGCCGCATTGGCGGCATAGGTCGCCGAGGTCCGCCGGCCCAGGTTGTCGTAGGCGTAGACCTCGCCGCGCAGGCCGTTCTGAGCGCGGTTCAAGGCGTCGTAGGTGAAGGTCACGCTCGTACCGTCGCGCCGCCGCCAACTGGTGCGGTTGTCAGCCGCGTCATAGCCATAGGCTTCGTAGTCCGTCGTTGAGCTGACATGGATCGTGCTGGGGTTGGGATAACGGACCGAGCTTAGCCGGTCCAAGTCGTCATAGGCGTAGGTCGTGGCGTTGCCCTTGCCGTCTTCGACCACCTGCTCCTTACCGTTAGCCGTGTAGGAGACGACCTTCTTCTCAATTCGGGCCCCGCCGTTGGCGCTCGCCGTTCCATAGCCCGATGTGACCTGGGTGACTCGGTCGGCGGCGTCATAGTCGGTATAGGTGATGCGGTCATCGCCGTCGGTCCCGGGCGTTCCCAGCGTGCAGGCGCCAGGAGCCGAGGCGAAGGCCGCCGGGTTCATCCGTACCGTCGTGCAGATCAGGCGGTTGGCGGCGTCATAGCCGTACTGGGTGAGCGACTGGGTCACGCCGCCGCCGATCAGGCTGGTCTGACTCTTGCGCCCCACGGCGTCATAAGCCGTTTGGGTCGCTCGCAGGGCCGAGAAGCTGCTCATCGCCGTGTCGGACTGGCTGGTCGCCGTTCCCGTCTCGGCCAGGGTCACCTGGCCGTCGGCGTTATAGGTCGTGTGCGTCGCCCGGTAGAGCAGCGCCCCAGATCCATCCGGGTCGGGCCCGATCTGGCCGGTCGTCCAGCGCGAGGCGTCGTAGTAGGTTCGCGTGGTGTCGGCGGTTCCCGGCAGCGGTCCGTCGACGGCGGTCACGTCGCCGCGGTCGTTGTAGGTATAGCTCGTGGTGGCCGACAGGCTGTTGTCGCCAGCCCGGGTGGTGGTCGACAGCAGCCGCACGTTGTTGGCGACAGTGCTGGGTTCGTAGGCGTAGCTGGTCACCACCTCGTCGGCCGTCCCCACACAGGGGGCCGGCGTCGCGCCTACCGCCGGTCCCAGGGTCTGGCAGGTCGAGGTTTGGGTCGGCCGCCAGACCGGCGGCGCGGCTGTCAAAACCCCGTTTTTGATGTAGCGGGGGGTGAACTGGCCGTAGGTGTAGCGGGTCTGGGGCCGAATGCCGTTAGGGCCCGCCGGCTGGGTCATCGTCAGCACGCCGCCATGGACGGGATCATAGGTGAAATCGGTCTGATTGCCGCGCGCATCCCGCACCCAGTCGGGCCGGTTACAGATCATCAGGCTGACGCAGAGCGCGGCATTGTAGGACGCCCGCACGACCGTCGCACCGGTAACCGTGGTCGGATCGGCGTACACAGCCGTGCCTTTGGGTAAGTGCCACTGGGCCGTGACGTTGTAGGTAGAGTAATCAATCTGGTAGCGAATCCGATCACCTTCCGGCGGGCTGATCTGAGCGAGCGCGCCGATTCCTGAATAATAAGCCCCCGTCCCTGACGAAATGGCCGGGCTACCATTTTGGAAAGTCTCATATTCGAAAGTCGTGGTCTGCCCAGCCGAGGTGCTGGAGATACCGACCGTGTCACTGAGGATATGTTGGTTGCTCTTGCGTGATCGGACAACGCGCTTGTTGCCTAACGGATCCGTTACCGTAGTGATCATTATTAAATCTTCAGGGTGGAAAGTCTGATCATTGGTCGTTGTGTAGCTATAGGTCCAAGTCCCGGAACTCGTTACAACAGACATCACCTGCCAGCTGTTGGGATCTCCAGTAGGTTCCACATTGTAGATCTTTGCTCCAGAGCCGGACGGATTTGTGACCGTCCTCGATCCCTCTGTCACCGCCGACAGTGTTCGAACTCTACCGAGAGCTGCTTGAGAGGCGAAGGTCGGCCCCGAGCACACGGCGGCGGCACATCCGCCCTGTGTAAGATTAGCTGCCGCGCCGGCATCCCAAGGCGCCACGCTCACATCCCATTGGCTCATGCTGCCGTGACCCGCGATCGCGTAGCCTAGGCTGCTTTCCACTTGCATCCAGGTCACCAGGAGAACGTTTGAACTATCATAAGTGAAGCTCAAAATTTCGCCGGTAGGGTAAGTGACGCTCTGAAGTAGGCCGTAAATCGCGCGATCCGGAAATCTGCTATCAAGATGCACGAGCGCAAAGCGCGCTTTTGTCCCATCCGCGAGAGCGTAGATGATGTTGCTGGAATCCTTGAAGAGCGTATTGCCTTCAATCATTCTTGATCCCAGGTCGGGATTTCCGTCAAACCCTTGACTTGTTCCCATGAATGCGACCAGCGAATTTTCAGAACCCAAAGGTCCCGTCAACTTAACATAAGAAAGAACCGATGAGACCTGAGGTCCACCTCCGGTAAATACCTTCGAGGCGGTAAGACCACCCGGACCTTGGGGGCCGATACTGTTGAGGCCCGTGTCGACGCTCATCGCGCCGTTGATCAAATTTACGCCGTTGACGTCGATTACGGTATGCTGCGGCGGATCAATCGGAGCTTGCGCTGAGGCGGGGACGATGCCTGCGAACAGTGTCGCGAAGCCCAACACCAAAGCCGTCAGGCAACCGCGCAGGCCCGCGCAAAACGAGGGGGGATTCATCAACTTGGTCATCACGCCCCGCACGTCTAGAAGTTCACGAAGATGGACAAGGTCGCGGTGGCCGTGCCGCCTTTGCCGTCGCTGACCGTGTAGGTCAGGCTGTCAGCGCCCTTGGACGACTTGGCCGTTATGGTGATGGTCCCGCCGCTGAACGAGTAGTTGGCCTTGGCCGAGGTGGTCTTGCTCAGGCCGATCACCGTCAGGGTGTCGCCGTCCGGGTCGCTGTCATTGGCCGTCACGTTCACGTTGACCGTGTCGCCCGCGACGATCTGAACCGGGCCGTCATT
>FTJN01002959.1_pt2 | contig 16963 bp, 12 predicted proteins | sample 1658361 | NCBI WGS metagenome assembly FTJN01 (sample SAMEA3914819, study PRJEB12502) | metagenome | biome: forest; material: soil | place: Canada | collected 2010-06-26 | depth 0.3 m | reverse complement strand
TAGTGACGGTTGGCCGTCTCATATTCCACGTGCGCGGTGTTGATCGTGATGCCGCGGGCCTTTTCTTCCGGCGCGGCGTCGATGTCGGCGTAGGCCTTCGCGGTCGCGCCACCGGACTTCGCCAGGATGATGGTGATCGCGGCCGTCAACGTCGTCTTGCCATGGTCAACGTGACCAATCGTGCCGATGTTGCAGTGCGGCTTGTTACGTTCGAACTTTTCCTTGGCCATTTTTCTCTACCTTAGGACCCCAGAGGGGCCTCAATTTAAATGGGATTTCTGGGGTGTAGGCGGGTGGGTCCTCGCGAACCCACCCCGTTTTTTCTCTCGTACGCTTTTTCCGGGGAAAAAGCTTACGCGTACTTCTTGATCACTTCGTCGGCGACGTGTTGCGGCACCGGCTCGTAGTGGTCGTACTGCATGGTGAACTGGGCGCGGCCTTGGCTCATGCCGCGCAGGGTGTTCACGTAGCCGAACATGTTGGCCAGCGGCACGTAGGCGTTCACCACCGTGGCGTTGCCGCGCATGTCCTGGCCCTGGATCATCCCGCGACGCGAGTTCAGGTCGCCGATGACCGAACCCAGGTACTCTTCCGGGGTCACGACCTCGACGGCCATGATCGGCTCGAGCAGCTTGGGAGCGCCCTTTTCACGCAGTTCCTTGAAGGCGGCGCGCGACGCGATTTCGAACGCCAGCACGCTGGAGTCGACGTCGTGGTACTTGCCGTCCGTCAGGGTGGCTTTGAAGTCGATCAGCGGGAAGCCGGCCAGCAGGCCGTTGTCCTTGACGGAGTTCAGGCCCTTTTCGACGCCGGGGATGTATTCCTTCGGCACCGCGCCGCCAACGATGGCGTTCTCGAACACGAAGCCCGAACCCGGCTCGCCCGGTTCAAAGGTGATCATGACGCGGGCGAACTGGCCCGTGCCACCGGTCTGCTTCTTGTGAGTGTAGTCGATGTCGACCGTGCGACCCAGGCTTTCGCGATAGGCCACCTGCGGCGCGCCGATGTTGGCTTCGACCTTGTAGGTCCGCTTCAGGATGTCGATCTTGATGTCCAGGTGCAGCTCGCCCATGCCCTTCAGGATCGTCTGACCGCTTTCGAAGTCGGTCGAGACGGTGAAGGACGGATCCTCGGCGGCCAGCTTGGCCAGGGCGACGCCCAGCTTTTCCTGGTCGGCCTTGGACTTGGGCTCGACGGCGATCTCGATGACCGGGGCCGGGAAGATCATGCGCTCAAGGATGACCGGCGACTTCAGGGGATCGCACAGGGTGTCGCCGGTGCGGGTGTCCTTGAGGCCGGCCAGGGCGACGATGTCGCCGGCGAAGGCTTCCTTGATGTCTTCGCGGTTGTTGGAGTGCATCAGCAGCATGCGGCCAACGCGCTCGCGCTTGTCGCGCGTGGCGTTCAGCAGGCTCATGCCGGTTTCCAGCTTGCCCGAATAGATGCGGCAGAAGGTCAGCGAACCGACGAAGGGGTCGTCCATGATCTTGAACGCCAGAACCGACAACGGCTCTTCGTCCGAAGCGTGACGCACGATCTCTTCTTCGGTCTTGAAGTCGATGCCCTTGGTCGGCGGGATGTCCAGCGGCGACGGCAGGTAGTCGACGACGGCGTCCAGCAGGGTTTGCACGCCCTTGTTCTTGAAGGCCGAGCCGCAGAGGATCGGATAGAAGGCGCCGGTCAGCACGGCCTTGCGGATGCACTTCTTCAGCACGGCTTCCGAGGGCTCTTCGCCGCCCAGATAGGCTTCCATCGCTTCGTCGTCGAGCTCGACCGCCGCTTCGACCAGGTAAGCGTGAGCTTCCTTGGCCTTGTCCAGCAGGTCGGCGGGGATCTCTTCGTCGCGGAAGTTGGCGCCCAGGGCATCGTTGTCCCAGACCACGGCCTTCATGCGGACCAGGTCGACCAGGCCGCTGAGGGTGTTTTCCGAACCGATCGGGAATTGGATCGGCACGGCCTTGGCGCCCAGGCGGTCGCGGATCGACTCGACCGACTTGTCGAAGTCGGCGCCGATCTTGTCCATCTTGTTGACGAACACGATACGCGGGACGTTGTACTTGTCGGCCTGGCGCCAGACGGTTTCGGTTTGCGGCTCGACACCGGCGTTGCCGTCCAGAACGGCGACGGCGCCGTCGAGGACGCGCAAGGAACGCTCGACTTCAATGGTGAAGTCGACGTGGCCTGGGGTGTCGATGATGTTGAGGCGCTTTTCTTTCCAGAAAGCGGTCGTCGCGGCCGACGTGATGGTGATGCCGCGTTCCTGCTCCTGGTCCATCCAGTCCATGGTCGCGGCGCCGTCGTGGACTTCGCCGATCTTGTGCGACTTACCCGTGTAATACAGGATCCGCTCGGTCGTCGTCGTCTTCCCGGCGTCGATGTGCGCCATGATGCCGAAGTTACGGTAGTCTTCGATTTTATGCTGGCGGGCCATGGTCTAGCTCTGTTGACTGCCTCGCCCAAAAGCCAGGGCGGGGACATTTAAACGTGCGGCGCGGGCGGTTTATCTCAAACCGCCCGCGCCTGAAAGAGTGCTGGTAAGAAAGGTTACCAGCGGTAGTGCGAGAACGCCCGGTTGGCTTCAGCCATCTTGTGGGTGTCTTCACGCTTCTTCACCGCGGTGCCGCGGTTGTTGGAAGCGTCGAGCAGTTCACCGGCCAGCTTTTCGGTCATGGTGTTCTCACCGCGCTTGCGCGCGGCGGTCACCAGCCAGCGGATGGCCAGGGCGCGACGACGGTCCGGACGGACTTCCACGGGCACCTGATAGGTGGCGCCGCCAACGCGACGCGACCGGACTTCGATCGCCGGGGCGACGTTGTCCAGGGCGGAGTGGAAGGTTTCCAGGGGACCCTGGTCCTTGCGCTTGTTCTCGATGATGTCGAAAGCACCATAGATGATGTTTTCGGCGACGGCTTTTTTGCCCTCGTACATCACGTAGTTCATGAATTTGGTGACCACCAGGTCTCCGAACTTCGGGTCCGGCAGAACTTGGCGTTTCTCGGCGCGACGGCGGCGTGACATTCTTCTTTTTCCTTACTTCGGACGCTTGGCGCCGTAGAGCGAACGACGCTGCTTACGATCCTTGACACCTTGGGTGTCGAGGACGCCGCGCAGGATGTGATAGCGAACGCCGGGCAAATCCTTGACGCGGCCGCCGCGGATAAGCACCACCGAGTGCTCCTGCAGGTTGTGGCCTTCGCCCGGGATGTAGCAAACGGCTTCGATGCCGGTGGTCAGACGGACCTTGGCGACCTTACGAAGCGCCGAGTTCGGCTTCTTCGGGGTCGTCGTGTAGACGCGGGTGCAAACGCCGCGACGTTGGGGGCAGCCCTTCAGGGCCGGCACCTTGTTCCGGACCGGCTTAGGCTGGCGCGGTTTGCGGATGAGCTGGTTGACGGTAGGCATTAAGTCTCTGCTCTGATGGAAGCGTGTGCCTGTCGGCCGAAGCGCTTCGGGTCCTAGTCGTGATATTCCGGCTTGTCTCGGCCCCGGATGGGGACCTGATAAACACGAAACTCGCCGGGACGCGGGTAGCGTTCCGGCGGGCTTATCCGTCGGGTAAGGGACGGGCGCTCATCAGGACGGACAGGGTCCGCCTCGAAAAGAGCGCGGAAACTACTCGCGAACTCTTCCCACGTCAATGCCGAGTCATTTCGCGGGTTTGCGTCGGTTAATGGCCTCCTAACGGCCACGCTTTCGCCACCTGGGGTGGCAAGGCTGAAGACCGTCAGCCCTCCGTTACGAGACCGCCTTGCGCCTGTCAAAGACCCATCGCGGCCCCCGGGGCGGACGCCTTGAGCGCGGCGTCATCCTGGTGGTCGCCGTGGGGCTGCACGCCGTGGTCCTGCTCCTGCTGGCCAGGCCGGTGATGCTGGGCTTCCCCGACCGCTCGACCGACGAGGACGCGATCGACGTGACCCTGGATCGTTCGCGACGGCCCGCGCGGGCGGCGGCCCGGCTCGATCCGGCGGCGCCCGCGCCCCACCGACCGGCGGCGCTGGCCTCATCGACGGTGGAGGCCCTGCCCTTGGCGCCCACCGAGGCCGCTTCGACCACCACGACCGCGCCAGCGGACTCCAGCGCGCGTCGTGACCTGGGCGCCGTGCTTCGGCAAGGCGGCTTCGCCTGCGCCGGCGTCCGAAACACCATGCTCACCCCCGACGAGCGCGCGCGGTGCCAGGAGAAGCTGGGCGCCCTGGCGCTGAAGGCCCCATCCCTGCCCGCTCCCATCGATCCGGCCAAGCGGGCCTATTACGACGCGGTCGCCCAGGCCTACGATAATCGCGCGGCGATGGTCGCGCTCACGGCCCCGGGCGCGGCCGGGATGTTCGACGCGCCGCCCAGCTACAACAACGGCCACGGCCCGCGTGTCGGCTGCTCGGTGAAGTTCGGCCCTAACGCCCGCAAGACGCCCAAGGGACCGCCCAACGCCCTGCGCGCCGGACCCTGCTTCATCCAGCCGCCCGTCGGGTCGCTGACCCCGGAAGCCGACATCCGCAAACCCTACTAGCGCGCGCCCTGGCGCATCCCATCTAGCGTTCAGCGGACACGGTTTCGCCACTCCAAGTGGAAAGTCTGGCCGCCCAGTAGCTGTCGAGTTTGTTCTTGCCCCACGCCGCGGCGCGCAAAATCCGGTTGAGAAACGGCGCCGTCCTGGCCGGGTCGCTGCTGCTGCACGCCGCGCTCCTCGCCGTGCTGGGCTGGCCGGTCGAGCGGCGCTTCTTGGACCGCTCGAACGACGACGACGCCATCCGTGTAACGCTGGAACGTAGCGATACGCCGCGCCGGCCCACGCCCCAGACGGCGTCCACCCCGGACCCCGCCACGGCCGCCTCGCCCCTGCGGCCGCGCGCCCCGCGCCTGGCCGCTCCGGCCTCGGTGACACCGCTGGGCGTGGCGCCGGTTCCCACGCCTGGTCCCCAGACAGCCCGCCCCAGCGGCCTGCATCCCGCGCCCCTACCCGAAGGCCCGCGCGGCGACCTGCGCACCGCCCTGCGCGGCAGCGCGGCGGGATGCGCCAACGCCGAGGCGGTCGGCCTCAACCGGCGTGAACAGGAACATTGCGACGAAAAGCTGGGCGCGGCGGCCCGTAACACGCCGGTCTATGACGCGCCGATGGACACGGCCAAGCGACGCGAGTTCGACGCCCAGGCGCTACGCCAGCAGGCCGACCGCGCCTATCGCGACGCCCCGATGGGGATCGGCGTCGACCATCGCAACCGCGACGATCCGGGCAAGGGCAAGGACATCCCCTGGGTGCTGGGGGCGGCGCAGGACGGGCTGGGCCGACAGAAGTCCGCCGAGCAGCAGGCCCTTAAGCGGCTGGACGATGCGCGGAAGGCCGATGAGCGTCGGAAGAAGACCGCCCGGGAGAACGAGCAGCGCTAGAGGCGCCGACCTTGAAGTGGCTGACCAGGGCAGCCAGGCCCTCGACTTCGCGCACTAGGGTCATGCTGTCGGAAGCCGAGCGATTGACCATGGCGGCGTTCTTCTGGGTGGCCTGGTCCATGTGGCCGACGGCGGCGTTGACCTCCGACAGGCCGGCGGCCTGCTCGGCGGCCGAGGCGGCGATCTGGCCGATCACCCCGTCGATGGCCCCGACCTGACCGGCGATCTTCTGCAGGGCCTGGCCCGTGCGGCCGACCAGCACCACGCCGGCTTCCACCTGGCGGGCGGAGTCGGCGATGTGGATCTTGATCTCCTTGGCGGCGTCGGCCGAGCGCTGGGCCAGGGCCCGCACCTCTTGCGCCACGACCGCGAAGCCCCGGCCCGCGTCGCCGGCCCGGGCCGCTTCGACCCCGGCGTTCAGGGCCAAGAGGTTGGTCTGGAAGGCGATCTCATCGATCACCCCGATGATCTGGGCCACTTGGTGCGAGGAAGCCTCGATGCCACTGATGGCGTCGATGGTCTCCTGGACCACGGCGCGCGAGCGGCCGGCCTCGGCCTGGGCCTCGCTGACGGCCTCGCGGGCTCCGCGCGCGCCGTCGGCGGCCACGCGGACCGCGCTGGTGATCTCGGTCAGGGCGGCCGCGGCTTCTTCCAGGCTGGCTGCCTGCTGCTCGCTTCGCGTCGACAGGTCACCCGCCGCGCCGGCGATGCCGTTGGCGCCCGAGGTCAGGCCGCCCACGGCCGAGACCACGGCGCCCAGCGCCTGCTCGAGGCGCTCAACGGCCTGGTTGAAGTCCGAGCGCAGGCGCTCGTAGTCGGGGGCGAAGGGTTCGGTCAGGCGGACGGTCAGGTCGCCGGCCGACAGGCGGTCCAGCCCCTGGGCCAGACGCGAGACGACCTGGGCCTGCTGGTCGGCCTGCTGGCTGTCGCGGGCTTCCGACTGGCGGCGCTCGGCCTCGGCGGCCTGGCGGTGGGCCTGGGCCTCGCCTTCGATGCGGCTCTTCTCGCGGGCCTCGTCGCGGAAGGCATGGACGGCGTCGGCCATCAGGCCGATGTCGTCGCGGCGGCCGGCGAACGGCAGGGCCACCGAGAGGTCGCCGCCCATCACCCGCTTCATGGCGTCGCGCAGGTCGCGCAGCGGCGACAGCTGGCGGCGGACCATGGTCACCGAGGCGGCCACGCCCAGGCCGGCCAGCACCACGCCGGCCACGGCCAGCCAGGCCAGTTGATGATAGACCGGCAGGAAGTAATCGGCCTTGGCCACGCCGACGAACAGGATGCCGATCACCTCGCCCGAGGCGTTCTTGATCGGGTCATAGGCGGCGAAATAGGGCTTGCCGAGGATCTTGGTCTCGCCACGATAGGGCTCGCCGCGTCCGAGCACGGCGTCATAGACGGGCCCCTTGGCCAGGGGCGTGCCGACCGCGCGGCTCCCGTCCGGCTTTTCGACATTGGTGGTGATCCGCGTGTCGCCCATGAACACCGTGGCCACGCCCCCGACCAAATCCTTGACGTGGTCGACCATGGCGGTGTCGTCGTTCAGCGCCTTGCCGCCCACCGTCAGCTTGTCGCCCTCGCGCGCGAAGACCGCGCCCTGGCCGCCGACCGCGTCCCAGGCCACGCGCAGGCTGGCTTCCTGCTGGCTGACCGCCTGCGACTTGGCGAAGTCGAGCGAGTTCTTGCCGACGATGGCCAGCAAGACCAGCAGCAGGGTCACGAACGCGGTGACGACGGTCAGGCTGACCTTGGTGGAGATGTCGGAACGCATGGAAAGCCGTTCTGGAGAGGGGAGTTAGCGCTCGTTGTGCGCCGCAACATCTCAAGCAAGGCTTAACCTTGCGGTCATTGATCCGACAAACGCCGCGCGACCGTGCGTCGCACCTCGGCCTGCTCCCTAAGCCGCCGCGTTCCAGGCCTGGGTCGTCAGGGTGACCGGCGAATAGTCGCCGAACGCCCAGCGCAGGGGCAGGGCCGCCGGACGGCGCCAGGCGCGTTCGACCTTCAGCCGCCATTGGCGCTGGACGCCCCGGGGCCACGCGCCGCCCGGCGCATCCCACTCGATCTCGACCCGGCCCTGAACATGCAACAGGTCGCCGGTCTCGAAGTCGACGAACAGCAGGGCCGCGCGCGGGTCGAGCACCAGGTTGCCCAGGGTGTTGAAGAACCGGTTGCCCCGGAAGTCCGGGATGGTCAGCACGTCGCCCGCCACCTTGACGAAGCCGGGTAGGCCGCCGCGATGGGAGATGTCGACGCCGCCGTTCTCGCCCGCTTCGCCGCCGGCGTTGGTCGCGACGAACATCGTGTCGGCGCGGGCGATCTGGGCCAGGGCCTCGGGGGTCGGGAAAGCGATCGCCTCGGCGGGGATCGTCGAGGCTAGTCCCGGCGCGACGACGCGGGTCTGGATATATTGCGGACAGTTGCCGAAGCTCTGGCGCACATCGAGGATCATGCCCCCGGGTCCCGCCGCCGCGATGACGCCGTTGACGCGATTGCGGCGGCGCGTGGCCAAGTCGAGACCCAGGCCCCCGAATGGCCGGCCGCGACGAAACAGGTCGGCGCCCGGCTCGCCGGCCCGGGGCGTGGCGGCGACGGTCAGGGTGATGGAGTCCGGACTCTGGATAAAGCCGGGCTCCCCGGTCAGCACGGTGGCGATCGGCCAGCCATCGGAGTCGGTCGTGGCGATGAACAGATAGGGCAGCAGGGCGAAGAAGTCGCGATGCTGGTCGGGCATGAACGGGCGGATGCCTGTCGCGCCGGGCGTGCCCGTTCCGGCCAGGACATGAGCGGTCAGCTCACCGCGATGAAAGGGGCCCGCCTCGGGGTTGGCCATCTCAGGCGACCTTGGCGACCGCGAAGTCGGGCATGGGCTGGAACCAGGGTTGGGCCTCGACCCGCGCCAACCAGGCCCGCACGGCGGGATAGGGCTCCAGCGACACGCCGCCGTCCGGGGCGTGGGCGACATAGGAGTAGCAGGCAAGATCGGCGATCGTGACGTGGTCGGCCGCCAGGAAGGCGCGCGCCTTCAGGTGGCCGTCCATGAAGGTCAGCACGCGTTCGGAGATCCGCGCCGCCCGGGCCGGGTCGTCGGGAAGGCCGAACAGGCTGATCATCCGGGCGGTGGCCGGGCCATGCATGACCTCGCCGGCCGCGATCGACAGCCAGCGCTGGACCCCTGCGGCGGCGACCGGTTCCAGCGGCAGCCAGGGACAGTCGGGCGCGTAGCGGCGGGCCAGGTAGACCAGGATGGCGTTGCTGTCGGCCAGGGTCAGGTCGCCGTCCCGCAGCACCGGGATCTGGCCCAACGGGTTAAGCGCCAGGAAGCCCGGGCTGGCGCGAACCGGACCGGGCGAGTCCTCGAAGCGGTAGGCCAGGCCTAGCGCGTTGAGCATCAGCGCCACCCGGTGGGTGTGGCCCGACAAGGGCGTGCCGTGCAGGACGATGGCGGTCTCGGACATGGCTGGTCTCCCCGTGTGTGAGGAGGATATTGGTTGTTGCGCTGATCGAAATGAATTGGGCTAATCGGCAAGACATAATTGCGGATTTCGGAACATGGACCGCCTCGACGAATTGGCCCTGCTGGTCGCGGTGATCGACACCGGCGGCCTGGCCGCGGCTGGGCGCAAGCTGCGGCGCTCGCCGGCCGCCATGACCCGAGCCCTGGCGGCCCTGGAAGAGCGGATGGGCGCACGGCTGATCGAGCGCACCACCCGCCGCCTGGCGCCCACCCAGGCCGGCCGCGACCTGGCCGAGCGGGCTCGTCGCCTATTGGCCGACTACGAGACCGCCCTCCAGGCCCCCGCCCCCGATGCGGTCCGAGGAACCTTGCGGATCACCGGCCCCACCGTGTTCGGCGGCCGGCACCTGACGCCGGTGGTCAGCGACTTCCTGGCCGAGCACCCCGGCGTCCAGGCCGACCTGACCCTGCACGACCGCAATCTGGACCTGATCGAGGGCGAGCTGCATGTGGCCCTGCGCATCGGGCCGCTGGCCGATTCCAACCTGGTGGTTCGCAAGCTGGGCGAGGTGCGGCGGCTGGTCGTGGCCTCGCCCGACTACCTGGCCCGGCGCGGCACGCCGATCGAGCCGGGCGATCTGACGGGCCACGACACCATCCTGACCACCGTGGTCTCGACCACGCCGGAATGGCGGTTCGAGGCCCAGGGCAAGGCGCGCGCCGTGCGGCTGGAGCCCCGGCTGCGGGTCAACAATGTCGAGGCGGCGCTGTCGGCGGTCCTGGCCGGACGCGGCGTGGGCCGGGTGCTGTCGTACCAAGTGGCCGAGGATCTGACCGCGGGCCGGCTGGTGCGGTTGCTGCCGGACTTCGAACCCGCGCCCCTGCCCGTGCAGCTGTTGACGGTCGGCGGACGGTTCATGCCGCCGCTGGTCAGGGCGTTTCTGGACTTCACAGGGCCGAGGTTGGAGCGGTTGGCGGTCCTGCGCGACCGCTAGGGCGGCGGCGCGGGCGTGGGCGCGCCGCCGGCGACGGTCAGGGTCTTGTAGCAGCGCGCCTTGTGCGCCCGCCAATAGACCGGATCGAGATAGGCGCAGCCGTTCTGGAGGATGGCCTGCTGGATCTCCGGGGTGTCGACGCCCTTTTCACCCATGTATTTGCGGACCAGCGGCTTGCACGCCTTCATGGCCCGAGGGCTGATCTGATCGTTCTGGCGCAGGACGTCGAAGGCGGTCTCGCCCACCTTTTGGGTGGCCACGAACCCGCGCCACAGCTGGTCGGGCTCCGCCGACTCGCCGCACAGGGTCCGCTCGCCGGCGTCTTCGCTGATGGTCAGGGCCTGGTACAGCACCGTTCCGGGCTTGTCGTAGGTCGCCGCCACCTTGGTCCAGGCGGTGTTGACGAAGGCCTGGTCCGTCGCCTTGAGGAAACCGTCGGAAGGTTTGGGCTCCGGCGGAGGCTCGGGCGCGCAGGCCTGCAGCGCCAGAACCGCCAGAACCGCGGCGGCTCCTGTTTCCCATCTCGTCATCGCGCCCCCTCCGGCGTGGATCGGCTGGGCGCGGGACGGGTCTCGGCCCCGGTGCAGTAGCGCACATAGGCGTACACGTAGCGCCGATCGAGCCGGTCCGCGCAGCCGACCTGCTCGTACTCCGCCATCGCCGGCGCGGAGGCCGTCGTGGGGTTCTGGATCACCCGTCGCATGATCGCGCGGCACTGGGCGCGGATCTTGGCCGAGAGCGTGTCGCCGCCCCGATAGATCATGAACCCGGTCGCATCCTTGTCATGGGCGGCGATCATGCCCGTCCAGGCCTGGTCCGGCCCGTGGGCGTCGACGCACAGCGCCTCGGCGCCGTTGGGCATGCGGCTGACCACGGGGTCCCAGAACACCACGTCGTCCGGCGCCTCGAACCGCTTGGCGAGCTTGCCGCTGGCCAGATCGACAAAGGCCTTGTCCTTGGCCGCGACGAAGGGGTCGGACAGCTTGGGTTTGGGCGGTGGCGGGGGCGGCTTGTACAGGATCACCGCCACGCCGGCGGCCGTCAGGCCAAGGGCCAGCGCCCAGAAGACGATCTTGCGAACCACGTTTCCCCCGAAACACGCGCGGCCAGACACTACGGCGACCGAGGCCGAACTTGCCTCGCGACTGGCACAACCACAAGCTTTGTTTCAGTCCGTTTGCTCAACGATCGTCGCAACGATCGTGCCGAGCCGGAGACCAAAACAAAACGGCCCGGGATCGCTCCCGGGCCGTTCCATTTCAGTCTTCGAAGGAAGCCTAGGCTTCTTCGGCGATGATCGCCGGCAGCGGCTCCATCGCGTCTTCGCGCTGCTGGGCCAGCTGCTCGTCGCGCTTGGCGGCGACGCGCTGCAGGCTGCGCAGGTAGGAACCCGTACCGGCGGGGATCAGGCGACCCACGATGACGTTTTCCTTCAGGCCTTCCAGGGTGTCGGTCTTGCCGTGCACCGAGGCTTCGGTCAGGACGCGGGTCGTTTCCTGGAACGACGCGGCCGAGATGAAGCTCTTGGTCTGCAAGCTCGCCTTCGTGATGCCGAGCAGCACGGGCTGGGTGGTGGCCGGACGGCCGCCACGCGCGACCGCGCGGTCCTGCTCGACGTAGAACTCGGGCTTGTCGAGGTGATCGCCCTTGATCAGACCCGTATCGCCCGGCTCGAGGATCTCGACCTTTTGCAGCATCTGACGAACGATCGTCTCGATGTGCTTGTCGTTGATCGGCACGCCCTGCAGTCGATAGACCTCCTGGATTTCGTCCACGAGGAAGTTGGCCAGGGCCTCGACGCCCAGGATGCGCAGGATGTCGTGCGGATCCGGGTTGCCGTCGATGATGTACTCGCCGCGCGCGATGAAGTCGCCATCGTGCACCGCGATGTGCTTGCCCTTGGGGATCAGGAACTCGACCGGTTCGCCCTGGTTGCCGTCGGCGTCGATTTCCGGGGTGATCTTGATCCGGCGCTTGTTCTTGTAATCCTTGCCGAATTCGACACGGCCGTCCATTTCCGCGATGACCGCGCAGTCCTTGGGACGGCGGGCTTCGAAGAGTTCGGCGACGCGCGGCAGACCACCGGTGATGTCCCGGGTCTTGGCGCCTTCGGTCGGGATACGCGCGATGACCTCGCCCGGCTTGACCATGTCGCCGTCACCGACGGAGAGAATGGCGCCGACCGACATCAGGTAGCGAGCCTCGCCACCATTGGCCAGGCGAACGTACGAGCCGTCTTCGGCCAGAACGCCCATCGCCGGACGCAGGTCCGAAGCGCGGGCCGAGGTCCGCCAGTCGGCGATCACGCGTTGCGCGATACCGGTGGCTTCGTCGGTTTCCTCGCGGACGGAGAAGCCGTCCACCAGGTCTTCCGCGCGGATCTTGCCGGCCACTTCGGTGATGATCGGGGTGGTGTAGGGGTCCCAATCGGCCAGACGCTGGCCACGCTTCACCTTGTCGCCGTCCTTGATCTTCAGACGCGCGCCGTACGGCGGCTTGTAGTTCTCGCGTTCCTTGCCGTCGACCAGGACGCTCACGGCCGTGTTGCGGCTCATGACGACCAGGAAGCCTTCGGTGCCGACAACGGTGGCGCCGGTCACGCGGACCGTACCGTCGTTGCTGCTTTCGAAGAACGACTGCTCGGCCACCTGGGCGGTGCCGCCGATGTGGAAGGTCCGCATCGTCAGCTGGGTGCCGGGTTCGCCGATGGATTGGGCGGCGATGACGCCGACCGCTTCACCGATGTTGACCGGGGTACCGCGCGCCAGGTCGCGGCCGTAGCAGGCGCCGCAGACGCCGACCTTGGCTTCGCAGGTCAGGACCGAGCGAACCTTGACCGATTGAACGGCGGCGGCCTCGATGAGGTCGGCCATGTTCTCGGTCAGGTAGGTGTCGGCCGGAACCACGATCTCGCCGGTCGCCGGGTCCTTGATGTCCTCGGCCGAGAACCGGCCCAGGACGCGCATGCCCAGCGAGACGAGGACGTCGCCGCCCTCGACCACGGCGCGCAGGGTGATGCCCCGCGTGGTGCCGCAGTCTTCCTCGACGATGATGCAGTCCTGCGCCACGTCGACCAGACGACGGGTCAGGTAGCCGGAGTTGGCGGTCTTCAGCGCGGTGTCCGCCAGGCCCTTGCGGGCGCCGTGGGTCGAGTTGAAGTATTCCTGAACGGTCAGGCCTTCCTTGAAGTTCGAGACGATCGGGGTCTCGATGATCTCGCCGGAGGGCTTGGCCATCAGGCCGCGCATCCCGCCGAGTTGCTTCATCTGGGCTTGCGAACCACGAGCGCCGGAGTGGGCCATCATGTAGATGGCGTTGATTTCCTTCTCGCGGCCGTTCTCGTCCTTATGCTTCATCTGAAGCTCGGCCATCATCTCGTCGGCGACGCGGTCGGTGGCCTTGGCCCAGGCGTCAACGACCTTGTTGTACTTCTCACCCTTGGTGATCAGGCCGTCGGCGTACTGTTGTTCGTACTCCTCGGCGAGCGTGCGGGTTTCGGCGACGATCGCCTCCTTCCGCTTCGGGATGATGATGTCGTCCTTGCCGAAGGAGATGCCGGCCTTGGCCGCTTCCTTGAAGCCCAGACCCATGATCTGGTCGGCGAAGATCACCGTCGCCTTCTGACCGCAGTGGCGGTAGACGACGTCGATCAGGTTGCCGATTTCCTTCTTGGTCAGCGCCTTCTCGATCAGTCGGTGACCGATCGCGGTGTGCTGGGGCAGAAGGGCGGCGATCTTCATCCGGCCAGGCGTGGTGTCGATCACCCGGCGACGGACGACGCCGTCGGCGTCCATTTCCGTGAAGCGCGACTTGATCTTGGCGTGCAGGCTGACGACGCCGGCGTCCATGGCGGCTTCGATCTCGCCCAGGTCGGCGAAGATCTTGCCTTCACCCGGTTCACCTTCGCGGGCCACCGACAGGTAGTACAGGCCCAGGACGATGTCCTGCGACGGCACGATGATCGGTCGGCCGTTGGCGGGCGACAGGATGTTGTTGGTCGACATCATCAGGACGCGCGCTTCCAGCTGGGCCTCGAGGCTCAGCGGGACGTGAACGGCCATCTGGTCGCCGTCGAAGTCGGCGTTGAAGGCGGCGCAGACCAGCGGGTGCAGCTGGATGGCCTTGCCCTCGATCAGCTTGGGCTCGAACGCCTGGATGCCCAGACGGTGAAGCGTCGGCGCGCGGTTCAGCATCACCGGGTGCTCGCGGATCACCTCTTCGAGGATGTCCCACACCTGGGGCTGTTCGCGCTCGACCATGCGCTTGGACTGCTTGACGGTGCCCGACAGGCCCTTGGCGTCCAGGCGCGCATAGATGAACGGCTTGAACAGCTCCAGAGCCATCTTCTTGGGCAGGCCGCACTCGTGCAGCTTCAGGTCCGGACCGACCACGATGACCGAACGGCCCGAATAGTCGACGCGCTTGCCCAGCAGGTTCTGGCGGAAGCGGCCTTGCTTGCCCTTCAGCATGTCGGCCAGCGACTTCAGCGGACGCTTGTTGGCGCCCGTGATGACGCGACCGCGACGGCCGTTGTCGAACAGGGCGTCGACCGACTCTTGCAGCATCCGCTTTTCGTTGCGGATGATGATGTCGGGGGCGCGCAGCTCGATCAGGCGCTTCAGACGGTTGTTACGGTTGATGACCCGGCGATAGAGGTCGTTCAGGTCGGACGTGGCGAAGCGGCCGCCGTCCAGCGGCACCAGCGGGCGCAGTTCCGGCGGGATCACCGGCACGACCGTCAGAACCATCCACTCGGGACGGTTGCCCGACTCGGAGAAGGCTTCGAGGATCTTCAGGCGCTTGCTGAACTTCTTCTGCTTCATGTCCGACACGGTGCCGGCCAGCTCTTCGCGCAGGCGTTCGGCTTCCTTGTCGAGGTCGATGGCCTTCAGCAGGTTCTGGATGGCCTCGGCGCCGATCTCGGCGGTGAAGCTGTCATCGCCGTACTCGTCCTGGGCGCGCATGAAGTCGTCCTCGCTGAGCAGTTGGTGCTGCTTCAGCGGGGTCAGGCCCGGCTCGGTGACGATGTAGTATTCGAAGTACAGGACGCGCTCGATGTCCTTCAGCGGCATGTCGAGCATCATGGCGATACGCGACGGCAGCGACTTCAGGAACCAGATGTGGGCGACCGGCGAGGCCAGCTCGATGTGACCCATGCGCTCGCGACGAACGCGGGCCAGGGTGACTTCAACGCCGCACTTTTCGCAAATGATGCCCTTGTACTTCATGCGCTTGTACTTGCCGCACAGGCATTCGTAGTCCTTGGTCGGGCCAAAGATACGGGCGCAGAACAGGCCGTCACGCTCGGGCTTGAACGTGCGGTAGTTGATGGTTTCGGGCTTCTTGATCTCGCCGAACGACCACGAGCGGATCTTTTCCGGCGAGGCCAGCGAGATGCGGATCTGGTCGAAGGTCGGAGCGGCCTGGACCGGATTGAAGATGTTCAGGACTTCCTGGTTCATCTTGGTTCCTTCTGCGGGACTACCCGCGAAAATTCAAAGTTGGAGAGCGGGCTGATGGGCCCCTCCCCGGTCTTCAGACCGAGGAGGGAGATCCGGATCAGCTGTTCTCCAGCTCGACGTTCAGGCCGAGCGAGCGCATTTCCTTGACCAGCACGTTGAAGCTTTCCGGGATACCGGCTTCGAACGTGTCGTCGCCACGGACGATCGACTCGTAGACCTTGGTCCGGCCGGCCACGTCGTCGGACTTCACCGTCAGCATTTCCTGCAGGGTGTAGGCCGCGCCGTAGGCTTCCAGAGCCCACACTTCCATTTCCCCGAAGCGCTGACCGCCGAACTGGGCCTTACCACCCAGCGGCTGTTGCGTGACGAGCGAGTACGGACCGATCGAACGGGCGTGGATCTTGTCGTCGACCAAGTGGTGCAGCTTCAGCATGTAGATGTAGCCGACCGTGACCGGACGCTTGAACTGGTCGCCCGTCTGGCCGTCGAACAGGATCGACTGGCCCGAGGGGTCGAGACCCGCCATGCGCAGATGGTCCTCGATATCGCCGATCCGCGCGCCGTCGAAGACGGGCGTGGCGATCGGAACGCCCTTGCCGAGGTTGCGAGCCAGTTCGACCAGCTCTTCCTCGGTTTCCGGCAGTTCCTCGTCCGGGCCGTAGATCTCGGTCAGACGATCGATCAGGGCCTGCTTCTGGCCACCGGCCTGCCAGTCCTCGAGCAGGGTCGTGATCTGCTTGCCGAGACCGGCGCAGGCCCAACCCAGGTGGGTTTCGAAGATCTGGCCGACGTTCATGCGCGACGGCACGCCCAGCGGGTTCAGAACGACGTCCACATGCGTCCCGTCGGCGAGGAACGGCATGTCCTCGATCGGCAGGATGCGCGAGATGACGCCCTTGTTGCCGTGACGGCCGGCCATCTTGTCGCCGGGCTGAAGCTTGCGCTTCACGGCCACGAAGACCTTGACCATCTTCATCACGCCCGGGGGCAGTTCGTCGCCGCGCTGCAGCTTGTCGACCTTGTCCTCGAAGCGACGGTCCAGACGCTTGCGGTTCTCGTCGAACAGACGACGCAGGCTTTCCAGTTCGCCCATCGCCTTCTCGTCTTCGAGGGCGATCTGCCACCACAGACCCGGCTGGACTTCAGCCAGGCCCTCGGCCGAGATCTCGCCGCGCGACAGGCCCTTGGGGCCCGACAGAGCGACGTTGCCGATCAGCAGTTCGCGCAGACGACCCGAGATGTTGCGGTTCAGGATCGCGAATTCGTCGTCGCGGTCCTTGCCCAGACGGTCGATTTCCGAGCGCTCGATGGCCAGGGCGCGTTCGTCCTTATCGACGCCGTGACGGTTGAACACGCGCACGTCGACGATCGTGCCGGCGACGCCCGGGGGCAGGCGCAGGCTGGTGTCGCGGACGTCCGAGGCCTTTTCACCGAAGATGGCGCGCAGGAGCTTTTCTTCCGGCGTCATCGGGCTTTCGCCCTTCGGGGTGACCTTGCCGACCAGGATGTCGCCCGGCTGGACTTCGGCGCCGATCGCCACGATGCCCGCTTCGTCGAGGTTGCGCAGGGCTTCCTCGCCGACGTTGGGGATGTCGCGGGTGATTTCTTCCGGGCCGAGCTTCGTGTCGCGGGCCATGACTTCGAATTCCTCGATGTGGATCGAGGTG